>Ga0187893_10004636_pt1 | contig 25859 bp, 15 predicted proteins | sample MA1701074metaG_FD_139574 | JGI IMG/M metagenome (GOLD analysis project Ga0187893, IMG submission 139574) | White microbial mat communities from a basaltic lava cave in the Kipuka Kanohina Cave System on the Island of Hawaii, USA - MA170107-4 metaG ... | reverse complement strand
TGGGATGCGCGCGCTGCCACAACCACAAGTACGATCCGATTCCGCAGCGGGACTATTACCAGCTCGGGGCCATTCTGCAAACCGCCTACGATCCCTACGATTGGCTGATTCCCTCTGCAGACCGGCTTGGGAACATGAAGTTCTCCAACCGGAGCCTCGATATCGCGCTGGAAAGCGAGCGCGAAGAAGTAACTCGGGTCAACACACCGATCGAAGCAAACATCAAACGGCTGGAGTCCGCGCAGGACGTGAGGATGCAGCCACTTCGGGAGAAACTCCTGGAAGAGAGACTGGCAGCGCTTCCCTCGCCTGTGAGAGAAGACCTCAAAATCCTCCTGACGACTCCAGAGGAGAAGCGCGGCGACGTGCAGAAGTATCTGGCCGAAAAGTTTAAGGATACTCTGAAGATCACGCCCGACGATCTGGCGAAACGCTTTGAAGAATTCGGTCCCGAACTCAAGAAGAGCCAGCAGGCCATCGAGGAGCAGAGAAGAAAGCTCCTTCCGAAGCCGCAGATTCGCGCTCTCTTTGACATGGGGGGCGAGCCTTCGGCAGCCTATCTCATGCTCCGGGGCGATGCTCAAACTCCCGGCGAACGCGTGCAACCTGGGGTTCCCTCGGTTCTCCGGACAGGGCTGACTCCCTACACGATCGTTCCACCCGCCGCCAATCCCGACTCGAGTGGCCGCAGGCTGGCTCTGGCGCGTTGGCTGGTACAACCCGATCATCCACTGACGGCCCGAGTCATGGTGAACCGAATCTGGATGCATCACTTCGGCCGAGGCCTTGTTGCCACTCCGGCAAATTTCGGGCGGACTGGCACACCGCCGTCGCATCCCGAGTTGCTGGACTGGCTGGCAACCGAGTTCGTTCGTAACGGCTGGAGCATGAAGGCCATGCACCGGTTGATGATGACCTCCAGCGCCTATCGGCAGAGCTCGCGATTCGATTCGACACTTCACGAGGGGGATCAGGATAACGTGCTCTTGTCGAGAATGCCCATGCAGCGGATGGATGCAGAGGCACTCTACGACTCCATTCTGAAGGTCACAGGAACCTTTGATCCCACGCCCTTCGGTCCTGCCGTAGAAGTCGAGGTCAAGCCTGAAGGAGAGGTCTTGGCCAAGGGGACCAAAGCCGGCTGGCGTCGCAGTGTCTATGTGCTGCAGCGTCGGAAGACACCCGTGACAATTCTGGAGGTCTTCGATCTGCCTCCCATGTCGCCCAACTGCGTTGAACGCCGTCAATCTACTGTGCCAACCCAGGCCCTGCAGATGATGAACAGCGATCTTCTGCAACACCACTCGAGCTACCTGGCCGGGCGCTTGATCGACGAATTTGGCAGTGATCGTGAAAAACAGATCCAGGCGCTTTATCTTCGTGCTCTGTCGCGCCCTCCCACAACGGAGGAAACTCGACAGGCGGTCGGCGGAATCGACGACCTGACGAAACATTGGACGACGTATCTGGCAGAGGAGAAGAATGACGCTCCCGTGAAGTCGACGGCTGAATGGAGAGCGCTCGCCGACTTCTGCAAGGCAATGTTGAGTTCAGCGGAATTCTTGTATGTGGATTGAACGGGACGAGAGCAAATCGTCCCGGGCTTGATATTCCTGCGCGATCATTCGCCTGCAATCGGGGAATCTTCAAGGGGAGGTTACTTTGAAACGAGAAGGTCTAAAAATCGAAAGCCCTGGAGTTTCAGGTTTCTCGCGCCGGGAGTTCTTTTCGCGGTTTGCCGATGGCTTGCATGGATCGGCCCTGGCCTGGCTGCTCGGCGGAGACCTGTTCTCGAGCAATCCCTCCCTCGCCTCAACGGCAGAAGGCCACGGGCCGTACGATCTGAAGCCCAAGGCGCCGCACTTTAAACCCAAAGCCAAATCGGTGATCCATCTCTTCATGAACGGCGGCCCAAGCCAGGTGGACTTGTTCGATCCCAAGCCCATGCTCAGCAAGCATGCCGGCTCTGCGGCTCCGCGAGATATCGTCAATCAGATTGAATTCGCTAATGAAGTAGGTGGCCTCCTTCCCTCGCCATTCCAGTTCGCCAAACATGGCAAGTCAGGAATGGAGGTCTCCGAGTTGCTGCCTCATCTCTCCGAGTGTGTCGATGACATGGCGCTCATCCGATCGATGTACGGCGACCATTTCAACCACGAGCCTTCGTTGTACCTCATCCATAGCGGCCGCACTTTGCCCGGACGGCCGTCTCTGGGCTCCTGGGTCACCTATGGCCTCGGCAGCGAGAATCAAGACCTGCCGGCCTACGTTGTGTTGGACGACCCGAAGGGTCTGCCCATCAATAGCATTCAGAACTGGCAGTCAGGCTGGCTGCCGCCTGTCTACCAGGGCACCCGCTTCCGTTCCGAAGGTCCTCCTCTGCTGAACTTGAAGCCGCGCGAGGAACTGCCGAACCCGCTGGTGGAAGCCCAGCGCGCGTTGCTGCGACGGCTTGACGAAGCGCATCGGCAGAATCGTCCTGGTCAGCCTGACCTGGAAGCTCGAATCTCCAACTACGAACTGGCTGCCCGTATGCAAGTGACTGCCACTGACGCTCTCGATCTCTCACAAGAAAGCGAGCAGACCAAGGAAATGTATGGTCTCAACCAGGAACTGACCAGTTCTTACGGCAAACGATGCCTGATGGCACGCCGACTGGTTGAGCGCGGCGTTCGCTTTGTACAGATCTACATCGAGGGACAGATCTGGGATGCGCATTCCGACCTTGAAAAGAGTCTCCGCTACAGTTGCGGAAAGACCGACAAGCCAGCGGCGGCTCTCTTGAAAGACCTGAAGCAGCGCGGCTTGCTCGACAGCACGCTGGTCGTCTGGGGAGGCGAATTTGGACGAATGCCACTCTCGCAGGTGAGGGATACCGCCACCGCCGCCGGACGCGACCATGGCCCCAACGGTTTCAGCCTGTGGATGGCGGGAGGCGGCGTGAAAGGTGGAGTCGTTCATGGAAGCACCGACGACCTTGGCCACAAGGCTGCCGAGAATCGGGTGAGCGTCCACGATTTCCACGCCACGATGCTTCATCTGCTTGGCATGAATTATCGCGACCTGGTGTACCAGCGTCATGGGTTGAATGAACGGCTCACCGACCAATTCCCTGCCCGAGTGGTTTCTGAGATCCTGGTGTAACCGACATTGAACGAAACCTAATCAGCAGGGGTAGCGCCAGGCGGTGTTCCCGCTTCGCTTCTTCCTCCCCATTGCCATGCTCTTTTTCGTTACGGGTGCAAACGGAGTTGGCAAAACGGCCTGCCTTCCGTCGCTGGCGCGCTTATTGCCTGATTTCACTGTTCACGATTTCGCGGATCTGGGGATTCCCGCCAGCCAGACGCGCGCTGGCGCCAGGAAACGACTGAACTCTGGCTGCGAACTTACATTGAGAAGCATCAACCGCAACGCATGTGGTCGTCTCTGGCGAGGCAATCTTGGGTGAAGTTCTGTGTTCGCCTTCCATCGATCAGGTGAACGGCTTCCGCACCTGCCTTCTCGACTGTGACGATGTCACCCGGGTGGACCGTTTGCGCGCCCGGGGAACCTATGGGCCGAACATGCAGATTCTCTGCTGGGCAGCCTTTCTGCGCGTGCACGCTGTGGATCCAGGCTGGTGCCCGGAAGTTCTCCAAACGGGCGAAGCTTCAATCATGCGCTGGAATCAGTGGAACAATCGCCGACGTGGCGATGCCGTTTGGCAGCAAGAGGTGATTGACACGAGCTGCCTGACCCTGGACGAAGTTGCCGAGGAAATTGCCAGATGGATTCGGACGAAAGTAGGTGACGAAGGCCAGAGCGAGCGTCATTCCCGCGAAAAGGGGAATCGGGACTCTCTTTAGGGAGCAGCAACCCTTGCTCAAGCGGCCTGAATTGGGGCCCGCGCTTCGCTTGGCCGAATTGGCGGATCCAAAGCGATACGGCTTCAGCCCGCCGAAGTGAATGAAGACCACCTCTTAATGCGCTTCGGAAAGGGGAGAAGCATTGTTTCTCTAGGCGCAGCCGAAGCGTCAGCCGACAACTGATTTCCCACTTCTATTCAATCCCCAGTGTCCGCTGGATCTGTTCAAGAGAGACTCCCTTGGTTTCGGGCAAGACCTTCCAGACGAGCAAGAACTGCAGGACCATCATGACGCCAAAGAATGAGAAGGCATGCCCTCCAGATTGTTCAGCAATAACAGGGAACGTCCAGCTGACAGCGGCGCACCAGGTCCAGTGCGTAAAGCTACCCAGAGACTGACCCCGCGCGCGCACACGATTGGGGAAGATCTCGCTGAGGAAGACCCAGATAACCGCGCCTTGTGAAAACGCGAAGAAAGCAATGTAGCCCATCAGGCTGACAAGCACCACCCAGCCGCCAATGCCTTTGTAAAACGCAGAAGCAGTCACCGCCAGACACACGGCCATTCCGGCTGCTCCTGTGAGAAGGAGATTCTTCCGGCCAAAGCGATCAATCACCATCATTGCCAGGACCGTGGAGACGAGGCAGGTCACGCCAATGATCACCGACTGAAATAGAGCACTGGCCTGCTCGGCGCCAGCCATTCGAAAAATGTCAGCCGTATAGTAGATGACCGCGTTGATGCCGGACAACTGGTTGAACGTAGCGACCATAATGGCCAGCAAGATCGGCGTCCGATATTTTCGAACAAAGAAGGGTTCGCTGGATTTGACTGTTTCTTCGTGAAGTGACTCAACGATTTCGTTCAACAACTGCTCAGCGTCGTGATTCCCCAAACTCTGCAGAATCGCCAACGCTTCCTGCCTCCGGTGTCGCTTCACCAGCCACCGAGGGCTCTCAGGAATCTGCAACAAGAACAGACAGAAGAACAGCGCCGGCACGGCTTCGATTCCAAACATCCATCGCCAAGCCACCGCCGCTCCATCACCCTGTTGACCGGAGAAAATCTGTGCGATCACGTAATTGGTAAAGTAAGCGGTCAGAATGCCCAGCACCGTATTGAACTGGCTGACAGACACCAGGCGTCCGCGAGACTGAGGCGGAGCAATCTCAGCGATGTACATGGGCGAGACGACAGAAGCGCCTCCGATCGCGATTCCCCCGATAAAGCGAAAAATGAGAAGCGACATCCAGTCCCAGGCAAAGCCGCAACCCACGGCTGAGACAAAGAAGAACCCGCCCATGACCATCAGGGTCCGTTTCCGCCCGATCCGCTCGGCGGGCCCACCCACGGCGATCGAACCGAGAATGGTTCCCAGCAGGGCGCTGGCCACGGTGAAGCCCAGTTGGCTGCTGCTCAGCTGGTAGACCTGCCGCAAAGCTTCCGTGGTTCCCGAAATGACCGCCGTGTCAAACCCGAACAGAAGTCCTCCCAGTGCAGCCACTACGGTGCTGCTAAGCAGGAGTCGATTCATGTTCATAGGGAAAAGACTGTCAGAGAAGTCAGGGCGCAGAACACAGTGTCTTCTGCAGGCTGTACCTTCCGCGTGAAGGCAACACGTTAGACGCGCTGGGCCGCCGGCACGTGAACTTTCAGGGAACCAGCGAAATGCTGGCAATATTCCAGTCGGCGGTTCTCAGCTGGTGCACGACCCGTCCCGCCGCGTCGATCTCGAGCAGCCGTCTGCCGGTATAGTCGGCCACCAACAGGCCTCCGTCGGGAAGCGGCTGAGTCCCGGTCACCCATCCCAGACGAATATCCATCTTCTTGCCGGCGATCGAGCGCACAATCTTGCCGGCCTTGTCCACTTCGACGAGTTCACCTGGATTGGCCAGTCCCACCAGGGTATTTCCGTTGGGCAATCGATGCGCCTGATAAGGAAAGCGATTGGCAGAATCTTCGGCAACGTAGGTCCAGACGACCTGTCCGGCTTTGTCCACCTCAATCACTTTGCCTGCCGCTTCCACGGCGATCAGCGTCGTTCCCGAGGCCGTCCGCCGGCAATTCCGCATTCGCATGGCGCCGATGTCGGCGCTCTCGTAACTCCAAACGATCTTGCCCGCACGATCAACTTCAATGATCCTGCCCCGCTTTGAGTCTCCAATGACAGTATTGCCATTCTCAAGGCGCTGCGCCGCCACTGGAACTTCCAAACCCTCGGCGGCGCCGTAGGACCAGACCACCCGATGATCCGGATTGAGCTCCACAACTCTTCCAGTCACATCGAGCGTCATCAGGACATGTCCATTTGGCAGCGCCTGAACATCGCGACCACGATTGTTTGGCACACGCCAAAGAACCTTTCCTGATGGCCACGACAACGCGATCACTTCCCCGCCCGGGCCGTGATCCGTGATGAGAATCTTCCGCTCCTTGCTTGGGGCAACCAGATGCTTGTCGAAGAACTCGAAGAGCCTCTGCTCGGCCCGCTCGGCCTCTTTCCCTTTGAATCCGTGTCCCGATCCTTCCATCTTCTCCAATTCAGATTCAACGCCTGCGGCCTTGAGCCGATCGTTCAGCCAAACCGCTTGCTCGTAGGCAACATATTTGTCTTCCGTGCCATGAATCGTCAGTATGGGAGCGGCGCTTGGACTCACCCAATTCAGAGGACTGGCTTTGATGTGCGCCGACAGTTCATGCTTCAGGTCGCCTCCGAGAAAGAGCGGTAAAACCTCGGCTGCGTCGACGCTCTTGCCATAAGATTTGGTGAAATCGGTCGGACCGTAGTAGTTCACCACACACGCAACACGGCTGGATTGCCCGGAGTGCGGGCCGCTGCCTTCGAACTCCGCGATCCCGCCGGTGAGTCCCAAGAACAGGGCGAGATGCCCACCAGCCGAACCACCTGTCACGCCGATCCGTTCGGCGTCGATGCCGAAACGAGCTGCGTTGGCGCGCAAAAACCGCACTGCCGCCTTCACATCATGCACCGGCGCGGGAAACTGATCGCGCGGTGACAGCCGATAGCTGACGGTAGCTGCCACATAACCACGTTGCGCCAGCTTGATGCACAGCGGAAGGTAGCTTTCCCGGCGGCCGGCCCGAAAACCTCCGCCATGAATGCACACAATTGCCGGCAAGCGGCCGTTCTGCTTTCGCGGGCGCACGACGTCCATCATGAGATTGACGGTTTTGGCGCCCATAGCGGCATACTCGATGGCAGGCTCCCAAACCACATCGTCGGGGATCTGTGGGATCGGCGGCTGTTGGGCAAAAACGGAGTTTGCACCACTCAAACCGGTGCCGAGCACCAAAAGGCAGAAAACGGCGAGGCTTCGCAAAACTTCTGGCTGTCTATTTATCATTGTTCCTCAACCTTCGACTCTGTCGAGTTTCAAATCGGGCAGGATCAAGGCAAACACCATTGCGAACGGAATCAAGAAACCGACCGAAAACAGAGCTACCCGGAAATCGCCCACCTGTGAAAACAAGCCGAAGAAAACAGTACCGAAGGCGGCTGCGATTCGGCCAATGTTGTAGCAAAAGCCGGCACCGGTCGTTCGCAGCAATGTTGGAAAGAGAGGAGGCAAATACATCGTGAACAATCCGAAAACTCCTGAGAAGAGGCCGATCACCGCCAGCCATATGATGAGAGAACTGTAATCGCGTGGAACAGCGTAAGCACCCATGTACGCAACGAACAAGCCCAGACACATCAGAGCAATGGCCCGTCGGTAACTGAACAGGCTGGCCAGCCACCCCGCGATGAAATTCCCCAGAATCGCCGAGGCAATCACAATGAAGAACGATTTGCTCACCAGCTGCTCACGCTGCTGAACCGTCCAGGAAGCCAGCTCCGGAAGATTGCGCAAATGCTGCTGGTTCCAGAATTGGAAAGCCCACCAAGCGGTGAGCGTGAACGAACAAACCAGAATCGTTTTGATGGTAATGGGCAGGACATCGCCTCGAAACAGATCCCACACGGGGGGCTGTTGACGGGCTTCTGCCTTGGCCTGATGCCATTCGTCCGTCTCCGGAACAGCTCGCCGAATCCAGAACACCAGCAGCGCGGGAAGAATACCCACCAGGAAAACCCAGCGCGGATTCTGCGCAGCCATCAGGTAAGTGGTGACACAAGCCAGCAAGACTCCGATATTCACGCCAGTCTGAAGGACCGCGGCAACCCAGGGGCCCCATCGTTTCGGCCAGGTCTCTGAAAGCAACGACGACCCGACGGCCCACTCTCCACCGATGCCCAGCGCTGCCAAAAAGCGAAAGATGAGAAGATGCCACCAGGTTTGGGCGAAGGATGAAAGTCCCGTGAACAATGCGTAGGTCACGATGGTGAGGCTCAGAGCCCGGCTCCGCCCCACAAGGTCACCTACCCGGCCAAAAAAAGCGCCTCCGAAAGCCCACCCAATAAGGAAGGCCGCTTGAATCCAAGAGCTATATTTTTTCACCAGGGGATCGGCCGGGCTGTTCGCATCGAGCAATTGCATCACGAACGGCGCTGCAACCAGCGTGTACAGGTGCATGTCCAGCCCGTCGAAGAGCCAGCCCAGCCAGGCAGCAATGCCCGATTTCCACTGCTGGGGAGTCAGTTCTTTGAGGTTCTGCGCTTCACGCTTTGGAGCTGACAGGGGAGGTGATTGAACGGATGATTTCACAGGGACCTCTTGCTTGGCATGGCCTTGCTCCAGAAGGGGTGCGCCCCTTTCCGCAAGAAACGCGGCGAAGCATTCTCAAAACCTTCGACTCCCTTGTGGAAGGAAACCGAAAATCAGGGGCTGGTGGTTAGACTCTGATAAGAGCCTTCAAAGCAGGGAGCCACGGCGACTACTCCCTGGTATTTCGAAACACAGAATACAGCGACCCAACGGCTCATTGGTCGAACCAGTTGCCAGGCTTCGGTTCCCCTTGTCCCAATGCGCTAGAGAAGTCGATTCACCGGTGATCGGATCGGAACAAAGCACCGGGAGGTGTCAGGGTAACTCGCAATCCTGAACAGGCAAACTCTGGGTGGCTGGATGGCGCGGACGTCGTGCATTCGTCTGCGATTCTCTCCGCACCCACGGCAGGCGGCACCGTGTGCGCCATCGAAAGACGCCGTCTCACCTCGTCAAAGCGGGACCAACTCAAATCACTTCTTCTCACCCGAGCAGATCGCGTTGTCCACGATCACTCGTTCCGGCTCGTCGCCCGCGTAAACCCAGATCATCGCCATCGGCTCGTTCGTTTCATTGATAAAGCGGTGGGGCTGTCCCTGAGGAACCAAGGCTGTATCACAGCCGCTGAGCGAATAGCGCCGGCCCGCAACCAGGCAGGTGGCAGCCCCCTCAACGATGGTGATCGACTCGTCGTACAGATGGGTGTGGCAGGGCAGCGAAGCGCCGGGAGCGAAGCGGCCGTATCCGCCGCAAATTCCCTTCGAACCAAGCCGCTTTGCAAACAGATCTCTGAACATCGCGTTGCTGGAAAGCTCATACTCTTCCGCTCGGGCAAATCGTGACAACGCTTCGGCTCCTTCGGACGCCCCCGCGTCTCGCAGATCGTGCGGTGTGAACGGTGTCGTCACCAGTTCTCGTGTCACTGTCGCCGACGAAAAAGCCACATGCGCCAGCAACTCGCTGGAAGGCTCCAGGCTCTTCATGCCGTGCGCAACACCAGCCGGAACGTGAATGGAATCATACGGCCTCAGACGATAGGTGCGCCCTTCCACCGCAATGTCACAGTGTCCCTGCACAATCGTGATCGACTCGCCACATTCATGCCGATGGCAAGGCAATTGAGCACCGGGTTTGAGCCGGGCCAGTCCGGTGCTGAACCCGTGGGCGCCCAGCTCTGCGTTGGCAAAGAAAACAACGGATATGCCTTCCACCAGTTCCAGGGAGGGTGCGCTGCGCGTGTACGTCACTCGTTCCAGGAGTCCGCTCATCCTCTCCCTTTCTGCAAAAATCTCATCTGTGGCAACACGCCCTCCGATGTCTTTTTCTCCAGCAACTCATGGTAACGAAGCAGCGTCGCCAGATCCTTTCCTTTGGCGACTTCGTCCTCGATCTTTTTTTCAACCACCGCCAGCCGCTTCGCTGCATCGATCACCGACGCGAGACGGTCCTGCGGAATCACCACCACTCCGTCTTCATCTCCAACCACCCAATCACCGGGATGCACGATGGCACCGCCACACTGGACGGGAACCTGGAATTCACCGGCGTATTGAACGCCTCCTGCGTTGGGAACCACGCCTCGGGCAAATACCGGCAGCCTGTCGCGACGGATCTTGTATAGATCGCGAATCGCCCCGTCAATCACAACACCCTGCAATCCCTTCAAACGGGCCGCCAAGGTCGTAACTTCGCCCCAAAGTGCGGTATTGAGTTCGCCCTGCCCATCGATGACGAGCACACTGCCTTTTGGACAATGGGACAGCGTAATTCCTACCATCAGGATGTCGGCCGTGTGGACCCGCACTGTCACGGCAGGACCAGCCATCCGGCAGTTGGCCGATACGCAGTGCATGTCGTGATCCATCGCGCCCCCTTTGCCGAGGGCATCGGATAAAAGCGACGTACGGATCGTGCGGATGTCTTTCAGCAAGCGGGGGGAGACGGCGGCTGGGGGCTGCGCTGCTTTTTTCATAGCATGACTTGAGCCGGACTGATGGCTTTATATTTTCCTTTGTTGGCGGTGATTTCAAACGCTTGCGGGACGGATTCGATCCCGGGCAGCACGTGGGTAATCATTGGTTTGAGTTGGACCCGTCCGGAAGCGACCAGCCGGACGGTGTACTCCAGGTGCGCTGAGGTGCTGATATCGGGAAAGAGGTAGCGCAGGCTGCGCTCCCGCAACAGATCGATATCCACAGGAAAGGGCTCTCCAAACCAGGAGACTCCGATGACTTTGCCGCCGGAGCGCACCGCGTCGATGGCCTGAGTCAGCGTCTTTACCCCGGAAAGCCCCTGGCGCGGGCTTCCACCGGCACATTCAAACACCACGTCGGCGCCATTCCCTTCGGTAAGGTCGCGAATTGCTGCCACTGGATCATCTTGATTGGCGTTGACTGAAGTGTCGGCTCCCAACTCGCGAGATTTCTGGCACGCCTCGTCACGCACATCCACCGTAATGATCTTCCCTGCCCCACAATTTCGGGCCACCTGCATGCACTCAAATCCCATGCTGCCCTGTCCGAATATTGCCACCGTATCGCCCACCTGAATGTCTGCCGTCTCCACGGCTGCCACGCTGTCGCTGAGCGATTGGAGGCAGGCCGCCTCGCTGTGCGAGATCCGGTCATCCACCTTGACGAGGGCAATTTCAGGCAACAGAGCAAACTCGGAGAAGCAGCCGGGAAGATCAAATCCAATCACCGGGCCTTTCCGGCACAGGGTCATTCGACCCGAAAGACAGAGCGAACAGTTCTCACAGGGAAGCTTCGCCCGAGCCGCGATCCGGTCTCCCACTCGAAACTTCGAAACCCCCTCGCCCACTTCCACAATCTCGGCGCAGAATTCGTGACCAAACAACTGCACCGGGGCTTCGGTTTCGAGCCTTTTCTTGATCCGTTCGTAAGCCAGCGTCTTAATCCCGCGGGCTAACTGCGCTTCGGTGACACTGGGCTGCACGCACTGAACTTTCACTACAACGTGACGCGGCTTGCAAACCGGCGGCGCCGTTTCCTCCATCCGCAAATCGTTGAACCCGTAGAATCGCCAAGCTTTCATTCAGAGATGCCTCTCAATATAGAACTCGGAACTGACAACACCTGTAAGTAAAGAAGTGTCGCGATAACTTTCGTGGAGCGTAACCAGCCAACTGGAAACTGTGCCCTGTCGAAGGGGGGACCGGAGGGGCGTTCTGTCTGTCGCTACGCTGCCGCCCCCCTTGCTAAGTTCCCGATCCGAGGATCTGGCCGATCGAATCCTTACAACGGCCGCACGATCGACTGGCTTCGCAGATAGTCGAACAATGTGTCTGGGCCCAGCACGCCGCCGCCAAGGCCGCTCAGATTGACACCGCCGTAGGGTACCCCGTGCACGAAAACGTTGTGTGCATTAATCCAGCTGTTTCCTGCCACAACAGCCTCCGCGACCCGATTTGCACGTTCCAGATTCTGGCTCCAGACGCTGTTCGCTAGTCCATACGTCGAGCGGTTTACCAACTCGATGGCTTCCTCCTCCGCTTTGAACTTCAAAACGTAGGGAACCGGGCCAAAAATCTCCTCACGCGCCGCCACGTTATCGGGCGAGCCCGCTAACACGGCAGGTTTGACATAGAAACCCTCCGGCTTGCCAGGAACCTCGGCTGCCCCGCCCGGAACAACGGCCTCTGCGCCCTGCTTCCGTGCTTTTTCCAGATAGCCCAGCACCCGATCTTTCTGCTTCTGGCTGACAACCGGACCCATCTGGGTTTTCGGATCGTTCCAGTACCCAATCTGCACCGCGGCCATGCGCGCTTGAGTCCGTTCCACAAACTGGTCGTAGATGGATTCATGCACAAACCAGCGCGTCGCCGTGCAGCAAACCTGTCCGGTATTCAGTGTGACTGCGCCGCAGAGCGCATCGACGGTTTTTTCAACATCGATGTCGTCAAAGATGACCGCAGCACCCTTGCCGCCAAGTTCCAGTTTCACTGGAATCAGATTTCGCCCGCAAGATTCAGCCACCAGCCGGCCCACTTCCGGCGAACCGGTGAAAGACATGCGATTGAGCCCGGGATGGTTTGCCAACGCTTCACCAGCCGTGGTCCCCAGTCCGGTCACAATGTTCACAACCCCATCGGGAATTCCGGCTTCCTTGACCAGTCGCGCAAGGTAGAGTGTCGAAAGAGGCGTGTCTTCCGCCGGCTTGATGACGACCGTGTTGCCGGCTGCCAGTGCCGGAGAAATCCCCCATCCCACCAGCAAAAAAGGAAAATTCCACGGGAAGATGAAGCCACACACGCCATAGGGCTGCCTGACGACTCGTGCTTCATGCTTGGAAACAGCTATCGGCGTCTTGTACTGAACATGAACCGCCAGATCGGTGTAATAACGGAGCGTCGCCGAAAAATTTTCGATATCCCAGGTGGCCTGGGGCAGGGGCTTCCCCACGTCCAGCGATTCGATTTCGGCCAGTGTCGCTTTGTTCTTCTCGACCAGGTCGGCCAGTCGGTGGAGGTAAACCCCGCGCGCGTTTGGCGCCATCTGTGCCCAACCCGAACTTCGAAAGGCTTGCCTTGCCGCCTGGACGGCAAAATCGACGTCTTCCTTGCCGGCGTCAAAAACCGTGCTCAAGACCGAGCCGGCACCCGGATCGAGCGTCTGAAACGTCTGTCCTTCCTTCGAGGGCAACCATCCTCCCCCGACAAACAACCGGTGAGGCCCTTCAGCGAGAAAGGCTTCGACCGACGAAGAATACTTGCTGGCTTGTGTTGCTGGCATAGGCTCCTCCTTGGTGTTCAGTAGATTTTGGGTCGATCCTGCTGCTACGCTACGACGCCCTTCGGCGTATTCATATTTGCAATGGAACTTCCTTCGACTACCAATACTCCGGCAACGGCAATTTCGAAAGCAGGCCCCCATCCACCACCAATGAAGCACCTGAAACGTAGTCCGCCAAGGGCGAAGCGAGAAACAAAGCGACCTTTGCAATATCCTCGGCCGTACCCAAGCGCTGGAGTGGAATGGCCTGAGCCATGCGCTTTACCACCGTTTCCGCATCCGGCATGGTATCAAGCGTTCGGTCCATCATGGGTGTGTGGATACAACCCGGGCAAATAGCATTCACCCGAATCCTGTGCTTGCCGAATTCGCGGGCCATATCCCGCGTCAGCGACAGGATACCTCCCTTGGCTGCAGCGTAGGGAGACACTTGTCCCGTGGTCGCTAACGCCTGGACCGAAGACAGGTTGACAATGCTACCTCCTCCGGACCGCATCATAAACGGAATCGCTTGTTTGGAACAGTAATAGACGCTGTTGAGATTAACGGCCAGCAGACGATCCCATTCAGAGGACTCAAACTGCAGAAAGTCTTTGTAAAGCTCCACACCTGCGTTGTTGATCAAAATATCGACTTGCGCAAACTGGGAAGCAATCTGACGAAAAGCCTCGGCGACTTCCTTCTCCACGCCCACATCGGTCCGAAGAGCCACCGCCCTCGCGCCTGCTTTGCGGACCATCGCGGCGGTCTCATCCACGCCGGCCTGGTTGACATCAAGCATGCCCACGGAAGCACCATGCTCCGCAAAAGCGAGGGCCGTAGCCCTGCCGATTCCGCCCGCCGCTCCAGTGACGACTGCAACTTTTCCTTTGAAGTTCATGGTGCCTCAGAATGTCTGAATGGAAATTTCACAAGGCTTGGTCAAAACCTCATTGACCCAAACAATCAGATCGCCATTGACCCAGGAACCACGCCATCGTTCGGGAGTCAGCAGGGCACCATTGAGAGAAACTCTAGCAGATCGGTACCCCCAGTTGAGGATCTTAAAAGTCGGGTGAACCAGGGGCCCACGATCCGCCCGAGAAATCTCGAAGGTACACCCTTTGCGCGAAGGCGCGATCTTGTACAAATTCTCCGAGGCCTCGAAGCCCTGGCTTTCTCCCTCTCGCATCTCCAATTCGGATGGTTTCACCCATTGGCCGGCGACGTGACTCAGGTAGCGGTCGCTCTCCTGCGAAGTTCCGAACAGCATCAACCAGCTAGTCCCCGGCTTGGGCCCCCCAATTTGGATCATAAGAGACGCCACTCGCTGACGCTCGATCACGCTGCGAGAGAAAGTTTGTTAGAAAGCTTGGATGCACCCAGGGAATGACGCTTACAAACGGCATATGGACCGCCTGAGCCTTCATATCCTCTTCAGTCCCTTTCACGATCTTCGGGCATGCACCAGAGCAGCCGGGCCAGTTCTTGTAAACGCCTGGCTCGAGCCACAACATGGCCGCGAGGTGATCTCCGCCGCACGCGCCGCAGGCAATGCGCGGGAAGTAGTCTTTGCGATTCGGAACAATCAGGAACGGCTCTGGCTGGGTCCGCAGGCTGGGGCGAAACAGATAAGCAGGCCAATCGCAGGACGCAGGATTGCGCTGGCAGAGCCACCGTTCTCCCGTCGATGGCCAACTGAGTATGTACGGATCCTGGGAACCACCACTGATGCGCAAAGCGGAACTTGGATTGATCGTTTCTTTCAACCTGGCTCCGGGAGCGAAAACGAGATCGAGTTCTGCCACCTCCCATACCACTGGCTGTCCCTGATTTCTGTTTTCGTTGCCTGGAAAGCCAGTAACTTTCCGAACCGTGAGTCCATCCGGATAGATAGTGTGGAATTCCTCGGCCCATGTATTCCCGTGAAAAATATTGGCCTTCTCAGTCGAATCACTCAACGCATACTGCCAGTGCAGCACGATTCGGGCGGGACCGAGTTCGGTGATTGAGACATGCGTATAACGATTGTACTTGTCTGAAAGGGGCTCGTGACTCCCTCGCTCTAATGCAGCAGTCCCGGCTGTTTCCAGAAACTCGCTAAAGAACCACAGGTCTTTCTGAACTTCCCAGCAAGGCAAATACTGTGCCTTTTCCCAGGAAATCAGTCGCCAGGGCGGTCCGACATCAACAACCAGGGCTTTTCCCGTGGAACTTGCCCAAGTCAGAGACTCCCAAGCGGCCCGCATCGCCGCCTGCTGCCCGCCTTCGGACGCGATGGCCGACTTGACCTGAGCCGGGTAAACATTTGACAACAGGGCCGACACAGCGGCCATGAAGGTGCGTCGATGCATGAAATGCTTCCTGCGCGGATGGTCTCCCGGTCTTGATGACGCTAAGCTAATCGAAACTGTGCTGGATACTGCTATTGCGGCGTCGAGTCCCAGGATGGCTCTCTGAGACTCGACTGACCTCTTGGATGAGCGACTGCGTCTAGAAGACGAACTTCAGCACCATTTGAATCTGCCGGGAAGGCCGGGCGGCAAGAATTCTGGCCGTCGTCCCCTGCAGGATGGCACCATTGGGATTCAGGAACTGCGAGTGGTTGAAGGCGTTAAACAATTCAGCTCGATATTCAAACCGTTTTGTTTCTGAAACTCTCACAGATTTGAACAGCGAGAGGTCCCAATTGTTAATTCCCGGCCCGGCGAGGATGGCCGTGCCCGAATTCCCGAACGGAGTGAACACTCCCCCTGCTACTGGGTCGGGTACTGGAGCAGGCAACGGGAAACAGGATGCGTCAAACCAGCGCAGGACCGACCGTTCGCTCCCTGACAACTTGCCGTCGCAAGTCCTGTTCGGCCGTCCCTGTCCACCCGTGACAGTAAATGGAGAGCCGCTTTGAACGGTCAGCACGCCCCCCAACTGCCAGTCGCCCAGGATTGCGTTCACGACTCCTGAACTGCTTCCCAAATAACGCTTGCCTTTGCCGAATGGCAGTTCATAAAGCCAGTTGGCAATGTATCGGTGGCGCACGTCCGTGAGGGAGTTGCTTCGATCCGCATCCAGATCGCGGGCATTCTGGTGGCCCCCGCCAGCACCAAAGGGGCCAGCCACCAGGCCGATTGCATGTGACCAGGTGTAGTTCGTCATGAAGGAAAAGCCGCTCGAGAATCGCTTGGTCAACGTAGCCTGCATGGCGTGGTAATTGGCGTTCAGCCGGTTCTCCACGTAGTTAAAGCCGGAAACATTGGGAATCGTCGCGTTGAACGGCCGGCGTGTTGCGACCGGAGCATTTCCCGGGAAGGGTTGCTGGAGGTTGTACTGGTCCTGTAAATGTACTGCTGAGTTCCCGACATAGCTGACGTCAAACAATAAAGTTGGGGCCAGCTGGCGCTGAATGCTCATCGAGTACTGCTGAGAGTAGCCGATCACGTTGCCTGGATCGTGGGCATTGATGTTGCCTTGAGGATTGCCTATTGGCAAGAACGGATCGCTGATAGGGATTCCCTGATCGAGTGTTCTTACCACCAGATTCTGCTCAGGAGTATTCACATAGTTGAGTCCACCCACAAATGGAGCGTTCAACGTCAATTGAAAACCCACCTGTCCTTGAGCCATATAAAACATGCCAAACGAAGAACGAACCACGGTCTTGTCGTCCAGCTTGTAAGCAAACCCAAAGCGCGGCGCAAAGTTGTTCTTGTCCGTGATCTGCAGTGCTCGGGTAGAGAATCCAGGGTGCGTGCCTCCGGCCCTGGGCAGAACCAATTTGCCGGCACCGCGATCGAAATTAGAGATTCGATCATACGCTTCGGTCTGGGGAGTGATCAGGTCGTAGCGTACCCCATAGTTGAGGGTCAGCTTCTCATTGACTTTCCAGGTGTCTTGGAAATAGCTGGAGAATTCGCTTTGTCTGAGACCTGCCAAGCCGGAGTTACGGATCAGGTTTCCGGAACTGGTCAAACCGAGTAAAAAGTCGGCGAAGGCATTGCCTGTGACTCCACCGGGGCGGCTCGGATCACTCGTGAATCCTCCTCCAAATCCGAAACTGCCCGCCGGAGCACCCAGGATTTGAGTAAAGTTTCTTTGGATTCTTTTGTAGTCGACTCCCGCTTTAAAAGTGTGGGACCCGCGAATAAAGGTGACATTGTCCAGCACCTGGTAAATGTTCTCCAGTTCCACCAGCGGAAAGAAGGCAGAATCGCCCAAAGGAGAGTACCCGCTGATGCTAATCCCAGGAAAGCCGGAGTTATTGTCCGTCACATTGACCCCTGGAATTCCAACCTGTTCCGCAAAGTTTTTCCCGAAGTTCAACTGCAAGGCGTCGCTGCCCGCACGGATATATGCCGCCCGGAACTCGTTCAGCGTTGTCGGACTGAAGTTATGAATCTCCTGCAACCCCAGGCTGCGTGCAGGGTTGCTGACCTGTCCGTTCAAACTTCCGGCGCCACCGGTTCCGGCTGCCTGCCCAATCAGAGGCTCCGAACCAGGAACGTTAAGGAACGGTCCGGGGAGCGTGGTGTCCGACCGGCCGTAGCTGAACCGTCCGGAAAACGAGTCTTTGTCGCTGAATTGGTGGTCGATCTTGATGTCGTACGAGTCCTGGTACTGGACGCGAGGGGCATTGCTGAAGAAGAGAGCTTCCCCGTTGGCCAGGACTGCGCCCGTGGGATCATTGGATTGTGGAAGCAGCTTGAGGATGTTTTTGGCTGCATTGCTGAACCGCGCCGGGTCAATGACGCCGTCCACCGGAAAAGGTGAACGAGTGCGGGTTGAGGCGTTGAAGGTTGCAGGGTCAAAGATCGGGCGCGCCAAACCGCGGAAGTCACCGTTTCGAATTCTCGGTCCTGGAACCGTCGTCACAAAGGAATTGCCTTTGATCGTGCGGGTTCCCTGGTAATCTCCAAACCAGAAAGTCTTGTTCTTGATGAGTGGTCCGCCGATGGCAAAGCCATACTGGTTCTGCACGAAGTTGGGCAGACGCCGGCTGCTGGCTGCGGTTTGCCGGTCAAAGAAATTGCGTGCGTCCAGCGCAGCATTGCGATGAAACTCGAACGCCTGGCCGTGGATCTCATTGGTGCCCGACTTGAGCGTCACATTGACCACGCCACCGCCGCGGCCGATCTCGGCGTTGAAGTTGCTCGTTTCAACGGTGAATTCCTGAATGGCTTCCAAGGGGGGCAAAATTGCGATCAGTCCTTGATTGATCTGGTTGTTGTAAACACCATCCAGAATGTAGGTGTTCGCCGACTGTACCTGGCCGTTGACGGACAACCCCTGCGACGCTCTCGCGTTGTCAGGAATGTTGGCATTGTTTGCGTTGATGCTGGCGATGCCGTTGGTGACGCCGGCTGTCAGTGGCGCCAGATTAAAAACCGACCGGCCATTCAACGGCAGTTCCGAGATATCGCGCCGTGAGATCACGTTCCCCAGGGCCGAAGATTCGCTCTGGAGCAATGGCGCGGCTGCCGTAACTTCCACTTCCTGGGTCACTTCACCGACTTCGAGCATCAAGTCTACCGCCGCTCTGCCATTCACCTGCAATACGATCCCGCGGCGCTGCAGCCTTTTGAACCCCGACAGCGTTGCCGTGATCGAGTAGTCGCCAGGAATCAAGTTTGGGGCAACAAACTCACCTGTATTGTTGGTCTGCGTCTTATATTCAACGCCCGTCGCAACATTGGTCACGGTAATGGCCACGTTCGGCGTGGCCGCGCCCGAAGGATCGCGCACCGTCCCGGCAATGGTTCCGCGCTCAACCTGGGCGAGCACTGTCAACTGGCAGAGACCCAAAACCAGCAGACATCCAGTCAGAAAAAAGCCGGCAATTCTCTGCAGCATCCTGGCTTGTGTTTGATACTTCCCTTTCATCTCTTCCTCCTCGCGCCCTTTTGCAGATTCTGCAACGGGCACATGCGACTGAATCAAATTCGCTTAACTTTATTATTGAATGTCTTCGACTGTGGATTCACTTACAGTCCAATGTCCCTCGTTCAAAGGACACGTCGGGTGTTAGCCCTCGATCTCAACCCGAACTCAGGTTGATTGCTCAAAGGCTCGCCGACCCCCTCTATTGGCGGGATTGAGATCTATCAGTGTGCCTGTCAGTTCAGGAATTCTGCGTTAGCCGGTTTCTGGATCTTTTCGTGTGCTGAACTTTCCACCAGAACCCGCATCGCAAGAGCAAAGGGCGACTTTTAGCTCATCGATGAATCAGATTCACTGACCATATTTAACACTGAATAGGATTCAAATGATAACCATTAGAAATTCCTTGTCAAGCTCTTTATGGCCGATTCAGGCTGGTCTCTCAAGAACACTCAGATGAACACGGCTTCACCGCTTGTCATTCCGGCCAAGCGGAGCGCGAGCCGGAATCCAGTGCAATTTGCAGGCGATGTGCTAACGGAGAACCGATTGGTTCCGACGCTCAGCGTTGCGCAGGAGCGCCCGCTCCACCCAGGCGGTACGCGGCGCGCTCCGCACGCGTTTTTTCCAGCGGATTCAGAGACCGGTGGATCAGGGTTGTTTGGTTCAATTTCTTCACAGCTGCCTGCTCACCGTTTACTTCTGCGTATTGCCTATCGAAATTCCAAGCGCAACGCAGTTTCTTCTTCGATCCGGGCATCCAGCCACAGGGTTTGTCCATCCCAGGCAAACTCGTGTGCTGCCAAAACCCGATCACCCATCTGAACGCGAGCCAGTTCCTTAGGAGCCTCCAGCAATTCAAACACCGGGGCAGGACCCGGGAATACGGGTCGTAGGCCCAACGTCACCTGCTTCCCTTCCACGCGCACCCGAACGGCCCGACGTTCCGGCACGTAGGCGTCGTCGTCGAGGGTTCCTCCCGCAATGGTGACCGACGGCGGAGTGGCAAACGCTCGCGCCCGGTCCAGCAGTTCGTTGTCGGAAGCGTTCGACATACCAATCAGCCAGACCCATCGATTCTCGATCATCGGCTTCGAATGCCCCAGCGTATCCAGACTCTGAAAGGCCGCGCTTTGCAGGGGCTTCGGTCGCTTTCGCGCCCAGGTCATGATGCTGTTGTGGGATGGGTTGAGAAATATCCGGTCGTCGATCGCACTCCCCGTCGTGTTACCCCGGCCAAGGGGCCAGTGACTGCCCCAGTAGGCCGGGGTCACCATCACACCCCGGTCATGAAACGGCGGGAACGCCACAAGCTCTTCGGGAACCAGCGTGTCATTGGGGTTGAAATAAACCGCAGCCGCTTCTTCGTCCTGATGCAGACGAACTCGATAGACCCTTGATGTCGCGGGACCATCGGATGGCTTGCGAGCCGATGGGTTTCCGGTTGGCCGGGCATGGAAGCCTGGAAAGAAAAGATCCCTTTTGTCGCCGTTCAGCTCCAGCACGCGAACGAGTTCGCGGGGAATGAACGAAAAGGGGAATGCCGCTTGCGGTGCGAGAATAATGAACTCGCTCAGCTCGTAGTTTGCATCAGGAGCGCTGCGCAGATTGAGGACACGGGTCCCAAAGCCGTCGGGATAGAAGTAGAAGTCTTCGGTCGGTGCATCACCCCAGACTTTGTAGGTGAAGTCGGTTGACTGATAAGTCCAGCGGACATGAACCCGAGCTGGTGTTGCTTCGACAACCTTCACCCGGCCATAGCGCAGTTCCTTGTCCATAAGAGGCTCCACGGAATCCACGAAGCCGTCCGGTGGGGGTGAGGTCTCAGCCCACTCATAACTCAATCCGGTATTGTGCTTTCCTGCCCAGAATGGGACGTAGCTGGAACCGCGCCAGAACACAAAGCGCGCTCCGTTGGGCAAAGACACCACGACATCGTTAAGTTCCGGTGCCCACGCGGTCTCGTAATCCAGCGACGACATTTGTCCCGTCTTCGGATCTCGCACAGAAATCGGTGCATCGTACCGAAGCTTCAGGGATGTCGCTCCAAACGGAGGCAGTTCAGGCTTCCGATTCACGCGCAGGGTCGTAATCTTCTTGTGCCAAAGCTCCCGGCCGTCCGCTCCCGCCAGATTCACGTGCAACACATCTCGATCGGGCTGTCCTGTCGCGGCAGGAACCGACAGGGCCACCTGGGCGCGCTCTCCTTTTTCGAGAACCCATTCGTGGCTCACCTTGTCTTTGTCCTTCGGTGACGATTCGAACCAGGCGGACGCTCGCACACGTCCCAGGCCTTTGCCCGGATGGATGGCAGCAAGCTTTACGGCTGTCTTCTGGCCGGCAGCCAGCAGGAGCCAATCGGCAGGAACCAGGATCGTGCCAAGATCCACCGGATTCAAAAGCCTGTCAGGTTGAGCCACAGCCTCTGCGGCGAGCTCCGGGGCAGGAACCTTCAGCCGGGCAATCTCTGTAGGTTCTCCCTGAAAGCGGCATCTGGCAAAGAGCACGAGTTCGTCTGGATACTGCACGAAATTCGCGGTGCCTGTATAAGGAGATTTTCCGGTGAGGTGAGAGCCTGTCAGATGAAAAAGCTGCCGATCGATCTCCTTACCAGCGCGATAAGCCGACAACCAGTACTCCCGGTAGGGACGCTCTGCGGCGGCGATCTCGGCCACCGCCGTCAGCGGCCTTCCAACGCGATCGAGCCCGAAAGGAGGTCTCCAGGGATGTCCCGGATCGATCCGAATCTGACCGGTCACGACTTCGTTACAATCAGCGGCCAGAATATGAACAGCCGGGTTCGAGAAAAACATGCAGAACAAAACAAGCAGAGTTCTCATTGGCGCTCTCTCCAGAAGAAGCAGTTTGGTTTCAAACCTATGCTGAGGTTTAAGGCAGTTCGGAATCGTCGTCTAACCCGTCGACAGGGGTAACACCTTTCCTCACGTCTCCAGGAAGGACGCCTCCCTTCCACGTTTCCTGGCCGGTTACACCGCCTGGCTACCTGAAGTTGCCCTAACCCGGGCATGAATATTCTTCACTCACATTCGGCGGTCTTGAATGAGCATCATTCAAAGGCGACATCCTGTCAAGTCAGGGCAGCGCTCAGAAACAAACAGCAAGACGAGGAGTTTACAGAATCCTTCAGGGATCTTTCAGCTGCAGGAGTTGACGGTCTGTGACCTTCGAGATCTTCTGAGTTTTGCTGGTGGGCTTGTATTCAATCGCGAGAAGAAATGGGCACGGGGCTGAACCAGAAGGAGACTCGTCGAACCATCGTATTCGAATACGAAATTCAGGAACGAACAACTTCCTTGATCACGTGTCCGTGAACATCGGTGAGACGGCGCTTGATGCCGTTGTGGTAGTAGGTGAGCTTTTCATGATCCAGCCCAAGCAAATGCAGGACCGTGGCGTGGAAGTCGTAAATCGTGGAGACATCTTGAACCGCTTTGCGTCCGAATTCATCGGTTGCGCCGTAGGTGCCCGGCTGGACGCCAGCACCGAGCATCCAGACCGTGAAGCCGTCCGGATTGTGGTCGCGACCGAGAGTTCCGGCTTGGTGTGTGGGCATCCGCCCAAACTCAGTGGTCCACAGAACCAAAGTGTCTTTCAGTAGGCCCCGCGACTTCAAGTCCTGAAGCAGTCCAGCCGTCGGCCTGTCTAGAATAGGACAATGGCGCTCGTAGTCCTGCTTCAGCGTCTTGTGCGCATCCCAGTTGAGAAGACCGTCCACTCCGGAAGCGCGCGAGCCGCAGAAGAGTTGCACAAAACGGACGCCGCGCTCAACGAGGCGCCGGGCGAGGAGGCAGTTGCGCGCATAGGCCGCCAAGAGAGGATTGGAATCGTCCGCGCCGTATAATTCCCGGGTAGCCTTGCTCTCCCGGCTTAAATCCGTCGCCTCCGGAGCCGACAATTGCATGCGTGCGGCTAGTTCATAGGCGGCCACTCGGGCCGCCAAATCGGAATTCCCAGGATGCTCCTCCTGATGGGTCTGATTGAGAAGCCGCAGAAACTTTCGTGTCGCGTCATCGGTCTGAGCGCTGATTTCTTGAGGCCGCTTCAGATTCTGAATCGGTTCTGCGGCGTTGAAGGGAGTACCTTGGTGGGCCGCTGGCAAAAATCCGGAAGTCCAATTAGCAGGCCCCGACGGTGGAATGCCGCGAACGTCCGGGATTGTCACATAGGCCGGCAGGTTTTCATCCTCAGTACCCAGCGCGTAGCTGATCCAGGCACCCATGCTGGGGAAGCCCTCGGTAACGAATCCGGTGTTCATCTGGACACAAGCCGGCCCGTGGGTATTGCTCTTGGCCGTCATCGAGTGGATGAAGGCGATATCATCCACCCATCCGCTCAAGTGAGGCAGCAGCGAAGAAACCTGTTTTCCGCTCTTGCCGCAGCGGCGAAATTCCCACGGACTCTTCATCAGGTTGCCGTTGGCACCTTGAAAGGAAACCAGATTTTCACCACCCGGCAGGGGTTCTCCGCTCCTTTTCTGCAACTCCGGCTTGAACTCGAAAGTGTCCATAGCCGACACCGCCCCGGGGCAGAAGATCTGAATCACGCGTTTCGCCTGAGGAGGAAAGTGTGGCTGACCCAAGGACTGCAGGTTGTCTGCCAGCAGTCCCTGCTTATGCAGCAAAGCAGCCAGAGCGATCCCGGGAAGTCCTTCGCCCATGTGGCCGAGAAACTCACGGCGGCTGAGCCAGCGTGGCAATTGCGGCATAGCAGGTCGACTCACTTTCATAACCACACCTGTTCGTTTACTTCTCTCTTAATTCTTTTGGCACTCACATCACGTATAGAAATTCACTGGCATTCAGCAGGGCCCGGCAAAAAGCCTGCAAGCCGTGGAGACCAACCAACTCGATGGCAGCGGAAGTTTCCGGAGCTTTTGGAGCCCGCCCGAAGGCGAGTTGAAAGCCCAGTGTCACTTGAGCGGTGACATCCGACACGCCGGCCTCAAGCTTCAGACGCTCGGCAAAGAAGCCGGCTTGATCAATGATAAATGCATTATTCAGCAGGCTGAGCGCCTGAAGCGCCGTGGTTGTGGAAACTCGCTTGGGTTCGGGAAGCGCCGAATCGGGGCAATCAAACGGCCCCATCAAGTCGTCCCTTACCGAACGAGCGGACTGGTGGTAGACGGCGCGACGATAAGTCTCCGGGCCAAAACTCTGCCGGAAGGAATAGGTTGCAACATTATCCACCGTGTAGTCGTAAAGGCGAAAACCCGGTCCGCCCATTGTCCGATCCAGTTTCCCGCTAACGGCCAGGGTCGAATCGCGCAGCGCCTCAGCCTCCAGTCGTCTCGGAGGGAAACGCCAAAGATAGCGGGCCTCACTGTCGATGGCCGCTGCTTCAGGGTTCCACTGGCCCGCTTGACGGTAGGCGCCCGACAACATGATCTCCTTATGCAAGGGCTTGAGGCGCCAGCCATGCTGATGGAGACGCTGGGCCAGCCACTCCAACAGTTCAGGATGCGTCGGTTTTTCCCCGTTGAGGCCAAGATCGCTCGGCGTTCCCACCAGCCCTCGCCCGAAATGATACTGCCAGAGCCGGTTGGCCAGCACTCGAGCCGACAGTCCGTTGCGGTCGTCGACGATCCAGCGGGCCAATGCCAGCCTCCGCTCGCCTTCGCGAGCGTTCACGTCGAGTTCATAACCTGGCAGCATGCGCTGCAACGTGCTCAGACTGGCGGGCGCGACGGTCTCTCCCTTGTCCATGGGATTTCCGCGCTTGTGAAGGGCCGCCGGTTCGGACGGCTGGTTGAACTTGCCAATGTAAGCCAAAGGAGGTTTCGGCAGAGCCGCCAGCTTCTGTTCGGCTTCCTCCTTGGCGCGTTTATGTTTCGTCCATTCCTCTCTCTGCTGTGGCGCCAGCACAGACAGCAGGAAGAACTCTTCGCGATCTTCCTCAGTAAACGGCAAGCGATCCTCTGAAGTGGCGACCTGCTGCCAGTGTGCACCGTCGAGCGATGTTTCAAAAATATACTTCACCGGCACACGGCTGAGAAAGCGACCCTGGTTGGCGCCCGGATGGTCCCGGGACCAGAAAATTCGTGAGATCCTCTCAGGTTTGGATAGCTCAAGCGTGACTTGTCCCGTGCCGCGCTCGTCAGAAATCCAAATCTGGTCAAACTTCCCGTCATTCAGAAAATCCAGATTGTAAAAGGCGGCGCCTTTGCCGTCTGTCCGCGTCGAACGGGCGCTGGCCTTGGTTCCCCGCGAAGCCAATGCCACGTTGGAAGCCGATCTCCCTGCCGTCCAGACTTCCAGCTCGTCGAGAGCGGGCTCCTGATTCCGGTACGTGGCCAGAATCCTCATGCGGACGAATCGGGCGGTCACAGGAGTAAACTGTTCCTCGCTGCCTTTAGGATCCACCGGCTGGCGATATCCCTTGGAAAGCTCCTGCCGGCGGCTCTCCACCTGTGGTAAGGCCCCCTGTTTCAGTGCCGCCAGGCGCTCGTTGGCCTGTTCCAAGGTTTCCTTCAACGGCTTTTCCCTAGCTTCTCGCTGGGCTCGCTCTTCGCGACTGGTCAACTCGCGCTCAGCATGCTCAACCCCCGCAAAGGCGGCCTGCAGCCGATAGTAGTCCAGTTGAGAAATCGGATCGAACTTGTGATCGTGACAGCGCGCGCAGTTGACGGTCAGACCGAGAAACGCTGCGCCTGTCGTCATCACCATGTCATCCAATTCGTTGGCGCGCTTCTGCAGCTCTCCTTCGACGTTCTCAATCTTGACGGTGTC
>Ga0187893_10004635_pt1 | contig 25862 bp, 23 predicted proteins | sample MA1701074metaG_FD_139574 | JGI IMG/M metagenome (GOLD analysis project Ga0187893, IMG submission 139574) | White microbial mat communities from a basaltic lava cave in the Kipuka Kanohina Cave System on the Island of Hawaii, USA - MA170107-4 metaG ... | reverse complement strand
GCCGCGCGCGCCGAAGCGCGCGCCTCGGGCCTCGCGGTGCTGTGGCGGCCGCAGCCCGCAACCGAAGAGGCGCCGGCCGGGTTTCGCTTCGTCGGCCTGCCCGATGATTCGGAGCTGCCGACGCACTGGCTCGACGACGGCGTCGCGGCGCGGATCGTCGGCGCACCGGCGGTGCGCCTCGGCCCGGAGCCGGTGATCGGCGCCCAGCGCATCGTGCTCAGCATCGATTCACGCCAGCTCGCGCTGGTCACCGACGGGCTGTCGCCGTTCGTCGTCGCCGACGCCGACGAGGGAGCCTTGCGCTGATGCGCCGGCCGCGCGGCTTCACGTTGATCGAAGTGATGGTTGCGCTCGCGATCGTCGCGGTCACGCTTGGCGCCGGCATCAAGGCGGGCGGCGCGTTGAGCGCCAACGCCGAGCGGCTCGCGAGCATCACCGCGGCGCAGTGGTGCGCCGACAACCAGCTCACCGCGCTCAAGCTGATGCGCGCGTTTCCCGGCATCGGCGACGCCGATTTCAGCTGCGAGCAGTTGGGCCGCATCTACGTCGGCCGCCTCGTCACGCGGCCGATGCTGAACCCGAATTTCCGCCGCGTCGATGCCGAGATGTTCGACGAGGCCGGGCAGCCGCTGGTGAGGCTGTCGGCGGTGATGCCGAGGTCATGATGCAGGCAACCAAGCTCCGCGGTTTCACCTTGGTCGAAGTGCTGGTCGCGCTGTTCGTGATGGCGATCGTCGCGCTGATGGCGTGGCAAGGCATCGACGGGATCCTGCGCACGCGCGAGATCAGCGCGGGCCAGGTCGATCGCACCTTGCGTCTGCAGAGCGTGATCGCGCAATGGGAACAGGACCTCGCGGCGGTGCAGGACACCTTGATCGTGCCCGCTCTCTCCTTCGACGGCGCCTCGTTGCGCATGACGCGCGAGGCCGACTCGGGTATGCAGGTCGTCGCCTGGTCGCTGCGCGGGACCGACTGGGTGCGCTGGGCCGGGCCGCCGGTCACCGGCGCGGGCTCGCTGCGCGAGCAGTGGCTGCAGAGCCTGCAACTGCTGGGCAACGAGGGCGGGCATCTGCTCGCTCTCTCCGGGCTCGCCGACTGGCAGGTCTACTTCTTCCGCGACAACGGCTGGAGCAACGCGCAATCGACCGGCAACATCGTTCCCGCGGCACCGGCAGCGCCGGCATCGGGGGTGCCGGTGGCGCGCACCCGCGTCGCGCTGCCGAGCGGCGTGCGCGTTCTGCTGACGATGGGCCCGGAAAGCGGGTTCAGCGGCAGCCTGACTCGAGACGTGAGGCTCGTCGCGCAATGAGGACACACGCTCGTCAGCGCGGCGCCGCGCTCCTCACGGCGATGATCATCGTGACCCTGGTTGCCAGCCTGTCGGCGTCGATGATCTGGCAGCAGTGGCGTGCGATCCAGGTCGAGACGGCGGAGCGCGCGCGCGCGCAGTCGGGATGGATGCTGCAGGGCGCGCTCGACTACGCGCGGCTCATCCTGCGCGAGGACAGCCGCGGCGGCTTCGACGACCTGGGCGAACCGTGGGCGGTGCCGCTCGCCGAATCGCGCGTCTCGACGTTCCTCGCGGCCGACAAGGACAACACCGACACCGGCCCGGAGGCGTTCGTGTCGGGCGGCATCGTCGATGCGCAGTCGCGCTACAACCTGCGCAACCTGATCGATGCGCAGAGCCAGGTCTCGGGCGACGAAGTGGCGGTGCTGTCCCGGCTGTGCGAGATGGTCGGCGTCGCGCCGGATGTCGCGAGCCGCATCGCCGGCGGCGTGCACGAGGCGCTGCGCGCGCAAGTCGGCGCAGGCGGCGAGGAAGCGCCGCTGATGCCGAGGACGCTCGCGCAGTTCGCATGGTTCGGCATCGAGGCCGATGCGCTCAAGAGGCTCGGGCCGTACGTCACCGTGCTCCCGGTGCACACGCGCGTCAACATCAACACCGCATCGCGCGAGGTGATCGCGGCGGTGGTCGACGGCCTCGACCTGGGCAGCGCCGAGCGGCTGGTGCAGGCGCGGCAGCGCAAGCCGTTCAGCAACATCGAGCAGGTCCGGCAGCTCGTTCCCGACCAGAAGGCCGATTTCGCCAAGCGCGTCTCGTTCCAGTCGAGCTACTTCGAAGTGCAAGGGCGGCTGCGGCTCGACCGGCGCGTGCTCGAGCAGCGCTCGTTGATGCACCGCCCGGGCGCCAACGTGGCGGTGGTCGAACTCCGCCGCGACCGCGTCGGCGGCTACGACGCGGTCAACTAAACTCCGGCGACCGATTTTCGAAACATCGTGTAAGTGCTTGATTCAGCGAGCCTCGCCGTTGCCGCGGACACACATTGACGGTAGGCTTCGCACCCTCTCATGTCGATCCTCGTCATCCAGCTTGCGCCGCGCCCGCGCCTGCGCGCCAATGACCCCCGCGGCAGCGAGCGCGAGTCGCCACCGCCCGCAACGGAGCTCGACTACGCGACCAGCAGCGACGGATTCGCGATCGAATCCGAAGGGCGCGCCGCGCCCGTGCTGCTGCCCAGGGCGTCGACCGTGGTCGCGGTACTTGCAGACACCGACGTCAGCTGGCACCGCATCACGTTGCCGAAGGCGCCCGCGGCGCGACTGCGGCAGGCGTTGAGCGGCGTGCTCGAGGAGGCGGTACTCGAAGACGACGGCGCCATGCACCTGGCGGTCGCGCCGCAGGCGATCGCCGGTGAGCCGACGTGGATCGCGGCGGTCAGCCGCTCGTGGCTGAAGGCCGAGCTGGCCGCGCTCGAACGCGCCAACGTGTTCGTCGATCGTGTCGTTCCGATGTCGTGGCCCGACGACCCGCCGAGCGGACATTTCGGCGAAGTGCAGGCCGGCGCCGACGGCGGCCTCGCGAACCTGGCGCTGACCTGGGCGCACGTGAACGGCGTGGCCACGATGCGCATCGCGGGCGGGCTGCTGCGAAGCCTGCTGCCATCGCCGCTGCCGGAGGGCGCACGCTGGAGCGCGACGCCGCGTGCCGCCGCGGTCGCCGAGCAATGGCTCGGCACGCCGATCGCGGTGATGACGCCTGCGATGCGTTCGCTGCAGGCCGCGCGGTCGACCTGGAACCTGCGCCAGTTCGACCTGGCGACCCACCACCGCGGGGCGCGCGCGCTGCGCGACGCGGTGCGCCAGTTCATGAAGCCGAGCTGGCGACCCGTGCGCATCGGCCTGCTGGCGCTGGCCGCGATGCACCTGCTCGGCCTCAACCTGTGGGCGTGGCACCAGCGCGACGCGATCGCCGACCGCCAGTCTCAGATGGTGAGGCTGCTGCGCGCGACCTATCCGCAGTTGCGCTCGGTGCTCGACGCGCCGGTGCAGATGCAGCGCGAATCCGAAGCGCTGCGTGCACAGGCCGGCAAGGCGGGCGAGGCCGACCTGGAGCCGATGCTCGCCGCCGCGGCCAGCGCGTGGCCGGCCGATCGCCCGCCGGTCGAGAGCGTGCGCTACGAGCCCGGCCGGCTCACCCTGGCGGCGGCCGGCTGGGCCAATCCGGAGATCGAGCAGTTCCGCGAACGGCTCAGGCCGGCGGGATGGCAGGTCGAACACGCCGACGGCAGGCTGATCATGAGCCGTGCCCCTGCGTCCCGCGGGGCCGCGTCGTGAACGCCGCGCTCGCGCTGCCGCCGCGCGTGGGGCAGCTGCGCGCGCAGCTCGCCGAGCGCTGGAGGGCATTCGCCCCGCGCGAGCGGGTCGCGCTCGGCACCGCGTCCGTGTTGCTGGCCGTGTTCGTGTTGTGGCTCTTGGCCGTCCAGCCGGCTTGGCGCGTGCTGCGCAGCGCCCCCGCCCAGCTCGAAACACTCGATGCGCAATGGCAGCAGATGCAGCGCCTGGCCGCCGAAGCGCGCGAACTGCGTGGGTCGGTTCCGGTGCCCGCCGCGCAGGCCACGGCCGCGCTGCGCGCGGCGACCGACCGGCTCGGCGACAAGGCCCGGCTCGTGGTGCAAGGCGAACGCGCGACCTTGACCCTGACCGGCCTCGCCGGCGAGCAGCTCGGCGCGTGGCTCGCCGAGGCGCGCAGCGCGGCGCGCGCGCGCCCCGTCGAAGCCACGCTGACGCGCGCGGCGCAGGGCTATACCGGCAGCGTCGTGGTCGCCTTCGGGGGCGCGTCGTGATCGGGAAGCGCAAGACGAAGCGACCGACCACCCGTCTATGGGCACCGACCGCGACCGGTTGGACCGAATCGACCTTGGCCGAGCAGGCCTGGGAAGCGTCGCGCCACGCGGGCATGCGCTGGGCAATCTGGGGTCTCGCGCTCGGTGTCATCGCAGGCATCGTCGCGTTCGCTCCCGCAGCCTGGTTGGCGCGCGCGTTCGCTTCGGCTACCGAACAGCGGCTGCTCCTCACCGACGCGCGCGGCACGGTCTGGTCAGGCAGCGCGGTGGTGGTGGTAACGGGCGGGACGGAGAGCCGCGACGCGACCGCGTTGCCCGGCAGGCTCTACTGGGACATCGGATGGCGCGGGCTCGGTCTCGAAGTCCGCGCGCGCCATGCCTGCTGCCTGAACGGGACCCTCGTCGTGGCCTTCAAGCCAGGCTTCGGCCGCGCCAGCGCGAATCTCGTCTCGCCGACCGGCCCGCTCGGGCAGTGGCCGGCCAGCTTGCTCGCCGGGCTCGGCACGCCGTGGAACACGCTGCAGCTCGGCGGCGCGGTGCGACTCGTCTCGCCCGGGATGACGTTGGAACGGGTGCAGGGCCGGCTGCGCGTCGACGGCCGCGCCGAGGTGGAACTGCTCGACGCGTCGTCGCGCATCTCGACTCTCGATCCGCTCGGCAGCTACCGGCTGAGCGTGGCCGGCGACCCGGCCAACGCCGGCACCTCGGTGCTGAACCTGAGCACGCTCGAAGGGGCGCTGAAGCTGAGCGGCTCGGGCAGCCTCGGCCCCGCCGGCGTGCGCTTTCGCGGCGAAGCGAGCGCGGCGAGCGGGGACGAGGCCGCGCTCAACAACCTGCTCAACATCATCGGACGGCGCAGCGGCGCGCGCTCCGTCATCTCGATCGGATAGTTCATGAGCCTGATGCATCCGCCGCCGCGCCGCGGCACGGCACTCGCCGCGGCCCTCGTCGCCGCGGCGATGGCACCGCCGCCGCTACCGGCTCAGACCGCGGCGCAGCGCCAGCCGGCGCGCCCGCCCGCCGCAGCGCCCGCTGCGGCCACCACACCGGCGCCCGCGCCTGCCGCAGCGCCTACGGCGACTCAACCGGTGCGGGTGCCGGCCGCGAAGTCGACCGCGCCGGTCACGCTCAATTTCGTCAACGCCGACATCGAGGCCGTGTCGCGCGCGATGGGCGCGCTGCTCGACCGGCCGCTGCTCGTCGATCCGCGCGTCAAGGGCAACATCACCCTCTACAGCGACCAGCCGCTCAGCGTGCGCGAGGCCTACATCAACTACCTGGCAGCGCTGCGCGGACTCGGCTTCGCGGTGGTCGAATCGGGCGGACTGTTGAAGGTGGTGCCGGAGGCGGACGCCAAGCTGCAGACCGGCACCGTCTCGATCGGCGACGTGGCGCGCCGCGGCGACCAAGTGATCACGCAGATCTTTCGGCTGAACCACGAGAACGCGAACAGCCTGGTCGCCGTGCTGCGCCCGCTGATCAGCCCGAACAACACGATCAACGCCAACCCGAGCAACAACTCGCTGGTCATCACCGACTACGCCGAGAACCTGACGCGGCTGGCCAAGATCATCGCCGCTCTCGACGTCGCTCCGGCCACCGACGTCGAAGTGATCCCGCTCAAGCACGCGGTCGCGGTCGACCTCGCACCGGTCGTGCAACGCCTGCTCGACGGCGGCGCGCCCGGCGCGCCGCCTCCGCCCGGCGTACCCGGGGCGCAGAGCGCTTCCCTGTCGATCCTGGTCGATACGCGCAGCAATTCGCTGATCGTGCGCGCGGCGAACCCGACGCGCATGGCGGCGGTGCGCTCGCTCGTCGAGCGGCTCGACCAGCCGAGCGTCGGGGGCGCAGGCGCGGCCGGCAACATCCACGTGGTGTACCTGAAGAACGCAGACGCGGTGCGCCTTGCCGCGGTGCTGCGTGCGGCCTACGGAGCGGGCGGCGGCACCGCGGGGCAAGCAGGCGCGGCAACGACTCCGGGCGCCGCCGGCGGGGCGCCGCTCGGCGGCGCCCTGGGCGCGGCCGCGACACCGGTCGGCGCGACGACAACCGGGACCGGCGCGTCGCCGCAGTCGACTGCGCCGGTGGCGGCGACCGCCGGACCGTCGACGGGCGGCTTCATCCAGGCCGACCCGGCGACCAACGCGCTGATCATCACCGCGCCCGACCCCGTGTACCGCCAGCTGCGCGCGGTGATCGAGCAGCTCGATTCGCGGCGCGCACAGGTCTACATCGAATCGATGATCGTGCGCGTCGATGCGAGCAAGATGGCCGACATCGGTTTCCAGTGGCAAGGCATCCTCGGGCGCCGCGGCGACAGCAACCTCGTCGGCGCGGGGACCAATTTCTCGGGTGCGGGCAACATCATCCAGCTGCAGGCCGGCGCCGCGGCGGGCACGGTACTGCCGAGGCCCGGCCTGAACATCGCTCTCGTGCATCAGTTCAGCGGCACCTACGCGCTCGCGTCGCTCGCCAACTTCCTGGTCACCAACACCGGGGCGAACGTGCTGTCCACTCCCAACATGGTCTCGCTCGACAACGAAGAGGCGAAGATCGTCGTCGGCCAGAATGTGCCCTTCGTGACCGGCTCGTTCACCAACACCGGCGCCGGCGGCGGCGGCGCGGTCAATCCGTTCCAGACCATCGAGCGCAGGGACGTCGGCCTCACGTTGCGCGTGCGGCCGCAGATCGGCGAGAACGGCACCGTGCGCATGACCATCTACCAGGAGAACTCGGACGTGATCCTGGCCACCTTGAACAACCCGGCAGGACCGACCACCGACAAGACGTCGATCGAGACGTCCGTCGTCGTCGATGACGGCCAGATCCTCGCCCTCGGCGGGCTGCTGCGCGACGACTACGGCGAATCGACCGACAAGGTACCCGGTCTCGGCGACGTGCCCTATCTCGGCGGGCTGTTTCGAGCCGAGAACCGCACCCGCTCGAAGAGCAACCTCATGCTGTTCCTGCGCCCGGTGGTGCTGCGCACGCAGCAGGCGGCCGATACGCTCACGCTCGACCGCTACGACCTGATCCGCTCGCAGCAGGAGAAGGCGCAGCCGCGCCCGCACCCGCTGATGCCGATCAACGAGTCGGTCGTGCTGCCGCCGCTGCGCGGACCGGGCGCGCCGATCGATCCGCGCGGTGCGGGCTACGTGTGGCCGGTTGCGCCGGCCGCGTCGGCGCCGGCGAGCCCGGCCGCGACACCCGCGCTCCCGGCGAGCCCTGCGGCAACACCCGCGGTCCCGCCAAGCCGGGCCGACCCCGCCAACCCGGCGACCCCTACCCCGGTGCGCTGACATGGGCGCGCGCCACCCCCTGCCCTACGCGTACGCCAAGGCGTACACCGTGCTGCTCGAGGACGACGGGGCGCAGCTCGTGCTGTGGGCAGGCGAAGCGACGCCGATGTCGGCTCTCTCGGAAGTGCTGCGCGTCTACGACGTCGACGCGCTCGAGCGCGAAGCGGCCGCGACGCTGTCGCAGCGCATCGCCAGCGCGTACGCGGGCGGCGAGTCGAGCGCCGCGACCGTGATCGGCGAGGTCGAGAGCAAGGTCGACCTGTCGCGCATGATGCAGGACCTGCCCGCGGTCGAGGACCTGCTCGAAGCGGCCAACGACGCGCCGATCATCCGCATGCTGAACGCGCTCCTGACGCAGGCCGCGAAGGACGCCGCAAGCGATATCCACATCGAACCCTACGAGCGCAGCTCGTCGGTGCGCTTCCGCGTCGACGGCACGCTGCGCGAAGTGGTGCAGCCGAACAAGGCGCTGCACGCCGCGCTGATCTCGCGCCTGAAGATCATGGCCGAGCTCGACATCGCCGAGAAACGCCTGCCGCAGGACGGCCGCATCTCGTTGCGCATCGGCGGGCGCGCGATCGACGTGCGCGTCTCGACGTTGCCGTCGGCGCACGGCGAGCGCGCGGTGCTGCGCCTGCTCGACAAGACCGAATCGAAGTTCACGCTCGAAGGCCTCGGCATGAGCGGCGACGTGCTGGTGCGCTTCGACCGGCTGATCCAGCAGCCGCACGGCATCGTGCTCGTCACCGGGCCGACCGGATCGGGCAAGACGACGACCTTGTACGCCGGCCTGTCGCGCATGGACACCGCGACGACCAACGTGCTCACCGTCGAGGACCCGGTCGAGTACGAACTGCCCGGCATCGGCCAGACGCAGGTCAACGCGAAGATCGAGCTGACGTTCGCCAAGGCGCTGCGCGCGATCCTGCGCCAGGACCCCGACGTGATCATGATCGGCGAGATCCGCGACTACGAAACCGCGCAGATCGCGATCCAGGCCTCGCTCACCGGTCACCTCGTCCTGGCCACCCTGCACACCAACGACGCGCCGAGCGCGGTGACCCGGCTCACCGACTTCGGCGTCGAGCCGTACCTGCTCAGCTCGTCGCTGCTCGGCGTGCTCGCGCAGCGCCTCGTCAGGAAGCTGTGCGAGCGCTGCAAGAAGCAGGACGCCAAGGGCCGCTGGCACCCGGTCGGCTGCGCAAGCTGCGACAACTCGGGCTACCGCGGACGAACCGGCGTTTACGAGCTGATGGTTTCCGACGAGAAGATCGCGTCGCTGATCCACAGCCGCGCCGCCGAGTCGCAGCTCTTCGTCGCCGCCGAGGAGAACGGTCTGCGTTCGATGCGAGAGGACGGCGAACGCCTGATCGCCGAGGGCATCACCTCGGTCGAAGAGGTGATGCGGGTGACCAGGGAGTGACCGGCGCCGAATGCCTGCGTATCGATTCGACGCCCTCGACGCCGCCGGGAAGTCGAAGACCGGGCTGCTCGAGGCCGACAACGCGAAGGCGGCGCGGTCGCAGCTGCGCGCGCAGTCGCTGGTGCCGCTCGAGGTCACGCAGGTCGCGAGCGAGGGCTCGCGCAGCGGCACCCTGCGCCTCAGACGGCGCGTCTTCGGCACGACCGGCCTTGCGGTCTGGACGCGCCAGCTCGCCGGGCTGGTCGGCTCGGGCCTGCCGCTCGAACGCGCGCTGACCGCGCTCAGCGACGAGGCCGAGGACGAACGCCAGCGCGAGCTGGTCGCGCACCTCAGGAGCGAGGTCAACGCCGGCGCGCCGTTCGCGCGCGCGCTCGCCAGCGCTCCGCGCGAGTTCGACGACGTGTACCGCGCGGTGGTCGCGGCGGGCGAGCAGAGCGGTGCACTCGGGCCGGTGCTCGAACGGCTCGCCGACGACCTGGAAGAGCGCCAGGCGCTGCGCGGCAAGCTGATCGGCGCGACCCTGTATCCGGCGATCGTGTCGCTGATCGCGGTCCTGATCGTGATCTTCCTCGTCACCTACGTCGTGCCGCAGGTCGCGTCGGTGTTCGCGAGCACGAAGCGCGCGTTGCCCTTCCTCACGACGGCGATGCTCGAGATCAGCGCCTTCCTGCGCGGCTGGGGCTGGCTGATCGTGCTCGGCGCCGCGGGCGGTGCGCTCCTGCTCGGCACCTCGCTGCGCAACGAAGGGTTTCGCGAGCGCTTCGACGCCGGCTGGCTGAACCTGCCGCTGATCGGCAAGCTCTCGCGCGGCTACAACGCAGCGCGCTTTTCGGGCACCTTGGCGATGCTGGCCGGCGCCGGGGTGCCGATCCTGAAGGCGCTGCAGGCCGCCGCCGAGACGCTGTCGAACCGCGCGATGCGCGTCGATGCGATGGAGGCGCTGGTTCAGGTGCGCGAGGGCGCGCCGCTCGCGTCGGCCCTGGCGGGCAAGAAGCGTTTTCCGGGGTTGCTCGCGATGTTCGCGCGGCTCGGGGAACAGACCGGACGGCTCCCGCACATGCTCGACCGCGCCGCCAAGCAGCTCGGCGCCGAGGTGCAGCGGCGCGCGCTGCAGGCCGCGACCGTACTCGAGCCGCTCCTGATCGTCGCGATGGGACTGGTGGTGATGCTGATCGTGCTGGCCGTGCTGCTGCCGATCATCCAGCTCAATACCTGGGTGAAATAGTCACACCCGCGATCCGGTGCTGGCACGCAAAGTGCACCGTCGGGCGTGGGTTTACCGCATTGTGCGGGATCACGGAGTCGCTAGGCTTTGCTCGAGTCGTGCCATCCACGGAGCGTCGATTGATGGGCTCGTCCAACGATCTGGTCCCTCTTGGCAAGAGCGGCATCCCGGTTGCGCTGATGCGCAGCGTCTATCGATTGGGCGACGTGGAGCGCCGCCTCGGCAAGCTCTCGCCGAAGGAACACGAATCCCTGCGCTCGACGTACGAGCGCATGCTCGAGAAAGGTCCCGATCGGTTCCAGGTCAAGCCGTCGGGCGTGCCGGCGATGGATCACCTCTACGATGACCTGCCCAATTTCCACGAGGTGCTCGACGACGTGAAGCGCCAGCTCGCGTTGTGCCAGGACTCGGCCGACGCGCTGGAGATCACGCCGATGCTGCTGCTCGGCCCGCCCGGCGTCGGCAAGACGTACTTCGCGCGCGCCGTCGCCGCGTTGCTCGGCACCGGCATGGGATTCGTGTCGATGAGTTCGCTCACCGCCGGCTGGGTGCTGTCGGGCGCGTCGAGCCAGTGGCGCGGCGCGCGTCCGGGCAAGGTGTTCGAGACGCTGGTCGACGGCGCGTACGCCAATCCGGTGATGGTGGTCGACGAGATCGACAAGGCCGGCGGCGAGCACGCGTACGACCCGCTCGGCGCGCTGTACAGCCTGCTCGAACACGACACGGCGGGCAGTTTTACCGACGAATTTGCCGAAGTGCCGATCGATGCGAGCCAGCTGATCTGGGTCGCGACCGCGAACGACGCGCGCGCGATTCCCGACCCGATCAAGAACCGGATGAACGTCTACGAGGTGCGCATGCCCGATCGCGCCGCAGCGCGGTCGATCGCGGCCAAGCTCTACCGAGCGATCCGCGCCGAGCACGACTGGGGCCAGCGCTTCGAGCCCGATCCCGACGCGAGCGTGCTCGACGTGCTGTGCGAGCTCGCGCCGCGCGAGATGCGCCGCGCATGGATGACCGGATTCGGCAACGCCAAGCTCGACTGCCGCGACCGGGTCGAGACGCGCGACCTGCCCGACGCGTCGCCGCGCCGCACGCCGATCGGCTTCGTGCAGTAGCGGTTCCCGCGCCGCGGGGAACTATCATCCCCGCCATGCCCGCATCGCTCGCCGGTCAGCTGGTGGTCGCGATCTCGTCGCGTGCGCTGTTCGACTTCGAGGAGGAGAACCGGCTCTTCGAAGCAAGCGACGACCGCGCGTACATGCGGCTGCAGCTCGAGCGCATCGAGCAGTGCGCGAGTCCCGGGGTCGCGTTCTCGCTCGTCAACAAGCTGCTCGCGTTCAACGACGGCGCGCCGAAGGTCGAGGTGGTGATCCTGTCGCGCAACGACCCGGTGTCGGGCATGCGCGTGTTCCGCTCCGCGAAGGCGTACGGCCTGCCGATCCAGCGCGGCGTGTTCACGCGCGGCCAGTCGCCGTGGCGCTACCTGCGCCCGCTCGCCGCGAACCTGTTCCTGTCGGCCAACGAGGCCGACGTGCGCTCGGCGCTCGCCGCCGGCGTGCCCGCCGCGCGCGTCTATCCGCACTCGGCGCGCGCGTCGGCCGAACACCCGGGCGAGGTGCGCATCGCGTTCGACGGCGACGCGGTGCTGTTCTCCGACGAGGCCGAGCGCGTCTACCAGGCGAACGGGCTCGACGCGTTCCAGGCGCACGAGCTCGAGCGTGCGCTGTCCCCGCTCGCCGCCGGCCCGTTCAAGCCGGTGCTCGAAGCGCTGCACCGGCTGCAGTGCGAGCCGTCGCGCACGATGCGCATCCGCACCGCGCTCGTCACTGCGCGCAGCGCGCCGGCGCACGAGCGCGCGATCCGCACCTTGATGGACTGGCACATCGAGGTCGACGAGGCGATGTTCCTCGGCGGGCTGCCGAAGGGCGCGTTCCTGCGCGAGTTCGAGCCCGACTTCTACTTCGACGATCAGACCGGCCACATCGAGAACGCGGCCGTGCACGTGCCGGCCGGGCTCGTCGCGAGCGGCGTCGTCAACGCCTATTAACATCAGGCCGGTTCGACGCGAGCGCGGCACGTGCGGACTCCTTCCGAGGTTCCCTATCGTTGCGCGCGTAGCGCCGCAGCCCGTCGAGGTCGAGCACGCGCACGCCGCCGTACTCGACGCGGATCAGCCGCGCTTCCTGAAGCGCGCACAGCGCGACGTTGACGCGCTGCCTCGACAAGCCGACCAGGTAGCCGAGTTCGCGCTGCGTGATGCGCAGGAGGCTCCCGACGCCGGGATACAAGGTCGGATGGAACAACGCGGCCAGGCTGCGTGCGACCCGCGAGTCGGGGTCGTTCAACCGGTCGATCTCGCGCGCGGCGATGAACTGGCCGAGCCGCTCGTTGATCTGGTTCAGCACGAAGCGGTTGAACGGGATGCTCGTCTCGAGCAGCGCGTGGAAGGCCTCGACCGGAAGCCCGGCCACCAGGCTGGTGCGCAACGCTTCGATGTTGTAGCGGTACTCCTCGCGCTTCAGGAGGGTGCCCTCGCCGAACCACGCGCCGGGCGGCAAGCCGGTGAACGTGATCGCGGTATCGGCAGCCGAGTCGTTGCTCATCTTGAGGAGCCCGTCGATCACGCCGAGCCAGTACGTGGCCGGGCGTCCGATCTTGCAGACGAGGTCGCCGGGTCCCGCGCTCGCGACCTGCATCTGCGTCGCGACCTGCGCGCGCTGGCTCGCGTCGAGCACGCGCAGCCAATGGATCGCGTCCAGCTCGGCGTCGGTGGCCGAGCGCGCGCGCTCGCGCAGCGGCGGCAGCGCCTGCTGGTGCGGTCCGGCTTCGATCCAGCTGGTGCGCACGGCTCCTCGGGAAACCACGGTCCGGAATGTCCCTAGGATTGTCGGCATGACGACAACCTGGCGTCAAACTTCTGCCTAGCATCGGGCTCTGCCAGAGTCCTTGGAGAGTTCGTGCTGACCACCTTTCCCCGCTTGATGCTCGAGCACGCGACGCAGCACCCGCACGCGCCGGCGCTGCGCGAGAAGGAGTTCGGCATCTGGCAGACGATCGACTGGGAGCAGCTCGCGGCGTTGGTGCGCCACCTCGCGGGCGGCCTGGCCGAGGCCGGACTTGCGCGCGGCCAGCATTTGGTCGTGATCGGCTCGAACCGGCCTCGCCTGTACGCGTCGATGCTCGCTGCGCAGTCGATCGGCGCGATCCCGGTTCCGCTGTACCAGGACGCGGCGTCCGCCGAGCTGGTGTTCCCGATCCACAACGCCGACGTCGGGTTCGCGGTCGTCGAGGACCAGGAGCAGGTCGACAAACTGCTCGAGATCCGCGCGCAGTGTCCGCTGCTCGCGCGCATCTGGTACGACAACCCGCGCGGTCTGCGCTACTACAGCGAACCGGGACTCGCCGCGCTCGATCAGCTGATCGCAGCGGGCGCCGCGTACGACCGCCAGTCCCCCGACCGCTACCTGGCCGAGGTGAGCAAGGCCGACCCGCACGACGTGGCCGCGATGTTCTTCACCTCGGGGACCACCGGCAACCCGAAGGGCGTCGTGCACAGCCATCACACGTTGCTCGACCGCGCCGCCGCGGGCCGCGACTTCGACAAGCTGAGCGAGCGCGAGGAGGTGCTCGCGTACATGCCGCCGGCCTGGATCGGGCAGAACATCTTCAGCTACGCGCAGTGGCTCGTGTGCGGCTACGTCGTCAACTGCCCCGAGTCGTCGGCGACGGTGACGATCGACCTGAAGGAGATCGGGCCGACCTACTACTTCGCGCCGCCGCGCGTCTTCGAAGGGCTCTTGACGAGCGTGATGATCCGCATGGAGGATGCATCGCGCTTGAAGCGCTGGCTGTTCGAGCGCTTCATGGCGACAGCGCGCAAGTGCGGCCCTGCGATCATCGACGGCAAGCCGGTCGCGCTCTCCGACCGGCTGCTGTACAGGCTCGGCAACCTGTTCATCTACGGGCCGCTGCGCAATACGCTCGGGCTCTCTCGCGTGCGTGTCGCCTACACTGCGGGCGAGGCGATCGGGCCGGACCTGTTCACCTTCTACCGCTCGATCGGCGTCAACCTGAAGCAGCTCTACGGCCAGACCGAGACCGCCGTGTTCGTCTGCATCCAGCCCGACAACGAGGTCAAGGCCGACACGGTCGGCGTTCCGATCGAAGGCGTCGAGGTCAAGCTGAGCGACGCGGGCGAGATCCTGATCCGCTCGCCGGGGCTGCTCAAGGAGTACTACAAGAACCCGGCAGCGACTGCGGAGGTGAAGACCGCGGACGGCTGGTACCGCACCGGCGACGCGGGGTTCATCGACGCGAGCGGGCACCTGAAGATCATCGACCGCGCCAAGGACGTCGGGCGCCTCTCGGGCGGCCCGCACGACGGCGCGATGTTCGCGCCGAAGTACGTCGAGAACAAACTGAAGTTCTTCCCGCACATCAAGGAAGCGGTCGCGTTCGGCGACCGGCGCGAGAAGGTATGCGCGGCGATCAACATCGACTACACCGCGGTCGGCAACTGGGCCGAGCGGCGCAACCTGCCTTACGGGGGATACGCCGACCTGGCGGCCAAGCCCGAGGTCTGCCAGCTGATCGCCGAATGCGTACAGAAGGTCAACGCCGACTTGGCCGCCGACGAAAAGCTCGCCGGCAGCCAGATCAGCCGCTTCCTGATCCTGCACAAGGAGCTCGAGGCCGACGACGGCGAACTGACGCGCACGGGCAAGGTGAGGCGCGGCCACATCGGCGAGAAGTACAGCCTGCTCGTCGACGCGCTGTACGGCGGCAAGTCGTCGCAGTACATCGAGACGGCGGTCAGGTTCGAGGACGGCCGCAGCGGCACCGTGGCAGCCGACCTCAAGATCATCGACGTGCCGACCTATCCCGCGGTGCGGCAAGCGGCATGAGCGGGAAGCGATGAACTCGGCCGTCGTGCTGCCTCGGCAGGGCCTGGACGAGACGGTCGAGGCGAGCGCCGCCGGACCGCGCGCGACCGCCGGGCGCCGCGTGGGCGCGGTGATCCTCGACGTGCAGAACATCTCGCTCTCGTTCGGCGGCGTGAAGGCGCTCGCCGACGTCAGCTTCGACGTGCGCGAGGGCGAAGTGCGCGCGATCATCGGCCCCAACGGTGCGGGCAAGAGCTCGATGCTGAACTGCATCAACGGCGTCTACCAGCCGCAACACGGCACGATCAGCTTCCGCGGGCGCACCTTCCGTCACATGAACTCGCACGCAGTCGCCGAGATGGGGATCGCGCGCACGTTCCAGAACCTGGCGTTGTTCAAGGGCATGAGCGTGCTCGACAACATCATGACGGGGCGCAACCTGCGCATGAAAAGCAACATCTTCGCGCAGGCGCTCCGGCTCCCGTCGGCGGCGCGCGAGGAGGTCGAGCACCGCGGGTTCGTCGAGCGCATCATCGACTTCCTCGAGATCCAGCCGTACCGCAAGACGCCGGTCGGCCGCATGCCGTACGGCCTGCAGAAGCGCGTCGACCTCGGACGCGCGCTCGCGATGGAGCCGCAGGTGCTGCTGCTCGACGAGCCGATGGCCGGGATGAACGTCGAGGAAAAGCAGGACATGAGCCGCTTCATCCTCGACGTCAACGACGAGTTCGGCACCACGATCGTGCTGATCGAACACGACATGGGCGTCGTGATGGACATTTCGGACCGCGTCGTCGTGCTCGACTACGGCAGGAAGATCGGCGACGGCACCCCGAAGGAGGTGCGCGCCAATCCGGAAGTGATCAAGGCGTACCTGGGCACCAGCCACTGACGATGGGCTTCTTCCTCGAAACCGTGATCGGCGGCCTGATGGTCGGGATGCTGTACTCGCTGGTCGCGCTCGGCTTCGTGCTGATCTTCAAGGCTTCGGGCGTCTTCAATTTCGCGCAGGGCGCGATGGTGCTGTTCGCCGCGCTCGCGATGGCGCGCTTCGCCGAATGGCTGCCGCCGATGCTCGGGCTCGAGAGCAAGTTCCTCGGCAACCTGATCGCGTTCGCGCTCGCGATGGTGCTGATGGTCGCCGTCGCCTGGCTGGTCGAGCGGCTGGCGTTGTCGAAGCTGGTCAACCAGGACGCGGTCGCGCTGCTGATGGCGACCCTCGGCATCACCTACTTCCTCGACGGCTTCGGGCAGACCCTGTTCGGCTCGGACATCTACCGCATCGACGTCGGGCTGCCGAAGGACCCGATCTTCGCCTTCGACGGCGTGTTCCAGGGCGGCATCCTGATCAACAAGGAAGAGATGTACGCGGCGGTCATCGCCGCGCTGCTGGTCGCGAGCTTGGCGCTCTTCTTCCAGAAGACGGGCACCGGCCGCGCGCTGCGCGCGGTCGCCGACGACCACCAGGCCGCGCAGTCGATCGGCATCCCGCTCAAGCACATCTGGGTCATCGTCTGGTCGGTCGCGGGCTTCGTCGCGCTCGTCGCCGGCGTCATCTGGGGCAGCAAGCTCGGCGTTCAGTTCTCGCTGTCGCTGGTCGCGCTGAAGGCGCTGCCGGTGGTGATCCTCGGCGGCTTCACGTCGGTTCCGGGTGCGATCGTCGGCGGGCTGATCATCGGCGTGGGCGAGAAGCTGTCCGAGGTCTACGTCGGCCCGATGCTGGGGGGCGGCATCGAGATCTGGTTTGCCTACGTGCTCGCGCTCGTGTTCCTGCTGATGCGGCCGCAGGGGCTGTTCGGCGAGAAGATCATCGATCGCGTATGACGCGATCGATGATCTTCCGGCGGCGGCCGACTTCGCGAAGCGAAGTCAGGGCAACGCAGTGAGCGGCCAACCAAAGATCATCGTGGCGGGACACCATGCTGTATAGAGAGAACGGCCAGTTCAAGACCAGCTACCGCGCCGACCAGCAGATCTTTCCGATCCTGCAGGACCGCATCGGCATCGCGCTGCTGCTCGTCGTCGCGTTCGTCGGCGTACCGCTCTTCGCCGACGACTACCTGCTGCGCGCGATCCTGATTCCGGTACTGATCCTCTCGCTTGCCGCGCTGGGCCTCAACGTGCTCGTGGGCTACTGCGGGCAGATTTCGCTTGGCACGGGAGCCTTCATGGCGGTCGGCGCGTATGCCGCCTACAACCTGCAGATCCGCGTGCCCGGCACGCCACTGCTCGTCTCGCTGCTCTTCGGCGGGGTCTGTGCCACAGCCGCAGGCGTCGTGTTCGGCATTCCGTCGCTGCGCATCAAGGGCCTCTATCTCGCCGTCGCGACCTTGGCCGCGCAGTTCTTCTTCGACTGGGCGTTCCTGCGCATCAAGTGGTTCACCAACGATTCGGCATCGGGCTCGGTGTCGGTATCGAACCTGACGGCGTTCGGGCTGCCGATCGAGACCTCCATGCAGAAGTACCTGTTCTGCCTGGCCGTGGTCACGGTGTTCGCGCTGCTCGTCAAGAACCTGGTGCGCAGCCACATCGGCCGCGAGTGGATGGCCATGCGCGACATGGACGTGGCCGCGTCGGTGATCGGCATCCGGCCCGTGTACGCCAAGCTCACCGCGTTCGCCGTCAGCTCGTTCGTGGTCGGCGTGGCCGGCGCGATGTGGGGTTTCATCTACCTCGGCGCATGGGAACCCGCGGCCTTCTCGATCGATCGATCGTTCCAGCTGCTGTTCATGATCATCATCGGCGGGCTCGGCTCGATCATGGGCAGCTTCTTCGGCGCAGCGTTCATCGTGATCCTGCCGATCTGGCTCGACCAGGCGCTGCCGGCGCTCGGTAACGCGATCGGCGTTCCGGTGGGCACCGCCTTCGTTTCGCATGCCGTGCTGATGATCTTCGGCGCGCTGATCGTGTTCTTCCTGATCGTCGAGCCGCACGGGCTGGCCCGTTTGTGGTCCACGGCCAAGGAGAAGATGCGGCTGTGGCCGTTCCCGCATTGACGAGTCGTTGTCCAACCCGCACCGCGAGGTGCTCCTAATCCTCCAAGGAGGCAGATATGAAGTTGAAGTCACTCGCTCTGGCAGCCACGCTCGTCGCGGCCGCCCTGAGCGCCGCGCCGCCTGCCGCCTTCGCCCAGGCTGGCGAGCAGTTCTTCCCGGTGCTGGTCTATCGCACGGGCGCCTACGCGCCCAACGGCGTCCCGTTCGCCAACGGCTATGTCGATTACCTGAAGCTGGTCAACGCCAGGGGCGGCATCAACGGCGTGAAGGTCTCCTTCGAGGAGTGCGACACGGGCTACGCCACCGACAAGGGCGTCGAGTGTTATGAGCGCCTGAAGGGCAAGAACGGCGGCGCAACCCTGTTCCATCCGCTGTCCACGGGCATCACCTTCGCGCTCACCGAGAAGGTGCCCGCCGACAAGATCCCGCTCATCACCGCCGGCTACGGCCGCAGCGAGTCGGCCGACGGCAACGTCTTCAAGTGGAACTTCCCGCTCGTCGGCACCTACTGGGTGGCCGCCGACATCCTGGTGCAGCACATTGGCAAGAAGGAAGGCGGCTTCGACAAGCTCAAGGGCAAGAAGATCGCGCTCGTCTATCACGACTCGCCGTACGGCAAGGAGCCCATCGCCCTGCTGCAGGAGCGCTCCAAGATGCACGGTTTCGACCTGCAGTTGCTGCCCGTTGCGCACCCCGGCGTCGAGCAGAAGGCCACTTGGCAGCAGATCCGCGGCAGCCGGCCCGACTACGTGTTCCTGTGGGGCTGGGGCGTGATGAACTCGACCTCGATCAAGGAGGCACAAGCCACCGGCTATCCGCGCGACAAGATGTACGGCGTGTGGTGGGCCGGCGCGGAACCCGATGTCACGCCGGCCGGTGACGGCGCGAAGGGGTACAACGCGCTGGCGTTGCAACACGGTGCCGACCCGAGCGCCAAGGTCGTGAAGGACGTGCTCTCGCTGGTGCACGACAAGGGCCAGGGCACCGGTCCGAAGGAAGAGGTCGGACAGGTGTTGTACATGCGCGGCCTGATGTCGGCGATGCTCGGCGTCGAAGGTGTCAAGCGTGCGCAGGAGCGCTTCGGCAAGGGCAAGGTGATGACCGGCGAGCAGACGCGCTGGGGGCTGGAGAACCTCGCACTCGACCAGAAGAAGCTCGATGCGCTCGGCTTCGCGGGGGTGATGCGGCCGGTGAGCACCTCGTGCGCCGATCACATGGGCGCAGCCTGGGCGCGCGTACAGGCCTGGGACGGAGCGAAGTGGAACTTCACCTCCGACTGGTACCAGGCCGACGATGCAATCATCAAGCCGATGGTGAAACAGGCAGCGGAGAAGTACGCGGCGGAGAAGAAGATCGACAAGCGTGCGGCGGCGGATTGTTCGGCATAGCACGTGCGTGAGCCCTGCCGGCCCGCTGCTTCCCCGCCGCGCGCGGCAGGGCTGCTCCCTCCCCACCCCCTCCCTCCATGAGGGAGGGGCGGGCGCCTGACGTCGCCCCTTGCCGGCATTGCTCATGACCACTGCGAACATCCTGCTCAACGTCAACGGCATCGAGGTCATCTACAACCACGTGATCCTGGTGCTGAAGGGCGTCTCGCTGCAGGTGCCCGAGGGCGGCATCGTCGCGCTGCTCGGCGGCAACGGGGCGGGCAAGACGACGACGTTGCGCGCGGTCAGCAACCTGCTCGCGGGCGAGCGCGGCGAGGTCACGAAAGGCTCGATCGAGTTGCGCGGCGAGCGCATCGAGAAGCTGACGCCGGCCGATCTGGTCAAGCGCGGCGTGATCCAGGTGATGGAGGGCCGCCACTGTTTCGCGCACCTGACGATCGAGGAGAACCTGCTGACCGGCGCCTACACGCGCACCGACAGCAAAGCCGACATCGCAGCCACGCTCGACAAGGTCTACGCGTACTTTCCGCGCATCAAGACGCGGCGCGACGCGCAGGCCGCGTACACGTCGGGCGGCGAACAGCAGATGTGCGCGATCGGCCGCGCGCTGATGGCCAATCCGAAGATGGTGCTGCTCGACGAGCCGTCGATGGGCCTTGCGCCGCAGATCGTCGAGGAGGTGTTCGAGATCGTGCGCGACCTGAACGCGAAGGAGAAGGTCACGTTCTTGCTCGCCGAGCAGAACACCAACATGGCGCTGCGCTACGCCGACTTCGGCTACATCCTCGAGAACGGCCGCATCGTGATGGACGGCCAAGCGTCCGACCTGCTGCAGAACGAGGACGTGAAGGAGTTCTACCTCGGCGTCGGCGGCGGCGACCGCAAGAGCTTCCGCGACGTGAAGAGCTACCGGCGCAGGAAACGTTGGCTGGCATGAGCTGCACATGAGCGATACGCCGTTCGCTCTGCCTCCGTTCGAGGCCGCCGGCGCGCTGGTCGGCCTGAAGCGCCAGCTGCGCGACCTGCGTCCGCTCGCCGAACGCGGCGCGGGTTTCGAACTGCGCGGCAAGCGTGTGCTCGAGTTCGAACTCGCCGCGCAGGCGATCGTGCTGCGCGTCGCTAAGCGGCCCGCGCTGACCCCCGAATGGGACCGGCTCGAATTGAAGAACGCTGCCGACGTCCGCAAGGGCGTCGACGAAGTGAAGAAGCGCCTCGCGCGCTGGACCGAGGAGGAGCGTTCGTGAACGAACACTACGACGCGCTGGAGACCCGCACCCCCGCGGAGCGCGAGCGCGACCTGATGGCCGCGCTGCCGGCGCAGATCGCGCACGCGAAGCGCAACGCACCGGCGTTCGCCGAATCGCTGCGCGGGATCGACGCCGAGTCGGTCAGCGACCGCTGCGCGCTCGCGCGCCTGCCGGTCGTGCGCAAGCACGAGCTGCTCGCGCGCCAGAAGGAGCAGCGCGCGCGCGATCCGTTCGGCGGCTTCGCGGCAATCGGCTGGGGTGCGCGCAGCGGCGCGCTGCGCGTGTTCTCGTCGCCCGGGCCGATCTACGAACCCGAAGGCGGCGCGAAGGACTACTGGCGCATGGCGCGCGCGCTGTACGCGGCCGGACTGCGCCGCGGCGACCTCGTCCACAACTGCTTCTCGTACCACTTCGTTCCCGCCGGTTCGCTGCTCGAGACGGGCGCGCACGCGCTCGGCTGCACCGTGTTCGCCGGCGGCACCGGCCAGACCGAGCAGCAGGTGCAGACGATGGCCGAGCTGCGCGCCGACGCGTACATCGGCACGCCGAGCTTCCTGAAGATCATCCTCGACAAGGCGGCCGAGATGGGCACCGCGCTGCCGTCGCTGAAGAAGGCGGCGGTCGGCGCCGAGGCGTTCCCGCCCGCGCTGCGCGATTGGCTCACCGCGCGCGGCATCGCCGCCTACCAGAGCTACGGCACCGCGGACCTGGGTCTGATCGCGTACGAGACCGTGGCACGCGAAGGCCTCGTGCTCGACGAGCAGATCATCGTCGAGATCGTGCGCCCCGGAACCGGTGAGCCGGTGCCGGACGGCGACGTCGGCGAGGTCGTCGTGACGACGTTCAACCCCGACTACCCGCTGCTCCGCTTCGGCACCGGCGACCTGTCGGCGGTGCTGCCCGGGGCCTGCCCGACCGGCCGCACCAACACCCGCATCCGCGGCTGGATGGGCCGTGCCGACCAGACCGCGAAGGTGCGCGGGCTGTTCGTGCATCCGGCGCAGGTGGCCGAAGTCGCGCGCCGGCATCCGCTGGTCAAGCGCGCGCGGCTCGTGATCGCGGGCGAGATGGCCAACGACCGGATGACGTTGCGGGTCGAAGTCGACGGCGCGCCCGAAGGGCTGGCTGCGGGCATCGCCGACACGATCCGCGACGTGACCAAGCTGCGCGGCGAGGTCGCGCTCTGCGCGCCGGGGTCGCTGCCGAACGACGGCAAGGTGATCGAAGACACGCGCAGCTACGGCTGAGGGCCGCGCACGCTCGACCCTTCAGCTCGCGCAGCGCTCGCAGCGCGGCCCGGGGCGCTCAGAACGGAAGCCGCCAGTTCGCGCTCAAGAGGTAGCTGCGCGGCGCGCCGGTCTCGAAGAAGCGGCCGTTGGTCTCGTTGACGATCACGCTGCCGGCGTAGCGCTTGTCGGCGACGTTGTCGACGCGCACGAGCAGGTCGAGCTTGCCGACGGGCATCGGGAACGCGTACGACGCGCGCAGCGCGAACAGATAGACGCCCTGGGTGAAATCGCTGTTCACGTCGTTGACCGCGATGCTCCCCTGCGCGCGCAGCTCGCCCGCGATCTCGGTCGCGACGAACGGCCGCCACGCCAGCTCGGCGTAGCCGCTTTTCTTGACCGTGCCCGCGATGCGGTTGCCGGCAGGCACCGGCAACGTCGGCGCGGTGCACGGCACCGCGGCACAGGTCAGGAAGGCGTCGCGGTACGTCGCGTCGAGCCAGGTCAGCGCGAGCTGGGTGCGCCACGCCTCGGCGATGCGCCAGCGCGCAGCCAGCTCGACGCCCTGGCGGCGCGTCGAGCCGACGTTCTGGAACGTCGAGCGCCCGCCCGAATTGGTCTGCACGCCGATCTCGTCGTCGGTGTCCGCGCGGAACAGCGCGGCGTCGAGCGCGACGCCGAGCGACTGCTCGCGCCACTTGGCGCCCAGCTCGACCTGCTTGCTCTTCTGCGGTCGCAGTGCGGTGTTGAGCCCCGACGACTGGTCGGGCCGGTACGCCAGCTCGGTCAACGTCGGCGACTCGAACCCGCGGCCGGCGCTGACGTACAGGTTGACCTGCTTTTCGGGCCGCCACTGCAACGCGGCGACCGGGTTCGTGTACTCGAACTCGAGCGACCCCGAGTCGTCACCGTTGGCGAGGAACTGGTCCTCGGTCTTCACCTTCAGCTTGCCGCTGCGCGCGCCGAGCGTGCCGACCAGCGACGGGCCGAACTCGACTTCGCCCTGCGCGTACACGTCGGTCGAGCGCACGCGGTTGTCTTCCTTGCGGCGCAGCGCGCCCGTCACGCCGAGCTGCTGGTCGGGCGGCGTGCCGGTGAAGTTCTCGAAGCCGCGCCGGTCTTCGTTCTGCTGGTCGAACGCGGCGCCGGCGACGAGCTGCGCGCCCTCCCAGCGAAAGACGAGCCGCGCGTCCAGCCCGAAGTACTCGCGGTCGAAGTCGATCACGCCGCCCGGGTGGCGCGGCGGAGCTTGCGTCGCGACCGGAATCGCCTGCCATTGCGTGGTGCCGCGCTTGCCCTGGTAGAGCGCGGCGACGCTTTCCGAGAGCGCGCCGAGGTTCTCGAAGCGGTGCCGCCATTGGCCGCCGAACTGCGTCTGCGTCACCGTCTTGCGCGTGTTGAACATCGTCGCCTGGGGTGTGGTCTGGTACGGGTCGGCGTCGAACTGCGCGCGGGTCAGGCCGAGCGGATCCTCGGCCGGCTGGTCGAGGGTGTTGGCGATCAGGACCAGGCTGTCGCTCTGGCCGCTCCAGCCGGCGCGCACGTTGCCGAGCGTGCGCTGCGCCGAGCTGTGCGGACGAAAACCGTCGGTCTCGAAGGTGCTGCCCTGCGCGCGCAGGTCCCAGCCGCCTTCGAGCGGCCCTTCGACACCGAAGCGCACCTGTCGCACGCCGTCGCTGCCCGCGTCGGCGCCGAGCTGGAACGCGCGCTCGGTCGGCGCGGCGCTGACGAGCGAGATCACGCCGCCCGAGCTGTTGCCGTAGAGCGCAGAGAACGGCCCGCGCAGCACCTCGATGCGCGCGGCACCGGCCAGGTCGAAGTGCGAGATCGAGCCCTGCCCGTCGGGCGTGCTCGCCGGTATGCCGTCGGTGTAGAGCCGGATGCCGCGCACGCCGAACGCCGAGCGCGCGCCGAAGCCGCGCGAGCTGATCTGCAGGTCCTGCGCGTAGTTGTTGCGCAGGTTCGCGGTGATGCCCGGCACGCGAGACAAGGTCTCGGAAAGGTTCACCATCAAGCCGCCCGAGCGCAGCTCCTCGGCATCGACGACGCTCACCGCGTACGGCGTCTCGAACGCGCGCCGCTCGACGCCGCTGCCGCTCACCACCACCGGCTCGAGCGTCTGCTGCGCGAACGCCGTCCCCGCAGCCGCGCACAGCGCTGCGGCGAGCGCGTCAGTTCGGCGCCTGCGCGTCGATGCGGACGGATGAGTACCAGGCGGCAAGGTTGTCGATGTCATCGTCGGAAAGCGGTTTGGCGATCACGGCCATCACTTCATGGCGGCGCGACCCGTCGCGATAGGCGCGCAGCTGCGCGGAGAGGTAGATGCGCGGCTGCCCCGCCAGATGCGGCGCGTCGGGGGCGGACGATACGCCGAGCGGCCCGTGGCAGACGGCGCAGGCCTGCGCCTTGGCGCGGCCAACGGTCGCGTCGGCAGCGAAGGCCCGCATCGTGAAGCAGGCGAGCAGACAGATCAGCACGGGTTTCATCGGGCACCTGACGCGGCGAGGCCCGCGCCTCCGGGAGGGGGAGCGGGCCTCGCAATCGAAGCGGATTAGAGGGCGAGCCGCGTGTCTCGAACAGCCGCGATAACCCGCGCTCGCTTCTCTGGCTTGCAGAAGCCTCTACGGTGCGGTGTACGAGATGCGATAGATCGCACCCGCGTAGTCGTCGGAGACGAGCAGCGATCCGTCCTTCATCACCGCCACATCGACCGGCCGGCCGCGGTAGCTGCCGGTCTGCTCGTCGAGCCAGCCTTCGGCGAACATCTCGGTCTTGTCGGCCGTGCCGTCGCTCTTCAGCGACGTGAACAGCACACGCGCGCCGATCGGCTTGGTGCGGTTCCACGAGCCGTGCTGCGCGGAGAAGAAACCGTTCTGGTACTTCGCCGGGAACTGCTTGCCGGTGTAGAAGACGATGCCGAGGTCGGCCGCGTGCGCGTCGGTCATCACCTGCGGGTTGACCGCGTTGGCCGGGATCGCGTCCTTGTCGTAGCCGTGCTCGGTGACGCGCGTCTTGGCGACGACGTACGGATAGCCGAAGTGCTGCCCGGCCTGCGTCGCGCGGTTGATCTCGCCCATCGGGATGTCGTCGCCCATGCCGTCCGTCTGGTTGTCGGTGAACCAGAGCGTCTTGTCCTTCGGGTTGAAGTCCTGGCCGACCGAGTTGCGCACGCCGCGCGCATACACCTCGCGCTTTGTGCCGTCGAACGCGTTCATACGCACGATGCCGCCGATGCCGACCTCGTCGTAGAGCTTCATCTTGTCGCGCGGCTGCACGTTGAACGGCTGGCCGAGCGTGATGTAGAGCATGCCGTCGGGGCCGATGCGGCAGGTGCGGGCGCCGTGGTTGTACGACTCCTCCTCGACCGGGATCAGCTTGCCCTGCGGCACCACCTCGATCACAGCGACGTCCGGGCCTTCGTAGAAGAACTCCGCGGCCGGGAAGTTGAGCACGCGGTTGTGTTCGACCACGATCAGGAAGCCGTCGCGCGTCCAGCACACGCCGTTCGGGTTGCTGAACTTGAGCGAGGGCGCGAAGCTTTTCACCTCGTCGGCGACGCCGTCGCTGTTGCGGTCGGTCACCGCCCACACGCTGGTCTTGCGCGTGCCGACGAACAGCATGTTGGTCGAGGGCGCCACCGCCATGTGCCGCGCGTCCGGGACGATCGCGAACAGATCGATGCGGAACCCGGCCGGCAGCTTGATGCGCTTCAGGTTCTCGCGGATCGCATCGGCGTTCTTGCCCGTCTGCGGCACGACAGGGATGTTGAGGTCCGTCGTGGCGACCTTCATCTGCTTCAGCTTGTCGAGGTTCTGCGCCTGCGGCCGCGCCTCGATCGGCAACAGCGCGAAAGCGGCGGCCACGGCAAGGGAGAGGATGGTGTTGCGCACTGCGGTCTCCTGTTCGAATCGGGACAGGCACTGTAGTCGCGCGCACAAAACCGAGGTAGGTAGTGGAATACTTATCGGGTAAACACGAGGGCTACAGTGGCGCGGACGGGCAACCCGGTGCTGGTCGAAGTGTTCCGCGGCAGCACGTGCGAATC
>Ga0187893_10004634_pt1 | contig 25863 bp, 20 predicted proteins | sample MA1701074metaG_FD_139574 | JGI IMG/M metagenome (GOLD analysis project Ga0187893, IMG submission 139574) | White microbial mat communities from a basaltic lava cave in the Kipuka Kanohina Cave System on the Island of Hawaii, USA - MA170107-4 metaG ... | reverse complement strand
TCATCACCAATATCCAGGTCCGAACTTGTAATATTGGCTGCGCCATCGCGTGTTTCTTAGGCATCATCAGCGCTGGATGCAATCTGCCTTACAATGGTAACGGGAGCTGCTTCCGCGGATTTGGGTGCGCTGATATTTCCAGTAATGAAAAAAGCAAAAAACACAATAATGCTCCCTGCCGAAACAAATGCAGCATATTTAAGGTAAAGCCGGAATTTCTGCTTTTGCTTTTGTTCCTGGCGGTGTCGTGGTACTAATCTCATGCCCTGCATCAAAGGAAATTTCATGAATTCATTTTAGAGTTTCATTTTACATCCTTTTCAGGAAATAGTTTCATAGAAATGAATGCGTTAACTCAAACTCTTCATTATATGCCAATGAGAAATCGGTATTTCGACATAGATATTTTGTTAGTATTGTTTTCAAGAGTTTATTTTTAAAATTCTGTTGTATGAAAGCAAAACACACACTAAAATATGGGTCACCCTTTGTTTTTGAAAAATAATTCAGTTCTGCTACGAAATCCGGTTTCAATAAATTTCATTGAAAGGAAAAGTTCTTTCCGCAGAGGATATAATAACCGGGTTTAACAATCAGGGTTCACTGCTGTGCTCAGAAATTTTTCCCAAATCGCAACGGATGGTCCGGGCGGGATATTGTTCAAACAACGTGTAATTATGTGTTGCCATCAGCACGGAGGTTCCTGTTTTTGTGATTTCAAAAAGGAGGTTCATTATTTCTTTGGTGGTTTCAGGGTCGAGGTTGCCGCTGGGTTCATCGGCAAGAATTATTTCAGGATGATTCAGCAAAGCCCGGGCAATAACCAGGCGTTGTTGTTCCCCCCCTGACAATTCGTGAGGCATTTTAAATCCTTTTGTACTTAACCCCACCTGTTGCAGCACTTCATTCATCCGGTCATTCATTTTCTGCAAATCTTTCCATCCGGTGGCTTTCAGTACAAACAGCAAATTATCTTTTGCCGTCCGGTCACTCAGCAACTGAAAATCCTGGAAAACGATACCGAGCTTTCTTCTCAGGTAAGGAATCTGTTTGTTTTTAAGAGTGATGAGGTTGAAATCGGCAATGCTTCCGTTTCCATGGCTTATTTTCAATTCACCGTAAAGCACTTTGAGCAAGCTGCTTTTTCCGCTTCCGGTTTTTCCGATGAGGTAAACAAATTCACCTTTATTGATATGCAGCGAAACATCACTGAGTATGAGATTCTTTTTCTGGAATACGTTTACGTTTTCCAGCCGGATGACTTGCTTTATTTCCTCCTGAGTTTTCAATTTGATAATTATTTTTTGAAATTCAGATATCAACCTTTGTCATTTTACCGAACGGTATTTTTTCAATCAGCTCTTTAATTTTTTCCTGGTGTTTTTCCAGTCCGCATTTAATCAGCGCCCGTTCGGGGCGGTCGGTTCTGAAATAAGCAATCAGCGTAAAATTATCATCCCGCAACTGCACATAATCCGGAATGCGAGCCGTGCCTTTAATTTTCAGTAGATACATTCCGTCCATCAAATGACGGGAGCAAACATAAAAGAAAAATATTTCAACAATTACGTAAGAATGATGCAAAAACAAACAAGCCCCCGTTGAAATCCGGGGGCTTGTACTTAATTCTTAATAAATGAAATTATTTCTTGCCGAGGAAAATGGTGAATGTAAATCCATTTACAGTAACCTGGGCAAGATTATCGCGCGCAGAATTTATATAGCTGTAATCAATGCTCCGTACAGGTTTATTTGATGGAGTGATGTTGAGAATTCCGGATGTGAAATGCGGGAATCCTACTTCAAGCCGCAACGGATAGCCTGACTGCGTTTCCATTGAATAGGAAAATCCATTGGTAGTAGTTCCGCTTGCCGTTCCGCTGATTAGGTACACATCATCATTCCATTGGGGTGTGGGTTCACCGGCAATCCATTCGCGCGTACGGTTTGAATTATAAGTGATGGTTCCCCCTGTTCCGGTTTGGCTGTACTGTGGGTCAATCACCACGGTTCCCTGTACGGTTATCGCAAAAGTCAGGTTGCCCGATGTGTTTGGTCCGTTGTTCGTAACCGTTTTTGTTCCGTCAATTTTATTAAAATTCAGATAGTAATTATCAAATGTAATGGTGTGCGATGATCCCGGGTCGCGGTATTTTCCGGTCCAGGAAACAATGATGGTCCCTGTTCGGTAATTGCCGTCATTGCATAAACACGGCTGCTGCGGAGTTCCGCTGAATACAATGGTTGCAGTATGCGGAACAGCAACGGTGTCAATCGTGATGGTAGCGCAGGATGTTTGCAGCGGAGTTAAGCTCTGTGCATTAGGGTCTGTTTTGCGTGCCACCCCTTCATCAGCCACATTGGAAGCATCGGCAAATGAAATTTCAGAAACCGAATTGTCGTACATGATTTTCCGGTCCGAGTTGTACGGGTCGGTGGTCGTATTGCTGTCATCGTCTTTATCTTTTTTACATCCGGAAACTACCAGTCCTGAAACAGCAAGTGAAAGGAACATGGCTCGGATAAATGGATTTGTTTTCATTTTAATTAAAGTTTGTGATTTTACGTTTCTGATTCGCAAAGAACGGCAAGGTTTAATCCAAAATTTTTGTATTCCTCAAATAAATTTCAACTTCATTAATTGTTCATCGTTCCACTATTCCATCATTCCACCATTCCATCATTCCATTCTTCTAAGTTTTCCTCATTTTCATGTTCATAAAATTGTAATTGAAAATAATATTCCGGAAAGTGCAGGCGTTTTTAAGAGGTAATTTCGCACCGTTTCTAATAAATCCAAATGAAAATCAGCTCTTCTTTTTTCCAGGCATTAATCTTTTGTATATGGCTAATATTTTCTGTTCAGGTTATTGCACAGAAAACAGAATTCTATAATGATAATGATTTAAAATACCGCAATGCGCTTGAACTTTTTCAAAAAGAAAAATACAGCGCTGCCGGAAAGCTTTTTGCGGAATACATTGAACTGGAAAAGGGGGAATCTTTAAGTAAAACCAATGCCGAATATTTTTCCGCGTTGTGCGCTGCCGAACTTTTTCATCCTGATGCAGAAAAAAAACTTGTTTCGTTTATTGAAAATCATCCGGAGAACACTCATGCAAAGCTTGCCTATTTTCAATTGGGACGGATTTATTACAAGCAGAAAAAATACCGCAATGCGATTGACTGGTTTGAAAAAACAGATGTTTATTTTCTGACCAATGAAGAAGTGGCTGAATATTATTTCAACCTCGGTTACAGCTACTATTCCAAAAAGGAAATGGACAAAGCAAGCAAGGCATTCAAAGAAATCCTTAACATCGAATCAAAATATAAAACAGCAGCGAATTATTATTACGGACATGTGGCGTATGCCAACAATAATTATTCAACAGCGCTCGCTGCATTTGAAAAGCTGAAAGACTCGGAAACGTTTGGTCCGCTGGTGCCTTATTATATTGTCCAGATTTATTATGAGCAGGGAAAGTATGATGACGTCATCAGTTATGGTGTTCCGCAACTCAAAAATGAGAAAACACAGAATTCAACCGATATCAAACGCTTGGTTGCCGAATCTTATTACCGGAAAGGAAATTATAAAGATGCATTGTTTTACCTCGAAGATTTCCGGAAAAATTTTCCGCAGCCCTCGCGCGAGGATTATTACCAGATTGGATACTGCCATTACAAGCTGGGCAACTGCGACCTGGCAATTGTAAATTTTGAAAAGGTTGTCAATGTAAAAGACGCAACTGCACAAAATGCATATTACCATCTGGGCGACTGCTTCATCAAATCAGGAAACATGCAGAGCGCGCGAAGCTCATTCCAGTTTGCTTCGCAGATGGATTTTGATAAAGCCATCAAGGAAGACGCATTGTTCAATTATGCCAAGCTGTCTTATGAGCTGAATTTTCAACCCGTAGCAGTTAAATCATTAACCGAGTATATTAAAAATTATTCCGGCACCAAAAAAGCCGATGAAGCAAACGAGCTGCTGGCACAGGTTTACCTGACTACTAAAAATTACAAGGATGCCCTGGCAGCGCTCGAAAAAATTTCGAATAAAAGCGAGCGGGCAAAAGCTGCTTATCAGAAGGTGGCTTATTTCAGGGGGATTGAATTTTACAATGACGGTAACAAGGACAAAGCGATTGATTTGTTCACCAAAGCCATCGTAACGAATGCCGAACCGAACATCCAGGCGCTGGCGATGTACTGGAAAGCGGAGTCATTTTATGCTTTAAACCGTTTTGATGATGCGGTAAAGCAGTACCGGATTTTTATTTTCAATCCCAAATCCATCAACTCACCCAAGTTCAATACTGCGAACTACGGGCTTGGATATGCACATTTCAAGCAGGAAAATTATGAGGAAGCAAATAGCTGGTTCCGCAAATACATTCGAAATAAATCCGAAACCGATTCGAGAAAATACAATGATGCGCTTATCCGGATTGCAGACGGATTTTTCATGCAACGCGATTATGTGAATGCACAGAGTTATTATTCCGATGCGTCTTCCAACAATGCAGCAGGAAGCGATTATTGCCTTTTCCAGAAAGGAATCATTCTCGGAATCGAGGGAAAGATGAATGATAAAATTCAGGTGATGCAGCAACTGATTTCAAAATATCCGAAATCAAATTATGTGGATGATGCAGTTTATGAAACAGGTACTGCATTTTTTGCGCTGAACAATAACCGGAAAGCCGAAGAAAATTTTAAAACCATCATTGCAAATTACCGTGAAAGCAATTATGTGAAAAAAGCAAAGCTGAACATTGCCCTGATTTATTACAATGAGAAGGAGGACAACCGCGCGCTCGAAATGTACAAGCAGGTGATTAAAGATTATCCGGCTACTCCGGAAGCATCCGAAGCGCTGACGGGTGTGAAAAACATTTATGTGAATGCAGGAAACCCTGATGCATATTTTGCCTATCTCAAAACCGTTCCGTTTGCCGACATCAGCAGCGGGGCGCAGGATACTATCACATACGAGGCAGCGGAGAAGCGTTACATGAAAGGTGATTTTGAAAATGCAGGAAAAGATTTTGAAAATTACCTGAGCCGTTTCCCGGAGGGTTCATTTGCTCTGAATGCTTTGTTTTATAAATCGGAATGTGATTACCGTCAGAAAAATTTTGACAAAGCATTAACCGGCTATGAAGCTGTAATAGCAAAGCCGAAAAATATTTTTACAGAAAAATCTTTGCTCAAAGCTGCTGTAATCAATTACGAAATGAAAAATTATGAGGCAGCACGCGACCGGTATGCGCGTCTTGAAGAAACTGCCGATTACAAGGACAACATCATTGCTGCGCAGTCAGGACAGATGCGGTGCAATTACAAAACCGGCAAATTCAACGCTGCCGGAATCCAGGCGCAGAAAGTGCTGGCGCAGGATAAAGCGACAGCGGAACAGTTGAACGAAGCGCACCTGGTTTACGGAAAGGTGCTGATGGAAAGCAGGGAATTTGCTTCGGCACTCAACGAATTCAAGGCGCTTTCCAAAATCACCAACAGCGCTATGGGCGCAGAAGCGAAATACCTCACAGCGCTTATTTCTAATCTTCAAAACAATTACAAAGAATCGCAGAAGAAATGCTTTGAAGTGATTAACCAGGTTCCGGCTTATGATTACTGGGTGGCGAAAAGTTTTATTCTGCTTGCAGATAATTATGTGGCGCTTGGAGATAATTTCCAGGCAAAGCACACGCTCAAAAGCATCATGGACAATTATGAAAAGAATAAGGATGACGAAGAAGATATTCTGGAAACTGCTTCGCAGAAATATGATGCCATCATCCGCAAGGAAAATGAACAGTCGCAGCGCGAAGCATCCGACAAACAAGTGCTGGTGAATCCGCTGGATACGATTGATGAAAACTGAAAAACTTTTTTAAAGCATGAAAAATTATTTATTGACTCCGGTAATATTGTTTTTTCTCATCCCTGTTTGCTCTTTGGCACAGCAGAAGGAAGGAACGCTTGGTGATGAGCAAATCAATGTGGTGAAACCCTATCAGCCCATTCTGAGCGATGCAATTAAAATTACGGATGCTCCGCAGAAGGATACTTCATTGATGGCGCCCCCTGAATTAAAATACAGGGTGGAGGAAAAAAAGTTCGAAACGAAATATAACATCACACCGATAAAGCCGGTGCGCATTAAGGACGAAAACATCAAGGAACTGTACCGCGGATTTGTGAAAGGGGGATACGGCAATTACAGCACAGCTTATGGCGAACTTTTTTACAATGCTCTGCGCTCGAAGGATTTCAATGCGGGCATTCATCTCAGGCATTTATCGTCCAGCGGGAAAATTAACAAGTTCGGATTTCCGGGTAATAGTGAGAATGAAGTTACGTTGTTCGCAGATAAATTTCTTGAAAGCGCTGTGCTGTCTGGAAAAATCGGCTATGACCGCGATGTCGTGCATTATTACGGATATTCAGATCCCCCTGAAATTTATTCGAAGAGAAGCACCCTGCACAGGATGGGTTCTTTTGACGGAAGTTTTTCCATTGGCAGCATACACAATGACAAGTCGAAGCTTGAATACAATGCAGAAATCAGCTTTTATAATTTCACCGACAACCTCGACCAGACTGAATCTGATTTTAATATCGGTGGATTTGCCGGAAAGCATCTGAGTAATGATCATTATTTTCAGCTTGGAATTTTGCTTAATCCGGCAAAATCAAAATGGCCCGCAACTTATTGTCCCCCCGGTTCCGCTTGTCCCGATGTAAATCTTCCTGACGAAGTGCTTAACCGGACAATTTTCAGAATGCGTCCGCGGTATGAATTCTCTAAAAACAACATCCAGGTTTCAGCAGGGGGGAACATTGCCATCGAATCGGCTTATGATGAAACCAAATGGCACCTTTATCCTGTACTGGAAGCAAAATATCCATTGATAAAAGATGACTTATCCGTTTTCGGAATTCTGGATGGAGATTTGAAAAAAAATTCACTGCGGGAGCTTAACAAAGAAAATCCGTTCCTCATTCCCCTTTCGCTTTCCAATGCCACCGTGCTGCTGAACACAAGCAATAAAATTAATGTCAGGGGGGGAGTTGAAATTAAACCCGACCGCGAACTGATGTTGATTGCCTCCGCAGGAGTTTCAAGATTTAAAGGAGATGTGTTTTATATCAACAGCGTGAATACAACAGGCATTACCACTTATACGCCAGCGTACTTCAACAATACGGAATTGAATATTCATGCCGAGCTTCAATACAAGCACCTCGATAAAATCGGAATCCGCATCAAAAGCGATTATTATTCTTACAGCATTTCGGATGACCAGCAGCCCTGGTTTCGCCCCTCTGTGGTGATTTCTATCGGAGGAAATTACAACATCGGAAATAAAATATTTGTGAATGCCGATGTTTATTTCACCGGCAGCCGCACCGCGCTCAGCATTGACGGCAAAGGCACCGAATTGAAAAGCTATGCTGATTTTAATCTTGGCATTGAGTACCGGTATTCGAAAATATTATCCTTTTTTGTGCAGGGCAATAACCTCAGCGGCAACCGCTATTTTCACTGGTACCGCTATCCTTCATACAGGATTAATGCAATGGCGGGCGCTTCACTGTCCTTCTGAAGTTCCGAAATCACAGGAAATTGAATCATTTTGAGATCTGAAATAAAATGCTTTTGTTTACAGAATGATTCAAAGAGTTTTCATTGTTTTCATTTTATCAATTTTATTTTATTCCTGCACTTACCGTAAGGAATTTGTTGAACCCAAATGCGAAACCGAAAACTTACAATTCAGCTCAGGGATTATCAATGAAATAGTTCAGACCAAATGCGCCATTACCGGATGTCATATTTCCGGGGGTTCGGGCACGGGTGATTTTACAAAATATACACAGTTGAAATCCGCTGTTGACAACGGCTCGTTTGGCCAGCAGGTTTTTGTTACTAAAAAAATGCCTCAAAGCGGTTCGCTTACCGATTGCCAGCTCTCTCAATTACAGGCATGGGTGAATAATGGCGCTCCGAACTGAAATTCATTCTGATTTTTTTCCGGGGTATTGCCCCAAACATATTGCCCCAAACATATTGCCCCAAACATATTGCCCCAAACTTTAGTTTGGGGAAAATGAGAAGAAAAGTTTTTTGGCTTCAGCCATTAATTATTTCGAAGCCATATTTATTTACAAACTCATCATATTCCTCCCTGAAAGTTTTTTTTCTGTGGTGTTCTTCCTGATTCCTGATATAATTTCTGACTGTTTCAACACCGGACTCGCTCACTGAAACTGCAAAATATTCATCCTGCCAATCCAGAGTTTCTTTAAGTATTTTCTGTCTGTTAACCCAAAATGAACATTCACCTTTAATTAATTGCATTATTTTACTGATGGTTTGGTCATTCCGTAAGCGGAACAGGCAATGAACATGTTCGGAATAACCATTGACACAGTCCATGAGAATTTGTTTTTTCAAGGCATTCTCATGGATATGCTTAAAAATTTTTGGTCTGAATTCCTGTGAGAGCAGAGGTATTCTTCTTTTGGTTGACCATACAGCATGAATCCAGATTTTAACAAATGGCATAGAAGTTAAATTAATGGCTAAAGCCGGTGGATTATTTTATTGAGCACCGAACTGAAGTTCGGAGCAAAAATAATTGGAAAACCTGAACTGAAACTCTGAGCAAAAATAGATTCAAAGTTGAACTAAAATCAGGAGCAAGAATTAAATGAAAACTCCGAACTGAAGTTCGGAACAAAAATAATTGGAAAACTCTGAACTAAATTTCGGAATTAAAATGGATTAAAAACCTGAAATGAAGTTTGGTGTAAAAAAGGAGTTGAAAATCTGAACTGAAGTTCGGAGCAAAAATAATTTGAATACCTGAACTAAATCTCTGAGCAAAAATAGATTCAAAATTGAACTAAAATCAGGAGCAAGGATTAAATGAAAACTACGAACAGAAGGTCGGAACAAAAATAAATTTAATGCTTGAACATTTGCCCAAGCTTTGCTCCCAAACATTTTGCTCCCAAACATTTTGCCCCAAACATTTTGCTCCCAAACATTTTGCCCCAAACATTTTGCTCCCAAACATTTTGCCCCAAACTTTAGTTTGGGGAAAATGAGAAGAAAAATTTTTTGGCTTCAGCCATTAAATATTTCGAAGCCAATTAATTTATTTTTGATATTTGATTAATCATTCCTTCTCCACCCAATCACCGTTCTCCCTGATAAGATTGATTAATGCATCCACCGCTTTTTCAGTGGGAATATTTTTAATCACCACATCTTTTCCTTTATACAATGTGATTTTTCCAGGACCGGTTCCTACATATCCATAATCTGCATCAGCCATTTCACCGGGACCATTTACAATGCATCCCATGATTCCGATTTTTAATCCTTTTAAGTGGTTGGTGCGTGAACGGATTTTTGCTGTGGTTTCCTGCAAGTCGAAAAGCGTACGTCCGCAGGAGGGACAGCTGATGTATTCTGTTTTTGAAATACGTACACGCGCTGACTGCAATATTCCGAAGGAGGTGCTGTTGATGATTTTTTCAGAAACATTTTCTGCTGATAACCACAATCCGTCACCAAACCCATCGAGCAAAAGCGCACCGCAATCGGTGGAGGCATACAACTGAAAATTATTTTCAGAAATATTATGATATGCTCTTTTTATAATGACAGGATTTTTCAGATTCAGGAATTCCATTTCAAAAAACATTCTCCGCAGTTCTGCCATACCATGTTCATTGGTTGTGGAAAATACAAAAACAACTTTGGGAAAATCTGAAACCTCGTCTTTAAATCCCGGATGTGAAATATCTTCAATGGTTATTTCAACAAAATTTAATTTATCGGAATTTTCTCCTGCTCTTCTGAATTCATTAAATGTAAAAAAAGGGTAGGAGCGGGGTTTGTTTTTGAATGGTTTCCACGCTTCGTAATTGTAAATAATTCCAAGCGTTCCCGGGATTTCAAAATCAATTTTATTTTCACCTGCAAAAATGTAATCGCATGGCTGATCTGACAGGTTCCATTTGTCAAGCTTTTCAGAATAAAAATATCCTGCTGCTTTTATATCCGCTGCTGCAATGGACTTTTTACCGGAAAAATCCGCAACCACCCGCGGTACATTATGTCCCCCTCCGAAATTTTCTACCTCAATGGTTTCTCTTTTTCTGTATTTAAATGGAGAATGATTAAGATTCAGAATTTCCGGAATAGGTTTTTGTAACACTGCTCTGTTTTGATACCTTTCAACCAAAGCGCGGGCAACAGGTATTTCAAATTCCGGTTCTTCGGTAAGCGAAACGCGGATGGTGTCACCGATGCCGTCTTCGAGCAGAGTTCCGATTCCGGAGGCGGACTTAATACGTCCATCTTCGCCTTCACCGGCTTCTGTTACTCCGAGGTGAAGGGGGTAATTCATTCCTTCCTCTTTCATTTTCGCAACCAGCAGCCGGTATGCCTGCACCATCACGAGGGGGTTGCTGGCTTTCATGGACAGAACTATGCTGTGATAATTTTCATCTTCACAAATCCTGAGGAATTCCATGGCGGATTCCACCATGCCGAGCGGAGTATCTCCATAGCGGTTCATGATGCGGTCGCTCAGCGAACCATGATTCGTTCCGATGCGCATGGCGGTTCCATACTCCCTGCACACTCGAACCAATGGCAGAAACCGTTCACGGATTCTTTCCAATTCCGACTGATACGCTTCATCTGAATATTCCTTCACTTCAAATTTTTTCCGGTCAGCATAATTACCGGGATTCACTCTTACTTTTTCCACAACTCTTGCTGCTGCTTCGGCTGCATTGGGGGTGAAATGAATGTCGGCAATCAACGGAGATTTGTATCCGCGTTTGCGCAATTCATTTTTTATGATTTCAAGATTTTTCGCTTCGTTGATGCTCGGAGCGGTGATGCGTACAAATTCGCAACCCGCTTCAATCATACGGATGCTTTGCTCCACGGTAGCTTTTGTATCCATAGTATCCGTAGTAGTCATGCTCTGCACACGGATGGGATGATTTGCTCCCAGCGGAACATCCCCGATAAATATTTCGCGGGTTAGCCATCGCTCATACCGGGTTAAGCTGGTGCAATAGGAATTATTATTAATAATCGTTTCCATTTCAAATGCAAAGTTACCGGAAATTGCTAAAAGCGGGATATTGATAAAAATCAGAAAATTTACATTGCTTCCATGGCTTTGATGAATTCATCTTTTCTCCTGGTGGATACTTCAATGTGCTTGCCGTCATGAAGTGTAACAAAGCCCCCCTTGCCTTTGTTATAGCTTTTGATAAAAGAAAGATTGATAAGATGAGAGTTATGCACTCTGAAAAACTGATCATCCCGCAACAATTCTTCGAATTCCTTCAATGTTTTTGCTACCATCAGCGATTTATTATTTTTCAGAAACAGGGTGGTGTAATTTACATCACTCTGGCACCGGATGATGTCAGAAACATTGAGCACTTCAAATCCTGTGATGGTTGCAACCGTAATCCGTTTGGACTGATTGCCGCTTTTTACATTATGCAGCAGGGTTTCAATTTTCTGATTCATATCGAGCGACATCAGCTTGCTTTTCACTTTTTCAATGGCTTGCTTCAAGTCATCCGCATCAATGGGTTTAAGCAGGTAATCTACTGCTGAAAACTTAAATGCATTGACGGCATATTTGTCATAAGCAGTTGTGAAAATAATTTCAAAGCTGATTTTTTTCAGTTGCTGCAGCATGTGAAAACCTGTGTTATCTCCAATCTGAACATCGAGAAACAAAAGTTCCGGATGTAATTTCTCAATAGCTGCAAGACCCTCAGGTATGGATTGAAAACCATCCAGCAATTCCACAAAATCATGACAATGTTCATTAAGCAATTCACTCAGCCGTTCGATGCACTGCTGTTCGTCATCAACAATTATTGCTTTAATCATGGCAGTAAAAATAACGAATCAGGCAGCCATCTCAAGCGGAAGGGTTACCTCCACCCGCAGTCCCTGTTCAAGGTCAATTAGCCGCACATCTGCCGAAGTATTTTTGGTTTTATTGATAATGTCAATCCGCGATTTTGTGATTTTCATTCCGAGCGATTTTTTTTCCGGTGCTGGTGATTCGGTTTTATGCTCTGATGATTTTTTCCGCCCCACCCCATCGTCTTCGATGATGCATTTAATCATTTCATTTTCTCTAAGAATCTGAATGGAAATTTTTCCTTCTCCTTTCTTGCCGGAGATGCCATGCCAGATGCTGTTTTCGATAAACGGCTGAAGTATTAGAGGCGGGATGAGAAATGTGTCGGTCTGAATTTCGGGATTAATTTTTATTTCATACGAAAACTTATTGTTCATCCGCAGCGATTCGAGCTGCATGTAGAGTTCAAGCGCTCCGAGGTCTTCTGCAATGGTCACTTCTTTCTTCTCTGAGTTTTCCAGTATCATTCGCATCAGCTTTGCAAATTTTACAAGAAAATTCTCAGCAGTTTTATTATCGGATTTTTTAAGAAAATAAGTTATAGAATTCAGCGAATTGAAAATAAAGTGAGGATTCATCTGCGCCCGCAGCGCTTTCATTTCTGTATCGGCAACTTCCGCCTGCAACATGGCTTTGTCTTTTTGCTCCAGCGCATCGCGTCTGCGCTTGTATGAAGCAAATGCACCGCCACCTGCAAGCACCAGCAATGCCGCGCCACCCATCAGTGTGTTGTTCCGCAGCTTTTGCTTTTCAATTTCCGCATGGGCAATTGCCTCTTTACTTTGCTGTTCAGCTTTAGCTATTGCTTCTTTCTTTTCAAATTCAAACTGCATTTCCTTGCGCGTAATCTCTTCGGTCCGGGAATCATTCAGGATGCTGTCATGCAGTGAAACATGATTCCTGAATGCAGTCAATGCACCTTTGAAATCTTTTTTAGCTTCAAACGTTTTACTCAGATCTTTCCACGCTTCGCTTTCTTTTTCCATTGCTTCAATTTCACCGGCTATGCTGATGGCTTCCTCATGCAGCATAATGGCTTCATCATACCTTTTTCCGGGATTGATATTGTATTTTTTCAGCACTTCAGCAGGCGCCTGCCGGAGAATATTTGCTTTTGTACTTAATGCAGAAGCCATTCCCACTCTGTTTCCGGTCTCTTTATAAATGGATATTCCTTCATTGATATGTTGAAATGCCCGGTCGTATTTTCCCTGGTCGTAATAAATAATTCCGATATTCACCAGGTTGTTGGCTATACCTTCCTCATTACCCGACTCACGATTTACCTTCAGCGCGCGCTCAACATATTTCAATGCATTTTCACGGTCGTCCATGGCAGAATAAACATTTGCAATGCTTGCCAGCGAGTTTGCAAGGTTTTCCTTCAAACTGTTTTTTTCCATAATATGCAATGCTTTATGGTGAAACTCCAGCGCCTTCTCATATTTTCCGAGCTTTTCATATATAATTCCGGCATTGGTTAAAGCCATAGCCAGATTTTTATTGTCACCCAGTTTTTCAAAAATGGAAATTGCTTTCAGGTAATTTTCAAGTGAACGGGGAAAATCAGACAAGTACAAATAATTAACTCCAATGCTGTTCAAAACCGTTGCCTGATTTTTATCATCTTCCAATAAACCGAATTTTTCAAACGCTTTTTTAAAATATTCAATTGACTTTTCATATTCAGCCATTCCGGAATATTTTAATCCAAGCGTTCTGTATGCTTTCGCTGCGCTGAGTGTGTCATTTAGTTGTTCAAAAATTTTCAGCGACTTAAGCGCATTGTCAAAACCGGCCGAATCTTTTCTCATCCCAAAATAGACGATAGCCATATTATGCATCACTGTTCCTGCTTCACCGGCAATTTTCAGCTTTTCAAAAATTTCCAATGATTTCTTATAGGAATCCAGCGCTTCAGCTTCTGCACTTGACATAAAAAGGTTGGTACCTTTATTTTTCAATGATAAAGCCAGACGCTTTGCATCGTTCAGCTTTTTAGATATTGCAATTGCTTCTTCAGAAAACTTTAACCCTTCCTGCGGATTAACCGAACGAAGCGAATAAGATATTTGATTCAGCAAATCAATTCGTGTTGTATCATGCTTCAAGTGATTTTTCAGCAACATTTGAAGCGAATCAATTTCACCCTGTTGTGCAGGCACAGGATTAAGGGTAATAATAAGGAGTGCGGTAAGAATGGTTTTTTTCATGCCGGGCAGGTTTTTATGATTATTAAAGGATAATAGTAAGATGTAAAAATAGAAAAGTGCAATTCAATTTAATAAATTTCATTCGTAGCATTACGAAAAATAAGCCGGAGTCAGCAGAAAATAAATGGAAGCTGATGCGAATTTCTGATTCATATTTTTTTGCATCATTCCAGTTGCAAATGACTCCGCGCAAAAAAATTACTCAGCGTCAGAACGAAATACTCCGGCTCGTGGCGAATGGAAAAACAACCTCTGAAATTTCCTCATTACTCAACATCAGCGTTAAAACTGTAGAAACGCATCGCAAAAACCTGATCCGCAAGTTTGGTGTATCAAATGCAGTGCAGCTTATTTATTTATTGGCAAAAGAAAAATTATTATGAGAAAAATTAAAATTATGTACTGATTTTTTTTCAAATTCATTTTTTCCATATACTTTTACCAACGCTAACTTGACCTGACCAATCTGTGAACCAAGTTTTATATAGTTTAAAATCTTATTTATTTTTTTCAGAAATTTTTTCAGCTACGGCAGAGAATAAACTTGGCAAAGCAGATAATAAGAGCTGTAATAACAGAAAATAAGCGCAGTCAAGCAAAAAATAAATGGTATATATCCATCGGGGTTTTCAGGTATATGTTTGCGTCATAAATAAATTAATTATTCAAATCTAAAATTTCTGACAACATGAAAAAATCAAAAATCACACTCATCATTGCAGCCGCCTGTTTCATCTCAGGAAATATAGCTGCACAGGCATTTATCAAAGGAACCAATACACTGAATGCCGGAATCGGCATTGGCGGACACTTTGGCGGTTATTCTACCAGCTCACAATCACCCGGCATCAGCGTTAGCTTTGAGCATGGCATGTGGGAAGTGGAAGGGGCAGGTGTAATCAGCATCGGGGCTTATGCAGGCATCAAAAGCTATAAATACGAACAATCTTATTCAAACACCCACTGGAATGGTACGGCTTTCGTTCCTTACACCTACAAAACCTCCAGCAAGTGGAGCTACACCATCATCGGAGCAAGAAGCGCTTTTCACTACAATGAAATAGGGGGAGACAATTTCGATTTGTACGGAGGGCTTCTTCTTTCCTATAATATTTTGAGCTATAAATACACCGATGACGATCCTTATTTCGATTATCAATCCAGCGCAAGTTATGGCAGCGTGGTGGGACTTACTGCATTTATCGGTGCCCGATATTTTTTCATTGAACGTGTTGGGGCATTTGCTGAAATCGGTTATGGGGTAAGCTATCTCACAATTGGAGCTTCCGTGAAATTTTGAATCTACATTTAATATTATATCACTCATCATTAACTTAATCTCTAAAATTCAAAAACAATGGGAACTATCATCATCATCGGTATTATCATCATCGGCTATGCAGTGTTTTCTTACAACAAGCTTCAAAGCTATGCTCAATCGGTCCGTAAACAGGCAAGCAATGTCCAGGTTGCGATAAGTAAAAAATTATCGCTCATCAATCAGTTAATTGATGCAGTTAAAAATTACCAGCAGGGCGAGCAGTTGGTTCAACTTAAGGTTTCACAGGATAACACGGCTGTTGCCATGATGAGTGCATATCAGCAATCCGGCAGCACTCTTGCAAGCATTCAGGGAATGATGGAACGCTTTCCGAACCTGAAAGCTAATGAACAGTATCAGCGGCTGATGGCAAACATCGAACAATGTGAAAATGACATTCAGCAGCAGCGAATGAACTATAATAATTGCGTTGAATTATACAATCAAAAAAGATTAAAAATTCCTACCATTTTCATTGCGCGCTTCATGGGGTTCAGCGAAGCCCCCTACCTGCAGTTTGATTTGTCAGGCGCTTCTGATCCCAATGCATTGAAAGAATTCAGAACGGACGATGGCGAACGCCTGACTCAATTACTGAGCGATGCCGGAAGCGGTTTAGCCAAAGCCACCAAGTCTATTGCAGGTCATGCCAGCCAGGCAGGCAAGCTCATAGCGGATAAAATTAAAGAGCAATCAACACCCAAATATTTTTACATGCTTCCGGGAAGTACACCGAAAGGTCCGGTTTCGCTGGAAGAAATCCGCTCTATGCAGCAGACGAATGCCTTGCCGCTGGAAACGATGATCAATGAGCCGGGTTCCGATGAATGGAAATCCCTTGTTTCCGTTCTGCCGGCACAATCCATACCGACCGATGCCGGTTCACAAGGGCAAAGCGTGGTAAATTAGTTCACATCAAAATAAAATTCAAAAAATTAAATTAACTACTCAAATCAAAATCATTATGAAAAACAAAAATCAAAAATCCGCTGTGTTAATTGTAATATGCATGCTGCTTGCTGCATACACAAATTTGACGCTCGCACAAAATGGCGAGAGTAAAAAGAAAAGTGATAAAAAAGATGAAATCCAGATACGCATGGAAACCGTGCAGGAAAAATGCAAGGATATTTCCCTTGATAAGAGAATCAGAATTACGGTGGCCAGGTTTTCTTCCACTGCCGGTAACTCACCGCGTGAACTGGGTGAGAACATGAGCACCATGCTTTCGAGTGCGCTCACGCAGGTAAATTGTTTCACCGTGCTCGAAGAACAAAAAAACATGAAGGACCTGACAGGCGAAATTGATGCAGCCAATTCCGAATATTCCAATGCAGCATCAGGTATTGAAATGGGTCAGATGAAAATTGCGCAGATCATAGTTACAGGTGAAGTTACCGAATACAATGATGCCACACAAACACAAGGCACCATGGGAATCAGCACCAGCACTGCCAAAGCGAAAATCGGATTTATCCTGAAAGTGATTAACCCCCGTACGCGCGAAATTCTTAAAGCCACCAGCTTTAACGTGGAAAGCAAGAAGGGCAGCGGCAGCAGTTTCAGATTTGTCGGAATTAAGATGTCGGGAAAGGCGAGTACAAATCCTGCTGTGGCGGATGCACTTGAAAAAGGCATTGTGCAGGCAGTGGAATATCTCGCTGCTGAAAAGGACAACATCCCAATGCCATCGGCTGAAGAGCTGAGTTCGAACTTAACGATGGTTACCGTAACAAACGTTTCGTTTTCTCAGAAAAGCAATACGCTGGATTTGTTGCGCAACACTGCCGGTGTAAAAAGCGCTGAGCTGTCGAAGTATGCAAATAATGTGGCAACCTATGCGGTAAAACATAATGGCAGCACGGATGACCTGGCTACTGTTATTGACAAAAAATACGCAGGAAGATTTGAGATTACCGAAGCTGCTTCGGGAAAAATTTCTATGCGATTAAAATAATTCTGGTTTATCGCTTTTGTTTCCCATCTGTTTGATTAATGAATATATCAATGGGTGGGAAACAAATGCTTTCATCTTATATTTTTGAAGCAAGGCATACACTAAATCGGGTTATACTACATTGTTGAATAATATTTTGGGTTTAATGCAAAATCCGGTGCAGGCGTTTTAAAGGAGCGGAAAAACTCAGAAGGCAAAGGACGCTTCAAATTGAACTCAGTTCAGCTTCACATACGCCATCAATCCATGAAGCCCCCCCTCGCGTCCCATTCCGCTTTCTTTGTATCCCCCGAAGGGGGAAGTGGGATCAAATTTATTATACGTATTCGCCCAAACCACTCCGGCTTTTATTTTGGAAGACACTTTGAAAATTTTTGAACCTTTATCCGTCCACACCCCTCCTGACAAGCCGTACGGAATATTATTCGCTTTTTCAATCACTTCTTCCACGGTGCGGAACGTCTGAATGGTCAGCACCGGTCCGAAAATTTCTTCCTGAACGATGCGGCTCGATTGTGATACGTTGGTAAATAATGTGGGCTTGAACCAATAGCCGGATGATGGAATCGCACAGGAAGACTGATGGCATATCCCCCCTTCTTTTATTCCGGCCTGCACCAGCTTTTTAATCTTGCTTAACTGATCTTTTGAATTAATAGCTCCTATGTCGGTATTTTTATCAAGGGGATCGCCAACAATGAGCGTTTCAATCCTGTCCTGCAGCTTGCGAACAATTAATTCCGCAACCGGTTCCTGTACAAACAAGCGCGATCCGGCACAGCATACATGTCCCTGGTTGAAAAAAATTCCGTTGATGATTCCTTCCACTGCCTGGTCAATCGGTGCATCGGAGAAAATAATATTGGCTGCTTTGCCCCCCAGCTCAAGCGTATATTTTTTATGAGTTCCTGCAAGCGCGCGCTGAATAATTTTTCCCACTTCAGTGGAGCCGGTAAACGCTATTTTATCAATACCCGGATGATTCACCATCGTTGCGCCTGTTGCTCCTGCACCGGTGATAATATTAACAACTCCCGGTGGCAATTCTGCTTCCTGAATTATTTCAGCAAGTTTGAGGGCGGTGAGGGGGGTGGTTTCCGCGGGCTTGAGGACTACCGTATTTCCGCAGGCGAGGGCAGGCGCAATTTTCCATGCCGCCATTAGCAGTGGAAAATTCCAGGGAATAATCTGCCCGGCCACACCTAATGCATGAGCTTGTCTTCCGGGAAATGCATAATCGAGTTTATCAGCCCATCCGGCATAATAAAAAAAATGAGCGGCAGCAAGGGGGACATCCACATCGCGCGATTCGCGGATGGGTTTACCGCCATCCATACTTTCGATCACTGCCAGCTCGCGTGCACGCTCCTGAATTATTCGCGCAATCCGGTATAGGTACTTTGCCCGTTCCTTGCCTGGCATTTTAGACCACACCTTTTCAAACGCATTCCGGGCTGATTCCACGGCTGCATTCACATCTTCGGTACCTGCTTCGGCAACTGATGAAAGTTTTTTTTCATTGCATGGATTTACCGTTTCAAAATATTTTCCGCTCAACGGTTTTACAAACGATCCGTTGATGAACAATCCATATTGCGGTTGAAGCGTTATGTGATCGGTGCTTTCAGGAGCGGGGGCATAATTCCATTTTGAATGAAAATCAACTTTCCGCTGTGGCTTTTTTTTGCGTGATGCCATGATCAGTAATTTAGCTTCAAAGGTATGAATTCATCTGCAGCGCTGAAAATTTTCAACTGTATGTCATCGGCAAATACTGCCGGAACATTTTTTCCGGAATTCCAAACGAAGACCGCAAGCTGTGAACCGGTCAGTTCTGATGGCTGTATTTCCATCCGTGCTGAAATAAATTGCCAGCCGGAAAATCCATCCGCAAAATCTTTATATGCCGGCCCTGACCATTGAATGATTTCCCCCCCCTTGTTGCGGCTTATCGCTAAGGTGGCATTGCTTTGCGGTTCTGCATAAATCCATGCTGTGGCTTCTGCAATGATTTTTTTTTCAGCGGGCAATTCAATGGAATCGGAAAATATTTTTAATGCGGAGGAGTAACTTTCAGCAGGTATCTTTTCGCAGTACTTTCCGGAAATTGCAATGGATGAATCTACTACTGATGGTTTGGTCCAGTAAGGATATTGATTTTCATAATCATTCAGCGATTCAAAAATCCGGTTCATTTTTAAATACTCCGCTTTATGGTATATTGATTCTGCGGGTATTTCGGCAGCACTGTGAATCCACCGGAGCTGAATGGTGTTCTCAAATAGCCGGGGATCGGTGCAAACGAACCGGATGGCAGTTACTTTTTTGTTCAGCAGCAGGGTTGGAAATTTATAAAACAAAGGATTAATCCATAATCCTTTTTGTGCCGTTTCAGGAATAAAACGGTACCGGTACACGTCATGATCATCGGATTTATATTCAATAAAAAACAATTCGCTTTTATAGAAAAAGCTTTTCAGCTTTCCCGAGAAGCGTTGGCTGTAACCGAAGGATGCGCGGGTAATCTTATCCGGAACGGGAGGAACCGAAATCCATTTTCCCCATTCAAAGGTTTGGGGAGCAGAAATACTATCTGTGAACCTAACCGGAATTTTATTTTTATTCAGAATGCAGTATTTTTCTGAAATAAAGCAAGGAGAATAGTTTTTAAGAATAGATTGAATGGTGAGGGGGTCATCGTTAGGCAGGCAGCGGTTATCAAACGATCCGGCAAAATTTCCCCACCGGTCCGGAATATGATGAATGAGCAGATATTCCGGTCCTGATTTATGGCTGAAGGATACAGCCGTCAATGAATCGAACCAAACGGAATAGCTTGGCGACTGCAGCGTTTTGCGCGGAGTAAACGGAAGCCGGTTAGCAGCAAAGTACATCAGCTCCCAGGGATAAACATCAGTTTGCGAGCCGGCTAATGCGGATTTAACGGAATCATTCAGCAGGAGGGTGGCAAGATTTTCATCGGTATGTTGCCGGGCAGTGAAAGTAACTTTTTTAATATTTAAAACCGGCTTTATAAATTCAGAAAATCCGGAATAATTCAGATGAAATGAATTCATTCCCGGAAGATTTAATCCATTAAAGAAATAAAGAGTCATGCAAAGGAGTGCAGCCACAAATGATCTCCATTGGTTTTGCCGTATATACAGAAGTGATATACTGAAAAACAGCGCAAGAAAAAAAAGCAAACTTTTATAATGTGAGGCGTCCTGGCGGGTAATAGAGTGTTTCCACGCAATGAACAAGGCAAAAACGAAAACGAAGAAAACTTCGGCAAGCAATCTGCTTTTGCCGAAAAAGAGAAAGAGCAACATGCAGGCAAAGCAGCCGGCTAACAGCCAAAAATTATTTTTATAGGGAAGTACCAGCGCTTCGGAATAACCGGTTGCAATGCGAAGAATATTTATGGAATAGTTAATGGATTCTGCCGCAGAAGCAAAAAATATTAATCCGGAAATGAATGTCAGAAGGAGGACGAGAAGGAGCCGGAAAGCTGCCGTCTTAACATTCCTGATCTTCAAAAAATCGAGTGCCATATATGAAAATAACATGGAAATACCGATGGCTCCCGCTTCGGATTTCAGATACAAGCAGAAAGTTGTGAACAGTGCTGCAATCAGAAAATTCCGGGGTTTAGCCGTAGCCCTGTGCAGCAGAAGCTGAACAGCAATTATGCCGATACAGGCAATGGAAAGAGTGGAAAAAAATGAAATGAACGTGGCAAGCAGGAAAACAAAAACGCGGCTGTTGCCGGCTGCTGTGATAAATCCTAATGTCAGAAATGAATAAAGAAAAAAAGCGCGGATCAGGAAGATGGATATAAAAGCAATCAGCAGGTTATGACCGGCAGGAAAAGGGGAAAATAAAAAGCCAAGGGGACCGATGGGATAAATCAAGCTTCCGGTTTGGGTATATTGCCAATGGCGGAACAATTCGTTCAAAGCCCAGAAGTAGCTGCTGTCAAGCCCCGGAGCGAATACTGGATCAATAGGGGGAAATGAAAAAACCGCAAGAAAACAGCAGAAAAAAATATTCAACCATTGATTTTGAATTTTGCTGAGCATCGTGTTATTAAGCGGATGCAAGGTAAGAAGCCGGAGTCAAATTTAATTTCAGGATGTTGGTCAGATCGAAGTGAAAAAATAATTCAGACCATTAACTCTTACACATCTGCTTATGGTTCCAGCACATCAAGCAACACCCGGTGGGAGCGGATAGAAGCAGGATGATCGAGATGCAATTCGTAGAACCGGATGATGGCGTCCAGTAAGTTTTTTCGCTGAACGGGAGAGAGTGCATCCAGATTATTCAGACGGTATGGTTTGGTAAGTACTGTATGGAATCCGCTACATAAATTTTCGTCAAGAATATCGGCAGCAGGGGCAGGGGCTTCAATAAAAATGCCTTCCTTCAGATCGAAGGAATAGCCGGATTTGTAATTTGAGGTGTCGGGCATAAAGCCAAGCAAACGGGTAAGCCGAGCCATAAAAAAGACATGATAATATCGGAAATCTTTTTCCAGCGCGTCAAATTCACGGATAGTTTCGAATAAAAAATCGAACAATTCGGGATGGGAACATTCCTCTTTCACCGATCGGTAAATGATTTCGCTCATAAACAGGGCGAGCATGCTTTTTTCTCCGTTATCCCGAATTGTTTTTAAGCGGAAGCCGGGTGAAATGTCTTTGATGCGCTTAAGCGTTTTGCTGTCATGGTGATACAGCACAAGATCCACCGGAGTGAGCGGCTGAAAGCAATTTCCCGGAAGGGCGGATTTCGGTTTTTTAATTCCCCGTACAAGAAATGATTGCATTCCGAAATTCCGGGTATAAATATTGGCAACGATGCCTGAATCGGAAAAATTTATGATGCGGATGACAATGCCGGCTGTTTTGAGAATCACGGGGAGGGTGCCGGGTTAGTTGATGAACAGCAGTTTGGTGATGCACGTATTTTTTCCGTCTGCATCGGAACAGAAGACCAGGTAAACGCCCGTCTGCGCTTTGGCACCGCTGAAATTCTTTCCGCTCCATATTGCCTGTCCTCCCAGCGCTGTTGTTTCATAAACCAGGGTGCCGCTGATGTCGGTGATTTTAACATTACCGTTTTTCATAAGCCCGCTGATGGCAATGGGTCCGGAATAATCGGGGCGCACCGGATTTGGAAATACATACGTGTTTTCACAATGATCTTTTCCTTCCACTGCATCGCTGCGGTAAGCAACAATGCCCCGGTCGGTGCCGAAATAAACAATGCCGGTGAGTTCATCAATGGCAATGGATTGAATGCGGTTGCTCAGCAGGGGGCTGTTTTCAGCAGTGAAATGATGAATTTGCTTGGTGCCGTCAGACGACAAAAGAAAAACACCGGAGCTTTCGGTGCCGAACCATTTGCGGTTGGCGCCATCAATGGCAATGGAAGTAACCACTTCGGTTTCGAGGAGGTACTGATAGCTGCCGTCCTGAAAAATTAAAATCCTCTGCGGATTCGTTCCGGGGGAATACACCACATTAATTCCCATAGTGGTGCCGATCCATACCTGCCCGTCTTTATCTTCAGCAAATGCGCGCACATCATTGCTTGCCAATCCGTTTGAATCAAGGTAAACTATAGGTGTTTTGTTTAATTCGGCCGAGTTAACGACTATGAGACCTGATTGCAGCCGGTTGATCCATATCTGACCATAAGAGTCGAGCATCATTTCGCCCAGTAAAACACCGTTAGTGGGAATGCCGGTAAAGGAATATGCCTTCCAGGTGCCGTCTGCGCGATATTGAATTAATGAAGCCGGTACATTTGAGTTCAGCATCCAGAGATTATAATCTGCATCAAAAGCCATTTCACCCATCCAGTATACCCCTGCAAAATTCGGTATGGTTTGAATGGCACTGTTGAATTCATTGAAATAATTTTTTACCTGTTGGTTTTCGAATTCAACCAGCCCTTTGCCGCGCGATCCGAGAAAAACATGATCGCTGTTGCGCGGATCAATGGCAAGTGCCATAAAATCTTTTATGGTATCAAAGCTCATGATCGGGCTTTGAGTATTGGAATAATCAAAAGTTTTCCAAACATTATTTTTCAGCGTGGAAAAACCATCGTTACTGAAAGCAGGATCCCATCGGTTGCTTCGGTATCCGCTGTGCCCGACCCACAATTGCCCGTTCGATATTTTAATGACTGACACCAGCTCGGAGGTGGGTCCGTTCGGAGCAAAAATCTGGTACGAGGAAGATGTCAATGCCTTAACCAGCCCCTTTTTGCTATCGGCAAACCAAACCGTATTAGGATCATTATTATCGGTAACGGCATCCCTGATCTGCGCAAAAGCAGAAAAGTTGGAAATGTATTTTAATTCAAGAAAATTATTATTGAAGATTTTGATATCGAATGATGCGGCAATGGTGAGTAAATTGTTTTTTACACGCAGGGATCTGATTTCAAAAAGCTGAATTCCCGGATCCTGCCAGAATCCGTCCAGGTAATAAATTTTATCCTGGTTGGTGCTGGTTTGATGGGCTGATATAACCAGCTTTCCGTCTAACCAAACCATTTTGTTCACGAGGTAACCCGGATCAGCAGAATAAATTTTAGTCCATGTAGCAAAAAAGCTGATTGCAGGATTATTCAGCGGAGAGCTGAAAACACCTGAATCGGTAGCTGCAAATAATGTTACTCCGTCAGTTGCCACGGCATACACCGAATTATTATTTCCGGAATTATTCAGGATGAATGACTCTTTGGTTTCTTCACGGTCAAGATCAAGATACAGAATTCCGGCATCGGTTGCCACATAAGCATATTTATTGAAAAAGAAAACATCATTTACCCGTTTGGATCCGATAAGACTTTTTTGTTTGAGATCGGGAATATTGGAAATGATGCTGGAGCGGATCAGATCAATATTTCCGTTTTCGTATCCAATGAAAATAATATCTCCATAGGGATTATATTTTAAAACAGAAAGCTCCACATCGGACAAACCCTCTACCTTGGTAACTATGCGCATGCTGAAGTCCTGCTTGTTCAGCACAAAAAGTCCGTCTTTCAATCCGCAATAAATTTCCACGGAACCCTCTGCTACAAGCTTGGCTTTATTAAAAGGCAAATGCGACCGCCATTGCCCGATTGCCATGTCTTGTGCCAAAATGCAATTCTGGCAAAATATCTGAAAAATGGTTATTAAAGAAATAAGTTTTGCAAGCCACGTCATTTGGCAGAAGATTATAGTTATAGAGGTGGAACGGAAATCTGAAATAAAAATTATTTTGTACAGCAAAAATAGTTATTCCATTGTCAGCCGTTTCTATTTCCATTCCATGATGGTAAAATTTCATGCTTCTATGCGTCAGACAATCACTGACTCCTCTTAGCTTAACCCGAAAACGGGGTGCTAATGACCATCAGCATTAATATTTTTCTGATAAGAAATTTTACATTTGCCCTTTGAAGCAATGCAAAAGGAAAAGATACTTGTTTTAGGAGCAAGCGGGCAAATCGGTCTGGAGCTGATCGAAGAGCTTCGCAGCATGTATGGGGATGACCAGGTGATTTCGTCCGACATTAAAAAGCCCGCTGAAGAATCGGGCAGATTTGAAATGATAGATGTGCTCGATTTTAACGGAATTTCAAGAGCCGTTACTAACCATCGTGCTACGCAGGTCTATTTGCTCGCAGCGCTTCTTTCGGCAAATGCCGAGCAAAAACCAAAGCTCGGATGGAAGCTAAACATGGAAGGGCTGTTCAATGTGCTTGATCTGGCTGCCGAAAAAAAGTTCAGGGTCTTTTGGCCCAGCTCCATTGCAGCATTCGGTCCCACCACACCGCGCATCAATACGCCTCAGCTTACGGTGATGGAACCCATCACTGTTTATGGAATCAGCAAGCAGGCAGGCGAACGATGGTGCGAATATTATTTTTTGAAATATGGGGTGGATGTACGAAGCATCAGGTACCCTGGATTGATCAGTCATAAATCTGCGCCCGGAGGGGGAACAACAGATTATGCAGTTCATATATTTTATGAGGCGGTTTTAACTGGGAAGTTTGCGTGCTTTTTGAACCAGGAAAGTGAATTGCCAATGATGTATATGCCTGATGCCATCCGCGCCACGATTGAATTAATGAATGCGCCTGCTGAAAAAATAAAAATACGCAGCAGCTATAATCTGTCAGCGTTCAGTTTTTCACCTGCTCAATTGGCTTCGGAGATTACGAAGCATATTCCCGGCTTTCAAATCAGTTATCAATCCGACTACAGGCAAGCCATTGCCGATTCGTGGCCCAGGAGCATTGATGATACGGAAGCCCGCAGTCATTGGGGCTGGAAGCACCGGTTTGAATTAAATGAGATGGTGC
>Ga0187893_10004633_pt1 | contig 25867 bp, 22 predicted proteins | sample MA1701074metaG_FD_139574 | JGI IMG/M metagenome (GOLD analysis project Ga0187893, IMG submission 139574) | White microbial mat communities from a basaltic lava cave in the Kipuka Kanohina Cave System on the Island of Hawaii, USA - MA170107-4 metaG ... | reverse complement strand
TGGGCCATCTCGCGCTCAACTCCTCGTGGTGTGTGGTTACCCACAAGGAGAGCGGGGTCGGCCCGCCACCTCAACTCCGTCCGTCGGAGATCAGCCCGTTACAGAAAGCAGGTTGCACCACCCCGAAGCAGGTCGGGCCGTTACAGCCGCCGAGGCCGGCAAGTAGGCCGGCGACTTGTGCCCCATCGAGGCGGGCTGCGCAGCCCCCTCCGCTGTTTTGGCCGCTGGTTACCACGGCTGCTCAAGTGGCCACGGCTGCTGTGGCAGTCACGGCTGGAGCTGGAGGCATGGCCTTGCGCGACGGCCGGCTGTCGTGTATGTACTAAGACACAACAATGGGAGCCGACGCCCCATGCAGCCCATCGCAGTCTACGCCCGAGTCAGCACCAGCGAGCAGGACACAGAGGCGCAGGTTCATGCGCTCACGAGGTACGCCCTGGATCGGGGCGTGCCGGCGCTGGAGTTCGTGGATATCGGCGTGAGCGGTGCCAAGGGCTCGCGGCCGGCGCTGGATGCGATGATGCGCGAGGTCCGGCGGCGTCGAGTCTCGGCGGTCGTGGTCACGAAGCTGGACAGGCTTGCGCGATCGGTTCACCACCTCACGGCGCTTGCGGCTGAGCTGGAGGCGCTGGGCGTTGCCTTGGTCGTGCTGGATCAGGCGCTCGACACGAGCACGCCGGCCGGGAGGCTGTTGTTCCATGTGCTGGGCAGCATCGCCGAGTTTGAGCGCAGCCTGATTCTCGAACGGGTCCGGGCAGGCCAGGCGGCGGCGAGGCGGCGTGGCGTGCGGTTCGGGCGGCCGGAGACGACGGACCGGGGCAGCCGGGAGCGGATCAAGCGGCTACGCGAACACGGCCGCACGCTGGCGGAGATCGCCGAGCTAATGCGGGTCAGCCGGCGCACGGTGGCCCGGGTGTTGGCGGCGGGTGGGCCGGCGGGTCCGGCTGCTGAAGCCCCCTCGGATGCTGAGGCAGCCTAGGGTGGGGCGGGCGGGCAGGTCGAGGCTGGCGGCGCCTAGGAGAACACGGCCGCTGTCCACGTTCAGCCTGTCGCCGGAGGCGGTCGAGCTGTTGGAGCGGGTCGCGGCGGTTTGGGGCGCCAGCAAGTCGGCCACGGTCGAGCGGCTGATCCGGCAGGCGGCCAAGCGGGAGGGCTTGCCCGGTCAGGTTCGGCAGCGCTGAGGTCGCCTCGGGTACCCCATCCTGGTGCAGCGAACCGGCCCCGTTTCGGACGTTCGAGGTGGGGGATCTCGGATCGGGTACGGGCTGGAGACAGCCGGGGAACGTCGGTGCCAGGCCCGAACGGTGCTCGTTGGGCTTCGTTATGGCACCCGCGGGGATGGCTCGTTGATGGCGCGCTAGACGACGCTAGGCGCACGATCTCGGGGGGCGCGTGCCTGAGGTCTACCGGCCTGGGCGTCTGGGTTATTTCGCGCAGTTTCTTGGTCGGTCTGGGTTCGACTTGCAGTCAGTTTCGAGACAGATCGTCCCGGAATAGGTGAAGGCGGCGGGGGGTGTCGCCGATTCGAGGCCGGCAGGTACTTGTCTCAAGATGCTGTAAATGCTGATGAATCATCCTATTGACCGGCCGAATCGGGAACGTTTTCTTGGGGTTCGAGCGGTCTGGGTGTGAGCGACAAGCGCCCTGCCTCACCCTGCCTTGCCCCGGCTGCGGCGGCCTGAACGGCTCGCGAGGACTCGGCCCGCAGTGGAGGCGTCGCGGATGGCACGGGCCTCGGCCTCCAAAGCGAGGGCGTGGGTCTGCCGAGCCAGGGTCTCGGTACGCATGGCGGCGGCTTCGAGGCGGGCGGGGCGGCCGGCCTCGTGGGTACGGCGGCGTTCGGCGGCGGCTTTGGCGGATCGGGCGGCCATGGTGGCTTGCCAGGATTGGCCGAGGTCGGGACCCGGGTCGGGCGGGGCGGCCTTCCGCGGCTTCGGCGGCTTGATGATGGCGGCGTACTTCGAGCGGATGTCGGTCTTGGGGTTGGGCATGGGCGGCTCGGTCTCCGTGATAGATGGTTGGATCGTGAGGTCGCGGTCGCTGCGCGTCGCTTCGGCGGTGCGTGCGGGTGGGTGAGGCGGGTGGGGCGTGGGTCGGGGCTGATTGCGGTCCAGGGAATGACCAACGGCAGCGCCTTCGGCGGGCGCTAGGGCACGCCCAGGCCAGCGGCCTCCGGCCTTGTCCCTGACTGCCAGGCCTTCTGAGGGGCAGTCAGCCTCCCCGCGCTTCAATCTAGGTCGTTGATTCTGCTAGAGAAATCTGACTGATGCGCCCTGCCTGGGGGCGAGACAGGCAGTCAGGCAGTCAGAAGGGCTGCTCGGGGGCGAGGTCGGTGGTCCGGCGCTCGGGGTCGCCGGTGACCTGGCCGAGCCGGCGGGCACGGTCGAGCGCCTGGCGTACGTCCTTGCGGAGCTGGCCGGAAACGCGGTCGCCGGAGGCGTCAACGGGCTGGCCGGTGCGGGCAGCAAGGATGCGGCGGGCCACCTCGGAATCGCTGGGCACCACCTCGCCGAGCGGGATCGCGGCGTTGATCTCTTCCTCCAGGGAGAGGCGCGGGCGGAAGTAGTCCACATGCCACTCAGGCGCCTCGGCGTCGGCCACCTCGAACACGTGAGAACCGCGCTCGATCTCGTTGCCCTCGGCGGTGAGGGTGCGCTCGCGGGGGCGGCGTTCGTCGCGGTCGAGGCGAAGGGCGACTTGGGCGACGGCGCCGATCGCGGAAGAGCCGCGAGCCGAGGCGGCTGCGCCGGAGCGGTTCGCATGGCCCGTGTGGTGGATCAGGATGGTGTAGAGGCCGTAGTCGGCAGCGAGCGCCTGGAGGTCGTCGAGCCATGGAGAGATCCAGTCGGCTTCGTTCTCCGAGATGCCTGCCGGCTTCAAGCGTGAGAGCGAGTCGAGCACGAGGAAGCCGATCGGGTCGGGGCCAGCTTGCTCGAAGTCGAGACCGCGGCGAAGGGCGCCGAGGCCGTTAGCGTCGAGGGAAAGCAGACAGCGCATGGCGTCCACGTCTACTCCGGCGTGGTCGAAGCCGCGTGAAGACTTCGCCGCGAGGTAGATGCGGTGGCTCCAGGCCGCGCATGATCCGAGCTGTGCGGAGTCGGTGACCCGGCGCAGCACGCGCTCCAGACGAGTTGCGGTCTGCTCGGCCGATATGATTAGGGCACGAGAGCCGGGGAGGCTTGGAGCGCCACGCCACGGTGCGAGACCCTGCGACCACGCGACGGCGAGGTGAAGCGCGAAGGTGGTCTTGCCGGACTTCGGCTTGCCGGTGAGGAGGTGCAGCGAGGGCTCGGCGTCCAGGATGCCGGGGAGCGGGGACTTCGCCGAGCTGGTGTGGGCATGGAGCGCGGCGAAGGCTGTGCCTGTGTAGGTCATGGTGGCGAGCCCTCGGCGTGCGGAAGTGGAGCGGAGAGCGGGTGCGGCAGACACGGTTCACGGTTCCTGTTCAGGTCAGCGGATGCTGAGGGGTTGGTGCGCCTGGTTACTAGTTGGCCGCGGTGAAGGTGCGGCGTCCGTGGTCGCAGACGGGCGCGCGTTCGTGTGGGTCGAGGCGCTCGAAGCGGTCGGCAAAGTGGGTCACGGCGAGGCGCACGACGGCGGACCACGAGACGCCGAGGGCCTTGGACAGGTCGGCCAGGTTGCGGCTGCTTGCGTAATCGAGAGCGAGCGATCTGCGGCGCATGTTGCGTGTTCCGTCTTCGGGGTGAGAGCGGGCGGTGGGCGACAAGCGGGCGACAAGCCGGGACGCGCAGAAGCGGGGCGTAGGACGGCGGCGTGTCGAGGTGTAGGCTCTGGAGCGATCGGGGTTCGAATCCCACCACCCCGACCAGCCCCATCACTCCACTCGGCTCCGCCTCGCTGCGCGCTTCGCTGCCTTCGTCTCGGCTCGCCTTCGGCTCGCTGCGCACTTCGCTTGCGCGCGTCATTCGAGACGCCGTTTCGCGGCGCTCCGGACGCGCGAGGTGACTCGCTCGGGCGGCCCGTTATCTTCCGCGCCGGCGTTCCCCCAGGCTGACCCGACCGCGATCCCCGACGGAGGATCGATGCCGAGCGAGCTCGCGCCCGCGCTGCGGACGCAGATCGAGAACACCATCCGCGGCCTCACCATCGACGCCGTCGAGGCGGCGGGGATCGGCCATCTCGGCGCGCCGATGGGGCTCGCGCGCCCGGTCTTCCAGCTCTGGGACCGGCACCTGCGCTTCGATCCGACGGACCCGACCTGGCCGCTTCGCGACCGCTTCGTGCTCTCCGCCGGGCACGCCTCGATGCTGCTCTACTCGCTGCTCCACCTGTTCGGCTACGCGCTCCCGCTCGACGAGATCCGGCGCTTCCGCCAGCTCCACTCGAAGACGCCCGGGCACCCGGAGTACGGCGAGACGCCGGGCGTCGAGACGACGACCGGGCCGCTCGGGCAGGGCTTCGGCAACGCCGTCGGCATGGCGCTCGCGGCGCGCGTCACGCGCGCGCGCTTCGGCGCGGCTGCGGGCGGCCCGGGTCACCACAAGGTCTACGCGGTCGCGAGCGACGGCGACCTGATGGAAGGCGTCTGCTACGAGAGCGCCTCGCTCGCCGGCCATCTCGGCCTCGACAACCTGATCGTGCTCTACGACGACAACCGCGTCACGATCGACGGACCGACGGCGTGGACGTTCAGCGAGGACGTGCCGGCGCGCTTCTGCGCGCAGGGCTGGCACGTCGCGAGCCTCGACGGAGAGGACGTGGCCGCGCTCGACTTTGCTCTCACCGAGGCGAAGCGCGCGGGGCGCCCGGCGCTCCTCGCGCTCCGCACCACGATCGGCCACGGGAGCCCGTGGGCCGGCCAGTCGAAGGTGCACGGCGGGCCGTTCGGCGAGGAGGTCGCGCGCGCCACCAAGCAGGCGCTCGGCATCCCGCTCGAGCCCACCTTCCTCGTGCCCGACGCGGTGCGCGCGTATTGCAGCGAGCGCTCCGCGGCGAAGCGAGCCGAGCGCAAGGCCGCCGACGAGAAGCTCGGCGTCTGGCGGAAGGCGCATGCGGAGGTGGCGGCGCGCTGGGACGCCGCGCGCACGCGCCGTGTGCCGGCGGACTTCCTGGAGCGCATGAGCGACGGCCTCGAGGGCAAGGCCGACGCGACGCGCAAGCACTTGGGCACCGCGCTCGCCCGCCTCGCCGGGCTCGCGCCGGACCTCTTGATCGGCGGCTCGGCCGACCTCGCCGGCTCGAACAACACCACGCTCGCCGGCGCGGGCGCGATCGGGCAGGGCGACGATCCCTTCGCGGGGGCGAACGTCCACTTCGGCGTGCGCGAGCACGCCATGGCCGCGCTCACGAACGGCATCGCGCTCGACGGCACGTTCCTCCCCTACGCGGGCACCTTCCTCGTCTTCAGCGACTACATGCGGCCGTCGCTCCGGCTCGCCGCCTTGATGCGCGTGCGCTCGACCTTCGTATTCACGCACGACTCGATCTTCGTCGGCGAGGACGGGCCCACGCACCAGCCGATCGAGCAGCTCGACGCGCTCCGCGCGATTCCGGGGCTCACCGTGATCCGGCCTGCCGACGCGGTCGAGGCGGCGCTCGCCTGGGCGTGGATCGTGGAGCGCGCGCAGGGCCCGGTGGCGCTCGCGCTCTCGCGGCAGACCGTGCCGGCGCTGAAGCGCGAGGCCCCGTTCTCGCCGGAGCTCGTGTTCCGCGGCGCCTACGTGGTGCGTGACGCGCGCGGCGAGCCCGACGTGGCGCTCCTCGCCTCGGGCTCCGAGGTTGCGCTTGCCTGCGAGGCGGCGGAGTTGCTCTCGAGCGACGGCATCGCGGCCCGCGTGCTCTCCGTCCCGAGCCTCGAGTGGCTCGCGGCCGCGCCGGCCGCGCTCCGCGACGAGCTGTTTCCGCCCGGTCTCCCGCTCGTCGCCGTCGAGGTCGGGCGCGGCGAGAGCTGGCGCGGGATCGTCGGGCGCGAGGGCCTCGTCTACGGCATCGAGCGCTTCGGGGCGTCCGCGCCGTACAAGAAGCTCGCCGAGCACTTCGGCTTCACGCCGGACGCGCTCGCGAAGCGTGTGCGCGAGCACCTGCGCGGCTGAGCCTCAGGCTCGCACGCGGCTGAGCAGAGCGGCGGCTCGCCTCAGGCGGGTGCGCGCGCTCCCGCCGCCCCCAGCATGTAGTCGCTCGGCGGCTCGATGCGCGCGACGCCCGAGGCGATGGCGGCGAGCGCCACGGTGCGCGCGACCGCGCGGTGCACGTCCCGACGCAGCGGGTTCGGCACCAGCTCGTTCGGCCCGGCCATGCTCGCGATGGTGCGCGCGGCCGCCACGTACATCTCACGCGTGATGCGCTTCGCGCGCGTGTCGAGCGCGGCGCGCAGGATGCCGGGGAAGCCGAGCAGGTTGTTCACCGAGCGGCCGTCGGCTGCGAAGGCGGCGCCCGCCGCGAGCGCCGCCTCGGGGGTGATCTCGGGGTGCGGGTTCGTGAGCGCGAGGATGCCCTGGCCGCGCCGCACCTGATCGGGCCGGATCAGGCCCGCGCGGCCCGAGACGGCGATCACCACGTCCGCGGCAGCGAGCAGCGCATCGAGGCCGGCGACGACCTCGCCGCCGCCCTTCCGGAGCCGCTCCTGCGCGTCGGGGCTCGGGTCGTAGCCGAGCACCGGCCGCGCGGAGACGCCCTGCAGCATGCGCGCGATCGCGGTACCCGCTGCGCCGAGCCCGAGCACGCCGATCCGCCCCTTCCCGAGGTCGAGCCCGGCGCGCGCCATCGCGTTCGTCGCGGCAGCCAGCGCGGCCACCGCGGTGCCGTGCTGGTCGTCGTGGAGCACCGGCATCTGGAGCTCGGCCACGAGCCGCGCCTCCACGTGGAAGCACGCCGGCGACTCGATGTCCTCGAGCTGGATCGCGCCGAAGCCGGACGCGAAGCGCTTCACGGTCTCGACGATCGCGTCGGGGTCGCGCTCGGCCAGCACGATCGGCCAGGCCGAGATGCCCACGAACTGCTGAAGGAGCGCCGCCTTGCCCTCCATTACGGGCAGCGCCGCGATCGGTCCCACGTTGCCGAGCCCGAGCACGCGCGTGCCGTTCGTCACGATCGCGACCGACTTCGCGCGCGTGGTGAACGTGTAGGACTCGTCCGGGTCGGCCGCGATGGTGTTCACGACCTCGGCCACGCCGGGCGTGTAGACGCGGCGCAGGTCGTGGATGCTCTGGACGGGGTGCGTGGCGCGGATCTCGAGCTTGCCGTCGATGTGCAGCTCGTGGACGTCGTCGATCACGTCGATGAGCTCGACGCCCGGCGTCGCGGCGATCGCCGCGATCACGCCCTCGAGCTCGGCCTTGTCCTCGATCAGGATGTCGAGGTCGCGCTCGATGTGGTCCGGACCCACCCAGAGGGTGCGGATGTCGCCGATGTTGGCGCCGGCCGAGCCGATCGCGCCGGCGAGCCGCCCGAGCACGCCCGGCCGGTGCTCGTTCCGGACGCGCAGGGTGCGCAGCAATCGCTCCGCCATGAGGCGGCCGAACGTAACGAACGCGCACTCGGGTGGCACAAGACAGGGGAGGGGGCTACCGATGCCCTCCTCGGAGGATCCCCGTGCTCGAGCTCTCACCGCTCGCGACCGTGGGCTGGAGCGCCGTGGCGGTGCTCGTGGCCTGCTGGCTCACGGCCGCGTTCGCGGCGCCCGGGCGCCTCCGCGACCGCGCCGCCTGGCTCGGGACGACGGCGATGTACGTCGCCTTCGGGTGTCTCTTCCTGTCGCTCTTCCTGCGCGCGCGCGCCAACGACAGCTGGGTCGGAACCGTTGGCTTCGGCTTCCTGCTCGCGTTCTTCGGCGCGGGCTTCGTGCTCGCCGCCAACCGCATGCTGCGCGCGTTCGCAGGCAGCGATCCCGGCAAGGCCGAGTCCGCGACGAACTGAGGGGCCGGCCGGCGTCTCTTCAGCGAGGCTCGGCGTCGGGGACGAGCGAGCCCGCCGGCTCGTGGAAGGGCATCGGCGGCCGCGGCGGGCGCGGTCCCCGGCAGCCGGGCATGCCGGGCGGACGCGGCGGGCCCATCCAGAACCCCGCGAGCGCGATCAGGATCCCGATTCGAACGAGCCGGCCGAGCCGGCTTCTCCGCGTCCGCATCGCCCCTCCTTCTGCGCGCCGCAGTAGACCCTTGCCGCCCCGCTCGCGTCAAGCGCCTTCTCGCGCGGGGCTCACTCGGCTTCCGCGAGCCCCGCGAGCGCCAGCGCCTTCCGCTTCGCGCCGGCCAGGTCGTAGAACTTCCGCGTCACGATGCGCTGCGCGTAGAGCCCGCCGCCCGCCTGAAGGTTCGTCACGAACTTCCAGCCGCCGTAGGCGTCCGCAGTGAGGTCGCGGATCGCATGGAAGAGCCGGAGCCGGTACTCGCCGTCCACGCCCGCGCCCGTGCTCATGTACTTGCGCACGAGCGGCCCGACCTCCGGGTTCTCGAGGTCCGCCACCGCCGGCGCCGTCACCACGGAGCCACCCGCGATGTCGTGGAGGTGGCGCACCATCAGGCTGTAGTTCGCGGCGCCGTGGTACTTGGCGGCGTTCGTGTAGAGCTCGTCCGGGAACGCCGCGCCCTCGGGCGTCACCTTGCAGTTCGAGATGGCCGCCTCGAGCCCGGCCCGGATCATCGTGGCGTGGATGATCATCTCCGAGATCTTCTCGCGGACATGTGCCTCGGAGGCGAGGCCGTTCACCTCCGCCACGAGCTGCGCGAAGCCGACCAGGTGGTCGGCCTCCTCCGCGAAGGCCGCGAGGCCGCCGAGCCGTTCCCAGAGGCCGAGCGAGTGGGCGAACACCGCGGCGTGGCGCGTCTCGCCGTCGAGGAACACGCGCTCGCTCGGGACGAAGACGTCGTCGAAGATCACGAAGCCCTCGGGCAGGTGGTGCCGGCTCGAGATCGGGAAAGTGCGGCGGTCGTCGTGGCGCGGCGCGTAGGTCGTGTTCACGATCTTCACGCCCTTCGCGTTCACCGGCACCATCGCGGCGACGGCCCACGCCTCTTCGCCCGGCTTCATCGACTTCGTCGGGATCGTCATCAGATCGTGCGCGTACGCTGCGCCGCTGATGTGGAGCTTCGCGCCGCGGATGACGATGCCGGAACTGTTGCGGTCCACCACGCGCACGTAGAGGTCGGGGTCGCGCTGCTTCGCCGGCGGGAGGCTGCGGTCGCCCTTCGCGTCCGTGATGCACTCGACGGTGCGGAGGTCCTGCCGCTGGGCGTGGTCCACGTAGGCGCCGATGCGCGTCACGTACTCGGCGCAGTCGCCCATGCGCGACGCCGCGGTGAGGAGCGTCATGATCGACTGGTAGGTGACGTTCGCGACGAGGTCGGCCTGGTGGAGGATCGGGATGCGCGCCCGGAGCTCCGCGGCCGAGCCCGGCACTCCCATCAGCGGGCTCACCGCGTCGGGCTCCGGTGAGTAGAAGCGGTCGTAGCTGGCCGCGACCTCGGCGACGGAGGGTCCGAGCACGGGGTGCGCCTCGAGGTCCGCCACGCGCTTGCCTTCGAACCAGGTCGCGCGGCCGTCGCGCAGCGAGGCCCGGTACTCTGCTCCCGTCTTCATGAGGTCCTCCCTCGGCGGAGGACTCTACGAGAGGTGCACTGGAGGGTCACCGCCTGACGCGCCGCGCATCCCGCGACTGGATCCTCCTCTGGATCCTGCTCCCGCTCTGGCTGCTGTGCTTCGGCCTGGGCCTGCGCGCCGCGCTGCGCCCGGCCGTCGGCATCCCCTTCGTGGGGGTGCGGGCGGCGCCGGACGGCGGCTACCCGACCGCGCTCGACGTCGGGCGGTGGAGCGTGTTCGTCGCCGTCGGGTTGGAGCGCGGTGATTCGCTCGTCCGGATCGGGTCTGTCGATCTCCGCGGCATGGGGCCGGTCGCGTTCTACGCGCACTTTCTCGCCGAGGGGCGAGCGGGGGAGCCGCTGCCCGTCGTCTACGAGCGCGCGGGCGTCCGCCGGGAGGGGACCATCGAGCCGGCTCCGGCCGGCTGGTCCCAGCTTCCGGTCTCGTTCGCGTTCGCGATCACGGCGCTCTTCGTCTCGCTTCGCGCACCGCCTTCAACCGTCGTCCGCGCGATTTCGCGCGTCTTCGGGCTGTGGGCGATCGCCCAGGTCTCGCTGCTGACGGGAGGCGCCGCGCTCAACTATCTGGGCCTCGTAACGTTCGGCGTCTCGGGCGTCCTCGTGCACCCGCTGGGCATCCGCGCGCTCCAGGTCTTCTCGCGCGGCGCGGCGCCGACGGGCGGCTGGGCCCGCTTCGGCCCCTGGCTCTGGGCCGTGATGGGCCCGCTCGGCGTCACCTACCTCACCGCGTGGCCGCTGCGCGGCCCGCTCGCGCAGGTCCTCTGGCTGTTGGGCATCGTGGCCTATCCGCTCACGTTGCTCGTCCTGGTGGCTCGCGGCTATCGCGATGCCGACGCGGTGCAGCGCCGCCAGATCCGCTGGGCGGCCTTCGGCTTGTACGCCGCGCTCGCTCCGCCCGCCACCCTCGTCATCCTGCAGATGCTCGACTACTACCTGTTCGGCGAGTACCAGCGACTCGCCCCTCTCGCTGCGGCGAACCCCTGGCTCTTGGCGCTGATCCCGATCTCCGTCGGCTTCGCGATCTTCCGCTACAACCTCTTCGACATCGACCGGCTGTGGAGCGCGGCGGCCTCGTACAACGTCGTGCTGGTCGTGCTCGTGGCGCTCGGCCTCGCCGTGGTGCCGCGCTTCGGCGAGCTCGGCGCGGAACTGCTCGGCGTCGAGCCCCGCCTCGGCCAGCTCGCTCTCTCGCTGGCGCTCGCAGCGGTCGTCGTTCCGGCGCAGCAGCGCCTCCGTCCGCGCGTCGAGCGCCTGTTCTTCCGGGAGCGCCATGCGCTCGGGCACGGCATGGCCGATCTGCTGGCCGCACTCTCCGCCTGCGGCGACGCACGCATGCTGACGCACCGGGTCGGCGAGCGGCTCCACGAGCTGCTGGGGTCGGAGAGCTGTGTGGTCTACGCGCGGGGAGGCGACGCCTTCACGCCCGTCTTCGTGGCGGGCCGCGCCGTGCCTCCCGCGTTCGACGCGGGGAGCCCCCTGGTGGCGACGCTGCTCCGCAGCCGGCGGCCGCTCGCGCTCGGCACCGAGGGCCGCCAGCCCGATCGCGCCGAGCTCGGGGCGTTCGACCGCGCCGCGCTCGAGGCCCTCCAGGCCGAGGTCGTGGTGCCGCTCCGACAGGGGGAGGCGCTCGTCGCGTTCCTCTGCGTAGGGCCCAAGCGCTCGGGCGACGTGTACACGACGACCGATCTCTCGCACCTGGCCGCCCTCGGCGAGGCGGTCTCGGGCCAGCTCGTGCGCTTCGATCGCGAGGAGACCCTGCGCCAGGCGCGGGAGATGCAGGACTCGCTGCGCCGCTACGTGCCCGGCGCCGTGGCGGACGAGCTCGCGAGCGGGTCGGAGCTCACGCCGGGCGAGCGGCACGTCTCGGTCCTGTTCGTGGACATGCGCGGCTACACGACCTTCGCCGAGAGCCGCGCACCCGCTGAGATCTTCTCCACCGTGAACCGCTACACCGAGCGGGTCTCCGAGATCGTGCGGAAGCACGGCGGCGCCGTCGTCGAGTTCAACGGCGACGGCATGATGGCGGTCTTCGGCGCGCCGCGGGCGCTCCCGGCGAAGGAGCGCGCCGCGGTGGCGGCGGGCAGCGAGATCCTCCGTGCGGTGGAGAGTCTCCCCCTCGAAGACCGGAGCAGTGCGGCTTCGCCGCTCTCGGTCGGGGTCGGCGTCGCGACCGGCCCGGCCTTCGTGGGCAACATCCGGGCGGCCGACCGGATGATCTGGAGCGCGATCGGGAACACCACGAATCTGGCGGCGCGCCTCGAGGCCCTGACCCGCGAGCTCGGCGCGGCGCTCGTGATCGATGCGGCCACCTGGCGGGCGCTCCCCGAGCCGGAGGGCTTCCGGCGCCATCCCGCGCTCCCGATCCGCGGCCGCCGGGAGCCCGAGGACGTCTACGCGCTGCCACAGTCTTTGTCACCCACCGACGCTCAGCGGTAGTCGTGCGAGGCCGGGGCCTCGAGAGGCGTCAGCGCTTCGAGCGGCCGCACCTCGCGCACGCGCACGTGGATCACGCCGTCCACGTTCTGCACGGGGCCGGCGAGCTCGACGAGCGGCGCCGCGTGGAGCGGCCCGCGCAGCCGCTCGAACTGGTCGGGTGTGAAGACGCCGTTCGCAGTGCCGGTCTCGTCCTCGAGCGTCACGAAGCAGAACCCCTTCGCCGAGCCGGGCCGCTGGCGCACGATCACGTGGCCCGCCACGCGCACGAAGCGCCCGTTCGGGACGGCGCGGAGCTCGCGCGCCGAGAGCACGCCGCGCGCCCTGAGCCCCGCGCGTAGGTGCGCCATCACGTGGGGGCCGGTGGTGAGGCCGGTGCTCCGGTAGTCGGCGAGCGTGGTCTCGAGCGGCGTGAGCGCCTCGAGCGGGCTCTCAGTATCCGCATCGGGCGGCGGGACGCCGGCGAAGAGCGAGCGCGGGTCGCGCTCGAGCGCGCCCACCTGCCAGAGCGCGGAGCGGCGCTCGCGCGCGGCCGGGTCGATGCCGGCGAGCGCGCCGGCCTCGGCGAGCGCGTCGAGCTCGTGGCGCCTCGGGGCGGCGCGGGCCGCGAAGTCGGCGAGCGAGGCGAAAGGGGCCGCGCGCGCGGCGACGAGGCGCGCGCCGGTCTCGCGCGAGAGGGTCCGGACGTAGCGCAGCCCGAGGCGCACCGCGGGCCGCGCGCCCTCGGCCTCCAGCGTGCAATCCCACGCCGAGCGCGCCACGTCGATCGGCCGCACCGCGACGCCGTGGCGCTCGGCGTCCTTCACCAGCGTGGCCGGGCTGTAGAAGCCGAGCGGCCAGGCGTTCAGCATGCCGGCCAGGAACGCGGCCGGGTGGTGCGCGCGCAGGTAGGCGGACGCGTACGCGATCAGCGCGAACGAGGCCGAGTGTGATTCCGGGAAGCCGTAGAGCGCGAAGGAGGTGATGCCGCGGACGATCTCGTCCTGCGCGGCGCCCGTGATGCCGCGCTCTGTCATGCCGCTCCGGAGCCGCCCCTCGATCTGCTCCATGCGTTCGACGGAGCGCTTGAAGCCCATCGCGCGGCGGAGCTCCTCGGCCTCGCCGCCGCTGAAGCCGGCGACCACCATCGCCATCCTGAGCAGCTGCTCCTGGAAGATCGGGACGCCGAGCGTGCGGGCGAGGATGGGCTCGAGCGCCGGATGCGCGTAGACGACGGGCTCGCGGCCGGCGCGGCGGTTCAGGTACGGGTGCACCATCTGCCCGACGATCGGCCCGGGCCGGATGATCGCGATCTCGACCACCAGGTCGTAGAAGTTCGCGGGCTTCATGCGCGGCAGCGTCGCCATCTGCGCGCGGCTCTCGATCTGGAACACGCCGACGGTGTCGGCGCGCTGGATCATGGCGTAGGTCTTCGGGTCGTCGGGCGGCAGGTGCGCGAGGTCGATCTCGACACCCTCGTGCGCGCGGATCAGCGGCAGCGTCTTTTCGAGCGCGTCGAGCATGCCGAGGCCGAGGAGGTCGATCTTGATGAGCCCGAGGTCGGCGCAGTCGTCCTTGTCCCACTGGATCACGCGCCGGCCGGGCATCGCAGCGGGCTCGATCGGCACCACCTCGTCGAGGCGGCCCGCCGCGATCACGAGCCCGCCGGTGTGCTGGCCGAGGTGGCGCGGCAGGCCCTGCGCCTGGCCGGCCAGCTCGAGGAGCAGGCGCACGCGCGGCGAGTCGGGGTCGGCGCCCGCGCCCCGGAGCAGCGTCCGGACGTCGTCGAGGTCCTCGCGGAAGCGCAGCTGGTGCAGGTGCTTCGCGATGCGGTCGACCGCGTCGGGCGCGAAGCCCAGCACCTTCCCCATCTCCCGGAACGCCGAGCGCGTGCGGTAGCTGATGACGGTGGCCGTCATGCCGACGCCGTGCGGGCCGTAACGCGCGTAGACGTACTGGATGACCTTCTCGCGCGGGTCGCCCGAGGGCAGGTCGAGGTCGATGTCGGGCCACTCGCCGCGCTCCTCGGACAGGAAGCGCTCGAAGAGCAGCTCCATGCCGACCGGGTCCACCGCGGTGATCTCGAGCGCGTAGCAGACGGCGCTGTTCGCGGCCGAGCCGCGGCCCTGGCAGAGGATCCCCTGCTCGCGCGCGAAGCGCGCGATGTCCCACACGATCAGGAAGTAGCCGGCGAGATCGAGCTTCTCGATCACGGCGAGCTCGTGCTCGAGCTGCGCGCAGACGCGCGCCGAGGGCTTCACCCCGTAGTGACGCCGCGCGCCCGCGAAGGTGAGGCGGCGCAGCAACGCGGCCTGGCTCTCGCCCGGCGCGGTGGGGAAGGTCGGGAAGCGGTAGCCGAGGTCCGCGAGCCCGAACGCGCAGCGCTCGGCGACGGCGCGCGTCGCCGCGAGCCACGCCGGGCGGTCGGCGAAGCGCGCGGCGCTCTCGGCGGGTCGGCGCAGCACGCGCTCCCCGTTCGCGAGGAGGAGGCGGCCCGCGCGGTCGAGCGTGGTGTGGTGGCGCAGGCACGCGAAGGCGTCGAGGAGCTTCCGGCCCGCGGGCCGCGCCGCGCGCACGTCGCCGCTGGCGACGACCGGAACGCCCGCCTGCTCGGCCAGCGCCACCGCGCGCCGCGTCCCGGCCTCGAGCGCGCGGTCCTGCGCGCGGCTCGCGGCGAGCCAGAGGTCGCGGCCGAATACGCCGACCCCACGATCCAGCCAGCTCTGGACTTCGCTCGCCTCACGCGAGGCGAAGCCTCGCGTGGGCTCGCTGCGCGCCGGGCTGCGCCCGGCTTGCTGTGTGGCTTGGGAGCCGCTCGGTGCGCTGCTCGACAGCCCTTCCGCGGGGATCAGCGCCACCAGCCCCGCAGCATGCGCCTCGACCTCGTCCCACGAGACCCGCGCCGCGCCCTTCGGCGCGTTGCCCTGCGCGACGGTCAGCAGGCGCGCGAGGTTGCGATAGCCCGCGGGCGACGCGACGAGGAGCTGGAGCGGCCGGCCCGCGACGTCCGAGAGCTCGGCGCCCACGATCGCGCGGAGGCCGGCTCGGCTCGCGGCGGCGTGGAAGCGCGGGATGCCGTAGAGCCCGTCTCGATCGGAGAGCGCGAGCGCCGTGTGATCCCGCTCGGCCGCGCGGAGCGCGAGGTCCTCGGGGTTGCTAGCCCCGTCGAGGAACGAGAAGGCGCTCTTCGCGCGCAGCTCGACGTAGTCGCCGGGCACGGGGGCTCGGCCGGCTGGGGGGAGGCCGGCCGAGCGCTAGGCGCGGCGGCGCTTCGGCACCTGCCAGCTCGCAGCTACCCGATTCCGTCCGCTCACCCAGGCCGTGCTCGCGAAGGTCATGAAGGTCTCCCGAAGAAGGAGCCCCAGCCTAGGGCGAAAGAAAGACGAAAGCAAGGCCCTACGCCGTCTGGGCGGCCAGCCGCTCGGCCTCGTCCACCAGCTCGCCGAGGAGCGCCACGCCGCCGTCCCAGAAGGCCGGGTCGGCGACGTCGAGGCCGATGCGCGAGAGGAGCACGGCCGGCGACTCGGAGCCGCCTGCCGCGAGGAGCGCGAGGTAGCGCGGCACGAAGGCCGCGCCCTCGGCGTCGTAGCGGCGGAGCAGCGCGAGCACGAGCAGCTCGCCGAAGGCGTACGCGTAGCAGTAGAACGGGGAGTGGACGAAGTGCGGGATGTAGAGCCACCACCAGGCGTAGTCGTCGGTGAGGCGCACCGCGTCGCCGTGCATGGGCGCGTTTGCCTCGAGCCAGAGCGCGTTCACGCGCTCGATCGGGAGCTCGCCCTCCGCGCGCCGCGCCGCGTGGAGCTTCTGCTCGAAGCGCGTCATCACCACCTGGCGGAACACCGTCGCGAAGGAGTCCTCGATCTTCCCGCACAGGAGCGCGAGGCGCGCCTTCGGGTCCGACTCCTCGCGCAGCAGGCGCCGGAACACGAGCATCTCGCCGAACACGCTCGCGGTCTCGGCGAGCGTGAGCGGCGTGTCGTGTTCGAAGAGGCCCTGCTCGCGCGCGAGCCACTGGTGGGCGCCGTGGCCGAGCTCGTGCGCGAGCGTCATCACGTCGCGCTGCGTGCCGGTGTAGTTGAGGAACACGAAGGGATGCGCGCTCGGCACCGTCGAGGCGGAGAAGGCGCCGCCGCGCTTGCCCGTCCGGAGCTCGGCGTCGATCCAGCGCCGCTCGAAGAAGCGCGTGGCGATCGCGGCCAGCTCTGGCGAGAAGTCGCGGTAGGCGTCGAGGACGAGCCGGCGCGCGGCGTCCCAGGCGACGGCGCCACGCGCGCCCCCGACCGGCGCATAGCGGTCGTAGTCGAAGAGCTCGTCGAGCCCGAGCAGGCGCCGCTTGAGCCGGTAGTAGCGCTGGACGAGCGGGTGCGCGCGTTCGCAGGCGGCGAGGAGCGCGTCCACGCTCCGGCCCTCGATCTCGTTCGAGAGGTGACGCGCGGCCATGGGGTCGGGGTAGGCGCGCAGGCGGTCTTCGACCGCCTTGTCCTGGGCCAGCGTGTTGAACACGTAGGCGAGGATCCGCGCGTGCTGCTTGAGGCCCGCGGTCAGCGCGGCGGCGCCGGCACGCCGCCGGTCGCGGCTCGCGTCGTAGAGGAGCGCGAGCACCTCTTCCTCCGAGCACTCGCGCGTGGCGCCCGCCTCCTCGACCGGGAAGCGGGCCGCGGCGAGGATCTCGTCGAAGAGCCGGCTCCACGCGCGCTGGCCCGTGTTCGCGAGCTCCTCGAGGAGCTTCTCCTCCGGCTCCGAGAGCACGTGCGGCCGGTAGCGGCGCATCGCCTCGAGCAGATGGCGCCGGCCGGCGAGCGCGGGGTCGGCGAGGAGGCGCGCGACGGTTGCGTCGTCGACGGCCACCCACTCGAGCTGGAAGAAGACGACGGCGTTCTGGACCGCGCTGCCCCGCTCCTGGACGCGCTGGAGGAGCGCACCGTTCGCCGGGGCTCCGGTGTCGGCCGCGAAGCGGAGCCCGGCGTAGGCGCCCGCGCGGCCGGGCGGCTCGAGCAGCGCCTCGAGCTCGTCGAGAGCGGTGGCGAGCGCCGCGGCGTCGAGCGTCGCGAGGCGGCCCCGGTAGCGCTCCGCGAAGCGCTCGGCCTGCGCCTCGGCCTCGTCGAGGTCGCGCGCGATCGCCGCGTCGGCGGGCTCCGGATAGAGATCGGTGAGGTCCCAGCGCACGCCCGCGGCGGGCCCGGAGCTGGAGGCCGGGTCGGTGGTGGAGTCGTTCATGGAGCCGCGAACGATAACCTGCCCGCGTGCGGCGCGTGATCCTGCATGCCGACATGGACGCGTTCTACGCGGCGATCGAGCAGCGCGACCGCCCGGAGCTCCGCGGCCGGCCCGTGATCGTCGGCGGCACGAGCGGGCGCGGCGTGGTCTCCGCCGCGAGCTACGAGGCCCGCGTCTTCGGCGTGCGTTCGGCGATGCCGACCGCCGAGGCGCGAGCGCGCTGCCCCGACGGCGTCTTCGTGCCCGGCGACATGGCGAAGTACGCGCGCGAGTCGCGGCGCATCTTCGCCGTCTTCGACCGCTTCACGCCCGCTGTGGAGGGCCTCTCGCTCGACGAGGCGTTTCTCGACCTCACCGGCACGGAGCGCCTGCTCGGGCCGGCGCGCGAGGTGGGTGAAAGGCTGCGGCGCGAGGTGCGCGCCGAGACGGGGCTCGCCGTCTCCGTCGGGATCGCGCCGGTGAAGCTCGTCGCGAAGATCGCGAGCGACCTCGCGAAGCCCGACGGCCTGCTCGAAGTGGAGCCCGGGCGCATCCGCGAGTTCCTCGATCCGCTCCCGGTGGGGCGGCTCTGGGGTGTGGGCCCGGTGACGGAGGCGCGCCTCGCGCGCGCGGGCATCCGCACGATCGGCGAGCTGGCGAGCGCGCGGCCCGAGGCGCTGCGGGGCGCGCTCGGGGAGTGGGGCGCGCATGCGGCCGCGCTCGCGCGCGGCGAGGACGTGCGCGAGGTCGAGCCGTACCGCGAGGCGGTCTCGCTCTCCGAGGAGAACACCTTCGGCGCGGACGTCTCGGAGCGCGCGACGCTCGAGGCGGCGATCCTCACGCACGCTGAGTCGGTGGCGCGGCGCCTCCGGCGGAGCGGGCTCCGCGCGCAGACCGTGGTGCTGAAGCTGAAGCTCGGCCGGCGGGTGGCGCCCGGGCCGCGCGGCTTCCCGCTGCTCACGCGCCGCGCGACGCTCGCCGAGCCGAGCGACGACGGGGAGGTGCTGGCGGGGACGGCGCAGGCACTCCTGGCGCGGGCCGAGCTGACGGAGCCGGTGCGGCTCGTCGGCGTGGGCGCGACGAACCTGGTGCCGGCGGATCCGGAGCAGCTCGGGCTCTTCGCGGATGCGGCGGGGCGCGCGCGCCGCGCGCGCCTCAACCGCGCGCTCGACGCGCTCGCCGAGCGCTACGGCGCGAGCGTGGTGCGCCGCGCGGGGCAGGGCGACGTCGCGCGCGCGGGCCTCTCCCTCCAGCGCAAGCGCGGCGACCCCGACGACCCTCGTCAGTCGTAGACGCCGTCGATCTCCCAGCGCTGGGCGACGAGGTCGAGGCGCAGGCGCACGACCCAGCCGTCCGCGGTCGCCACGTCGAAGTGGTCGAAGGCGAAGCGCTCGGTCTCGGACCACCAGCGCCCGCTCGTCCGCCAGGGGCCGCTCGCGCGTTCGACCGGACCGTTCGCGAGCGCGCTCTCGAGCCAGCGCGGCCGCCCGCCCGCGGTGCGCACGCGCGCCGGCAGCGGAGGCCGGAGCGCCCGGAGCGCGAGCGTCCCGCCCGCCGGCCGGGGCGCCGGCTCGCGCGGCTTCGGCACCCGGAACGGCTCCATGCGGCAGGCGTCGGGACGGTGGTCGTCGGCGAGGGCGGGCGCGCCCACGCGCCCGCTCCCGACCAGCGCGGCGAGCTCCGCCAGCGTCCGCGCGAGCGCGGCTGGCGCGGGGCCGGCCGGGCGGAAGAAGTCGAGCTGGTCGCCGCCGACGGTGCGCCCGACGCTCGCGACCGCGACCCGCTCGATCGCAGCCCCGGGCGGCGCCGCCTCGAGCGCGAGCAGGGCGAGGCGCAGCACGACGCGCTCGTCGAGCGTGGGCGCCGCGAGCCCCACGCGCCGCGCGTCGCGGCCGCCGCCCTCGAGGCCGAGTGCGAGCTCGAGATCGCCGAAAGCGAGGCCGCGGCAGGCGAGCCGCTCGGCAAGCCGGCCGACGAGCCCGCGCAGCACGAAGCCGAGCGGCTCGAGCCGCTCGAGAGGCGCCTCGAGGTCAGAGGCCTCCTCGAGGCGCAGGTCCGGCGGCACGGGCGGCGGCGGCGCGCAGTCCTCGCCGCGCGCGAGCGCGAGCAGGCCGAGCACGCCGGGCCCGAGCCGCGCCGCGAGCGCGCGCGGGGACAGGCGCAGCAGATCCGCCACGCGCCGGAGACCGAAGCGCGAGAGCGCGTCGGCGAGCGCGTCGTCGGGGTTCAGGAGGTCGAGCGGCAGCGGCGCGAGGAAGTCCGCGTCGTTCTCGATGACTTCGCTCGCCTCACGCGAGGCGAAGCCTCGCGTGGGCTCGCTGCGCGCTTCGCGGTCCTTGTCTCCGCTCGCCTTCGGCTCGCTGCGCGCTTCGCTTGCTGCCCGCTGGGCGAGGAAGCGCGCCGCGATCCGCGCCACGCTGCGCGACGAGGCCACGGCCACGCAGGCCGGGAGCCCCACCCGCCGCGCGCGCTCGGCGAGCGCCCCGGCGAAGCCCGCCTCCGAGCGGAACAGCGCCGAGACGCCGCGCGCGTCCACGTAGACGGCGGCCTCCGCGGCGAAGACGCCCGCGCCCGGCGGCGCCGGCTCGGCGCGCGGCGAGGCGCCGAGCGCGACGTCGAGGAGCGCCGCGCGCGCCGCCTGCTCGAGCGCGGGCGAGAGCACGCGCACCTCGAGCGCGGCGCAAGCCGCGCGCGCGTGCACCACCGTCCCGAACGGGCGCACGCCGGCGCGCATCGCCTCGGGCGAGACGGCCACGATCTCGGCGCGCGGTCCCGGCCCCGCCGCCACGGCGAAGGGCCGGCCCGCGAGCTCCGGGTGGGCGCGCAGCTCGGCGGCGAGCGGGAGCGCGGGCACGAGCAGGCACGCGATACGCCCGATTCCCACTCTGGGCCGCCCCGCGGCCCCGGCTACGCGGCGCGCCAGCGCACGGCGACATCGGTACCGGCGGGGCCGGCGCGGCTGCGCACGAGCCGCACGCGCGTCTCGAAGCCCGCGAGCCAGTCGGGCCCGCTCTCGAAGCGCGGGCGCGCGGCGTCGAGTTCGAGCGCGAGATCGGCGAAGGGGCCGGCGAGACGTCGGCGGCCGAGCAACACCAGCGCGGAGGCCGTGGCGGCCGCGGCCTTGCGGAGCCGCGGCCAGGCCACGCCCGGGATGCGCGGGTCGCCGGCCTCGCTCGAGAGGTCGAGCAGCACGAGCGGGAAGCCGCCGGCCTGGAGCACGTGCTCCACGCTGCGCAGCGCCTCCGGGACGCCGCGCGGCCGCACCCAGAGCACGCGCTCGAGATCCACGCCGGCGGCCGCGGCCGAGCCGGCGTCGAAGGCGTCGGCCCGGTCCACCACGGCGCCGAGCTCGCCCCGCGCCGTGGTGCGCGCGAGCAGCGCGAGCGCGAGCGAGGTGCGACCGCAGCAGCCGGGGCCCACGACCTCGCTCACGCGCCCGCGCGGGAAGCCGCCGCCGAGCGCGTCGTCGATCGCGGCGAGCCCGGTGGGGAAGCGGCCGCTCGGGAGCGCCACGCCCCCGCCCCGCGCCACGCTCGCCCCGAGCTCGCGGAGCAGGCCCTCGAGGGACTCGCCGGACCGCCCCTCGAGGCGGGCGGACGGGCCCGAGCGCTGGGACCGGGGGGTGGTCATGGAGGAGCGATTTTCGTCTTTTCTTCGCCCCCGTGTCAACGGAAAAGGCGCCGTTCCCCGACGCCTACGGCTGCTCGAGCACGGCCTCGAAGGTCTGGAGCTTCGGGTGCCCGCGCAGCACGCCCTCGGGCATGCGCGCCTGCTGGTGCGCCCGGCGGAAGGCCTCCGAGCGTGTCCACGCCTCGAACGCGGAGCGGCTCTGCCAGGTGGAGTGCGAGAGGTAGCGGCCCGGCTCGTCGCCGCGCAGCAGCGCGAAGCGCACGAAGCCCGGCACCTCCGCGAGGTGGGTCTCGCGCTCGCGCCAGCGCGCCTCGAACTCCGCCCCGCGCGCCGGATCCACCTCGAACTGATTCATCGCAATGAAGAGTGCCATCTCGTTCTCCCTCGGCGCCCCTACACTACCGGCCATGCGACTCCTCCACACCATGCTGCGCGTGAAGGATCTCGATGCGTCGCTCCGCTTCTGGACCGAGCACTTCGGCATGAAGCTCCTGCGTCGCCGCGACTACCCGGAAGGGAAGTTCACGCTCGCCTTCGTGGGCTACGGCGACGAGTCGGACCACACGGTCATCGAGCTCACCCACAACTGGGGCCAGAGCGACTACGTGCTCGGCGACCAGTTCGGGCACGTGGCGATCGGCGTGGACGACATCTACCGCATCTGCGAACGGCTGCGCGCGGCGGGCGTCGAGGTCACGCGCGAGCCCGGCCCGATGAAGCACGGCACCACCGTGATCGCGTTCGTCGAGGACCCGAACGGCTACAAGGTCGAGCTCATCCAGCAGAAGTGACGGCCTAGGACCGTCCCCCTTCTGACAGGATCCGGACGCGGCGGCCCTCGATGCGGAGGCGGCCGGCCGCGAAGAGGCGCACGGCCTCGGCGACGAGCTCGCGCTCGACGGCGTGGACGCGAGTCGCGAGCGCGTCGGGCGTGTCGTCGTCGAGGACTGCCACCGCGCGTTGGAGCACGATCGGCCCGTGGTCGTACTCCTCGTCCACGAAGTGCACGGTGGCGCCGGAGACCTTCGCACCGGCGGCGAGCACGGCCTCGTGCACGCGCCGCCCGTAGAAGCCCTTGCCCGCGAAGGCCGGGATGAGCGCGGGGTGGACGTTCAGCGCGCGTCCCTCGTAACGCCCGCGCAGCTCGAACGGCGAGAGGAAGCCGAGGAGCAGCACGAGGTCCGGCTCGAAGCGCTCGAGCTCGGCGTGAAGCGCGTCGTTGAACGCCTCCACGTCGCGGTACTGCTTGCGCGGCACCGCGACGGCGGGAACGCCGCGGCGCGCAGCGCGCGCGAGACCGCCCGCCTCGGCCTTCGATGCGAGCACGGCCACCACGCGGCCGGGCACCTCGCCCGCAGCGCAGCGCTCGAGCAGGCTCTCGAGGCTCGTGCCTTCGCCGGAGAGCAGCACGGCGATGCGGAGGGTCACCGGCTCACCAGGTTCTCGTGCACGCGGCGCGTCGCCGGCGACTGGTTCAGCGTGTAGAAGTGGATGCCGGGCGCGCCGCGCGCGAGGAGCTCGCGACACTGGAGCGTCGCCCACTCGACGCCGATCTCGAGCGAGCGCTCCTTGTCGCCCTCGGCGAGGGCGAGCGCCTGCTCGAGCTCGCGCGGCGTCTCGGAGGTCGGCGCGTTGCGGAGCGCGCCGCGCAGGTTCGCGAGGCTCACGATCGGCATGATGCCGGGCACGATCGGCACCGTGATGCCGGCGGCGCGTGCGCGCGCGGCGAAGCGGAAGTAGTGCTCGTTGTTGAGGAACAGCTGCGTGATCAGGAACTCGGCGCCCGCCGCGACCTTGCGCCCGAGGTTCGCGAGGTCGGCTTCCGGGCTCGCGGCCTCGGGGTGCACCTCCGGGTAGCAGCCGCCGCCCACGCAGAACGGGCCCTGCTGCTTCACGAACGCCGCGAGCTCGCTGCCGTAGCGGAAGCCGCCGGGGACGGGACGCCACTCGGGCTGGTCGCCCGGCGGGTCGCCGCGGAGCGCCATCACGTTCTCGATGCCGGCCGCAGCCAGCTGCGCGAGCGTCGCTGCCAGCTCGGCTCGGCCCTGTCCGGCACAGGTCATGTGCGCCATGGCCGTGATGCCGAGCTCGCTCTGGATGCGGATCGTGAGCTCCGCGGTCTTGGAGCGATTCTCGCCGCGCGCATGGCTGGTCACGGACACGAAGGCGGGGTCGAGCTCCTTGAGCTCCTCGATCACCCGGTAGAGCGCGCGGTAGCCCGCGTCGGTCTTCGGCGGAAAGAACTCGAACGAGAACACGGGATGCCGTGTCGCGTACAGCTCGGAGATCCGCATCCGTCGCATTCTAATCGGAGGTCAGCGGAGAATCGAACTCGAGCATTGACCGCCCGAAACACCCCGCCCTAGACTGGGCGGCCCTCGTGAGGGGAGGCGGGAGCGCGTGGCGATTCTCTGCACGGGGTCCGTGGCGGTGGACCACATCATGGTCTTCCGCGGGCGCTTCCGTGACGTGATCCTCCCCGATCGCATCCACCTGCTGAACGTGGCCTTCCACGTGCCGGAGCTGCGCCGCAGCTTCGGCGGCTGCGCGGGAAACATCGCGTGGAACCTGCGCCTGCTCGGCGACGACCCGATCGTGCTCGCCACGGTCGGCGGCGAAGACTTCGACGCGTACGCCGCCTGGCTCGACCGCCACGGCATCCGCCGCGACCACATCGTGGGCATCGCGGGCGAGGCGACCGCAGGCGCGTACATCACCACCGATCTCGAGGACAACCAGATCGTCGGCTTCCACCCGGGCGCGATGGATCGCGCCCACGAGGCGCCCCTCGAGCGCATCCGCGAGCCGATCGACCTCGCGATCGTCTCGCCGAACGGCAAGCGCGCCATGCAGGAGCATGCGCGCGGGCTCAAGGAGCGGGGCGTCGCGACCGTGATCGATCCCGGCCAGGGTCTGCCGCTCTTCGAGCGCGACGAGCTCGTCGAGCTGATCGACGGTGCAGACCTCTACATCGTGAACGACTACGAGTGGTCGCTCACGCTCTCGCGGAGCGGGCTCTCCGAGGCGGACCTCGCCCGCCGCGTGGGCGCGGTGGTGGTTACGCGCGGCGAGAAGGGCTCGAGCCTGCGCCGCGGCGCCGACACGCTGGACGTGCCGCCCGTCGCCGCGGCGCGCGTGGTGGACCCGACCGGCTGCGGCGACGCCTACCGCGCGGCCTTCCTGCACGGCCTCCGACGCGGGCTCCCGCTCGAGACGTGCGCGCGCATGGGGAGCGTGCTCGGCTCGCTCAAGGTCGCCGAGCACGGCACCCAGGGGCTCGTGATCACGCCGGAGACGTTCCGGGCGCGCTATGCGGAAGCCTTCCGGGCCGAGCTCCCGTGACGAAGAAGCCCGCACCGGCGACGAACGGGCGCGAGCTCTTCTGGCTCCTGGCCGCGCTCTTGATGCCCGTGCCCTGGCTCCAGGCCGCGCTCCGCGACGGCGCCGGCCTCTCGCACGAGGCGACCTCCCTCCTCGCCGGCATCGCGATCGTGGGCGCTGCCTTCCTGCTCTCCTGGGCGGTCGAGCTCGCGGAGCGCGACATCCCGCAGTCGCTCGCGATCCTGGTGCTCGCACTGATCAGCGTGCTGCCGGAATACGCGGTCGATCTCCACTTCGCGATCCGCGCGGCATCGGACCCGAGCTACGCGCACTATGCGGTCGCGAACATGACCGGCGCGAATCGGCTGCTGATCGGCCTCGGCTGGGCATCGGTGGTGCTGCTCGCCTGCTGGCGCAACCACACCACCCACATGGTGATTCCGGCGACGCAGCGCCTCGAGATGCGCTTCCTGGTGCTCGCGACGCTCTACTCCTTCCTGATCCCGCTGAACGGCGCCATCGACCTGATCGACGCCGCGGTGCTGATCGGGCTCTTCCTCTGGTACGTGGTCGCGGCGACGAAGGGGCACCGCGAGGAGGCGCCGCTCGTCGGCCCGGCGGCCTGGATCGAGGCGCGCGTGGGCGATGGGCTCCGGCGTGTGATCGTCGGGGTCTTCCTGGTCTACGCCGCCGTCGGGATCTTCGTCTCCGCCGAGCCCTTCGCGGAGGGCCTCGTCCACATCGGCAAGAACTACGACATCGACGAGTTCCTGCTCGTGCAGTGGGTGGCGCCGCTCGCCTCGGAGTCGCCCGAGTTCGTGATCGCGCTGCTCTTCGCCTGGCGGCGCCGCGGCACGCTCGGGCTCTCCGCGCTGATCTCGTCGAAGGTGAACCAGTGGACGCTGCTGGTCGGAGCGCTCCCGATCGCGTTCGTGATCGCGGGCGGCGCGTCCGGCGGGCTCCCGCTCGACGAGCGGCAGACCGAAGAGCTCCTCCTCACCTCGGCCCAATCCCTCCTCGCGGCGCTCCTGATCTGCGACCTCGACTTCAGCCGCGTCGAGGCCGTGCTGCTCGCCGCGCTCTTCGGCGTCCAGCTCTTCTTCCCGAGCACCGACGTCCGCTACGCCTTCTCGGTGCTCTACATCGTGATCTTCGTGGGTCTGCTGTTCTATTCGCCCGAGCGCCGCGCCGGCTTCATCTCCCTGCTGCGCCCGAAGAAGTGAGCGCCGAGGTCGACGTCCTCGTCGTCGGCGCGGGCGTGGCGGGCCTCGCTTGCGGCGCCGCGCTGGTGCGGCGCGGGCGCCGCGTCGTCGTGCTGGAGCGCCACGGCGGCCTCGCCCACGAGACGACCAGTCGCAACAGCGGCGTGATCCACGCGGGCATCTACTACCCGGCCGGCTCCTGGAAGGCGCGTCTCTGCGTCGAGGGGCGCGAGCGCCTCTACGCGCGCTGCGAGCAGGAGGGGATCCCGCACCGCCAGTTCGGGAAGCTGATCGTGGCGACGAGCGACGCCGAGGTGCGCGTGCTCGAGGACCTCCGCGCGCGTGGCACCGCGAATGGTGCCCCTGGCCTCGCGCTGATCGACGGCGCCGAGGTGACGCGGCGGGAGCCCGCCGTGCGCGCGGTGGCGGGCCTCGTCTCGCCGCGTACCGGCATCGTGGATCCGCACGCGCTCTGCCTCTCGCTCGCGGCCGAGCTCGAGAGTGCGGGCGGCGTGCTGCTGCTCCGGAACGAGCTCCTCGCGATCGAGCGCA
>Ga0187893_10004632_pt1 | contig 25867 bp, 18 predicted proteins | sample MA1701074metaG_FD_139574 | JGI IMG/M metagenome (GOLD analysis project Ga0187893, IMG submission 139574) | White microbial mat communities from a basaltic lava cave in the Kipuka Kanohina Cave System on the Island of Hawaii, USA - MA170107-4 metaG ... | reverse complement strand
GTCCGCAGGCTCAGATTGCGAAGACCGGGACGTGGCCCCGTAGCCGCAGTTTCCGACTACTTCCTCCGGGTCGCATGTGCAGCCCGGACAGCCGCAGTCGCAGATGCCGCCTGCCCCGGTGCGACCGGCGAGGGCGACAGAATTGAATGGCTCGTTTGAGTTGGGATTTAAGTTGAAGGCAGAGGCAAGCGGCAAGAAGACAAACATGACGAGCGAGGCAAACATCAACCGTTTTACTCTGAGCATGGAAGCGTCCTCCTCTGGATATAGCGTCCCGCCGACTGCTGGTGGTTCGGCGAGGTTGTGTCAGGAATCAATCGCAAAAGTTTTATTTCATATCGCCAATGGGCAGTATTCATTTTCAGTTCTTGCACGAAAACTGACACGAATAGCGGAACTGGCTTATGGAAGGCGCGACGTTGCAACGCTCGAAGCGGCGAGCCAGATATTGAGCAGTCTTCCGATGAAGGCCGCACGAGATGCGGGATTGTATTACTCTGCGATAGCGGCAAATCGCAGAGGCGATTATGATGAGGCTCGTTCGATACTCGAACCCTTTTGTGAGACAGCATCTCCGATAATCAAGGCGCGTAGTATCCAGACTCTTGGTGTCATATATTGGTATCAAAAAGATTTTGAAGAATCAGCGCGACTTCACGTCGAAGCAGTAAAGGCTGCTCGTGATGTTGATGGATTCACACTACTCAATGCTTTTTATCAGTTCACAGCGATCAAGAGCGACTTTGGCGATCACCGACAAGCTGTAGACGATCTAGAAAACTTGTGGCCGATTGTGCGAGTGGTATCGCGCGAGCATCCATCGCTCTTTTATCTTTACCACAACGAGATTGCAGTCGAGCTTGCCGCAGTCGGGCGCATCGCTGAAGCGCGAGAGGCCATCAAGGTCGCGATGTCTACTCCCATCAGCGAGGCTTACCCGGAATGGCAGGAGACCGCCGCTGAACTCGCAGAACCCGCTTCAGCGCCTCTGATCGCTGTCACCCTCGAGCCTTCGACTGATCGTAAATCCGAAAAGCCGCGCGTTGTCAAAGATCATTCGCTTCCCGCTCTCATACTTCAACAGGCGCGAACTTCAATCACTGATCCCGCGCCTGTCAAACATCAACCCGCTCCAGCCCGAATCATCGAGCGCCTTACGGCGCGCGCCCTGCCTCGCGCGCCTCCCCTCCATCGTTGATCTCTATAAAATATCATTGGCCGTCTGCGCTGTTTTTTTGATTGACCTCGAAGTTTAAGCGTCAGTCAACGCCTCTGCGCGAACAGCCTCAATATCTGACTGCGGGTCGAGCAGGCACATCCATATGCCTGGTAAGTTGAGGTGTGCCTGCTCTACCCCCATACCGTAATGGAGGCAGCGATGAAAGTAACAAAATCCAGCCGAAAAGCAAAGCCGTCTGCGAAAAAATCCGCCTCGACGCCTCAACCCCGCAAACCCCGCGCCGAAATCGCCGAGGCTCTCCGCAACCTTATAGAAGCCGCTAAAGCCGAAAGCGATGACTCGACTCTCATCGCCGTGATGATGCCCGCCAGTTTGCTACCTTCCGAACTTGATGACATTGAAAGCATGATCGCTGAAGGCATGATCGGCGAAGGCACGATCCGAAAAGACAGGCTCGGATTGCTTTCGCCAAAGGAACTTCTCAAACTTCACATCGTCGAGATGATCTACGGCCACGATGATATGCCGCAGGCTGTCCTCGAATTGATATACCTGATACTGAGACACGAGGTGACGCTCGACCGCGAGACAGGGGAATTACTGGCAGGGCTGCTGCAAAAGATATTCTTCCCGTCCGAGGAGTTGAAAAAAATTATAGAAACGCAGATGGAGGAAGAAAGAAAATCGGAGACGCCCCTCAGGCGAAGACGACCGCGATATCGTCGTCCACCAAAAAGCAAAGGTTGAAGGTAGCGAGAGCGCGGCCTTTTCATTCCAGCAACCTGCTCTTTAATGAACTGGTTGATAGGAGAGTCATCAGCGCAGCTTTCTCATTTCGATGGTCGTTGAACCGCCTCCGAAATGAGAGGGTGTAATTGAGTTTGTGTAAATGAGTTCTGGTTAATTCCTCTCATCGGGGATCTTCCCTCAAAGATGATCGCTTGTGGGAACGATCTTTCCCATAAACGCACATTCGTCGCCCGACATCCCGCGATCCAACGGGACAATTCAACAACTTAGAAACCGCCGACTATGGCACGGCGTTTGGCTATACTTTCGTGAATTTGTGTCATCAACTTCGGAGGATACGATGGGGACTTTCAATCAAGACCTTCGCTATGCTGTCAGGATGCTTCTCAAAAAACCGGGCTTCACTTTAGTCGCAGTGATTACTCTGGCCTTAGGCATCGGCGCGAACACTGCCATCTTCAGCATCGTCAACGCCGTGCTGCTGCGCTCGCTTCCCTACCCTGAGCCTGACCACCTTGTTCAAATATGGGAAACTTTTCGACCCCAGGATGTGATGGTCACGAGCATCTCGCCTCATAACTTCGCCGACTGGCAGAGAGAAAATCAATCCTTCGAGCGACTCGCCTCTTACTCTTACGCGACATTCACCCTCACGCTCGACGATCAGCCCGAACCTGTTCGCGGTCTGAGGGTGTCGGCGGATTTTCTTTCCGTTATGGGAGTCAGCCCCGCGCTGGGGCGAGACTTTCTCACGGAAGAAGACGCGCCGGGAAAAAATCGCGTCCTGATCTTGAGTCACGCTTTATGGCAGCGTCGTTTTGCCGGTGATGACCAAATCGTCGGACAGACCATCCCCGTAAACGGCGAAACATTCACCATCATCGGAGTGATGCCTGAGAGTTTTATGTTCCCCGATTCGACTGACATCTGGTCGCCGATGGGTTTGGACCTAAGCCGCATCCAGCGCGGAACGAGTTTTCTGTTCGGCGTCGGGCGACTCAGAAAAGGAGTGACTCTCGATGCTGCTCAATCCGAGATGAGCGCGATTGCGGCAAGCCTCGAACAACAGTATCCGAACACCAACACCGGGTGCGGCGTCAATTTAGTCGCGCTGCATGATCAACTCGTCGTTGATGTGAAACTTCGCCTCTGGGTGCTGTTCGGCGCAGTAGGTTTGGTGTTGTTGATAGCCTGCGTGAATGTCGCTAATCTTTTGATCGCTCGCGCTGCAACTCGTCGTAAAGAGATAGCCATTCGCATCGCGATGGGCGCAAGTCGCTGGAGATTGATCCGTCAATTTCTGACTGAAAGCCTGCTGCTCTCTTTAGCAGGCGGAGGAGCGGGACTCTTGATGGCGATGTGGGGAGTCGATTTTCTGGTCGCCGCAAGTCCCGTTCAACTCGCTCACACGGGAGAGATCGGCGTCGACGGCTGGGCGCTCGGTTTCACTTTGCTGGCATCCATCGTGACAGGGCTAGTCTTCGGAATAGTCCCGGCCTTGCAGGCCACCCGGCCCGACGTTCAGGAAACGCTCAAAGAAGCCGGACAATCAGTCACGGCAGGCGTCGCCCGCAACAGGCTTCGCAAGACATTAGTTGTCGCCGAGATCACGATCGCGCTCATCCTGCTTGCGGGCGCGGGACTCTTTATAAACAGCTTCCTCCGATTGCAGCGCGTCCCCACGGGGTTCGATCCGGAAAACGTTTTGACTATGAGCCTGTCGCTTCCACGCTCGCGCTACCCGGAGCCTCGCCAGCAACAGGCTTTCTTCGAGCAGGCTATTGAAAAAATTTCTGCAATCGATGGAGTGCGATCCGCAGGAGCGACGAACGATCTGCCGTTCAGCGGCTCGCGCTCTCACACGTCATTCAGCATCGAAGGACGCCCGCCTGCCGCTCCAGGCGAATCGCCCCACTCCGACTTTCGCGCCGTAAGCTCGGACTACTTTGCTGCCCTCGGCATACAGCTTTTGCGCGGGCGCTCATTCACGCAACGCGACACAAAAGACAGTCCGGCAGTCGCCCTCATCAATGAAGAGATGGCCCGTCGCTACTGGCCTGACGAAGACCCCGTAGGCAGGCGAATTCAAATCGGCAGTCCCGAAGAAAACCGTCTTTACGACAACAAACCTGTTTCGCGCGAGATCGTAGGGATCATTCGCGATGTCAAGCACTGGGAACTCAATGAGCGCGCGGAAGCCGAGATGTATGTCCCGTTCACTCAACTGCCTGCTTCGAGAATGTTCATCGCCGTCCGCGGCGACGAGCAGGTAAAGAATCTGGCAGGCGCGATTCGAAGCGCGATTCAATCCCTCGACCCAAATCAGGCTGTGTCGAGCATTCGAATGATGGGAGAGCGGCTTTCAAGCTCGATTGCGACCGAGCGAGTCAACACCATCGTGCTTGGCTTTTTCGCCGTCGTCGCCATGCTGCTCGCCGCCCTGGGAATTTATGGCGTGATGAGTTATTCGGTCACACAGCGCACGCACGAGATAGGCGTCCGTATGGCTCTGGGAGCCGAACGCAGGGACATATTCCGGCTGGTCGTGGGTCAGGGATTGACGCTCACCGTGATCGGCGTGGCTGTGGGGCTTGCAGTTTCGTTCGCATTGATGCGACTCATTTCGACGCTGCTATTCGGCGTGAGCGCAGCCGATCCGCTGACTTATGCGGGAGTCTCGCTGATTCTTTCGGTCGTTGCGATGCTGGCCTGTTATCTGCCCGCCCGTCGGGCCGCTCGCGTCGATCCTATGATCGCGCTCAGGTATGAATAGTTTTCAGTTTTCAGTTTTCGGTTTTCAGTTGCCGGAGTGAAGCCTGTCGACTGGAGATATTTTCAACTGGTTTCGCTTTGAGAACGATCACCGGATAAATTTGCCTGCAAGCTGGAGCCTCAGAAAACCGAAAACTGAAAACTGAAAGTTGCTTAAATCGTCAGGACAAGGTAAAGAGTATCTTTCCCGTCTCGGTGCAGATGGATTATCCGCTAAGGAGGTTTTGCTTTGATAAAACAACGAGCCTATATCAAACGAGCTTTCGTTTCATCCTTTCTACAAGCCTCAGTGGCCGCAGTGCTTGCGGTCATAATCTTTTCGCCTTCGGAGGCTGCGGCGCAAACCAAACTGCTGCGCTTCCCCGACATTCAAGGCGATAAAGTGGTCTTCACCTACGGCGGCGATCTGTGGACGTCTCCTGCGGCGGGCGGAACGGCGACGCGACTCACCGCCCATCCCGGCATAGAAGTGTTCGCCAAGTTTTCGCCTGACGGTCAATGGATCGCCTTCACCGGCCAGTATGATGGCGATGAGCAGGTCTATGTGATTCCATCGACGGGCGGCGAGCCGCGGCAGTTGACCTATTATCCTGCGCGCGGCCCGCTCCCTCCGCGCTGGGGTTATGACAATCAGGTGTACGGATGGACTAAGGATGGAAAGAGCGTGCTGTTTCGCTCCTACCGCGAATCGTGGACGCTGACGATGAGCCGCCTCTACACGGTCGCGGCTGCGGGCGGCCCCGCCGAACCGCTCCCCATGCCAACGTCGGGCGCGGGAGATTATTCGCCCGACGCGGCTCAGATGGTCTACTCGCAGATGGTTCGCGACTTTCGATCAGAAAAGCGTTACGGCGGAGGGCAGGCCAACGATCTCTTCATATTCGATCTGAAAACATATCAGACGAAACGCATCACCGATCATCCGCGCGCTGACCGCGACCCTATGTGGATAGGCTCGACGATTTACTTCTCTTCGGATCGCGACGGGCATTTCAATCTCTTCGCCTACGACGTAGCGAGCGGCAAGACCACGCAGGCGACGACCTCTCGACTCTGGGATGTAAGATGGCCGAGTTCCGACAACGAAGGCCGCATCGTTTATGAACTCAATGGCGAACTTCAGATTTTCGACACCCGCTCGAAGAGGAGCGCACCCATTTCGATCAATGTTCCAAACGACGGATTGGCCCGTCGTCCGAAAACCATGTCGGTGGCCTCATTCATCGAAGACGTTTCGCTCAGTTGGAAAGGCGAGCGCGTGTTGATCTCGGCGAGGGGAGACATATTCACTGCGCCGATTGAAAAAGGGCCGACGCGCAATCTCACTGCTTCATCTTCCGCGCATGACAAATGGCCGCGCTGGTCGCCCGACGGATCGCAGATAGCTTTCATCTCGGATCGCACGGGCGAAGAAGAAATCTATCTCGTCCCGCAGGACGGCTCAAAGCCCCCTGCGCAACTCACCACCGGCGGCAAGGCCATGCGCTATGCGCCCGAATGGTCTTCGGACGGGAAGTATCTCGCCTTCAGCGACAAGGACGGAAAAGTTTATGTGATTTCAGTCGCCGATAAAAAACTGACCGAAATTGCAAGCTCGCGCCTCGGTCAGGTGCGCGATTACACCTGGTCGCCGAAGGGCAATCATCTCGCTTTCAGCATGAATGACTTGAACGGATTTTCTTCGATCTACATCTGGTCAGGGAGCGATCAGAAACTTCATCGCGTGACTGAAGAGATGTTCAACGAGTTCAGTCCGGCGTGGGACCCGGCGGGCAATTATCTCTACTTCCTCAGCACCCGCGAATTCGCGCCGCAGATTTCTAACATCGAGTTCAACTATGCGACAAATCGCGACACGGCCATTTTCGCCCTCGCGTTGAGAAAAGATGTCGCTCATCCCTTCCCGCCTGAAAGCGACGAAGTGACTATCGAAAAGACCGAAGCGAAGGAAGCTGAAAAGCCTGCTGCGAAAGAAGGCGAAAAGCCCGCGGCGAAACCTCCCACAGAACTCGTGATCGATTTCGATGGGCTTGCTTCGAGAGTGGCCCGCGTGCCTGTCGCGGCGGACAACTACGGAAATCTTTCGGCGAAAACGGGCCACCTGATTTACACCGTCGGGCCTGCGTTTTTCTACGGGCGCGGGGGTGATAGACCTCCTCAACTGAAAATCTTCTCGATCAAGGATCGGAAGGAAACAACTCTCGTCGAAGGCGCGGGCGGATATGTGCTGTCGGGCGACGGCTCGAAACTGCTCATCGGTCAGGCGGGAGGAATGAGCGTCTATGACGCCAACCCGCAGGGCGAGCGTTCGCGCAAAGCAGTCTCGACCGCTGGGCTTGTAGCCAACGTGGTTCCGGCTGAAGAGTGGAATCAGATATTCAACGAAGTATGGCGACGCTATCGCGACTGGTTCTATGTCGAGAACATGCACGGCTATGACTGGGAGGCGCTGCGCGAACAGTATCGCCCGCTGCTTCAATACGTCGCGCATCGTTCGGATTTGAATTACGTCATCCACGAGATGATCGCCGAACTGACTGTGCAGCACGCTTACATCGATGGCGGAGATTTTCAGATACCGCCTCGCCCGCAGGTAGCATTGCCCGGAGCAAGGTTTACGCTCGAACGGGAATCGGGCCGCTACAAAATCTCGAAGATACTCGAAGGGCAGAACGAGGAAGATATTTATCGCTCGCCGCTGACCGAAGTGGGAGTGAATGTCTCGGCAGGCGAATACGTGCTTGCGATAGACGGCGAGGAACTCCGCGCAAACGAAGACCCGTATCGATTGCTGAGAGGCAAAGCCGCGAATCCCGTCAAGCTCACGGTCAACAGCCGTCCGACGATGGAAGGCGCGCGAGTGGTTTCGTTCCGCCCCGTGACCAACGAGCAGAACCTTACTTATCTCAACTGGATCAACGCGAATCGCCGACGGGTGAGCGAGATGTCAGGCGGGAGGATAGGATACATTCACATTCCTGACATGGGCGCAAACGGCATCCGCGAATTCATCAAGTGGTACTACGGCCAGATCGATAAGGAAGGGATGGTCGTAGATGTGCGCGCCAACGGAGGGGGAAACGTATCGCGTATGTTGATCGAGAGGCTCCGTCGCAAATGGCTCTCGACGGGTTATTCGCGAACGGTTGATCAGGGAGCGACCTACCCGGATCAGGCTTTCATCGGCCCGATGGCGGCGATACTCAATGAAAATTCGGCGTCCGATGGCGACATTTTCCCGGCGATGTTTCGCGAAGCGGGGCTTGGGCCGCTCATAGGGAAACGCTCGTGGGGCGGAGTCGTCGGGATCACGAATCGCGGGATGCTCATTGATGGCGGAGTTGTGAACGTGCCTGAGTTCGGATTCGCCAACACGAAAGGCGAATGGATAATCGAAGGCTATGGCGTCGACCCGGACATCGTCGTTGAGAACGATCCGAAATCCGAAATCGAAGGCAAAGACCCGCAGCTTGAGCGCGCGGTTCAGGAAGTGATGAAAAAGCTCGCGGGCAAAACATTCAAAGTTCCGCCGCGCCCTGCCCCGCCCGTAAAAACAAAACCATAGGGGAATGCGGAGTGCGGAGTGCGGAGTGCGGAATGCGGAGTGGGAGAAATGGAGTATGAGTTTTGATCTCTCACCCCTCACTCTACATTCCGCACTCCGCATTCCGCACTTTTTTGTGAGGATGGAGAAAGAGTGAATCCGAGAGTACTCATAGCAGACGACCAGCCTGACGTGCTTGAGGCGTTGAGATTGCTGCTCAAGGGCGAGGGCTTTCGAATAGAAGCGGTCTCGACCCCGCAGGCGATCATCGAATCGCTTGAGAAAAAAGATTTCGATGTCGCTTTGATCGACCTCAACTACACGCGCGATACGACGAGCGGGCAGGAAGGATTGGACCTGCTCACGCGCATTCAAAACATCGATAGCGCGATTCCTGTCGTGGTGATGACCGCGTGGGGAAGCGTCGGGCTTGCGGTCGAAGCGATGCGGCGCGGGGCAAGGGATTTCATACAAAAGCCGTGGGAGAACGAACGCCTCATCACCATACTTCGCACGCAGGCCGAGCTTGCTCAGGCGCTCCGTCAGGGCCAGCGACTCGAAGCTGAAAATCGTCTCCTGCGCGACGAGCGAATGCCTACGCTCATTGCCGAAGCGCCCGCCATGCAACCTGTGCTTGAAGTCATCTCGCGCGTAGGGCCGTCGGATGCAAACGTCCTGCTGACGGGCGAAAACGGAACGGGCAAGGGAGTGGTCGCGCGAATGCTGCACATGGTCTCGCCTCGCGCCGCAAAGCCTATGGTGACGGTCAACATCGGCGGGCTTTCGGAAGGCGTATTCGAGAGCGAGCTATTCGGCCACGTCAAAGGGGCGTTCACGGATGCGAGAACGGATCGTGTGGGAAGATTCGAGATGGCCGAGGGCGGCACATTGTTTCTGGATGAGATAGCGAATCTGACTCTGAAGAATCAGCCGAAACTTTTGAGGGTGCTTGAGACGGGCGAGTTCGAGCGCGTGGGGTCTTCGAAGACGCGGAAAGCGAACGTGAGGATCATATCGGCTACGAATGCCGACCTCAACGAAGAAGTCACGCAGGGCCGGTTTCGTCAGGACTTGCTTTTCCGTTTGAACACCGTTGAGATCAATCTGCCGCCGCTCAGAGACCGCCGCGAAGACATACCGCTTCTCGCCGAACATTTCCTTCGTCAGCATGATTTGAAGTACAGAAAAAATCTTTCGGGGTTCGATAAGGCGGCGATGCAGGCATTGACGCGGCACGGGTGGCCGGGAAATGTGAGGGAGATGGATCACGCAATCGAGCGCGCGGTGTTGATGGCTCAGTCCGAGACGGTGCAATCATCCGATCTCGGATTGCAGCCGCGCGAGGTTGCGCGCAGGCTTGAGGATATGAGTCTGGAAGAAGTGGAAGGATTTTTGATTCAGAAGACTCTCGCGCAATGCGATGGCAACGTGAGTCGGGCGGCTGAAAAACTGGGCCTTAGTCGCAGCGCGCTCTATCGCCGATTGCAAAGGTTCGGATTCTGATCGCAGCCAGTACAGACTGAAGTTTCCTGACGGTCAATACGCGCTCGTCTTGAACTGCGATCAAAGTTGAATCGATCTCAATTCCTTTCCTGCGCTTTGGCGCGGGCCTGAAGAACTGGCCGCGGGTGTTCGCATCCGGCCTTAAATTCTCATCAACGGAAACATACCTCGTGCGATAAATTTCCTCACACATAAAATATCGCAGGTGATAAAATCCGGCTTGCACAGGATTCTGAAACGCGCCAGAGCCGGAGTGAGAGTGCCTGTTCCGAACGATCCAATTCGTCAATCGCGGCGAATCCTTCTCTTCGCCCGCGTACCATTCGCGCTCGGCGCTGCGCTCTGGCTTGCAGATGCTCGCGGGTATTTTGCAGCGCGTGATGCAATGCTTCTCGGCCTCGACTCAGGGGCGCACCGAGCAGCGCCGCTGGCGCTCTCCGCTCTCATACTTCTCCTCGCTTCACTGCTGCCAGGTTTAGCTGTCCTCACGCGGGGAGCGGGCCGGGGTCTCTTCCTCGGCATACTCGGACTTTTTGCGTATTACCTCGGAGCCTGGGCGGGCGGACACCAGTTCGGCGTCGTGCTTCCAATAATCGCCCCGACTGCCGCCTGGTACTTCAGCCAGATACTCGGCCTCGGCTGGCAGCCGCATGCAACTCAGGATGTACGCCACATTCTTCCCGTTGAGCAACGCGGTGTTTTCCTCAGCTATCGCCGCCAGCAGGACGAGACTACTGCGCGCCTCATCAAGCAGGAGTTGAGCGCGCGTGGTTTCGATGTCTTTCTCGATGTAGATGACCTCGGCCCATCGCCGCGTTTCGATGAACGGCTGTTGGAAGAGGTCGGCTCGCGTCACGGCTTCGTGCTGCTGCTTTCGCCGGGGTCGCTTGATCGCTGTGTTGACGAACAGGACTGGCTGAGGCGTGAGATCGCGCACGCCCTCGATACCAATCGTCGCGTGGTTCCTGTCCTGCGCGGCGGAATCGACCTTTCGGCCTGTCCCCTTCCTGCGGCCCTTGCTCCCCTGCCGCTGCATAACGCTGTGATCTACTCAAGCACACATCACGCGGCGGTCATGCAACTGCTGATAGGATTCCTGTGTACACCCAGGTCAGGCCGTCGGGCCGGATGATATTGCTCAACGAAGTTTTCAGGTGAAGTTGGAATGCGGAGTCGTATGAATCAAAGATGAAGGTCATCATTGCAGGGTCGCGCTCGATCACCGATTACTCAATCGTCGAGCAGGCAGTCGAGCAGTCTGGTTTTGAGATAACCGAAGTCGTATCGGGCGCTGGCCGCGGCGTAGACAAACTCGGCGAGTTGTGGGCCGCAGAGCATTTCGTGCCTGTGAAGCGATTCCCTCCCGATTGGGCGCGCAGAAAGCAGGGCGCTCCGCACCGCCGCAATGAAGCGATGGCCGCTTATGCCGATGCGCTGATAGCCGTTTGGGACGGCTCAAGCCGCGGCACACGCCACCTGATTGAGACGGCCCAAAAACAGGGCTTGAAGGTTTACGTTCATCGGGTCGAGCGGGCCTGATGCGAATCGGCAATGTTTGCTGCCGGGAGAGTGCGAGGCGAAGGTATGAAAGCGAAGCATCACTTCTTTTCGTCGCTGGCCGTGGGCGGGGCGCTTTACTTTTTCACGCGCGATGCCGCATCTCTCGCAGGAGCGATGATCGGCGGATTTTTAATCGATGCTGATCACGCCATCGATCAGCTATGGGCCGCAGCGAGGCGAGCGCCGCTGACGAAAAAAATCAAAGAAGGCGATGTCGAAGAACGCGGGCTTCACGCATGGTGGACGCGATACATCCGCCGACGAAAACTCGTCAGACTCCCGCTCATTTTTCATTCATACGAAATTCTGGTCGCGCTCTCGATCATGGCTATTATAATTCGCGCGCCGTTTCTCATCAGCCTCGTCGCCGGATACGCTTTGCATCTTGCGCTCGACTTCATCCGTCATCATCATGAATTTCGCTCGCCTCTGTTTTATCTGCTTCTCTACCGACTCGCTCACCGGTTCAGGAGAGAGCGACTCGTCAAATCGGAGTACCTGTAGGCTGAAACTCTGACAGAGGCGCGTTCGTTTGATAGGCGAGATTTCGAAATGACTCAAATCGAGGGAGGAAGCATGTATTGCCCCGGTTGTGGAACCGAATCGATAAAGGATGTCAGGTATTGTCGCAGTTGCGGAAGCGACCTTCAGATCATTCAGCAGATTATCAGCGGCCAGCTTCAGCCTTCGGCGGGCGCGGGCGTGACCGAATCGAAAACCCGCAGGCAAAAGCTCATGCGGCAGGGCGGCTTACTCGCCTGGGGCGGGTTCGTATTGATGTGGATGATCATAATACTCGGCGTCGCGATGCAGAGCTTCGACGACGACACAGGCAATTTCCTCTTCATTTTTTCAGCCATCGCAGGCCCGATCATTCTCACGGGTCTCGCCTTGATGATCTACTCGCGACTGCTCCCGAAAGAATCCGGCGACTTGCGCCCCGTCAAACCCATTCAGACAGATACTCAAAAGATGCCGCCACTCCTCCTTCAGGAAGAGGGGCCCTCGATCACGGAAAATACGACCGATTTGCTCAATGAGATAAAAGCGCGAGACACCGCGCCTCAAAATCAGTGAAGAGTCAGGTTTTGTCAGAAGGGCGCACTGACAAAACCATCTTCATCTTTTCTTTCACTTTCACGGTTTGTCATCGCTATAAAGCTGGCCTATAATCGCGCCTTGCAGTGACAACAAAAATCGACAAACGCGACCTGCCCTGGGTCGTCTTCATCATTTTTTCTTTCCTGTTCGGACTTGCCGCTTCCTGGGAGCGGTGGGGAAATCCACTTGTCGATTGCGGACGGGAGATGAATCAACCGCTGCGCCTCATCCGCGGCGAGATGCTCTACTCCGATGTGCGCCACATATACGGGCCGCTTTCGCCTTACGTAAACGCCGCGCTCTATCAAGCGTTCGGCCCTTCGCTCGACGCGCTCTACGCGGACGGAATAATCACCGCCGTAATCATACTCGCGCTCGTATACTGGATATCGCGCCGACTGATGGGTCGCGCCGCTTCAGCCATAGCGACGCTTGAAGTGATGTGGCTGTGCGCATTCAAGCAGGCGGGCAACTACATCTTTCCTTATTCCTATTCTGCGCTGCACGGCTGCGCGCTCGGACTGCTCTCGCTCGCGCTCATTCTCAAAGCAGTAGGAGCCAGAAGTCAGAAGTCAGAAGTCAAAAGTCAGAAGTCAGAAGTCAGAAGTCAGAAGTCAGAAGTCAGAAGTCAGAAGTCAGAAGGTGACAGGCCGGGAGATTTCCCACCTGTAACCTGTCACCTGTCACCTGTCACCTCGACCGACCACCGACGACTGACCACTTATCTTCTCGGCGCGGGAATGGTCGCCGGATTGACTATGCTGGCGAAGACCGAGATGGGGCTTGCAGTTCTGGCAGTCGGTCTGGTCGTGTCGTGGCTTGCGGGGCAACCCGGCGTGCGGAGATCGATCTGGCTGACCTCCCTATTTCTGCTGCCCGCTATCGGGATCATAGTCGCAGGCTACTGGATCATCGCTGCGCGCGTCGGATGGGAGACGCTTTCGCGCGACAGTTTTCTCTTCTTTCAAAATCTGCCGGAGGAACTTGTCTATTACAACAAGCGAATGTCAGGCTTCGATATGCCGTTGCAATCGCTAGGTCTTATGATCAGCGCGGCTGTCAGGCTGGCGGGACTGGCAGGCATCGTGGTCACACTGAGCATGCTCGTGGCGCGCAGGCAGGCGGCTCAAACGGAAGCTCCGCTATCGAAAGAGACGGTGACTGATGCCGGTCAGGTGAAGACTTCTCTGGTGTGGGTGATGCTCGTGATTTCGACCGCAGTGTTCATACTCGCGCCCGCCGGAGGCTCGATGAGTTGGGACAAGGGGCCTTATCTTGCTATGCCCGTTCTGCTCGCGGGGCTTTTGATTTCGGGCCTGTTTCGCTACCAGAAACAAAACTCTGATGACAGGCAGCATACGCTCGCGCTCATCGCAGTGTCGGTCTTCGCGCTTGCCTCTCTTGCCAGAGTGATGCTCAGAGTGCGAAGCGGCGGCGCGTACAGCTCATACCTTCTGCCTGCGTCGGTCATTCTTTTCACTTACTTCTGGGTCTATCCGTTTCCCGACCTGATACGGGGCGCGCGGGCGCGGCGATTCGCGCGAAAATTCATGATCGTCTTTATGATCGCTCACACGATCATTACCGGCGCGTTGCTGGCTTATCGCTATCGCACTAGAAATTCCCATCCCATAGAGACCGAGCGAGGGCGTATGATCGCCGCCACCGATATAGGCATCGCAATGAACGAAGCAATCGATTTCATCAATAGCGAAACCTCGCCGGGAGACGCGGTGGCAGTCATGCCTGAAGGGACTTCGATAAATTTCTTCACCGACCGCCCCAATCCACTGCGCGAAGAAATAACCACTCCGGGCTTTCTGGACGAACGGGGCGAGGAGCGCGCCATCAGGCAACTCAGGGATTCCAACACGCGGCTCGTTTTAGTCACCAATCGCGCGACTTCGGAATTCGGCCCTGCGGTTTTGGGGCGGGATTACAACGAGCGACTGATGCAATGGGTGGAAGAAAATTACGAGCAGGCTGCCATATTCGGCCCGTCTCACGACGACGATCTTCAAATCGGCGACAGGATTTTTTTCATACGAGCCTATCGCAAGAAATAAGGCGAAAGGAAGAAAACAGACAGGATTTACAAGATGAGCAGGATTTACAGGATTTCCATTTGACCAATCCTGTAAATCCTCAAAATCCTGTTGATCCTGTCCGACATATCTCCGGTTGCCTGCCTAAACTTGAGCGATCATACCAACTCTCTCGATACTGTTTGCTCCGACCGTGCGCTTCTGTATAATCAGGGCCGCGGGCCATCGCGCCGCAATTTTCTATCAGGCAAAACGAGCTATGCCGTCACGTGAAATTCTACAACTCGGAAATCCGCTGCTGTGGGAAATATCCCGCGCAGTCGAAGACTTCTCTTCGTCAATCGAATCACTCATCGGCGATTTGGCAGACACGCTCGCTGCATTCCGCCGCGAGAGCGGATTCGGGCGCGGAATAGCCGCCCCGCAGATAGGCGCGCTTCAAAGAATCATCTTCATTCGCATGCAGCCGACGGGCTTTTGCGGCCCGCTCATCAATCCTGAAATCCAGTGGGCAAGCGCCGATATGATCGAACTGTGGGACGATTGCTTCAGCCTGCCCGATCTCATGATCAGAGTGAAGCGCAATCGCGCCGTTCGCGTCGCCTACTGCGACGAGCGAGGCGAGAGACAAACTCTCGAAGCCGAGGGCGATCTGTCGGAGCTTTTGCAGCACGAAATCGATCACCTCGACGGAATACTCGCGACCGAAAGAGCTATCTCCGATCACGCTCTTTCGACCCGCGCGGAATGGGAGAAGCGGCTGAAAAAAATTTCGGCCTGACGTATTTTCCTGCCCCTTTGAGCCTCCGCTACCGAGGAGGTGTAGCCTCCGCAAAAGGCTTCATATCTGGATGCGGAAGCAAAACTTTTCCAGACTTTCGACCGACGCAGGAAGTCTGAAAACCGGATCGATCAGTCTCCCAATCAAGTGGTCAGTGTAGGGAACAGGTGACAGGGAACAGGTTACAGACCCGGAAATTTCCCGCCTGTCCCCTGTAACCTGTTCCCTGTCACCTGTCGATTTCTGACTCTAAGGAGGAGAGTATGGCATTCACCAACGAAGACGCTGCCCATCTGCTTCGTCGGATGGGATTTGGCGGCAATCTGGACGAAATCTCAGACCTCGAAGCGCGCGGGAAAGAAGGCGCAGTCGATTATCTTCTCAATTATCAAAGCATCAATAACCAGCCGCTCGACGACCTGCTCGCGGCAAGTTTCAACTTCGCTGATCCGCGAGACAACAATCGCTTCAATCAGGGCGAGATTCGTCGCTGGTGGATGACCCGCATGGTTCACTCTCGCCGTCAGTTCGAAGAGAAGATGACTCTCTTCTGGCACAATCACTTCGCCACGGCGCTCTCTCAGGTTCAGGAGATTTACATGTATATCCAGAACCTCAAGTTCCGTCAGTACGGTCTCTCGCGCTTCGACGATCTGCTTCTGGCCGTTTCGCAGGATGCCGCCATGCTCATCTGGCTCAACGGACTTCAGAACGTCGCCGGAAGCCCGAATGAAAATTTCGGACGCGAGCTTCAGGAACTTTTCTCCATGGGCATACTCGACCCTGTAACGGGACAGGCCAACTACACCGAAGACGATGTTAAACAGGTGGCGCGCGCTTTCACGGGATGGAAGTTCCGCAATCCTCGTCAGGCCGGCGACCCTTACAACGTGGAGTGGTTCGTTCAGAACAATCAGCACGACAACGGAAATAAAACCATCTATGCTGGCACGCCCTATCAGGTGTCGGGCAATCTGAGCGGACAGGATGTGATCACCGTCATCTGCAATCGACCGCAGACCGGGCGATTTTTGACCAAACGGCTCTTCGATTTCTTCGGCTATCCGCTCACTTCGAGTTCGGAAGACAAAGCCACGATAGATAAATTCGCCAGTGTCTACGCAAGCAACAATCACTCGATCAAGGAACTCGTTCGCGCCATTTTCACCTCAAGCGAATTCTTCAGTGAGCGTGCGCGTTACGCTCTGGTCAAGCAGCCGGTCGAATACATCGTCGGCGCGATTCGCATGCTCGGAGCCGACTACCGGCCCGGAGCCAACATATCAGGAGACAGGAATCAGACCTCGAATGTGCTGGCCGGTTTTTCGCGCAACATGACTCAGGATATTTTCAATCCGCCTGATGTCGCGGGCTGGGATTTGCACCTCGGATGGACGAACACCGCGACGATGCTCGAACGTTTCAATTTCGCCAACTCGCTCGTCACGAGTCGCAACCACACAAATCCCGGCGTCTCCATCACCAACGATCAGCTTGGCAAATACACCAAGTCGAAATCGAAGAAGACCGTCAACAAATTCCTCGATGTGATGAATCTGTTCGGCGTGCCTAAGCAGGTGAAGACGAATCTTCGCAACTACCTTGAGACGAACGATCAGGGCGTTAAGGTCGGGTACAACAGAGACGATATCGACAAGAAAATTCGCGGGCTGGTTCATCAGATCATGTGCCTGCCGGAGTTCGAGTTGAATTAGGAGGAGAGCTATGCCGATAACCAGAAGACAATTCGTAAAGCGCAGCGCGGGAATGGTCAGTCTGAGCCTGCTTATGCCCAAAGTGTTGCTCACCGACGCACGGGCGCAATCCACAAACCGTCGCATATTCGTAGTCATTCAGCTTGGGGGCGGCAACGACGGACTCAACACTCTAATCCCGTACACCGATTCCACCTATCACTCGAAACGGCCTACGCTCGGCTTCCACGACACGGAACTCGTCGACGCGCAAAGCAAATCGATGATACTCAACAGCCAGTTCGGTCTTCATCCGGCGCTCACACAACTCAAAGACCTCTACGACCAGAATCGAGTGGCGATAATCAACGGCGTGGGCTATCCGAATCCGAATCTTTCGCACTTCACATCGATGGACATCTGGCACACGGCCAATCCGACGAACCCCACTGGCACGGGATGGCTTGGCCGCTATGCGGATGAAAAACTCGCGGGCCAGTCGGGACTCGTCGCCGCTTCGATAGGCACGCTGCCCAAGTCGCTTTACGGCGATCAGGTCGTCGTTCCTTCGATATCGAGCTTTCAGAACTACACCTATCAGACAGACGGTAGATTCACGGGCGACCGCAACAATCAGATCAACACCTTCAACGCGAATAACAATCGCGTGTTCGACGCAGGGAGCTTCGCCGAAACGATAGCCGAGATGAGCGTCGGAGCCGTGGCAGGCGCGGCTCAGGTTCAGGCGGCGGTGGCCACTTACACATCGCCCGTGACTTATCCGGCTGCGCCCAATCCGCTCTCGGCAGCGTTGAGGATGGCGGCGCAAATCATCACGACTCTGCCGCAGGCCAATCTGCTTTACGTTCAGATGGGCGGATTCGACAACCACTCGGCGCAGATTCAGGGAACGAACAAATTGGCAGGCACGCACTTCACGCTGCTTCGCTATCTCTCGGAAGCGGTCAAAGCGTTTTATGACGACCTCGCCGCGCACGGGCTTGCCGACAAGACGTTGATAATGGAGTGGTCTGAATTCGGCAGGCGACCGAATGAGAACGCTTCTTTTGGAACCGATCATGGCACGACGAGCCAGATGATGGTGATTGGCGATCCGGTCGTGAAAGGCGTCTACGGCGAGCAGCCGTCGCTGACGGATCTCGATCAGGCGGGCAACATGAAAATGAAGGTCGACTTCCGCGAAGTCTACGCGACGATTCTAAATAAATGGCTTGGCGTAGACGCGCAGGAGGTACTCGGCGGCTCATTTGATGATGTCGGATTTTTGGGGTGATGGCCTGGGGGCGCACGCTTCCAGCGTGCATGTGTTGAGGAGAAGACCCGACGAATTTTTTTCGAGTCTTTCGCACAAGACTAGCACGCAAGATGCGTGCGCCCCCAGGATTCGAGATCGCGCACTCATTGCGCGACATGTAAGCAGGCAGCCTATTTATACCAGCCGCGCTTTGTCTTCTCCCTCGATTCGATAAGCGGCAGGGTGAAAATATTGACGGGCAGGGAAACACGATGCTGATATCGACGCGAAAAAAGAAATTGCAGGCCATCATATTGATCTTCGTCATCGCCGTAGTCGCCTATGCAAGCGCATCAGGGCCGGAACCTCGCTATACGGGAGCGCCCGGTGATATTGGAAGCTGCGTCTTCTGTCACGATACTTTTGAAAATGCCAACGTCGGGCCGGGGAGCGTGACCATCACCAACACTCCCGAAATTTATACTCCCGGTCAGCAATATACGATCACCATCACAGTGCAACAAGGCGGGCGATCAAAATTCGGATTTCAACTTACGGCTATTGATTCGAATGAAAATCGCGCGGGAACTCTCGCAACTGTCAGCGCCGATACTCAAATCAACCCGCTCACGGGCGCAGGCGCGCGGCAATATATTCAGCACTCTTCGACAGGAACCAATCAGACTTCATCGGGAAGGCGCATCTGGCAGGTTCGGTGGACTGCGCCTGCAACGGATGTCGGCACGGTGACTTTTTACATCGCTGGAAATGCGGCGGATGGCGATGGCGATAACCAGGACGATTACATTTACACCAACCGGGTCACGACAGAATCTCCGACATCGAATGTCACCGTCGCGCTCGATTCCAACCCCGGCGGTCAGACACTCGTCGCTGGCTCGCAGTTTTTGATCGACTGGTCTGCGACGGGGCTTTCGAATGTCGATAGCTACGAGCTTCGATACTCGACCGATGACGGAGCCACGTTCCCGATATCGAATCTGATTTTTTCTACAACCGACGCGGACATCACAGAGTTCAACTGGACGGTGCCGGACAAGCCTACCACGCAGGCCAGAATCCGACTTCAGGCGGCGACGCAATCCGGGGCGGCGGTCGAAGTTCGCAGCGGACGCTTCACCATCTCTGGACCCGGTGGCCCGGAGATTCCAACTATCACGAGCGTCGAAATCATCGGCAAGCATCTTTATGTCAACGGCACTAATTTCAAGGACGGCGCTAAAGTTTATATGAACGACGCGAAGCAGAAGACCAGCAATGATGCAGAAAACCCGACCGGAAGGCTCAAGTGCAAGAAGTTGGGCAAGAAGATCGAGCGCGGCCAGACGGTCAACCTCGTCGTCAAAAATGGTGACGGAACTGAATCGGCATCCGTCCTCTTTACCAAGCCTTTATAACGTCACCTGATTTCTCCTGAAGTTGATTCTTTGAAGCCGGTCACGCGACCGGCTTTTTTTATTGGAGGAACAATGTCCTCAAGTTAGCGATATTCTCAGGCGCATTCGCGAATCAATTTGGAGTGCTGCGACTTGTCGCAGCTTTTGTTTCGGGTCAAAAGCGGTGACAAGTCACCGCACTCCAAAGGCTGTCGCCGGAATTTTCAATGACAGCGTCCTGGTTTAAGTTCTCAATCATTCTCTCGATTCCATCGCCTTACGAACTGCCGCGCTGTAATGCTCTATCGCATTCGCGGGGCGATCCTGTCTGGCATCGTCGTCGCCTTCATCGAGATACTCTCTCGCCTGAGATATTTTTTCCTGCCTTCCGCCGAGAGCCGAAGCATCATCGATTGCCATAACAGCGAGCAATCGATCTGCCGTCACTATGCGGTCGATAAATCCTTGCAATACTGAATCGGGGATCGGCGTCCTTCTGTCTCTCATCATCTGGCGCAGTTTGTCGACCGCAGTTTTTGTCTCTTTGAATACGCGCTCATCGCTCCGAGGCTGGAGGTGAAGCTCGTCGAACCACTGGTCAGCTTCAACGGCTTTCCTCAGAGCTTTTATGACCTGATCGATTTTTTCTCCTTCATCTCTGTGAGAAGTGCTGCGCAGGGCAAGCAGATCATCAAGCACTTTCCTCATTATCGAAAGCGACCCGGTGTTGGCCTGTCCCGGATTGAGAGTGACGGTCGCGCCGTTTATGGTCACGGTCAACGGGCCGCTGCTGAGATTGACGACGATGATCTCGCCCTGCGGCCCTACAATTACATCAATCGTCTGACCGGGAGCGAGTTCGAGCGATCCGGCTTCCCTTCTCTCCTGATCGAGCAGGCTCACTTGCACATTGCCGCTGTTTGCGGCGTCTGCCGAGAGCAGGCTGCCGAAATAAATGGTCTGCCCCTGCTGCAATCCGACTCTGATGAATCTCGTGTGCCGCTTCAGAAAATCGGTGACGGAATCTTCCACCGCTATCTGAGAGTCGGGCGCGCTTACTGCGCGGAATCTGTTCGTCGGTGATGAGGTGACAGTCCTGCAAACCCGCGAGCATCTGGAAAAACATGCGTTCCTGCACGTCTGATACTGCGCGCGATAGTTGTTCGTCAGATGAAGCGTCTGTCCGGCAGTGTCGAAGAAAACAAAGGGGCCGTCATCGCGCGATCTGACTTTCGCAACTCCGCCCGCGCCGCTTACGGCGATCTGCACTCCCGAAGACCCTTCCGGCGTCACAGCGAAAGTTCTTCCGGCTCGTTCGAGTATTCGGCCCGATGTCGAGCCTGTGGCTGGCGAGGCGAAAGTCCGTCGAAGGAAATTGTTCGAGAATACTCTGCTTTCATCTGCTCCCGTCGACGGATTGCGATCTATCGAGTCCGCGATGCCGTCGCCATCTCCCACCGGAGCGCCGCTCGTCACAGTAACAGTGGCCGAGCAGGTCACAGCATTGCCCGCCGCATCTCTGACTGTGATGACGACAGTCGTAGTCCCTGTGCCTGCTATCGCGCCAGCAGCCGGAGATTGAGTGATGCTCACAACCGCGCAGTTGTCCGAGGCTGAGACTTCGCCCGTCAGGTTCGGTACGACAGCCTGACCGCTTGCATCAGCCGTTATCGTTTTGTTCGACGCGCACGCGGCAATCGTCGGAGGCGCGGTGTCGATGACTGTCAGAGTAGTCGAGCATGAAGCAGTGTTGCCCGCGGCGTCTCTAACAGTCACGGTGATGGTATGCGCGCCTGCGCCTACTGCCGCGCCCGCCGCAGGAGTTTGAGACCTCACGAGCGCGGTCACGGATGTGCAGTTGTCCGAAGCAGTGATGCTCTGTGAAATGTTGGGAACCGCCGCGCTGCAATTCGCCCCGACCGATGCAGTCAAAGGAGCGGGACACGATACCTGCGGCGGCGTCACATCGACGACAGTCAACGTCGTTGTGCATGTTGCGCTGTTGCCTGCCGCGTCGGTCGCAGTCACCGTGATGGTGTGCGTCCCCAATCCGACGAGCGCGCCTGCTGCGGGTGACTGCGTTACTGTTAAAGCGCCTCCGGCTCCGCAGTTATCCGAGGCTGTGACGCTTGAAATCAGATCGGGAACCGACGCTTCGCACCCTGCGCCGGTTTGCGCCGTCACTCCGGCGGGGCAGCTTATCACGGGCGGCTGCGTATCGATCACAGTGACCGTGAAAGAACACGAGGCTGTGTTGCCACCCGAATCCGTGGCGGTGCAGGATACGGTCGTCGCCCCGACCGGGAACACTGTGCTTGACGGCGGAGAGCAAAGCACACTTGTTCCGGGGCAGTTGTCCGTAACTGCCGGATCGGGGAAAACTACCATCGTCGAGCAGGTGATCGAAGACGAAGGTTGAGTGATATCGCCTGCGCAGGTGATCGAGGGAGGCGGGTCTGTAACCGAAACGGTAACAGTAGCGAAGTTATCGATGGATGAAGGATCGATTGAGCAGGACTGGACCGTAGCACTGTTGCCGAGCGTGTCTGCCACATCGCAACTCACCGCTGCCACTATCGTTATGGTCGCGGAACTGCCCGCCGCGATTGCGTCAAAAGAAACCGTGCGGTTGTTGTCTGATCCGCCGCATACGCCGCCGTTGGTCGATGAGCAGGAAACGAAGCCTGCAACAGACGGAAGTTCATCCGAGACGACGACACCGAGAGCCGTGTCAGGCCCGTTGTTTGTGACAGTGATCGTGTAAGTGATGTTTGAGTTCTTCACCAACGGGTCAGGCGATGCCGATATAGTGATCGCAAGATCGGCCCGGAAAGTCAGCTTCGATACGAAAGCATCGCTCGACCCTGCGCGCGAAGACTGGAATGGATTCGCTGTCGGGAAATTGCTCGACCCGGTCAACCCTGTGATGTACACGCTGCCCTCGCCGTCGACTGCGAGACTGCGGCCCCGGTCTGTGCCGTTGCCGCCGAGATATGTCGAATATAAAAGTTGCGAGGCTGGCGGACGTGAAGGATTGAGTTTGACCAGAAAGGCATCGCCCGCGTCTCCGCCGTAAACCGCGTTTATGGCTCCCGCCGTCGTGGGGAAATCCTGCGTGGATGTAAATCCGGTGATCAGGATATTGTCAGCGCAGTCGAGCGCGATTGAAAAAGCCTGATCCAGCCTACCGGCAGAATCGGTTCCTCCGAAATATGTCGAGTAGAGAAGCGCGCCTCCCGTCGGACTGATCTTTGCGACATAAGCGTCGCTCGTGCCGCGCAAAGATGATTGATGAGCATTGACCGTGGGGAAGTTGGTGGAACTGGTCGTTCCAGCAAGATAAACATTGCCCACAGAATCGAGCGTTATGGCTGCGATGGGTTCGTGTATCGTTCCTCTGTTATCTGAGCCGCTGCCTCCAAGATATGTGGAGAAGATCAACCCTGCTCCTGTCGCGTTGAACTTCGCGACGAATGCATCGAAACTCCCTCCCAGAGCAGATTGCAAGGCGTTGGCTGTAGGAAGATCGGTTGAAGCAGTCGATCCGGTAATATGCGCGTTGCCCGTTGAATCTACGGCTATGCCTTTTGCGCGGTCATCGTTCGCGCCGCCGAAATAGGTCGAAAAGACCAATCCGCCTGCCGTGTCGAACTTAGTCACGAAGGTATCGCTGACGCCGCGGCGAGTGCATTGAAAGCAATTCAATGTGGGGAAGTTATCCGACAAGGTAGAGCCGGTGACGTAAGCGTTGCCAAGCGCATCGACAGCGATGCCCTCGCCTCTGTCATCTCCGTTCCCTGTTTGAAAAGGGCCGCCGCCGAGATATGTGGAATAGACGAGCGCGTTCCCTTCCGGCGACAGTTTGGCAACGAAAGCATCGCCTACCGAGCTTATGCCGCCGCCCGGTGTAGGTTGAAAGGCATTGGCAGTCGGGAAATTCCTCGAAGTGGTCGGGCCGGTGACATAAGCGATCCCTGATGAATCGATGGCTATCGAGTGTCCTTCATCATTGACACTGCCGCCGAGAAATGTTGAATAAACCAGAGCGTCGCCCGCCGCATTGAGCTTGGTCACGAAAGCGTCGGAAGTCCCTCCGCCAAATGCCTGAAGCGATCCCGAAGTGGGAAAGACGGCTGATTCCGCGCGGCCCGTGATATAAGCGCAACCCGCGTCATCGATTGCGATGCCGAATCCGTGTTCTTCATTTCCGTTGTTGATCGTTCCGCCGAGATAAGTCGAGTAGGTGAGCACCGGGTCGATTACGAGCGGCTTTGAAGTATCGTAGCGTCCCACTTCGAAACCGACCTAGCCATTTTTCCGGAGCGCGTAGTGGCCGGTGACGATATGCCTCGCGCCATTCGACTCCTGATAGATCAGCGGGCGGGGTTGTCGAACTTCGCCCGATTGCATTCTCAGCACCAAGTCTCCCCGGCGGTCGACGCGCAGTCGCTTCGCGCCGTCGAAGCGAAGCGCGATAGCTTTCGGATCAAAACCCGGCGAGACCAGGAAGTCATATTCGAGTTGCCCCTGATTGCCGTAATAAACGAGGTCTATTCCGGGATAGATGTTTTCATATTTGACTCTGGAATAGTTCGGAATGTCCGCGCGCCATTGCTCCGTTTCATTGCCGATGAAGTAATTGATCTTCGTCGGCAGTTCGTCCATCCCCGTGACGACTGCATAGGTGTTCGAGCCTGCGAGTTTGATTCGCAGGACATCGCTTGCCTTGCGGTTTCTCGCCTTCAGACTCAACACCGCTTCGGAAGGAGTGAGAAAGAGCGCATAGCCGCTGCCGCGCGAGATGAACCTGACACTGGAATCAGTCTGTCCGCGATTGGCTTCGAATCTCATAGGCAGTCTCGCGTAATCGTTTGCGATCTGCCTTTGAGTTTTTTCGTCAGCCCTGTGCGATGCGGAGTTGATCGCGCGGGGTTCCGATTTTGTGTGGTCAGTCGCGGCGCGCGGAGTGAAATTATCGAGGGCGATCAATCCGAGCAGCGAGGCCAGCGCTGTCGCAAGCGCAATCCGCGCGAATGAACGGCGGCGATGGAATCCTGCTCGTGAATGTGATCGGGGAATCGCCCGGAGGGAGGTGGAGGTGAGGGAGTCATTGAGCATGGTTATCTCCTGATTCAGAAGATCAGCAATGGCTTCGCGCGCTGTCATGAAGCGCAGAGCCGAAAGACAGTTCAGAGCGGACACGATCGATCGGTTGATCGCGTCGTCATCGCCCTGTCAGATTGGGGACTATTGATCTGAATCTTACGATTGAAATAATGTCGAGACACGGATGTCTCTATTTCGGCCTGCTGATACTTGCTGCGTTTTTCGAGGCGATTCCATGATTTGCTCTATCACGAATTTTCGATCTTCAACTCGGCAAAGTAAAACTTACTTATCCCCTGTTCGGGTGGTTTTATTGCATAAACATCGAGGCAGAGACAGATGACGCAGAAACTTATTTTTCGCGTGAGGAAACAACGGGGAGGATTATTGTCAAATTCGACTTGATTGAAACTGGCTGCCTCCCGTTGGCCAGAAACATTAAATCCTGTTCTCGTGGCAAAAGGTATATCGCGAGTCTTTCTTCGGGTCAATAGTTTTCTCATCATCCCGCATATGTCGCTTGACCTGTGACGCAGGATCGTATTAATTGAAGCAATCGAGAATGGATGATACACCTAGGGGGAGAACGATGATGAAACTAACCTACGTGATCAAGTACGTCGAAGACATGGATCAGGCAGTCAGATTCTACACCCATAAGTTGGGATTCGCTTTGAGATTTCAATCTCCCGACTGGAGCGAGTTTGAAACGGGAGAGACGACTCTCGCGCTGCACGCAGCTTCAGCCGAACACCCCGCCGGAACCTGTCAGATGGGATTCGGCGTTTCAGACCTCGACAAGTTTTATGCAGAGAAGAAAGAATCAGGAATCGTCTTTACCTCTGCCCCAATCGAACTGTTCGGGAGTCGAATAGCGAGGTTCACAGATTCAGAGGGCGTTGAGTGCGGCGTGAGCGAAAATCAATAGGGTGAGTACATTGGAAACTAAAAAATTCGACTTATATTCAATAAGCCAGTGCTATTGAAGCAACACCTCTGCGATCTCAAATTAGAAATCTCAAATCGCAGAAAAGTTTAAAAACATAGTTTCCAGTGTCAATACTTCGGACATTTTTTCAAAGAAAGGGGTTAGCAAAAAGGCCAAGAACTGATTGAATGTGAGTGTCCAACTACACCTTCAACAGTTAATGGCCTATGACAATTGTCAACAACATCCTC
>Ga0187893_10004631_pt1 | contig 25870 bp, 20 predicted proteins | sample MA1701074metaG_FD_139574 | JGI IMG/M metagenome (GOLD analysis project Ga0187893, IMG submission 139574) | White microbial mat communities from a basaltic lava cave in the Kipuka Kanohina Cave System on the Island of Hawaii, USA - MA170107-4 metaG ... | reverse complement strand
TCACCGACCGTGGCAGAGCTTGAACTTCTTGCCCGACCCGCAGTGGCAGGGCTGGTTGCGACCGATCTTCTCCTCGGGGGCCCGCACCACGGTGGCCGGGGTGGCGTCGCCCTCGCCCCCCGTCGCCGCCTTCGGCCCGCCCCGGCCCTCGGCCGCCGGGGCGGGGCCGGCACCCGCGGCCGGGGCGCCCGGCTCCTGCACGGGGTCCTCGGGCGCCGAGTACTGCACGTTCGTCACCGCCGGGCGGGCGGCGGGACGGGTGACGACGTCGAGGTGCATCACGTAGCGGATGAAGTCGTCGGCCACGGCGTCGCTCATCTGGCTGAACATCTCGTAGCCCTCCCGCTGCCACTCGGTGAGGGGGTCGCGCTGGCCCATGGCCCGGAGGTTGATGCCCTCTTGGAGGTAGTCCATCTCGTAGAGGTGCTCCCGCCACCGCTGGTCGAGGATGGACAGCATCACCCGGCGCTCGATCTCGCGCATGGTCTCGGCGCCGAGGTCGGACTCGCGCTTCTCGAAGTACTCCACCGCCTCGGTGAGGAGGGTGCCGTGGACCTCCTCGGGGTCGGTGAGGGCGCCGAGGTCCTCGGCCGTGGCCGCGGTGGGGAAGTAGTTCGTGACCTCGCGCTGGAGCGCCTCGGTGTCCCAGTCGTCGCCGAAGCCCGAGGGGCAGAAGGTGTCGACCACCCGGCGCAGGGACTCCTCCAGGCGGCCCAGGGCCTCCTCGCGCAGGTCGGCACCGTCGAGGATGGCCTGGCGCCGGCGGTAGACCGCCTTGCGCTGGGAGTTCATGACCTCGTCGTACTTGAGGACGTCCTTGCGCCGCTCGGCGTTGCGGGCCTCGACCGTCGACTGGGCCTTCTCGATGGCCTTGGTGACCATCTTGGCCTCGATGGGCACGTCCTCGGGCAGGGCCTTGCCCATGACCCAGTTCATGGCCCCGGTGGCGAAGAGGCGCATGAGGTCGTCCTCGAGGGAGAGGTAGAAGCGGCTCTCCCCGGGGTCGCCCTGGCGGCCCGACCGGCCCCGGAGCTGGTCGTCGATGCGCCGGCTCTCGTGGCGCTCGGTGCCGAGGACGTAGAGGCCCCCCAGCTCGCGGACCTTGTCCCCCTCGGCCGTGCACTCGGGGGCGTAGCGGGCGGTGAGCTCGGCCAGCCGGGCCTCCCCCTCCTCGGAGTCCAGGAGCAGGCCCTCGGCCATGACGTCGAGGCGGGCCAGGCCCTCGGGGTTGCCTCCGAGGATGATGTCGACACCCCGGCCGGCCATGTTCGTGGCCACGGTGACCGTGTGGAGCCGTCCTCCCTGGGCCACCACCACGGCCTCGGAGTCGTGGGCCTTGGCGTTGAGCACCGAGTGGGGCACGCCCCGCTTCTCCAGGAGCCGGGAAAGGCGCTCGGACTTCTCCACCGAGACGGTGCCGACGAGCATGGGCTGGCCCCGCTCGTACCGCTCGACGATGTCCTCGACCACGGCGTCGAACTTCGCCGCCTCGGTCTTGTAGATGAGGTCGGCCCGGTCGGCCCGGACGAGGGGCCGGTTCGTGGGGACGGGCACGGCCGGGAGGTTGTAGGTGTGGGCGAACTCCCCCGCCTCGGTGAGGGCGGTGCCCGTCATCCCCGCCAGCTTGTCGTACATGCGGAAGTAGTTCTGGAGGGTGATGGTGGCCAGGGTCTGGTTCTCGTGGCGGATGCGGGTGCGCTCCTTGGCCTCCACCGCCTGGTGGAGGCCCTCGGACCACCGCCGGCCCTCGAGGATGCGCCCGGTGAACTCGTCGACGATCTTCACCTCGCCGTTGGCCACCACGTAGTCGCGGTCACGGCGGTAGAGCTCCTTGGCCCGGAGGGAGGCCTGGAGGTGGTGGACGTAGTTGGCCGAGAGCTCGTCGTAGATGTTCTCCACGCCCAGGGCTCGCTCGACCTTCTCGATGCCCGACTCGAGGGGCACGACCACCCGCTTCTCCTCGTCCACCTCGTAGTCCTCGTCGCGCTTGAGGGTCCGGGTGATGGAGGCGAACTTGTAGTAGAGGGCGGCGGCGTCGGACACCTGGCCGCTGATGATGAGCGGGGTACGGGCCTCGTCGATGAGGATGGAGTCGACCTCGTCGACGATGGCGTAGGCATGGCCCCGCTGGACCATCTGGTCGCGGGCCATGGCCATGTTGTCCCGCAGGTAGTCGAAGCCCAGCTCGTTGTTCGTGCCGTAGGTGATGTCGCACCCGTAGGCGGCCCGCTTGGCGGCGGCGTCGTACTGCTCGGGGACCACGAGGCCCACGGTGAGCCCCAGCCAGCGGTGGATGCGACCCATCCACTCGGCGTCGCGCCGGGCCAGGTAGTCGTTCACGGTGACGAGGTGGGTACCCCGGCCGGCGAGGCCGTTGAGGTAGGCGGGGAGGGTGGAGACCAGGGTCTTGCCCTCGCCGGTCTTCATCTCGGCGATCCAGCCGAAGTGGAGGGCGGCGCCGCCCATGAGCTGCACGTCGAAGTGGCGCTGGCCGATCACCCGGCGGGCCGCCTCCCGGACCACGGCGAAGGCCTCGAGGAGCAGGTCGTTGAGGGCGGACTCCACCTCCTCGGGTGGGACCTGGGCCAGGCGCTCCCGGAACGCCGCCGTCCGGCCCCGCAGCTCGTCGTCGGTCAGGGCCTCGATCTCGGGCTCGAGGTCGTTGATCTCCGGGACCAGGGACTGGAGGGCCTTCTGCTTGCGGCCCTCGCCGGCCCGCAGCACCTTCGACAGGATCGACATCGCCGCCAGTGTACCGGTCGACCCCGGCGCAGCCCCCGCCACCACGGCCGGGGCCGGTCCTTCAGGAGCCGGGGTCGCCGGTGTCCTGGAGGTTGGCCCGCAGGGCGGCCACGGCCTCCTCGACACGGGCCCGGAGCTGGAGCTTCAGGAGGATGTTGGCCACGTGGCGCCGCACCGTCTCCTCCGTCACGCCCAGCTCCTCGGCGATCTCGTCGTTGGCCCGCCCCAGGGCCACGAGCCGCAGCACGTCGACCTCCCGGGGGTCGAGCCGGGGGCTGGCGGCGAGGGTGGGGATGGCGGCGCCGTCACCCAGCTCGTCCATGACCGAGGAGGCGATGGCGGGAGAGATGAGGCTCGTGCCGGCCATGACCGACCGCACGGCGTCGACGACCTCCTCCACCGACACCTCCTTGAGGAGGTAGCCGATGGCCCCCGCCTTCACCGCCTCGAGGACGTCGGCCTCCTCGTCGCTCACCGTGAGCATGAGGATGCGGATGCCGGGCAGCTGGGCGCGGATGGCCCGGGCCGCCTCGATGCCGTCCATGCCCGGCATGCGCAGGTCCATGAGCACGACGTCGGGGCGGAGCTGGCGGGCCCGGACCACGGCCTCGAAGCCGTCCCCCGCCTCGCCGACCACGGCGATGTCGGCCTCGAGCTCGAGCATGAAGCGCAGGGCGCGCCGGAAGGGCTCCTTGTCATCGACGATGAGGACGTCGATCATGGGCGGCGGCGGTAGCCGGGCGGCAGGCCCTCAGTGGGCATCGATGAGCCCGACGTTGCCGTCGTCGCGCCGGTAGACGACCGCGGGGGACTCGGACTCGGCGTTGGTGAAGAAGTAGAAGGTGTGGCCGAGGAGGTCCATCTGGAGGGCGGCTTCCTCCGGGGTCATGGGCTTGAGGTCGAAGCGCTTGGACTTCACGATCCGGGGACCGCCGGCGCCGTCATCGGGGCCGCGGGGCTGGGCGCCGTCGGCCGCCGCCGGGGGGTGGGTCCGGAGGCTGTCGTGGTCGCGCTGGTGGCGGAGCCGGGCCTTGAGCTTCTCCATCTGGGGCACGAGCTTGGCCACCACCTTGTCCACCGAGGCCAGGGCCTCGGGCGACGCCGCCTTGGCTCGCAGGACGTGGCCGTGGCCCCGGAGCGTGACCTCGCAGACCTCCCGGTCGGCGATGCGGGGGTTGCGCTCGGCGATGAAGGCGACCTCGGCCTCCTCCCAGCCGTCGAGGTGGCGGGCCAGGCGCACCACCTTCTCCTCGGCTGCCCGCCGCAAGGCAGGCGTCACCTCGAGGTTTCGGCTGCGGAACTGCACGTCCATGCGGCGCCTCCGGGTCGATCTCGCTGGGTGTGGTCGGCAGTGTGCAGCTGACCTGGTCTTTGACCCCACACTCGCCTGCCGGGGAGCTGCCACCCCGGGCTGCGGTAGCCGGCGGGGAGCCCGAGGGCCCCCCGCCGTCCCGGCGCAGCCCGGCAACGGGTGCTTCCCTCCCTCTCCCCCGGGCACCGCCGGTCGGCACCCGGGAGGCAGGGCTTACTCCTAAGCCGCACCATGCTCGGCAACGAATCGCTGCCTTACGTGGGTCGTTTCGCCTGCGACTGGCCTCGACTTGCAACCACAGACCTGCACACGACCATGGTCGATTCTACGCCGCCGCCCGGCTCTCGCCGGCCTGGCCCCCCGGCACCCGTCGGTGGGCGCCCGGGGCCCGGCCGCGCATGGGCCGATCGCTCGCCCGGCGGCGGGGTGCGGGCCACGACCGCCCCGTGGACCTCCGCCGCCCCGGCGCGGCGTAGGGCGGCAGCCGCGGCCCCCAGGCTGGCGCCGGTGGTGAGCACGTCGTCGACCACGAGCACGGCCCGGGGCACCGGGCCCCGGGCCGCCAGCCGCGGCCCCTGCCGACGGTCGGCGGCGGCCCGCCCGGTCTGGGCCGTGGTCCCGTGGTTGCGCAGCAGCGGGTGGCAGGGCCGGCCCAGGTGGGAGGCCACCGCTCGGGCCAGCAGCTCGGCCTGGTCGAATCCCCGCCGGCGGCGGCGAGCGGTCGTGGTCGGCACCCAGGTGACCACGTCGACGGCCCCCGGCGGTCCCGGTCGGTCGGGCCCGGGTGGCCGGACCGGCACCGGGGGCCCAGCGCCGCCGGGGCCCGGGTCCCGTCCCGGGGGCGGGGCAGCGGCCACCCGGGTGGCCAGCGCCGCGGCCATCCACGGCACGGCCGCCCTGGCCCCCCGGTACTTGGTGCGGGCCACGAGCTCCCGGCCCGGGCCCCGGTAGGCGAAGGCGGCCACGCAGGAGTCCAGCCCCGCCGGAGCGGGCTGGGGACCCAGGGGCGCCAGGCCCGCCCGGCACCGGGCGCAGGGGGCCGGCCCCTCCCGGCCGCAGGCCGGGCACCGGCTGCCGGCGACGAGGTCGGCGAGCCGGCGCCCGAGCCGGGCGAGCCCGGGAACCCGCGTGGCCCCACCATCGCCCGTCGTCGGGGCCGGGGGCCGGGGAGGCGGCAGGCCCGAGCGTGCGGTCGGCCCCGGCGTCGAGCCGCGACCCGTCGGTTGCCCGCTGCCGCGGGCAGGCGCCGGCTCCCCTCCGGCCATCGAGGCTCCTCCGGTCGTCCACCACGAGGGCGAGCCGTGGAGCCGGCCCGCGAGCTGGGTCCCAGCGTACCGACGCCGGGTGACACCCGACCCACGGCGGCCCGGGGGCACGGCGGTCCGGAGGGCGGGGGCGCGGCGGCCTACCGATCCTCATCGCCTTCGAGCTGCTCGGCCAGGGTCTCCATGCCCTCCGAGGAGGCGAGCTGGCCCTGCTGGGTGGCCCGCAGCAGCCACACCAAGGGTGGCACGAAGAGGACCGTGCCCACCCCCAGCGACCAGACCATGGCCCGCAGGGTGGCCTCGCTCCCGGCGGCCTGCTCGATGGTGAGCTGGTCCACGAGGAGGTAGGGGTACTGGGCCAGGCCCCAGGCCCACAGCACCGAGGCCACGGCCGCCCCGGCGGCCAACCGGGCCGCCACGAACCGGCCCTGCCAGACCAGCACCAAGGCCGCGCACCCGGCCACGACGGCCAGGGCCACGACCGGGAGCCCCCGGCCCGTGAGCTCGGCGGCCACCGCCGGGGCGTCGGCGGCCACCACGGCGATGCCCGACACCACCACCACCCCGACCAGCGCGGCGAGCACGAGGGCCCGGGCCCGGAACCAGGCCACGAGGTCGCCCTCGCCCTCCCGCTCGGCGTCCCGGCAGACGTAGACGGCGGCGAGGAAGCCGCAGACGAGCACGGCGAGCACCCCGGTGAAGACCGACGTCGGGTTCCACCAGCTCCCGACGTGGTCGCCCCTGCCGTCGGCCGGCACCCGGCCCGAGGCCACGGCCCCGGCCACCGTCCCCAGGAAGAACGGCGTGATCACCGAGGAGAGGGCGAAGAGGGCCCCGAACAAGCGGCTCAGTGTGAGCCCCTCGGTGGACTTGCGCATGGCGAAGGCGGAGCCCCGGAGGATGATCCCCACCGCTGCGGCCGTGAGGGGGACGTAGAGCGTGGCCATAGTGGGGGCGAACGCCGCCGGGAACCCCGTCCAGAACACGACGAGCACGAAGATGAGCCACACGTGGTTGGCCTCCCAGATGGGCCCCACCGAGTGCTCGAGGCGGGCCCGGCGGGGAGCGCCCCGGCGGGCGTCCCCGGCCACGAGGTCGAGCAGGCCCCCGCCGAAGTCGGCCCCGGCGAAGAGGGCGTAGAGGGTGAGCCCCACCCACATGAGGCCGATGGCGGCGAGCTCGAGGCTCACCCCGGCGCTCCTCTCGGTGCCGTCCCGGCGCCGTCACCGGGGCCCGGGCCAGGGACGTAGCGGGCCCGCACCGGCCGGCTCTGGCGGCGCAGGACGGCCACGGTGGTGACGGTGAGGGCGGCGTAGACGACGACGAGGGCGTAGTAGCCGTAGCGGATGCCCGGCGCCGTGGTGACGGCCTCGGAGACCCGCATGACCTCGTAGACGATCCAGGGCTGGCGACCCACCTCGGTGGCCACCCACCCGGCCTCGAGGGCCACCACGGCCAGGGGGCCGGCCACGAGACCGGCTCGCAGGAACCACCTCGACCTCGGCGCCCGGCGGCGTCGGACCCACACCACCGCCGACCAGACCGCCACCCCGAGCAGGAAGAACCCGCTGGCCACCATGAGCTGGAAAGCGGTGCGCACCACCGCCACCGGGGGTCGGTCCTCCGGCGGCACCTCCTCGAGCCCGGCCACGACCGCCCCGGTATCGCGCTCGGCCAGCCACGACAGGGCGCCGGGGATCTCGATCCCGTAGCGCACCTCGCCGTCGATCACGATGCCCCCGACGGTGAGGGGGACGTCGGGGCCCGTCTCCTGGACGGCCTCGAGGGCGGCGAACTTCACCGGCTGGTTCTCGGCCAGGAACCGTGCCGCCCAGTCCCCCACCCCGATCTGCACGGGCGTGACCACGGCGGCGAGGGCGAAGGGGATGGCGAAGCCCAGGCGGTGGTAGCGGTCGGCCCGGCCCCGGAGCATCCCGTAGGCGTAGACGGCGGCCACGGTGAAGCCCGAGACCATGAGGGCGGCGAGGATCATGTGCGTGGTCTGGGGCGGGGTGGCGGGGTTGAACATGGCCGCCCAGGGGTCGACGTCGACCACCTCGCCCGTGGCCAGGTACCGGGCGACGTCGAAGCCCCGGGGCTGGTTCATCCAGGCGTTGGCGGTGACGACGAACCAGGCCGAGGCGATGCCGGCGATGGGGATGGGGATCCCGGCCAGCAGGTGGGCCCGGGGCGAGAGGCGGTCCCAGCCGTAGAGGTAGATGCCGAGGAAGATGGCCTCGACGAAGAAGGCGATGCCCTCGATGGCGAAGGGCAGGCCCCAGACGTCGCCGAAGGTGCCCATGAGCCCCGGCCAGAGGATCCCGAGCTCGAAGGACAGGATGGTGCCCGACACCGCCCCCACGGCGAAGAGCACGGTGAGGGCCTTGCTCCAGCGCCGGGCCAGCTCGGTGGCCACCGGGTCGTGGCGGCGCAGGCCGATGGCCTCGGCGATGAGGATGACGAGGGGGAACCCCACGCCCAGCGAGGCCACGACGATGTGCCACCCCAGCGAGAGGGCCATCTGCTGGCGAGCGGCGAAGAGCTCGGGGGTCGACTCGATCACTCCGGAGCCATCATTGCCCCCCGGCCGCTCCTCGGAGCCGTCGGCGCCGGGACCGGGCGCGGGGGCCGGCGCTCAGGTGCCGACGGTCCAGGAGGCGAGGTAGGCCTCCTGGGCCGGGGTGAGCACGTCGATCTGCTTGCCCATGGTGTCGAGCTTGAGCCTGGCCACCTCGGCGTCGATCCCCGAGGGGACGTCGTAGACCCGGGTCTCGAGGGAGCCCCGCTGGGCCAGCACCCACTCGGCGCACAGGGCCTGGTTGGCGAAGCTCATGTCCATGACCGCCGCCGGGTGGCCCTCGGCGGCACCGAGGTTCACGAGGCGGCCCTCGGCCAGCACGTAGACGTGGCGGCCGTCGCCGAGGGTGTACTCGTCGACGAACTCGCGTACCTCCCGGCGATCGCCGGCCTCGGCACCCAGGCCGGCGAGGTCGATCTCGATGTCGAAGTGCCCGGAGTTGGCCATGATGGCGCCCTCCTTCATGACCGCGAAGTGCTCGGGGCGCAGCACGTCGCGGTTGCCGGTGACGGTCACGAAGACGTCGCCCTCCCGGGCGGCCTCGGCCATGGGCTCCACCCGGAAGCCGTCCATCACCGCCTCGAGGGCCCGGAGGGGGTCGACCTCGCACACCACCACCTGGGCTCCCAGGCCTCGGGCCCGGCTCGCCACCCCCTTGCCGCAGTAGCCGTAGCCCGCCACCACCACCACCCGGCCGGCGAGGAGGATGTTCGTGGCCCGGATGACACCGTCGAGGGTGGACTGGCCGGTGCCGTAGCGGTTGTCGAACATGTGCTTGGTGTCGGCGTCGTTCACGGCCACGATGGGGTAGCGCAGCGCCCCGTCGGCCTCCATGGCCCGCAGGCGGATGACCCCGGTGGTGGTCTCCTCGGTGCCGGCGATCACGTCGGCCACCTGGTCGGCCCGCTGCCGGTGGAGCCGGGAGACCAGGTCGCAGCCGTCGTCCATGGTGAGCTGGGGCCGGCGGTCGAGCACGGCATCCATGTGCCGGTAGTAGGTCTCGGCGTCCTCCCCCTTCACGGCGTACGTGGGGATCGCGAAGTCCAGGGCCAGGGAGGCGGCCACGTCGTCCTGGGTGGAGAGGGGGTTCGAGGCACAGGCAGCCACCTCGGCGCCGCCGGCGGCCAGCGTGCGCAGGAGGTTGGCCGTCTCGGTGGTGATGTGGAGGCAGGCGGCCACGGACACGCCGGCGAGCGGGCGCTCCTTGGCGAAGCGCTCCCGGATGGCGGCCAGGACGGGCATGTGGCCGTCGGCCCAGGCGATGCGCTGGCGGCCCCGGGGGGCGAGCTGGGCGTCGGCGAAGTCGTGGTCGGCGACAGGTCGGTTCACGGGAGGTCTGCTCCTTGGGGGCTCGGGGGGACGCCGTCGAGCGGGCCGCCGGCGAGGCGCTGCTTGATCTCGTCGAGCACGGGGACGGGGCCGGGGTCGATCCCCTCGGCCAGGGCCAGGTGCAGGGAGGTGAAGTCGCCCACGAGGAGCAGGTCGAGGAGCTGGGCCAACTCGCCCTCCCCCTCGGCGTGCACGTGGATGCTGGCCGCCACCACCTCGTCGCAGAGCTCGTCGAGGATGCGGAACCGCTCCATGACCTGGGGGTGCTCGAGGTCGTGGCGGAGGTTCACGAGGGTGATCGCCTGGCGGGTGAGGTCGCCGTGCTGGCCCCACCCCACCACCTCGTTGTGGCACGCCTCGGGCACGACGTTCCAGAACGCCGGCACCTTGGCGTTCTCGTTGAACTGGGTCTTCCAGCGCTGGGCCGCCACCCCGCCCAGGCCCCCGCCTCCGTAGACGAGGGGGATGGTCCGGCCGATGCGCCGGGCCAGCTCGGCGGCGGCGTTCCCGGTGACGACCAGGCTGTCGCGCCGGCGCTGGAGCTGCTCGACGGCGAGGCGCACCCAGTGGCTGGCCGCCGGGAACAGGCCCATCTCCTCGAGCACGATCATGGGGGGGATGGCCAGGGCGCCGAGGCCGGCACGGGGTTGGGGGATCCCCTCGGGCACCCGCACCATGGGCACGCCCCAGGACTCGGCCCGGTGGACGAGCTCGCCGCCCCGGGCCACCACCACGACCTGGGCGCCGCTCATGACCGCCTCGGTGGCGGCCTCCACCGTCTCGGCCGTGTTGCCGGAGAAGGACACGGCGAAGACGAGCGAGCCCTCCCCCACGAAGGCGGGGACGTTGTAGCCCCGCAGGGTGACGATGGGGTACGGGAGGTAGGGCCCGGCCACGGCGGTGAGGACGTCGCCGGCGATGCCGCTGCCCCCCATGCCCAGGACGACGACGTTGTGGACCCGGGCCCGGTCGGGCAGGTCGTCGAGGCCGGTGGCCGCCGCCACGGCCTCGGCCACCTGCTCGGGGAAGGAGGTGGCCGCCGCCAGCATCCCCTGGCTGTCGATGGCCCGGCCCCCACCGGAGGCGGACGACGGCCGGTCGCCGGCCACGCCGGCCTCGGGGAGGCTCACGGCGAGAACGTGGGCTCGATCCCCTCGGCCTTCGCCTTGGCCTCGAGGCGGGCGTGCTCGGCCTCGTCGACCGGGGTGGCCTCGTCCACGAGCATGATGGGGATGTCGTCGCGCACGGCGTAGGTGCGCCGGAGCCGGGGGTTGTAGAGCATCTGCTCGTCGGCGAAGTAGAGCAGCGGCCCCTTGTCCTCGGGGCACGCCAGGATCTCGAGCAGGAGGGGGTCGAGGGCCATCAGCCTCCCTTGGCCAGGGCCAGCACCTCGTCGAGGTGCTGGCGCACGGCGACGTCGTCGGGCGCCTCCAGGTTGATGCGCAGGAGCGGCTCGGTGTTGGACGGGCGCACGTTGAACCACCACGGCCCGCAGTCGACGGTGAGCCCGTCGGTGCGGTCGAGGCCGGCGCCGGGAAAGGCGGCGGCCACGCGCTCCAACACCGCCCCGGGGTCCTCCACCGTCACGTTCACCTCGCCCGAGGCGGCGTAGCGCTCCAGGGACCGCCGCAGCTCGGACAGGGGCCGGCCGGCCTTGGACAGCTGCTCGAGGATGACGACCGAGGCGATGAGCCCCGAGTCGGCTCGGTAGTTGTCGCGGAAGTAGTAGTGGCCGGAGTGCTCGCCTCCGAAGAGGGCGCCGGTCTCGGCCATGACCGCCTTGATGAACGAGTGGCCGACCCGGGTGCGCACCGGCGTGCCGCCCCGCTCGGCGATGAGCTCGGGGACCGCCTTGGAGCAGATGAGGTTGTAGGTGATCGTCGCCCCGGGATGGGCCTCGAGCAGCGACCTGGCCACGAGGGAGGTGGTCGTGGAACCGGACAGGGGCTCGGCCCGGTCGTCGACGAGGAAGACCCGGTCGGCATCGCCGTCGAAGGCCAGCCCGACATCGGCCCCGACCTCGAGGACGCGGGCCTGGAGGGCCTTGAGGTTCTCGGGCTGGATGGGGTCGGCCGGGTGGTTGGGGAAGGTGCCGTCGAGCTCCCCGTAGAGCACCTCGAGCTCGAAGGGCAACCCCTCGAACACCCGGGGGACGACGAGCCCGCCCATGCCGTTGGCCACGTCGGCCACGACCACGAGCGGCCGGAGGGCGCCGAGGTCGACGAAGGAGCGGACGTGGGCGGCGAAGTCGTCGAGCAGGTCGGCCGACGACACCGTGCCGGCCGCGGTGTGCTCGGCGGCCCCGGCCGCGGTGTGCTCGGCGGCCCCGGCCGCGGTGTGGTCGGCGGCCCCGGCCGCGGTGTCGGCGACCTGGGCCGCGGTGTGCTCGGCGGCCCCGGCCGCGGTGTCGGCGACCTGGGCTCGGATCTCGGCGAGGCCCGTGTCCTGGCCCACCGGGCGGGCCCCGGCCAGGCAGAGCTTGATGCCGTTGTAGGCCGCGGGGTTGTGGGAGGCGGTGAACATGGCCCCCGGGGCGTCGAGGCGGCCGGCGGCGAAGTAGAGCAGGTCGGTGGAGGCGAGCCCGATGTCCACGACGTCGGTGCCCGTGGCCGTGACGCCGGCGGTGAAGGCAGCCACGAGCTCGGGACTCGAGGGCCGGGCGTCGCGGGCCACGATGACCCGGTCGCCTCCGGCGAAGCGGGCGAAGGCGGCGCCGACGGCGCGGGCCAGCTCCCCGTCGAGCTGGTCGGGGACGACGCCGCGGATGTCGTAGGCCTTGAACACGGCGTCGAGGTCGACCACGGGTCCACAGTAGCGGGGCCGTCAGGGCCCATCCCGCCCGGCGGGCCGGCGCCGAGGTCGCCCGGTTTACGCTGCACGCCGTGCTGAGCGTGGTGATGCCGGCCCACAACGAGGAGCACTACCTGGCCGACGCCGTCGACGAGGTGGTCGCCGCCCTGCGGGCTCGGACCGAGGACTTCGAGCTCGTGGTGGTGGAGAACGGGTCCACCGACGCCACCGCCGAGTTGGCCGCCGGCCTCGCCGGCGCCCACCCCGAGGTGCGGGTCCTGCACCTGACGGATGCCGACTACGGGGGGGCCCTGCGGCGCGGCCTGGCCGACGCCCGGGGAGAGCTCGTCGTCATCTTCGACGTCGACTACTTCGACATGGACTTCCTCGACCGGGCGGTGGCCGCCATGACCGCCACCACCCCGGATCCGCCCATCGACATCGTGGTGGGCTCGAAGCGGGCCGAGGGCGCGCTGGACCACCGGGGTCGCATGCGCCGGCTCGTCACCGCCGCCTTCGGCACCGTCCTCCGGGTGGCGTTCGGCCTGCGCCTCTCCGACACCCACGGGATCAAGGTCCTGCGGCGGGCGGCCTTCGTCGACATCGCCGCCCGCAGCGGCCACGGCACCGACCTCTTCGACACCGAGCTCGTCCTGCGGGCCGAGCGGGCGGGGCTGGGTACGATGGAGCTGCCCGTGGAGGTCCGCCAACGGCGGCCGTCGCGCAGCTCGATCCTCGGACGGGTGCCCCGGACCCTGGTGGGGCTGGCGCGCCTCCGCCTCGCCCTGTGGCGGGAGGCCCGGGCCGGTCCCTAGCCCGACGCCGCCCCCGCCGCACCCGAGGGCTCGCCCTCCCCGGAGGCGTCCTTCTCCTCGTGGTACACCTGCTCGACGTTGACCTCCCAGATGTCGTGGTCGGCGCCGAGGATGTTCTCCACCGAGAGCATGGCCGTGTACATGGAGTGGTCCTGGTTGTTGTACTTGTGCATCCCGTTGCGGCCCACGGGGTAGACGTTGGGCACCTCGGCTGCGAGCCAGGCCCGGATGGCGCCCACGTTGGCCTTGTAGGTGGCGTCGTACATGGGGTACGCCTTGGGCATCCGCACGACGTACCCCGCCTCCACCCGCTCGGGCCGCACCAGGCCCAGGGTGGCCAGCTCGCGCGTGCCCAGGGCTACGAGGTCCTCGTCGGGGGCGCTCCACAGGTCGTCGCCCTCGAAGACGAAGTACTCGAGGCCCAGGCACGTGCGACCCTCCTTCACCAGGTAGGGCGACCACGAGCCGAAGTTCTGGATCCGCCCGAGGCGCACCTCGGGAGCGTGGACGTAGATCCAGTTGTCGGGGAAGCCGTCCTCGGCGGGCACGACGAGGGCCACGGTGAGGAAGTCCCGGTAGCCGAGACCGTCGGCGGCAGCCCGGACCTCGGCGGGGGCCGGGGGGTCCATGACCCGGACGAGCTGGCTGATGGGCATGGAGGAGATCACGCTCGTCGCCGGGAGGCGCCGGGGCCCGTCGGGTCCGTCGGCGGTGACCGCCACCGCCCGGCCCCCGTCCCGGTGCACGGCCACCACCGGCGAGCGGAGGTGGACGGTCGAGCCCTGGGCCTCGACGAGCTCGTGGCAGCGCTCCCACATCATCCCCGGGCCGTGGCGGGGGTACTCGAACTCCTCGATGAGGCTGGTGATGTCCTTCTGGTTGCGACGGGGCATGAGGGCGTTGACCACCGCCTTGCCCAGGGAGAGGTTCTTGATGCGCTGGGCCGCCCAGTCGGCCCGGATCTCGGTGGCCGGCACGCCCCAGAGCTTCTCGGTGTAGGTCTTGAAGAAGATGCGGTAGAGGCGGGACCCGAACCGGGCCGAGACCCAGCCCTCGAACGATGTCTGGTCCCGGGGGGGTCGGACCCGGGCCCAGAGGTAGGAGGCCACGCAGGCCGACGCCTCCCCCACGCCCAGGCCCTTGAGCGCGTTGAAGGGCTTGAGCGGGTAGTCGAAGTAGGAACCGTCGTAGTAGATCCGGCTCATGCGGGGCCGGAGGAGGAAGTCCTCCTCGTCGAGGATCTCGTGCCACAGGTCCGACACCGCGCCCACCTTGGTGAAGAACCGGTGGCCACCGATGTCGAAGCGCCACCCGTCCCGCTCGACGGTGCGGCTGATGCCGCCGACCACGGCATCGGCCTCGAGCACCGTAGCCGTGCGCCCTCGCTTGCCGAGCACGTAGGCGGCGGTGAGGCCAGCGGGACCGGCACCGATGACGACCACGGCATCCCCCTCCCCGCCACGGGGGTCAGCGGGGGCGTCGGCGGGGGCGTCGGCGGGGGCGTCGGCGGGGGCGTCGGCGGGGGCGTCGGGGGGGGCGTCGGCGGGCACCGGGTCCATGGGCGCCGAACCTAGCTGCTCGCCTCCCCCGCCCCCGGGAACCGCACGAGCAGGGGCCGCTCGAAGTAGCCGGCGGTGTCGATCCCCACCTCCACCCAGGCCGGTCGCAGGAGCTCGAGCTGGCCCACCAGCCGCCCGCAGCGGGTGCCCACGGCCCGGTAGTCGGGCGACCAGACGAGCCACACGTCGGCGCCGGGCCCCGCAGCCCGGTCCACGAAGAGGGCGAACGCCCCGATCGACGCCGCCTCGTGGACCTTGGCGTAGTCGGTCCAGTCGACGAGGTCGGGCCCCGTCCGCCGGGGGAAGGTGACCTGGCGGAGGTCCCGGCCGCCGAGGAGGCGGCTCACGGACGGGCCGAGCTGGTCGGGGCAGTAGGCGACCACGTCGCCGGGGCGGGCTCGGGCCCGCAGCTCGGCGGCCACCTGGGGCGCGGTGGTGCGGGTGTCGCGGGTGTTGTCCACCGAGGCCCACAGGCCCAGGGTCACGAGGAGGGCCACGGCCGCGGTGCCCGCCCGCCGTCCCGGGAGGCAGGTGGTCCCGTGGGCGACGAGCACGACGAAGGGCCCGAACACCACGGCGGCGTAGCGGATGGCGAAGGCCGATCCCTGGAGGGCTCCGGCCACGAGGGCCAGCGCCACGGTCCCGAACACGACGACGGCCAGGACCCGGCCCGGGTCGCGGGGCCGGGTGGTCACGACGGCGGAGCCGTCTTCCCGGCGTCGGAGGAAGACCGAGGCGAGCACGAGCAGGAGCGACCCGGCCGCGGCCACGACGGCCGGGTCGTCGAAGCCCCCGGCGAAGAGGGACACGGTGTCGAGCAGTGAGCGTAGGGTCCCGGGCTGGCCCCACGGGGTGCCGGTGGCCGAGAGCTGGTGGAGGAAGGACGCGAGCCAGCCCAGGAAGGCCAGGCCGCCGGCGGCCATGGCCACGAGCGCCCGGCGGGCGGGATCCCGGCGGGCGGGGTCGACGCTACGGGCCCGGAGCACGACGAGGGCGCCCACCACGGCGAGGAGGAAGAACGACCAGTAGTGGAGGAGGGTGAGCGCGGCGGTGGCCGCGGCCACACCCGCCTGGGCGGCCCGGCCCCCACCGTCGAGCACGCGGTCGAGGGCGAGCCACCCGGCGAGCACGACGGCGATGACCATGGCGTACATGCGGGCCTCGGTGGCGTAGCGGATGGCGAAGGGGTTGGCGGCCAGGAGCAGGACCGCGGCCCACGCCACCCGGGGGCCGTGGCGGCGGGCCACGAGCCAGGCCAGGGGCAGGGCCAGCACCCCGGCGAGGCCGGAGAGGGCACGGGTGGCGAAGGCGCTCGTCCCGAAGGCGGCGGTCCAGGCGTGGAGGACCAGGTAGTAGAGCGGCGGCGACCCGTCCCGGCGCAGGGCGTCACCGATCTCGGCCAGCGGCAGCCGGGCGATGTTCACCGATAGGGCCTCGTCGAGCCACAGGCCCGAGGGGGCAGCGAAGCGGGCCGCTACCCCCACGACGACCACCGCCACCGACAGGACCGTGAGGGTCGGCCCGGGCCCGGCCTGCGGGGGGGCGGGCGGCTCCTCGACCGGGCCGCGGAGGAGCTTCACGGGCCGGGGACGCTAGTCGTGGGGGCGACGCCCGGGGCGTCCGTCGGGGGCCTCGGGCGACTCTGGGGGCACGGCGGCGGTCGCCACCCCGGTGCCAGCGGGCCCCGAGGCCGGGCCGGCCGGCTCGGCGGGCTCGGGTCCGGCGGCGCGCTCCGGGCCGGGGCCAGCACCATCCGGTTCGGCCGGCTCGAGGGGCTCGGCGCCGGAAGGATCCGAGGGGCCGGCCGGCTCGGCGGGCTCGGGTCCGGCGGCGCGCTCCGGGCCGGGGCCAGCACCATCCGGTTCGGCCGGCTCCCGGGGCTCGGCGGTCGCCACCCCGGTGCCAGCGGGCCCCGAGGCCGGCTCGGCTGGCTCCGCGGGCTCGGTCCCGGCAGGATCCGAGGGGCCGGCCGGCTCGGCGGGCTCGGGTCCGGCGGCGCGCTCCGGGCCGGGACCAGCGCCATCCGGTTCGGCCGGCTCGAGGGGCTCGGCGGTCGCCACCCCGGTGCCAGCGGGCCCCGAGGCCGGGCCGGCCTGCTCGGCGGGCTCGGTCCCGGCGGCGCGCTCCGGGCCGGCGGCGGGCTCGGCCGGCGAGGGCTCCACCACGGCCCCCCCGGTGGCTACCGCGCCGTCGCCGCCCTCCCCTTCGCCGCCCTCCCGGTCGCCGCCCTCGTCGGGCACCGCCGAGACGGCGGCCGGCTCGGCCGGCACCCCGATCTCCGGCCGCCGCACGAGCACGACGGCACCGGCGATCCCGACCAGGGTGAGCGCCCACCCCCCGAGGTCGACGGGCGTGGTGCCGTAGCGCAGCTCCACGTGGGACTCGGTGGGCACGACGACCATGAGGTTGGGGGCCACCCGCCAGGGGCCGTCGGCACCGTCGGCCTGCCAGTTGGGGAAGTAGGAGACCTTGACGAGGACGGGCACGCCCACCCGGTCGACGTCGAAAGCCACCTGCCCCTCGTCGCCCACGGTGATCCCCGACACCTCCACCGGGGGCAGGGGGCGGGCCGGAGGGGTAGGAACGGCGGTCGCCTCCCCGACGAGGTCGGTGCTCGCCGGCCTGGTCTCGAGGGGCACCCGGGACCAGGGCGGCGGACCGCCGGCGGCCAGGAAGACGTCCTGGGCCCCGGGATCGTCGAACCAGTTCACGGCCACGTCGAGCCACGGCCGGGTCCCGCGGCCAAGGCCGGTGACCACGGCGGGCTCGTTGACCAGCGGCTCGACGAGCTCGGAGCCCGCCACCTCGTAGATGCGCCAGTCACCCGCCCGCCGCACGAGCCGGAGGTCGGGCTGGGCGTCGGCGGCGGCCACCGCCTCGGGGGTGAAGGCCATGTAGTAGCGCACCCCAAGGACCTGGAGGTGCTCGACGCCGGCATCGATGTCGAAGTCGGAGTACGGCAGGCGGCGCATGGGCCGCGACGCCCCCGCCGACAGCTCGCTGGCCGAGAGGAAGTGGTAGGGCGTCGTGGCCGAGGACTCGAAGTAGAGGCCCTCCATGGAGCCGATGCAGCCATCGGTCCAGTAGGGCAGGAGCATGAGGGCCAGGGGTGTGCCGTAGCTGCCGAGCCGGTCCTGCTGGTACTCCCAGTGGGCCCGCCCGCACCCGTTCGTCTTCCCCACCTGGGTCATGGCGTCGATGATCTGGCGGTGCTCGGGGTAGGCCGACTTGGCCTCGTACCCCGAGTAGTTCCACCGGGCCCAGGAAGCCACGAAGCTGCGATCGTCGGTGGAGGCCACGAACTTCGGGACGAGCCCGAGGGGCAGCCCCACGAAGACCCACGTCACCACGGCCGCCACGCCCGGGGTGGCCCACAGCACCCCCCGACGGGGTTGGCCCGGGCGGTCCTCGGGCGCGTAGGCCCGGGCCACGACCCGACCCAGCTCGGCGACGGCGATGCCGGCGAGGAGGTAGAGGCAGAGGAACCAGAAGGGCACGAACCGGGGGTTCCAGAGGTGGCCGTCGGGGGCGACGGCGAAGGCTAGGGCCGACAGCGATGCCATGAGGGCGATGAACTGCCCCGCGGCGATCCGGTTCACGACCGAGAAGACCAGCCCCACGCCGGCCAGCACGAGCAGCCACCGAAGGTTCGAGGGGAAGAGCGTGCCGGTGTAGTCGACGACCCGCTCGTAGTACATGCTGTTGGCGTAGGGCAGGCGCCAGACGAGAGGCAGGGCCCAGAACCCCACGAGCAGGCCGGCGACGACGAGCACCCGCCCTCCCCGCACGAGCCGGCGACGGCCGGGCTGGAAGAGGAAGAGCACGAAGGCGCCGGCCAGGGCGAAGAGGGTCGGGTAGGCGTGGGAGAGCGCGGTGGCGGCGAGGAGCACGGCGGCCAGGGCCGGCCGCTCACCGGTCTCCAGCATCCGGGCGAAGACGCCGAGGAAGAGGAAGGCCAGGGCCAGGGCGATGGAGAACGAGAACTCCCCGGCCAGGGTGGAGGCGATGTTGCCCCCGTAGATGGAGAAGCCCCGGTCGAAGAGGAACGGGACCGTGGCCACGGCGAGCACGGCGGGCACGGGGAACGCCAGCCGCATGAGGCGGCCGAAGGCGTAGAGGGCGATGGGTAGCCCGAGCACCCCGAGCACGGTGACGAGCTTGAGGGCGATGTTGTAGGGCAGGACCACGTCGAGGACGACCACGGCGAGGGCGGGGAGGGGGAAGTAGAACGTGTAGGCCGGGAACCCGGCGTACCAGTCGGGAGCCCACCCGCTGAGGCGGAGGTGGGGCAGGAGGTGGTCGCGCAGGTAGGCCGGCCCCCAGACGTGGGCGCCGGTGTCGCCACCGGCCACCGTGGTGTCGCGCAGGATGAGCGACGGCGAGAGCTGGGCCAGGATGAAGGCCACGGCCGCTCCCACCACGACGAAGGAGACGAGGCCCTCGGTCGAGGGTCGGCGCAGCGCGAGGCGGGCCTTCATCGGGCCCATGTTGGCATCGCTGCCGGCCTCGCCCCCGGCAGGCCCTTGCCCTGGCACCGGCCCGGCCCGCCGTGGTCGCCGGGGGAGGTCGGCCGCCGGGTCAGGCGGCGAGGTCGGCGAGGATGGCGGCCACGTCGGTGGTCACGCCGTCGGCGTCCCACCACCGCGCCTCGCAGGCCGGGCAGGACCGGAGGGTGCAGGCACGTCCCCGCAGCCGCATGGTGATCTCGGTCATGGTGCTGCGTCGACAGGTCGGGCAGGTCATGGGCCTCTCCTCCTCGTGCCTCGGCGCGGGCCCGGCCGGGACCTCCGGCCGTGTCCACCCCATCGGCAGGATTTATCGATCTCTTGAGAGACAGCCAGGATCCTTTAGCACGTACCAACTCATAGGGACTCCGTCATCGCAGGCTCACAGGAGGGCGACGAGGGTGGTGGCGTTGAAGGCGGCATGGGTGACCATGGCCAGTCCCAGGCGGCCGGTGCGCTGGACGACGAGGGCGAGCACGGCACCGAAGGCGCTGAGGGTGACGACGACGAGGACCTGGGCCGAGCCCGAGAGCTCGGGGTTGAAGTGGCTGAGCCCGAAGAGCGCGCTCGTGAGCACGAGGCCGGCGGTACGGCCCAGCCGGGCCTCGAGGGGTCGCAGGAGCACCCACCGGTAGAAGAGCTCCTCCATGATCGGGGCCCCCAGGCCCACGAGGACCACGACGAGGATCGCGTCGGTGCCCCGCACGCCCTCGACGAGGTCCCGGACCGGCCCCTCGACGTCGGGACTGCCCACGAGGGGTCGCAGGACGAGGGCCACGAGCGGCACCCCGACGAGCTGGCCGCCCATGCCGAGCGGCACTCCCACGGCCGCATCCCGCCACCCGAAGCGCAGCCCCAGGGCCTCGGCCACCGGCGCCCGGGACCGCCGGGCGGCCACCGCCGCCGCCGCCCCGAAGCCGGCCCACAGGCCGAGCTGGGCCAGGGCCAGAGCCCCCACCCCGTCCTCGGCGGCCCCAGCCGACACCGCCACCGTGGCCATGACCGACGAGGCGAGGATGCCGCCGACGAGGCCCGCCACCGCCAGCCCCACCCCCCACCGAGCCCGGGGTCGACGCTCGTCACCCTCCTCGACCACGCCCGCTCAGGAGGCCGCCCGAGCCGGTCCGGTCACCCGGCGGCGCCGGTCGAGGCCCTCCCAGCCCACCGGCGGCCGGAGCCGATCGGCGTGGTCGCGGCACAGGTCGATGACCTGGGGCTGGGGCTCGCCGAGGTCGTCGAGCCACAGCGTTCGGGTGGCGTAGGAGAAGCTCAGGGTGGCCGACGCCGGGGCGGGGCAGGCGGGGCGACCGCAGAGTCGAGGACCGGCCATGGCCGGGCCACGCTACCGGAGGCCACCCCGCCGGCGGTGGACGCCTGGCGGTCGGGCGTAGGCGCCCCGACCACCTACCATGGGTGGCCACATGACGCGGCCGGCCCCCAACCCTCGTGGTTCGCGCCCCGACAAGCGCCCCGACAAGGCGTCGGCCAGCGCCTCGGGCCGCTCACCGGGGTGGCCGCGCCCGCTCATCTGGGCCCTCCTCGTGGTGGGCCTGCTCGTCGTGCTCCTCTCTCCCCTCCTCGGTGGGGAGAGCGGTACCGACCTCACCTACGCCGAGGTGCGGGACAGGGTAGCGGCCGACCAGGTGGAGAAGCTCGAGATCGACAACGAGTCGTCCCACATCACCGGCACCCTGCGCAGCGGGCAGGAGTTCAGCTCCACCGGCCCCGTCGAGATCCCCCCAGAGGACCTCACGCTCTTCGAGGACCACGGCGTCGACTACCGCTTCACCTCCCCGGGGTCGAACCTCCTGGGCTCCATCCTCATCTGGGTGGTGCCCTTCGGCCTCATCCTGCTCCTGTGGTGGTGGATGGGCCGGCGGGCCCAGGGCCAGATGGCGGGGATCATGTCGATCGGGCGATCGAAGGCGAAGGTCTACAACACCGAGAAGCCCAAGACCACCTTCCAGGACGTGGCCGGCTACGAGGGGGTCAAGCAGGAGATCACGGAGGTGGTCGACTTCCTCAAGTCCTCGAGCAAGTTCCGCGACATCGGGGCCCGCATCCCCAAGGGGGTGCTCCTCGTCGGCCCGCCCGGCACCGGCAAGACCCTGCTGGCCCGGGCCGTGGCCGGCGAGGCCGGGGTGCCGTTCATGTCCATCACCGGCTCGGACTTCATGGAGATGTTCGTGGGTGTGGGCGCCGCCCGCGTGCGCGACCTCTTCCAGACGGCGCGCAAGCAGGCGCCGTGCATCATCTTCATCGACGAGCTCGACTCCATCGGCCGTAAGCGGGGGGCGGGGCTCGGCGGCGGCCACGACGAGCGGGAGCAGACGCTGAACCAGATGCTCTCGGAGATGGACGGCTTCGAGGCCACCGAGGGGATCGTGATGATGGCGGCCACGAACCGCCCCGACATCCTCGACCCGGCGCTCCTGCGCCCGGGGCGCTTCGACCGCCAGGTCGTCGTGCCCCTGCCCGACCTCGACGAGCGCCTCCCCATCCTCCGGGTCCACTGCAAGGACAAGCGCCTCGGGCCCGACGTCGACCTCACCACCATCGCCCGGGGGACCCCGGGCATGAGCGGCGCCGACCTCGCCAACCTCGTGAACGAGGCTGCCCTCCACGCCGTGCGCCGCGGCTCGGCCGAGATCGAGATGGCCGACTTCGAGGCCGCCCGGGATCGGGTGCTCATGGGTCAGCGCCGCGAGTCGATGGCCCTCTCCGACGAGGAGAAGGAGGTCATCGCCTACCACGAGGGGGGCCACGCCGTGCTCGCCTACGTCCTCGAGCACGCCGACCCCGTCCACAAGGTCACGATCCTTCCTGCCGGCATGGCCCTGGGGGTGACCCAGCAGCTCCCGCTCGAGGAGCGCCACATCTACCAGCGCTACTACATCGAGGACTCCCTCGTCGTGCGCCTCGGCGGGCGCATGGCCGAGGACCTCGTCTTCGGCGTGATCTCCACCGGGGCCAACAACGACCTCGTCGGCTGCACCGAGCTGGCCCGCAAGATGGTGCGGGAGTGGGGCATGAGCGACCGGGTGGGCCCCATGGCCTGGGGCTCCCAGGGCATGGTCTTCCTCGGCGAGGACCTCATGCACTCCCGGGACTACAGCGAGGACACGGCCCGCATCATCGACGAGGAGGTCGAGCGCATCCTGCGCGAGCAGGAGGAGCGGGCCCGTGAGGTGCTGGCCGAGCACCGAGGTGGCCTCGACAAGGTGGCGGCCGCCCTGCTGGAGAAGGAGACCATCGACGGGCTCGAGGTCGCCGCCCTCGTCGACGATGCCGCCGGACGGGTGGTGCGCACCCGCCCCGCCCCCCGGCCCCTGGCCGCCGAGCGCGGCGGCCACGGGGGTGACGGCCACGGGGGTGGCGGGGCCGGGGGTGACGGCCACGGGGGTGGCGGGGCCGGCGGTGGCGGGGCCGGGGACCAGGGGAACGACCGTCCGGGCGCCGAAGCCCCCGGGGGTGGCGGGGCCGAGTGGGGCGGGGCCGGCGGTGGCGGGGCCGGGGACCAGGGGAACGACCGTCCGGGCGCCGAAGCCCCCGGGGGTGGCGGGGCCGAGCGGGACGGGGCCGGCACCGAGGACCGCAAGGACGGGGGGCGAAGCGGTGACGGCCGGCACGGCGAGGGCAATGGCCGGGCGGGGCCGCCGGGCCGGTCACCGGCGCCCGAGACCGAGAGAGCGTCCTGAGCCGCTTCACCCCCGAGGCCACCTCCGGCCTCGGGGGTCCGCGGTGGCTGGTCGCCCGGCGTCGGCAGGCGGCGGCGCGCTTCGCCGACCGGGTGCTGCCCGACGAGTCCGAGGAGATCTGGCGCTACAGCCGCATCTCCTCACTCGACCTCGAGGCCTTCGCCCCCGTCCTCGAGCCCGCCGACCGCATCGACGACCCGCCCCCCCACCTCCGGCCCGTGCTCGAGGCCGTGGGCGCCCCCGCCGCCACCGTCGTGGTCGACCACGGACGGCTCGTCCACCACCGCGTGCGGCCCGACCTCGCCGAGCGGGGGCTGGCCGTCCTCGACCTCGCCGGGGCGGAGGGGGGCTCGGGGGGCGAGGAGCACCTGGGGGCCGTGGCCCGCTCGGCCACCGACGCCTTCACCGAGCTGAACACCGCCTTCGCCCCGGCACCGGTGGTCGTGGCCGTGCCTCCCCGGCTGGCGGTGGAGGACCCGATCGTGATCCTGCACTGGATGGGCCGTGCGGGCTCGGCCGCCTTCCCCCGCACCGTGGTGGAGGTGGGGGCTGGGGCCGAGGCCACCGTGGTGGAGCACCTGAGCTCCCCCCCGGCGGCGAGCCTGTCCTGTCCGGTGGTGGAGCTGGCGGTGGGCGCCGCCGGGCGCCTTCGCTACGTCAACGTCCAGGACCTGGGCCCGGCGGCCTGGCACCTCGGCTACCACGCCAGCCGGGTGGAGCGCGACGGCCACCTCGAGGCCACCGTGGTGGCCCTGGGGGGCGACTACGCCCGGGTGCGCACCGACTCCTCGCTCACCGGCAAGGGGGCGACGAGCCGGCTCTCGGCGGTGTACTTCGCCGACGGTCACCGCATGCACGACTTCCGCACCCTCCAGGACCACGCCGCCCCGTCGACCACGAGCGACCTCCTCTTCAAGGGCGCCGTCGGCGACCAGGCCCGCTCCGTGTACTCGGGACTCATCCGGGTGGGCAAGAACGCGCCGGGCACGAACGCCTTCCAGACGAACCGCAACCTCGTCCTCTCCGAGGGGGCCGGCGCCGAGTCCGTGCCCAACCTCGAGATCGAGAACAACGACGTGCGCTGCAGCCACGCCTCGGCCGTGGGGCCGATCGACGAGGAGCACCTCTACTACCTCGAGAGCCGGGGCGTGCCCCCCGAGGCGGCCCGGCGGCTCGTGGTGCTCGGGTTCTTCGACGACGTCCTCGGCCGGCTGCCCGTCGCCGAGCTCGTACGGTCGGTGCGCGCCGACATCACCCGACGCCTGCGGGGCATCGACGGTGCCCTCGACCACGCCCTCGATGGGGGTGCCGGCGAGGCGGCGCCGCTGGGACGCGGCCGGTGAGCGGCGGGACCGTGCGCCTCTGCGGCGTGGACGAGGTGGCTCCGGGCTCGGCGCGACGCTTCGACGTGGGCGACCACCGCATCGCCGTCGTGCGCCTCGGTGAGGACTTCTACGCCCTCGGCGATCGCTGCAGCCACGCCAACTACTCGCTGGCCGAGGGCGAGGTGTGGGCCGACGAGCGGGAGCTCGAGTGCCCCAAGCACGGCAGCACCTTCTCCCTCGTCACCGGTGAGCCCCAGTCGCTGCCGGCCACCCGGCCCGTGCCCGTCTACACCGTCGCCGTGGCCGGCGACGACGTCCTCGTGGAGCTGCCGTGAGCCTGCTCGAGATCGCCGGGCTGCGGGCCGGGGTGGACGGCCAGGAGATCCTCCGGGGCGTGGATCTCACCGTCGAGGCCGGCGAGGTGCACGCCGTCATGGGACCGAACGGCTCGGGGAAGTCCACCCTGGCCCACGTCATCACCGGCCGCCCCGGCTACCGGGCCACGGCCGGCACGGTGCGGCTCGAGGGCCGGGACCTCCTCGCCCTGCCCACCTGGGAGCGGGCTCAGGCCGGGGTCTTCCTCGCCATGCAGTACCCCACCGAGGTCCCGGGGGTGGCTCTCGTCGATGCCCTGGCCGAGTCGCTGGCCGCCCGGGGCGGCGACGCCGGCGACCTCGAGGCCCGCCTGGCCGCCGAGGCGGAGCGCGTGGGGGTGAGCGAGGGCCTCCTGCGGCGCCCGCTCAACGTCGACCTCTCGGGGGGCGAGAAGAAGCGCAACGAGGTGCTCCAGCTCGGGGTGCTGGGGGCCAAGCTGGCCGTGCTCGACGAGATCGACTCCGGGCTCGACGTCGACGCCCTCGTCGCCGTGGCCCGCCGGGTCACCGAGATCGCCGCCGAGCGCTCCGTGGGCGTGCTCGTCATCACCCACTACAGCCGCCTCCTGGCCGAGCTCGTCCCCCAACGGGTCTCGGTGCTGCGGTCGGGCAGGATCGTGGCCACCGGGGGCAGAGAGCTGGCCGAGCAACTCGAGGCCACCGGCTACGCCGGCTACGCCGAGGGCGACGACGGCGCCACCGACACCTGATCGGGCCGCCCCGGCCCGGTCCGCTGGCGTCGCGGCCCCGGGCGGCGGCTCCCGCCGGCTCAGCCGGCGGTCGGGAAGACCGGCGCCGGCACCTCGGTCACCAGGGGAGCAGTGGTCGCGGGGGGCTCCTCGGGCGGCGCGAGGGGGGCGGCGGTCGGCGGGGGCTCCTCGGCCAGCGGGGGTGGCGGCGGGGCCCCGTTGCCGTAGACGTAGACCGGGGTCCCCACGTGCACCTCGGTGGGGAACCACTCGGCCGAGGCCATGGGGATGCGGACGCAGCCGTGGGAGGCAGGCGTGGCCGGCACCGACGGCGAGCCGTGGATGGCGATGCCGCCGTTGAAGTAGTTCGAGTTGTAGAGGCGGCCCAGCGGGGAGGTCTCCCACCCCCGACGCTGCTCGTAGATGCGGTAGGCCCCCGTGGGGGTGACGGCCCGCCGGCACCGGCCCTGGGAGCAGAAGATCTCGTTCGTACCGGTGGACACCGACAGGGTTCGCAGGAGGTCCCCGCCCCGGTAGAGGCGCAGCACCTGGGCGTCGAGGTCGATCTCGACCCGGTTGTCGCCCCCACCGGGGACCGCCGCTGGGGGTAGCTCCGACCGCTCCAGGACCCGCACCATCGACGCCGTGGCGATGCCGGTGCGGCTCAGCCCCTCGGTCTTCTGGAAGGCCATGACGGCGTGCTGGGTGTTCACGTCGAAGAGGCCGTCGAGGGGGCCCACGTCGTAGCGCAGGTCGGCGAGGCGGGCCTCGAGCGCCTCCACTGCCGGACCCCGGGAGCCCACGGTCAGGTCGGCGCCCCCCGCCGGGTCGGCGGTCGTCGTGGTCGGGGGCTCGGTCGTCGTGGTCGGGGGCTCGGTGGTCGTCGTGG
>Ga0187893_10004628_pt1 | contig 25876 bp, 12 predicted proteins | sample MA1701074metaG_FD_139574 | JGI IMG/M metagenome (GOLD analysis project Ga0187893, IMG submission 139574) | White microbial mat communities from a basaltic lava cave in the Kipuka Kanohina Cave System on the Island of Hawaii, USA - MA170107-4 metaG ... | reverse complement strand
GTATTTTCGATGCGGATGATCGGCAGCGAGCGCGTCTGGCCGATGCCGGTATAGCCGGCGGGGCTGATGATCGGAATCCCGTCGGAAGCCGGACCCTGGTTGGATCCACGCACTCCGAGTTTCTCGCCCAACTGGGCTCCAAGCGTGGCGCCTTCCTGCGTGAAATTCAGGTTGAACCGGTTGAAACCGAGCTTGGCCTCCATGATGAAGGTGGGCGAGATGGTGCGGATCCAGCTCACCACAGTGTTGTAGGTGATGAGCGTGGAGTCTCCGGCAAAAGTGTCTTCATTGCCCAGACTCACGGGATCGCTCATTCCCTGGATGGTCGTGGGAAGGAACGTGGCCGGCCGTGTGGTCACCGTGTCCTGCTTCGAAAAGCGGCCGAAGACGGTGTTGCGGTCATTCCAGTTCCAGTCGACGCGGCCGTCGCCCTGGTCCCAGCGCTGCTTCTCCTTCGGGTTGCTGATGTGGTTGGCGGTCAGGCCGGCGCGGTGCGGCGCGGGGTAGGCTTGTATCAGGCGCCGCGTCACGGAGTCAAACCGGTCGACCGGGATCCTGCGGCCGGGGAACGGGCTGCGCACGAAGCCGCTGCGCGCGGTGGAGTCCGGCCGGGTGGTTGCCGGATCGAAAATGTCACGGACCTCGGAGAAATCGCCGCTGCGCATCGCTAGCGTCGGCACGGTGTTGACGCGCGTAGTCTCTTGGCGGCGGCGGAACCCTTCGTAGTTGCCGAAGAAGAACAGCTTGTTCGGCACGATCTTGCCGCCGAGCGACCCGCCGAACTGGTTCTGCCGGAAGGCTGGCTTTGCCGCGGTGCTGGGGGCAAAGTAGTTGCGCGCGTCCAGCACGTCGTTGCGGAGGAACTCGTAGGCCGAGCCGTGCCACGCGTTCGAGCCGCTCTTGGTGATCACGTTGACCGTGGCGCCGGCGTTGCGGCCCTGATCGGCGGAGAACATGTTGGTCTGAATCTTGAACTCGCGCACCGCCTCGACGGATGGGCGCAGCACAATGGCCAGCGTGAGCCGCTCATTGTTGTCGATGCCATCCATCAGGAAGTTGTTCGCGCCTTCGCGGTTCCCGTTGGAGAACAGTTCCGAAGCGGGGCGCAAGTCGTCCGGCCGCGTCCCACTCATGATCGTGCCGCGCGCACCAAAGCCCACACCGACGACGCCCGGTCCCAGGATCGCCAGTTGCACGAAGTTGCGGCCGTTGAGGGGGAGGTCTTCGATCGCCTTGCCCTCGATGACCTGGCCGATCGCCGACGTGTCCGACTCGATCAATGGCAGCGCACTGGTGACTTCCACGGTCTCCGTCACCTCCCCGACTTCCAACGCGAAGTCGACCCGCGCCACCTGATTCACTTCGAGACGAACGTTGTCGCGCGATATCTGGCGGAATCCTTCTTTCTGGACGCGCACGCGGTATTCGCCGGGCGGCAGAAAAGGTAGTGTGTAGTCACCCTGTTGGCTGGTTGTCGTCTTGCGCTCGAGCCCGGTTCGGATGCCGGTGGCTGTGACCTCGGCGCCCGGCACGGCAGCATTGGACGCGTCGGAAACGGAACCAGTCAGTTGCCCGGTGGCTTGGGCTAACGCACTGGCCGCTAGCAGGACCCCGGCGAAGCAGCTAAGGATGGCTGTTGAGTACGGTCTCGTCATGGCAATTTCCTCCACCGATGATTATTCTGTGATGTGTGGTTCTATATTGCGTCAGACTGACACAGGGGCCCGATCCTGTCAATGCCAGTTGTGTCAGCGTGTTATCACGAGAACTTCCTCCATCTTACTGGACCTCCTTACCGGAATTGCATCCATGCGCATGACCAGATTCCATCGTGATGTTTAGGATGGCGATTCCCCCAATGCGGTGAGCCACAAACACGAGCTGGCGCATGATGAGATCGAGATCTCCGGCAGAGGGCAGCTTGGCCAAACTTTGTCATGGCGAATCGCACGCTGCGTTCGTTGCATTCCTTCAGTGAACCCCCTCACGCAGACTCTTGTTTAACTCCAAGCTATTCGTCAAACGGTGAATCGCTCCGTCGCTGGACAGGTTCCGAGGTGTGCCAATCCGGCAGACCTGTTCCACGCGAGACCGACGGTCGATGAATCGCCGGTCTGATCACCCGCCTGTCGGACGCCTACGCCCGTCCCCTTTTCACAAGTCGTGGCATGTTCCAAGCTTTCAGATATGGGAGTTATTTATCTCGAATAATGGAATTATCTAATTTAACGGGAGAAAATATAACTCATATCTTGACTTAAATTCTGCTGAGTGAGATTATCTCAAAATAAGAAGGTACTTGTTACAGCTGCGTACTTGGTGTCCTAGTTCTTCCAACTCCGAGTCATCGATTCAATCCCTTTGGTGAGTTTGGAGGTCCAATGTCTGAGAAGTCTCTGAATCGACGCGCATTTCTTCGGGTGGCAGCCGGTACGACATTGGCAACGCTGGCCAACCAGAATGCTTTTGTTTCAAAGCCAAACCGACCCTTGGAAGGGAATGCCATTGCCCAAGCGGCGGCCGGAAGCAATTCCAAACCTGTTACTGTGCGCTTCAACGTCAAAATCCCAATGCCGGACGGGACTAATCTCTCGGCAGATGTCTACCGCCCCGAGGGATCGGGAAAATTTCCGACACTTCTGTCGCGCACCTACTTCAACAATTCGCCCGTGAAACAGGCAATGCAGTACGCACAGAAGGGATATGCGGTCGTTTTCAACGATGTGCGAGGCCGATACGACTCGGATGGGAAGTGGTACCCGTATTCTAATGAACCGCGTGATGGTTATGCCACCCAAAGCTGGGTGGGAGAGCAGCAATGGTGTAATGGCAAGATTGGAACGTTCGGAATTTCCTACGATGGATTCACCCAGGTTATGGCGGCACCGTTTCATTCTCCTTATTTGAAGTGCATGGTGCCGAATACCAGTCAGGAAACCAACTTCGGTCTGCTCTACAGCGACGGAGTGCTGCAGCTCAGCGTCATTCTCACAGCCGGGCTGTTCTTTGCCGGGCGCGTGCAGCAGCCAGCCGGCACCGGGGTGTTCGGTGGCGGCCAACCGGTAATCAACTTCGAGGAACTATTTCGCCGCCTCCCCCTGATCACGGCCGCGGATGACATCACGGACGCCCCCTGGATCAAGGACTGGATCAAGCACGATCGCTTCGACGAGTACTGGAGATCCTATGGCATCAAAGGGAAATACAACGACATTCAGGCTCCGGCATGCTTGATTGCAGGATGGTATGACTGCCTTCTCCACGAGAACTGGAGGATGTTTAAGGGGCTTCGGGAGCAGGGAGGATCGCGAGAGGCAAGGGAAGGGACAAAAATCTTCATCGGAGCTTGGGCGCATGGTGCGATCCCGTGGGAAGGGCTGGACATGAATTTCGGTCCCAGCGCTGGACTCGATTTCGATGCTTTGCACTTGCGATGGTTTGACTACTGGCTCAAGGGTATCAAGAACGGCATCGACGAGGACCCGCCCATCAAGATCTTTGTTATGGGACGGAATGTTTGGAGGTCTGAGAACGAGTGGCCCCTCGCCAGAACGCAGTGGACAAAATACCACCTTGAAAGCGAGGGCAAAGCCAACTCATTAGCCGGAAATGGGAAGTTGACCACTTCGTCGCCCTCGAAATCGGCGTCGAAAGACACGTTCGACTACGATCCTGAAAATCCGGTGCCCACGCTTGGCGGCCAGATCGTTGTATTTCCAAAGTTATGGGGACCGCGGGATCGGCGGCCAGTCCAAAATCGGCAAGATGTTCTGGTTTACACAAGTGAGCCGCTTTCGCAGGATCTGGAAGTGACAGGTCCCGTGAGCGTGAAGCTGTTTGCGGCTTCAAGCGCGCCCGACACCGATTTCACCGCTAACCTGACCGATGTGTATCCGGATGGGACAGCAGTGCAAATCTGCGAGGGTGTGATCGGAGCCCGATTCCGCCAAAGCCTTGAGCATCCGACCTTGATCGAGCCAGGGAAAGTTTATGAATACACCATCAGTCTTTGGGAAACCAGTAATGTATTCAAGGCGGGTCATCGCATCCGGCTGGAGATTTCCAGCAGCAACTTTCCACGGTTCGCCAGAAACCAGAATACAGACAAGCCGTTCGGAATGAGCACGGAAATCAGGGTGGCGCGCCAGACCATACACCACAGCGCCGAGTACCCATCTCACCTCATTCTGCCCATCATCCCGTGAAGAGGCTTAATTACGGCTGTCCATGCGGGCAGGCGACGTTTCATCCGCGAGGTACAGCACTGCGAGTTTCCCAGGATTTTGTGGCGTTGGGGTAAGCATTGACCCCGTTCGACGAATACGAAACAAGGCTGGAGACATTCTATGTATCTCGGGATAGATATCGGCGGAACCTTCACTGATATTGTGTGCTTAGGAACGGACGGTTCCGTGATTGTCAGGAAGGTTTCCTCAACAGTTGACGACTACAGCCGCTCCATCGCGGAAATCCTTCCGGAAATCAGCCGGAAGCATTCGCTGGATCTCAGCCAAGTGAAGGAAGTGACCCACGGAACCACGGTGGCGACAAACGCGATTCTGCAGCGCAGCGGCGCCAAGACCGGACTGATCACAACCAAGGGATTCCGTGACGTGCTCGAGCTTCGCAGGATCCGCATGCCCGAACTCTATAACTGGTTTTGGGACAAACCTCCTGACCTGGCAGAGCGGCCCAATCGGCAAGAAGTCACGGAACGGATCGACTCTCGAGGTCAGGTACTGGTGCCACTCTCCCGAGAAGATGTCGAGAAGGCAGTCGACAAATTAGTAGCAAATGGCGTGCAATCCGTCGCAGTGTGTCTTCTCAATTCCTACGCCAGCCCGCGCCACGAACAGGAGGTAGCGGGTCTTGTCCGCAAGCGACACCCCCAGTTGAAGCTGTGTGTCTCCAGTGAAATCCTCAGAGAGATGAAGGAATACGAACGGACTGCCACCGTCGTGGTCAATGCCTATGTGCTCCCCTTGATGGAGGGCTACATCGGGGCTCTCAAGACTTCGCTCGAAAGGGTTCGGATTCGAACACCCTTACTCATTATGCAATCCAACGGCGGGTCTATGACCGCCGAAAGTTGCATGAAGAAGCCTGTCTTCAGTATTGAGTCTGGACCGGCAGCCGGTGTCATTGCTTCGCATGCCCTTGCCAAAGCCAACGGACTGGACCACGTAATTACCTTCGACATGGGAGGCACTACGGCGAAGGCTTCGATCATCGAAAAGGGCCAGGTGAACGTGAGTTCGGAATACGAGGTGGGTTCTTCCCTTTCGATCAGCAGTCGGTTGATCAAAGGAGGTGGGCACCTGATTCGAGTTCCAGCGATCGACATTGCGGAAGTGGGCGCAGGAGGAGGCTCGATCGCCTTGGTGGACCGGGCAGGAGGGCTGCAGATCGGTCCTGAAAGCGCTGGTTCTAATCCAGGTCCGGTTTGCTATGGCGCTGGAGGCCAGAGCGTCACGATAACCGATGCCAATCTAATCCTTGGCTACATTAACCCTGGGGGACTGGCCGGTGGCGCTATCCAACTTGACCGGGCCAAAGCAGAGGCGGCGCTGAAGGCCCAGATCGGAGGACCGTTAAAGGCGGATCCGTTTGAAGCGGCCTACGGGATTCACCTCATTGCCAACTCCAACATGATGCGCGCCCTGCGGGCTGTCTCTACGGAACGTGGTCGTGACGTTCGCCAGTACACGTTGATCGCTTTCGGAGGCAATGGGCCCATCCACGCCGGAGGAATCGCACATTCCCTAGGCATAAAGAAAATTGTCATCCCTCCTTATCCGGGGCTGTTTAGTGCCTTCGGGTTGCTTTTTGCTGATGTTCAACATGACTTCGTCCAGACCTTCTTCCATGAAACCCGGGGGCTCAGGATAGAGAACCTGAATCAGACTCTGCTCGAGATGGAGGAAGAAGCAAGAGGAATTCTGCGTCGGGAGGGTTACATCGGTGCGCGGGTGGCGATCGAAAGGTCGGCCGACATTCGGTATGTTGGGCAGTGCTTCGAATTGGCGATTCCTCTTCCGCCCGGGTCCCTGGATGAGAAGTCGATTCGGCTTTTGGAGAACGCCTACGATGAGGAGCATGAAAAGACTTACGGACACAGGGCGGCCAACCAACCGAGATACACGTTTGTCAACCTGCGGGTGCGAGCCAGGGGGGTGCGTGGCCGGAACTTTCGCCCAAAAGCCCCCGTCGGCTTGAAGACAAGTAATTCGTACACACGAGCGGCCTACTTTGGCAAGGATCGAGGACTTCTGGACGTTCCTGTCATCACGCGGTATCAGTTGACGTCGCGATTTCGGAAGGGACCGTTGTTTGTGGACGAGTACGACTCAACGACGGTAGTTCCCCCGGATTCGCGTGCCATGTTGGACGTTTATGGAAACATTCGCATCCAGCTCAAGTAGTGTAGGAGGAGGGAGATGGCTCTTCGGAAAATGCTGCCCCCGGTGATTGGCAAAGGAAATGGAGCCCTGACTGTCAGAAAGCGCAAGTCTCATTCGACGCGACCGAAAGTCGATCCGATTACTCTAGGGATCATTCGCAATCATCTCAGCACCTATGCCGATGAGATGGCGAATACTGTGATTCGAACCGCTTACTCGACGATGGTTCGTGACGCCATGGACTTTTCCACCGCGCTGTGTGATGCGCACGGGCAGACGATAGCTCACGGTGTCACCATCCCTTTCCATCTCGGATCGATTCATTTCGCACTCGGCGCCGTTCTTCAGAAATACCAAGATCAGGTTTACCCTGACGATATCTTCATCCTGAATGATCCCTTCAGCGGGGGCATACACCTACCCGACATTTTCCTCTTCAAGCCCGTATTCTTCAAAGGCGAGTGCATTGGTTTTTCTGCCGTTGTCAGTCACCATGTTGATGTCGGTGGACGAGTCCCGGGCAGCAGTGCCTGTGACAGCACCGAGATCTTCCAAGAAGGACTCCGGATTCCACCCTTGAAGCTCTATGAGCGTGGAAAGCCTTGCGAAGCACTGTTTCAAATGCTGGAACTGAATGTGCGCGTCCCGATCGTCGTTCTCGGAGATATTCGCGCCAACCTGGCTGCCTTGAGAACAGGTGAGCGGGGATTGCTGGAATTGGCTGAACGTTACGGCAAGAAAACCCTCGGTGCTTACCTGGCGGAGTTGCTCGATTATACCGAAAGGCTGGTTCGCTCCGAGTTTGAGTCCTGGCCGGACGGAGAGTATGAATATACCGATTACCTTGATGATGACGGAGTGGATCCCGAACCGATCCCTTTGCACGCAAAGATTATCGTCAAGGGAGACTCGCTGATTGTGGATCTGGAAGGCAGCGCGCGCCAAGTAAAGGGAGCCATCAATTCTCCATTACCCTACACGGTATCCACCGTTGCCTACGCCGTGCGATCATTAATGAAGGCAGATATTCCCCATACCTCGGGTTTGTTCCGTGCCCTAGAAGTGAGAACCCTGGCTGGCTCCATTTTCAACCCAGTAATGCCAGCGACTTCTAACATGCGAGGTATTACCGGATTCAGGCTGGCTGACACACTCTTTGGCGCGCTGGCTCAGATCATTCCGGACAGAGTACCAGCGGCAGGAGAAGGAGGAAATTCTCTGGTCTTCATCGGAGGCTATAACGACCATGGCGAGCCCTTCGTAGTTTCCGACCTGATCGCGGGTACGTGGGGTGGACGACCCACCAAGGATGGAAACGACGGACTCACCAACCCGGGTTCCATCATCGCGAATATTCCAGCCGAATTGATGGAGCTGGAGTACCCTGTGCGCTTGCTGCAATATGGCCTCGTGAAAGACACGGGTGGCGCCGGCAAACATCGCGGTGGATTAGCGATTATTCGGGAGTGGTGCTTGGTTGGAACAGAAGCCATTGCTTCGACGCGCACGGACCGCCGAAACCATTTGCCCTACGGACTCCACGGCGGGCTCCCGGGGGCGCGGTCTTCTCTCGTTGTCATCTCTGATGGAAAGATCATCAATCGCGGGACGAAGGATAGTTTTCCAATGCGTCGCGGCGAAGCCATACGGCATTGCACCGCTGGTGGCGGAGGGTGGGGTAACCCGCTGGAGCGTTTGCCGGAGAAGGTTCTCGAAGACGTTGTCGATGAGAAGGTCTCGATTGAAAAGGCACGGGAACTCTATGGTGTCGTTATTCGCCCTGAAGACATTCTGGTGGATGAAGAGGCGACCCTCGAGCTGAGGCGCTCCATGGCAACGGTTGCCGAACGTTCCGCGGATCATCCAGGCAACGGAGCGAGTCGAAATTCCTCCATTGTCATCGATGGAACACAAGGCAACAGCTCGCAGCTGGAGAATCCAGGGATTCAAGAACTCCGATGAGCGGATCCCGGCGGACTTTTCTTAGAAGCGTGGGTACCGGCCTTCCAACTCTCACAATGCTGTTGAGGAGAGAGACGGATGGCTCCGTCCAATCGCCTGTTCGTTCTGTTGCCCAAGACAAGGTTTCCAAGTTCACCCCGATCGACCTCAATCCCTACTTCACGGCATCAACCTCAGACTTTGGAATACGACAGCAAGCCAAGGCATTTAGCTCGGACGGTTTTGTTCATGCACCCGCCGGAGAACAGATTTTTTTGGGAATTCCCTTCTTGTTGGGCCCTGCAGGGTTGCACGCCAAACGCTATGCGGCGCTCAGTACTTCCAAGCGTTCCTGGAGTATTCAACAGTTGGAGATCCCGCTCGTTGGACAGGCCAGTTTCATATGTCTCGCACACTTCTGCGACTGGGATGAGAATGAAAATCCGGCGCCAAGTCCTGATCTGGTGGAAGTGTTGGAAAAAGTGGGCCAGCGCTTAGGGGAAGCCACGCTGGTTTATAAGGACGGATCAACAGCAACGCAGCCGATTCGCAGGCGCTTTGAAGTGAGCTCTCCATCGGTTTCTTTGGGGCAAGGATGTTTCGCCGCCCAGGTTCACAAGTTACCCACGCCCGCACAGCTCTCTGATCCCCTGGACAACGCCACGGCTTGGGGGGATCTGCAGCAAGGCTTTCTCTGGAGCCGGATCCTCCCGATTGTGTGGGTTTGTGCTCTCGCCAATCCGCATCCCACGAGACAACTCAAATCACTCCGTCTTCAATCGACTGCCGAAGATGCGCTCGTCTTGTGTGGCTTGACGCTGTTTCGAGGAAGTGAGAGTCCTCTCCGCCACCTTAGACTGACTCACTATCAAATCACCCTTCCGGAGGCGGTCCCGAATGCCAAAGATCGCTGGAAGATCAGTGTAGACCTGGGTGTTGTGGCACGCACTCAGAGCCTCAGTCCCTTTGAGCCTTCCGTTTGGCTGTCCGCAGGGGCGTTTGGACACGGCGATCCTGTTCAGGCTGCCACAGTGCCCTCCAGGCATCTTCATGTGGAAGTGGCAGCGACTGCCGATGCCACATTGAATTTGAACGACTTGAAAACCGGGGAGCGGTTCGAATTTGAGCTGAGGAAGGTTCTTCCAGGTCGGGAGCTGAAGGCCAAGCCTCGAGGAGACCTCTTTATCGAGATTCTCGAGCCTGAGAGAGTGCGGCTGCGCGGCCAAGTTGTAGACAGCGAAACGGGTCGAACAACACCTGCCCGCATTGCATTCCGGTCGGGAGAGGGCCGTTATATTCCTCCCCAAGGGCATCGAGCCCAGATCAACACTGGGTTGTGGGCAGACTACGGTGCTGATCTGAAAATTGGCAGTTCGTCGTTTGCTTATGTTGACGGGAGGTTTGAGGTCGAGCTGCCCGTAGGTGAGTCTTACGTCGAAGTAAGTAAGGGCTTCGAGTATGCGCCCGTGCGGCGAAAGCTGGAAATCAAGCCGGAGACTGGGGAACTGAAGCTCGAGGTCGCACGATTCAAGCACCTGCGTTCCAAAGGCTGGGTCAGCGCGGATACCCATGTGCATCTGCTTTCACCATCAACGGCCCTTCTGGAAGCTCAGGCAGAAGGACTGAACCTGGTCAATCTGCTGGCACTGCAAATGGGTGATGCCTTCGCCAACATTGGAGATCTGGCGCATGGACCCCTCGTCTCCCGGGATGGTGATTCGATGGTCTGGCTGGGGAGCGAGAACCGGCAACACATCCTGGGGCACATCGGTTTGCTTGGTGGCACTCACCAGAATTCACCTGTTTTTCCCATGTCAGTGGATGGACCTGCGGAGGCGTCCTTCGGCGAGCCTCTCTGGAACAGCATGGCAGAATGGGCTGATGAGTGCCGACGACGAGAAGGATTGGTGGTGGCGCCGCACTTCCCTCATCCCACGGGAGAAATAGCTGCCGACGTTGTTTTGGGAAAGATTGACGCTGTCGAGCTCTGGCCGACCAATAATCGCTCAACGAGTGAGCCGAACTACGGTGAGTTCTTTAATGGACTGCGTTTTCAAGATTGGTATCGCTACTTGAATTGTGGTTACCGGCTACCCGCTGTGGGGGGGACCGACAAGATGTCTGCTGCAATGCCCGTGGGAGCCAACCGGACGTATGCATTCCTTGGAGATCAGGAGTTCAGTTTCGCGAATTGGGCAAAGGCGGTGCGGAAGGGCAATACATTCATGACGACTGGACCATTGCTATTCTTCAAAGCGGACGGCCGTGTTCCAGGAGAAGAAATCCTGATGCGATCTGGCTCGGGAAGCGTCGAGGTAGAGTTGGAAGTTGCGTCTCTCGTTCCGTTCCATCGCGTCGACGTTGTCATCAACGGACGTGTGGTTGCGACACGGGAGGAACAGAGAGGAACTCACCAGATGACGCTTCGAGAGAGGCTTGCCGTCGTTGGCCCGGCATGGCTTGCAGCGCGCTGTGCTTCGAGAGTGGCTCCTGTCACTCCTTGGAACTTCAGGACGCAAGCCCACACGTCTCCGGTTTATGTTCGGGTACCCAGGCAAGAACTGTTCTCGGCCCCGGTTGCGAAGTATTTACTCACGTTGATCGAGGGAGGGCAAACTTATGTCGAGACTTTGGCCATCCAGCCGGACCACGACCGGTTCATCCGAACGTTGAAAGTATTCCAAGACGCTCGAGCGGCCCTACACCATAGGTTGCATCAACATGGAATTCCCCACTGAGCGGAGACCCTTGTCTCATGAGCAAGTCCTAAACACTATGCGAGGGCGAATTGCGGGTACTTTTGTTCTAGGCTCGTTGATCGCACTTGTGTCGCAAACGCTTGGCCAAGAATCAGCGCATGCCTGGAAGTCTCAAGGCGTGATCGATAACTCCAAAAGCCCTCATGCCAAGCTGCACTCTGTTCCCGTCAGTGCTGTAAGCATAGGAGATGGTTTCTGGTCTGCTCGAATTCGCAGTAATGTCGACACCAGCCTTCCCACCTTGTTGGAACTCTTCGAGCAGCACGGCGTGGTCGACAACTTCCGGCGATTGTCTGGGCGGAAGAAAGTGAATCGCAGAGGACTGCTTTGGACCGATTCGGATCTTTACAAGTGGATGGAAGGAGCAGCGTTCGTTCTGCAAACGGCGAACCATGCCGAGCTTCAAACCAAATTGGAAGACCTGATCGATGATGTGGCGGCCGCACAGGAACCGAGCGGGTATTTGAACACATACTATGTCGAAGATCGCGTCAGCGAACGCCTCAGATGGTTTCAGGGATCACATGAGCTGTATTGCCTCGGCCATCTTTTGCAGGCGGGATTCGCCCATTATCGAGCGACAGGCAGTCGAAAGCTCCTTTCTGTGGGAATCAAGTATGCCGATTACCTCATTGACAACTTCGGTCCAGACAAGCGTCCAATCTTTCCGGGACACCCCGAGTTGGAAATGGCACTCGTCGAGCTCTATCGGATAACTGGCGATCGCCGCTATCTCGCATTTGCCGGCTATTTGCTGGGCGGTGACGGCGGGGAGCGCCTTCGCTTATCCGATCTGGAAATCAGGAACTTATTCACCGGAATCCCTTTCACATCGCGAAAAGTCCTCTCCGGTCACGCAGTGCGGGCGCTGTATGCCTGCAGCGGTGCGACCGACTATTACATGGAAACGGGCGACCCTGTCTATCTGAAGACTTTGGAGATTCTTTGGAAGGATAAGGATATGGCAGAACGCAAGATGTACCTCACTGGGGGCGTTGGCTCGCGATCGGACGGCGAAGCGTTCGGCGATCCCTTTGAGTTGCCCAATGCCCGAGCCTACGCGGAGAGTTGCTCCTCGATCGCCAGTTTGATGTGGAACTGGCGAATGCTTGCGGTAACCGGTCAGGCGCGGTTCGCAGATCTCATTGAACGGCTTCTGTACAATGCGATCAACGCCGACGTCTCTCTTTCGGGAACCACCTACTGCTATCGGAGTCCTCTGGCCTCTCGCGGAGAGAAATACCGCAACCATTGGTATGATTGCACCTGCTGCCCTCCAAATCTGCAACGGACGTTTGCATCTCTTCCGGGCTACTTCTACAGCACGAGCCCTGAAGGTGTCTCGGTCCATCTATTCCACAACTCGACCCTTGATTGGCATCTGGAGGACGGAACTGGGCTGCGGTTGAAGCAGGAAACCAATTATCCGTGGGATGCAACTGTGACACTGACCTTGGAGCCCGAGCAGCCGCGAGAGTTTGCACTGGCAATGAGAATCCCCGGCTGGTCACGCGAAACCAAGGTGCAGCTGAATGGCGCACCGGCGGAGGGTGACGTCCAAGCCGGCGAATACTTCACCATTCGCCGTCGCTGGCGGCGGGGTGACAAGGTGATGCTGGTCTTCGACATGAAGCCCCGACTCACCCGGGCGGATTCTCGCGTCGAGGATAACCGCGGAAGAGTTGCAGTAGAGCGTGGCCCTTTGGTCTATTGCCTCGAACAGATCGATCAGGTGGGTGATGAAGCTGTTTCCGAGCGGCTGCTTCTCCTAACGAAGGACCCTGGCTCGATATTCGCGAGCGAGTACCGTCCGGAAATCTTGGGTGGAATCTGCATGTTGAAAGGTCGGGGCATCGTCAACCCTGGTTCTCAAACTGAAAACCGACTTTATCGCGACTGGAAGAGGACCGGTGCAGAAAGCTGGAAAGAGGTCGAACTGGTTTTCACGCCTTTTTATGCCTGGGGAAACCGGGGGCTGAACAGTATGGAGGTCTGGATTCCCTACAGTCTGGGCAAGGAGTGATCAAGCGAGCTTCCGGCAGCGGGCGCCAAGGGGTCCTTAGTGATTTACTTCGCCAAGTCCGCATAGACTCGGACGGCTTGGTCAGCTAGCTGGAGCGCTTCAGCGCTTTCGGCGGGGGTCGCGAATCGAGCTCCCGTGTTCAGCCAGTGAATCGTTCCCTTGAGGTATCTCTGCAGATAGCGAATAGAAGACAGTTCCCGGACTTTGGCCCCGTCGCGCAGAAAATAGATTGGGTTCGTGTGAGCAAATACGGAGAGGCCGCGCGGCAGGATGGGACTCTTGGCGTCGGGATCTTCAGCCACTCGTGCAGCGACCCAGCTGCTGCGGTCCAGGTCGAGCATGGCTTCCACGTCTAGTGAGTATAGACCGTCGGGCGAGGGCCTGTTGCGCGCTGTGACGTTGTTGATCGCTGCCGTTTCGCCATTCACGACAATTTCGAGGCTTCCGAAAGGCAGAATGGACTTGGCCGTCGCGCGCGCTTTGACCCGGCGTTTCCTGGTGAATGGAACGACATCTCCTGCTGTGTAGCCGTCCACATCTAGAGTGAGTATAGGCCCATTGGTCACAAAGCCATTCCCTGCCTTGAGTCCAGCCAACCAACCATCGTAGGTTGGGTTCCCTGCATGTCGCGCATAGAGTCGATTGCTGCCGACTGGGATGTTTTCGCCCATCTTGTCCGTACCCGCAGCAATCGGGATTCGAAAACCGCAGTTAAGATACTGGTAAAAGAGGTCCAGAGAACGCATCACGGTGAACTCAGCCTGAGACATTCCGGAGTTCTTCCATGGTCCCCAGTGACTGGGGAGTTGGGTCGGGTCGTCATAGGTGATCAGATCAACCGCATCGACCAGTCCCAGAGCGATATCGATCGGCGACTCGGCACCTGGCAAGTTGCAGAAATGGGCCCAGGTCGAGACCCCTCCTTGGCGACGGGCTGCTCGCAGGATTCTAGCCAAAACAAGATTGCGATTGCTGGTCCCCTGAAACGTACCGCCAAAAGGTTCGAAGGGTTGAATAATCTGGCTCAGACGTAACAGCGTCACATGTCCTTGTTGCCAATCGCGCGCTTCCTGGCCAACAAAGACCGCGTGCTTCGGAGTCGAAACCGGGTCCAGACTGCCGGTAAATTTCTCCTTGTCGCGAGTAAAGTCGCTGACCAGCAAGTTCAAAACATTCAAGTCTTCGGCTCGCATCTGCAGGTGCGATTCTGATTGAGACAGCAGATGAACGTGGGTGTCACCGCTCAGATAACCCTGCTCTCGCATGTCGATCCAGCGCCGCATGCGGAAGGTCAAAGCTCCAGAAGCCAGAGTCGAGCCGTCGATTTCGGTTCTGATCGGATAGGTCTCAAGTCCTTGTCTCAGTTCGACCGTCAGACGACCGGGGAGCTCTCTCAGGACAAAAATTCCATCCACATAGCATCGACGCTTGCCGAGGTATTCAACGTGTGAATGATTGCCGTCCGCTTCGACACGCTTTCCGTTTTCATCCGTCAAAACCACCGTGGCCGCTACGAGCTCGCCGGTCCGATCATCAACGATGCGTGCTTCGAGCCGATCTGAGCTTGAAGCGCGATAGGACCAAAGAAGGAGGACGCCCAACGAAGATCGGATGACCCAATGACGGAATGAATCCTTGGACATGGGAAAACTTTCTACCGTACTACGGCATTCTGCTCGACCGCTACGCGCTGGCTCCTGACGCAGAATAGGAGCGATGTGCCCAACAGAAGCAACAGGCTCAACACACTGAACGCGAAGACAAAGTTACCCGTTTGATTCGTCAGATAACCAACCAGCTTGGGGCCGGCGTAGCCACCCAGATTGCCGATGGCGTTGATAAGACCCAACGCAGCTCCAACCGACGCACGGGGAAGTGTCTCGGTCGGGATCGCCCAAAATGAACCCAATACTCCCCAGGACCCTACACTCGAGAAGCAGATGAGTGCAAAAGACACCAGCAACCAATGACCGCTTAAGAGCGATCCCAGCAGCAACAGGGTTCCGGACAGTGCCAGCCCTATAGCCACGTGGTTTCGCCGTTCACCGGTTTTGTCGGAATGGCGGGAAAACAACACCATGCCTACACCCGCCAGAAGATAGGGCAGCGCATAAAGGACACCGGTTTCAAAGCTGCTGAGTTGCGCCAGGCTCTCGAAGGCACTTGGAAACCAGAACAGGCAACCATAGTTGAAAGTCGCAATCAGGAAGTTGATCACCACGAGGACGACGACCGGAAACGAGATCAACGTTCGCCAAACGGGGGCGCCCACCCCCTCGATCTCGGCGGCTTCGCCATGCAGTTTGTTCTTCAGTTCCTGACGTTCGCTTGCAGAAATCCATGGCGCTCTATCCGGGGAATCATGAATGCAAGTCAGCCAGACCGGCAACCAAGCGAACGGCAGCAGGCCTTCGGATATGAGAAGAACGCGCCAGCCCCAGCCATCGAGAATCCACCCCGACAGTGGGGAAGAAAGGATCATGGCCGCGGGGAGGCAGAGCATCCAATAGGAGTTGGCGCGTGCTCGCTCAACGCGAGGAAACCAGTTCGCAAGCAGCACCAGGGTCGCGGGCCAGACGCCGCCTTGAGCGATTCCCAGGAGGAAGCGCATCACCCAGAGCTCTTCCTTGGAGCGCACGAAACCGCAGGCGATTGCGCAAACACCCCAAGTCACCAGCAAGAGGCTTACAAAGTGCTTCGCGCTCCACCGACTGGCAAGAAACCCACCCGGAATCTGCAGCAAGAAATACCCCCAGAAGAAGGCACCGGCAGCACCACCACCTTGGGCGGCATCCATCTGAAGGTCGAGGCTTATCCTGGGCAGTGCCAGGGAGATGTTTGTGCGATCGATAAAGGCGATGGTGTACATCACAAACGCTACAGGAATGATCCGAAGCCATCGCTCTGTCAGCACTGAAGAAAGCTCCTTCGATTCTCACGGCAGCCGTCACAGCGCTGCGAATCGCGTTCCGAAGCCGTTCGGAAGTTTATCCTGCCAAGCGTCGATTGCATGTTACAGCGGGCGTGCCCTTGATGTCAGTTCAAGAGCAAGTGATGCTGTTCTCGTTTAGAATTCAGGACTGGAGAGGCGTGTGTCCTGGTGGGCGGTTCCGATTTTCACTCCACGGTAGGGAGACCGGATTTTTTCTGGAAGGGCAAAGCGGAAGGTGTTGCTTTGCCCTTTTCTCGTGGAGCTACAGGAGTGCTAGAAGTCGAACCGTAGACCGAACTGAATGTCGCGCGCATTACCTACCGTGCTGGTGATCCGCCCAAAATTGCTGGTTCCGAAACTCGTGTTTGGATTCCCAAAGTTTGCGTGATTGAGGGCGTTGAAGAACTCTGTCCTGAATTGAATGCGTTTGGTCTCTCCGATCGGGAAGTCTTTGTAGATAGCGAGGTCAAGATTGACAAGACCGGGCCCTCTTACAGTGCCAACACCGGTATTCCCGAAAGTAAAGAGCGCCGCTCGCTGGAAGGCTCCCGTGTTAAACCACTGAGTGATCGCCCGACTCTTGTCAGGACGATCCCAGTCGTTCGGATTGGCAATCTGGTTGGGCCGGCTCCCACCGGAGTTGGAAGTGTCGAAGCTGTCAGTCACGGTTAATGGAAAACCAGATCGAACATAGGAAATCGCAGTCGTCTTCCATCCCCCGATCACGGCATTTAGCGGTGCTGGGAGATTCGGTAAGAAAGGTCTCCCTTTCCCGAATGGAAGAGGATAGATACCGGTTACCGAAAAGATGTGCTGAAGGTCCAGCGTTGAAATCGGGCCATATTCATCCTTCCATCGCCTGAATTCCCGGAAGGGTTGGCCTTCGTTGGTGCTGAACGGACCGGCGATGCTGTTGCCCAGATTCTTGGCATAGGAATAGGACGCCAAGAACCACAGGCCGCTGCCGCTGGTTCTGCGCAGAGTCGCCTGAAACGCATTGTAATTGGAATGCCCCCAGGTCGGCTGGCCACTCATCCCGTTGCAGTTAAACTGCGGGAAAGGACGGCGGTCCAAACAGTTTCCCGGCCCCGGAAAGGGTTGGTTGAAGTTGTACGAAATGACGTTCTTGCGTCCAGCGTTGCCCACGTAATTGAGTTCCATGCCCCACGTTGGCGAAAGCTCTCGCCCAATCCCCAGGGAGTATTGCTGGATGTAAGGCGTACGGTTGTCCCTGATAATTGCATTGCCGTTTGACGGAGTACCAACTGCACTCCCAAAGGGCCTGTTAAAGAACACCGTGGGAACGGCAGGACTCGTGGGATTGGAAATGGAGTTCACAAAAGGAGGACCTTGCATTACCACCTGCTGCTCTTCCGAGATGAAGTTGTAGAAGACCCCATAGCCTCCGCGCAGTACCGTCTTGTCATTGCCAAACATCCTCCAGGCAAAACCCAAGCGCGGACCAAAATTGTTGTACCGAGTCTGGTTCGCCAAGGATCTGCCAATGCCGATTGATGAAGCACTGATGGAGTTGGGGGGCGTTCCAGGAAGGGTTGGAACGCTGCCAGGAAAAACCCATTTGAGTGATTCCACGTCGATCGCAGAAAGCCGATTCTTCTGGTCGAATGGCCGGTGAAAGATTTCATAGCGAACACCCAAGTCGACCGTCAGATCCCTGGAAAGCTTCCAGCTGTCTTGAATGAAAGCATGAGTCCACTTTGTCCTCAAATCGAGCTGGATGGCGTTGTCGTTGTAAAAGCTGCCGGCGACAGTGCCCAGCAGAAAATCGCCAAAGGCATTGAATTGGTTGCCGGGCACACTCGCTCCTGGCGTGGTATAGCGTGGGCTGAATCCGATGGAACCACCGACGGTGTTAACTCGAATATCGAAGTTATGACGCAGGTACGTAAGCCCCCCTCCAATCTTCAGGGAGTGATTCCCCGACACCTTGCTGAACGTATCTTCCAGGGTGTAGGTGTCGGCCCGCCCTATCTGCGGCGCGGTAAAGTCGCTGGCCAGGGAGGTCCAGCCGGTAACGTTGATGACAGGAAACCCGTCTGCCTGTCTCGCCGGCTTAATCCCCTCGATCCCCGCCTCGGCCAGGATGTTTCTTCCCGTTGTTTCATTCACCCGGTTCTGCCGGAAATTCCCGTATCCCACATTCAGGGTATTAACGCTCGTTGGCCCGAAAACGTGGTTCCAACCGATCTTGTGGTTCTCGCCCCCGGTGTCCCCAAGTTCCCCGAATCCCGGCAAGGGTGTCGCAAAGGGTGTGATGCCCGTGGGAAAGAAGAAGCTGGTTGTACTCTTGGTGTAACGGGCATTCAGGCTGTCGCTCGCTGAAAAATCACGGTCGTAGCGCAAAGAATATTGGTTGGGACTGTTTGTCTGGTTGGGATTGGCAACGTAGTTGGCAGCAAAGCCAGGCTGCTGCGGAGCGGGCCACCACGTCATGAAGTACTTTGCTTGCGGAGAAATGCGGTTTTCCGGAATTTGATTATTCGCGAAAGGTTGACGCTGGCCTGTTGAGGGATCAAAGGTCAGTGGATCATAGAGTGTTGTGCCAGTTTGAGAGAAATTGCCACTCCGGATAGACAATGGCGGGAGCGTGAGCACGCGGGTGATTCCCCGACTTTCACGCAACCCTTCGTAGGAAAAGAAGAAAAAGTCTTTCTGCGAACCTGGTATAGGCCCGCCAAAGGTTCCACCAAATTGATTTCGCTTGAATTCAGGCAGCTTTCCCGGCTGGAAAAAGGGGCGCGCGTCAAGATTATCGTTACGGATAAACTCGTAAGCCGAACCGTGGTATTGCAGAGCCCCACGTTTGGTAACGATTTCGATTTGTGCTCCACCGGTGCGGCCATACTGGGCATCGTAGCTGTTCGTTTGGATCTTGAACTCTTGAATCATATCCACGCTGGGTGAAAGATTCATCCGGTGACCATCGGCGTCAGATTGATTCTGCATGCCATCAATGTACGTGAGCGTCGCTGTGTCGGAGGCTCCATTCGCGCTGACACCTCCACCGTGGGTAGCCATGTGACCCTTGTTGCCTGGCTGCACGCCGGGAGTCAGCGTCGCCAGCTGGATGAAGTTGCGACCATCTAACGGCAGCTCACGAACTGGCTCGGCGCCGATCACCTCTCCGATCGAGGCTTGATCAGTGCGTATCACCTGAGCTTGCCCTTCCACGGACACTTGCTGGGTCACTTCGCCAACTTCCATGCCAATCTCCAGGCGCGCTCGTTCGGCCACGTGCAGAACAATGCCTTTGATTGTCTTTTCCTTAAAACCAGGCGACAAGGCGGTCACGTCATATTGGCCTGGTTTGAGATTTTCCACCACATAGGTCCCATCCTTGCCCGTGATGGCTTCCCGCTTGAAGCCGGTGCTCGCATCTATGACGGTCACCTTAGCCCCGACGATGACTGCGCCCGACTGATCGGTGGTGACCCCCACGATGGATCCCGTGCCTAGCTGGGCCCATCCCGCACCCGCCAGTGAAATAAAACCGCAGATCGCAAGAATAGCGTTCCTGAGACGCATGTCGTTGCTCCTTTCTATTCTGTCCGGAATAGCAAGATTCCACTCTCGAGGATTTGATGTGGGATGTTGCTCCTAAGCAGTGACGATGTCAAGCACTTTTTTCAAATAATACGATCATTCCATCTAATGAGATTGAAGAGTGCCGAGATCCTGGCTCCGAGACTTGAGAAACGAGAAAGTAGTGCCTCCCCAGAACTCAAAAATCCATGCAATGAATCTTAGATAAATAATTATTTATTAGTGAGATAAAACGTCATGCTGGCATCTTGATCCACGCTTTTGAGGCGCGACCGGCCCCCGGTCCAAACAACCACCGTCAGACCGATTGACAACCCTCCACTCAACGGTGTAGTCTCATTGAAAGAAAACTCGTAAATGATTGGGGCAACGAAAAGCCGGTTGTTTTCCCCGGAGCGAGGGTGGGTGAGCCCGTGATTTTGCAATTAACCAATTCATTCTTATCTTCGCCTTGCTGGGTCAAAACGACAATGCTCTTTCAGGTTGCCCGATCTCTTTTGTGCTTGGCGCTGTTTCTGGGCTTGTCTGGAGCCGCTTCTCAGGTTTCACCAGATCAGCTGCTCAGAGAAGCCCAACAGGCGCTAACTCGAGGTGACTACGACCGGGCTATTCCGATCTTCCAGGAGCTTGTGCGCGCCGATAGCAAATCGCCCTCACTGGTTCTGATGTTGGGCGTTGCCCAATATCAGAAGGGAGACTTCGCTTCGGCGGCAGCCAGTTTTAGGAAAAGCCTGCGGCTGCGTCCCAAGTTCCCCGTTGCGGATGCTTTTCTTGGACTGAGTGAGACTCAACTGGGTAAGACGGAACAGACTCCAGAGCGCCTACGCCGGGCGTTTGCGTCCAACGATCCTGCAATCGATTCCCAGCTGAAGCGGCTTCTGGGCATGTCGCTGGGAAAGCACTACGTTGAGAGCGGCAGTACCCTGGAAGCTGAGCAGGTTTACCTCACCTTGATGCAGAACTATCCCAACGATACCGAAATTGTGTATCAGAGCTTCTGGCTTCATCTGGGGCGAGCGGATCAGCTCATGCGGGTCATGCTGGCGGAGGCGCCAAACTCGTTTCGTACCCATCAGATGCTGGGGCATCTTCTAGCCGGAAAGCGGCTCTACCCTGCCGCCATCGAGCGGTTCCGGCTTGCGCTGAAAGAAAATCCAAGCGCACCGGGGCTTCATTATGAGATTGGAAACCTGTTTCTGGCGGGTGGAGATTCGAAGAGCGCGGCGACAGAGTACGAAAAGGAGCTACGGTTGAATCCCCAACATGCTGGAAGTTATTATCAACTGGCTGAAATCGCGGCGCGGAATCAGGAACCGGATCGGGCCTGGGAGCTGTATCAGAAGACACTGCAGTGGGATCGCACGCATGTGAACGCAATGGTGGGTCTGGCGACGGCCTTGCTGTCGAAGGACAGGCCCGAAGAGGCACTGCCATATTGCCAGAGTGCGGTGAAGATTGCTCCTTCGAACCCGCGTGGTCACTATCTGCTGTCGCGAGTTTATCGTACCCTGGGACGATCGACAGAAGCAGCTGCCGAACTGGCGATATTCGAAAAGCTGCAGAAGGAAGCCAGCAGCGAAACAGCTAATCTCTTGAACCTTACCGCGATGGGCGCCCAAGACCTCACAATCACGAATGGCTTTGATTCGGAACCGCCCGTGAAGGAGTCTAAGTGACATCCGCCGAGTCCATTTGTTCCTTTGCTTTTCTCAAGTTCAACTGGGCTTTCTATTTTGACATTCGATTGCGAAGCACGAAGCGTGATTGTTTTCCTTCTGGTACGCGAACTCCCAGCGGGGCTCTCACGACGAACTCCAAAGAAGATCTCCGGTGGTGGGTAGCCGGGCTCGCGTTAGCAGGTTTCTTCCTTGCCTCACCGACAGTCTATGGATCGGATCCACGACTGGAACGCGGCCTCCTGGCGGCCCGCCGGGGCGATTGCATGGAGGCTCTGGTTGATTTAAGAGCGGCTATCGCTTCCCCTTCTCTGAACAAACAGGCGCTCACAGCGGCTGGACTGTGTGAAACGCAGCTTGGTCACCCTGAGCAGGCCACGGTGAGCTTTCAGAGAGTAGTGGAGCTTGACCCGAAAGACTGGCAGGGCTGGCTCAACCTGGGATCCAATTATCTGACGTTGAACCAACCAGACAAGGCAGTAGCCACCTTTCGTGAAGCCACCAAGCTGAAGGCCGACAACGCTTCGTTATGGTTCAACCTGGGTCTGGCACTGGATAAATCAAGAAACCCTGAAGAAGCCTTCGAAGCTCTGGAACGAGCGCATGACTTGAGCCCGAAGGACGGACAGATTCAAGCCCTATCACAACAGTTGGCCAACCAACTGACTACCAGGGCAGCCGGCTATATTGAGAAAAAAACCTATGCAAAGGCCAAGCTTCTCCTCCTTCGCCTGGGGCCCTCCTCGAACGCGTCGGCAACCTGGCATAATCTGTTGGGTCAAGCAGAATTCAAGCTCGGTGAGGCAAAGCCCGCTATCGAGCACCTTCAGAAGGCTCTCCACATCGAACCCGACAATGAGCAGTACTTAATGGACCTGTCAGAGTGCCTCATTGCATTTCGGGCTTACGACGCGGCAAGAAAGTTCCTCGAGGTTGGGCTCAAGAGAAGCCCTGATTCAACCAGAATCAGGTTTGGTCTTGCGGTGGCTTACCAGCTTGACAAACGACCGAAAGAGGCCGTCTCCCTGCTGGAGAACCTGCGGCTCGCAAGTCCGGAGTTCGAACCTTCCTATATTGCTCTCGGAATCGCCTACGAAAGCTTGGGAAAGTGGGAAGCGATGATTGAGCTGGGCGCGAGTCTAAAAGACCGCAGCCCCCACAATCCCAACGGCTGGTACCTTGAAGGTGCAGGCCTCCTGGGGTTGGTTTCAGAACAACCCGCGAAACTGCCAGGCGCAATTTCAGCATTGAAGAAGAGCCTGTCGCTTGGTCCCGAATCCATTAAGACGCGCTTCATGCTGGCCAAATCCTACCTTCAAGCGGGAAACACCGAACTTGCAGAGCGCGAGCTGCAAGAAACCCTCCGCTTGGCCCCAGACCATTCAGGAGCTCACTATGTCCTGGGCCAACTGTATCGAAGGATGGGAAAGCCTGAACTGGCAAGGTTGGAGCTGGAAGCGTTCCAGAAAGCCAAAGACAGCGAGAAAAAAGACGATATTCGGCTGCTGGTCAGCGAGGTCACGTCGCGGTGAGAACATTGGCTGCCGATCAGCGGCAACCAATGGAAATTAAGTTGCAACTTGGTGTAAGGCCCTACCAACTGCTTGCGGCCGCAATCGGCAGCCGTTCAATGACACGCCCACTCCGCGAAAGCCATACAGAACGATGAAGATTGAAGGTGGTACGATTCTGACTGGGCCGAAGTGCCACCCTGGCTCCCAATGGCGGCAAATCGCCGTCCCATTCCAGCACGGTGTGCTCATCTCCAAGCGTTTTGGTGCGAGCACATCCATCCAGCGGGATCGGCGGACCGTACTCACAACCCATCGCTCTCCATCCGGCGTCTAAAACGATACATCCTGCGGAACGACTGATGATGGTCCCGAGTACCGAGACCGCACAACGGAACGGCAAACCCAAGGGTTCGAGATCCGGTTCCATCAAGGCATAGCTGCCAGCCTGGATCTCCGTGATGTGGGGATCCTGCAAGGCCTCAATAAGGGTCGAAGTCCCCGCTCCCGAGACGACGGGAACTTCCAGCCCGGCGGCCTGCAGGCAATCCTTTGCCTGTGCGAGCGTCCGAAAGGCCCGGCTGATTTTTTCCGAACGGTCGGGCACCGCGGCTCTCACGCGCCCTTCGTACCCCATGATTCCCGCGAAACGGAGGCCTCTCGCGTGGATCAACGCCTTCGCGAGCACACTGGCTTCCGAGGGGTTTCTCACACCGCATCGCCCCAGCCCCACATCGACATCCACCAGTACGTCGACGGTTGTTCCTTGCTGCCGGGCAGCCGAAGAGAGCCCATGGACCTGCTCCTCGGCGTCGACGGCGACCATAACTCTAGCCCGCGACGCCAGGGCGGCAATACGCGCCAGCTTCTCGGCTGTTACGAACTCATTAGCCAGGAGAATATCGTTGATGCCCACATTGACTGCTGCTTCAGCCTCTCCGATCGTTGCGCAGCAGACACCGGCAGCGCTGGGCCCCAGCTGACGCAGCGCAAGACCTGGTGTCCGGTGTGTTTTCAGGTGCGGGCGCACAAGCTTTCCGGTCTTGAGGACCAGCGTTTCAGCCGCGGCCAGGTTCTGCTCAAATGTGTCCAGATCAACGACCAGCGCTGGCGTGACCATTTCGACACGGCGATCATTGGATACTTTTTCGGAAGCTGGCAATGGAACTCCTTTGACGGATTGGGTTGGGGGATCGCCAGTTGGGACTGACTCACGCCTGACAGGCAGAGTCAACAAAAGCTGAGTAGCCTAGCTTTCGGTCGACACTTTCCTTGCGGCGTCCATCGCTTGCTCGGCGCTAGACGTCGTGCCATGCTCCATGCCAACAAAGCCGCCGTAGCGGGCCTCACGCAAGACACGGAAAACGTTCTTATAGTTCAGTTCGCCAGAACCCGGTTCTTTTCGCCCGGGAACATCGCCAATCTCCACAAACCGGATCAACCCTTTTTCCAGTCCCAGCTTCAGATTGTTGATCACGTTTCCTTCGCCCAACTGGCGATGGTACAAGTCGTAATCGAGCTTGACCCGTGGATGGCCTACCTCGCCCACAATCTTGAAGCCGTCGACAGCCAGCAGGACGCTCATCTGCGGCATCTCCACGCGGTTCAGCGGTTCCAAGCAGAGATAGAGGTCGTATTTCTCCGCGATGTCACCCGCTTTTCGCAGTCCGCTGATGATTTGTTGATACTGCTTATCCCAGGGAATCTCCTTTTGGACCGCACCGACGAAGATCACGAGATTCGGGCAGCCGAACCTTTTGGCGACCTCGCAGTTTCTTGTAATCGCGTCCAGATACGCTTGCTCAAAACCAGTCTTCGTGAGCCCGGTGCTCCAACCCAGTCCGTCGCTTCCTGCAATGCTGCCGCAAGCGAGTCCGGTTCGCTTTTGCGCCGCCAGCATGCTCCTCTCGTCCTTTTCCGAGACACTCCAGAAGCTGAACGCTTTCATGCCTTGAGCAGCAATGCGTTCGATTCGCTCGCTGCGCGGCATGTCAGGCGGAAACATCAGTTCGGTATTGACCGACAGCGTGTATCGAGGTGGGGGCAGATGATTTGGCAAGTTCGGACTGCCGGGCGCTGATTGCGCAGCCAGCGCCATGGGCGCCGCGGCAGCCAGGCGCAGAATGGTCCGTCGGCTGAGATGTTTCATCGCTAACGCTCCTTGTCGAATCGGTATCGGCCTGCAAACACTTCCGAACGATCATCAACCAGACCGCCAGTCATTACGACCTTGCTCACAAGGTCGATCCGGAGACCATGAGCACGAGCCGCCATGCTTCAAAAATGCCCATGAACTCCGGAGGAGTTTGTTTTAGCCGCTTGCCGACCGCGCAGGTTCTTCAGATACTCCAGCAGGTCACCCATCTGTTCGATGTTGATTTCGTCCTCAATTCCGTCAGGCATTGCCGACACTGTGGACGAGCGGAGGTTGACGATATTACTCCGAAGGACCGTGTCCTCCTCGCCCCTGCTGCGGCGTAATGTCACCGCGGTCTCGCTGTCCTGCACCATCACCCCGGTAACTCGACTGCCATCTTTGGTCTCGACAACATACTCTTCGAAGCCGGGCGCAATACTGGCACTTGGATCCAGAACGTTTGCCAGCAGCGACTCCTTGTCCCATTTTGTGATCGTCAACAGATCGGGTCCCACCTCAACGCCCCCAATCTTGTGACACCGGCCGCATTTTTTCTTGAAGACTTCCTCACCTCGCTCAACGCTTCCACTCGCCAATACGGCTGGACGATACTTTTCGATAACGGAATCGCGGTCGTTGATGATACCCGCAAACAGCAGCTCAGCGCGCTTTCGGACGGTTTCATCTCCAGACCGAAGCAACTGATTCCTTCGGGCCCGGTTCAATGACCAGGGCTTCACCGTGCCAGCTTCCAGAGCCGCTAAGAGAGTATTCAAGCGTTGGGTCTGCCTGAACATTCCCTCGAGAACAACCTCCCGCACCAGGCTTGAATAGATGGGCCATTTTTCGAGGAGGATGTCCGTAGACTTGAGATCGGATGAACTGACCAGAGCGCGAGCGGCCGCCATTTGAATCGCTTCCGGTTCCTGTGG
>Ga0187893_10004627_pt1 | contig 25878 bp, 28 predicted proteins | sample MA1701074metaG_FD_139574 | JGI IMG/M metagenome (GOLD analysis project Ga0187893, IMG submission 139574) | White microbial mat communities from a basaltic lava cave in the Kipuka Kanohina Cave System on the Island of Hawaii, USA - MA170107-4 metaG ... | reverse complement strand
GCCGGCCCATCTGCAGCTCTTCGAAACCTGCCAGGGGCGGGTCGAGTTCGAAGAGGCGATCTGCCGTTCCCCTCTTGAATACCAGCCGGGCTCGAGATCCCTGTACAGCGATCTCGGCTTCATCCTTCTCGGCTTCCTCGTTGAACGGCTGGCCGGGCAGTCGCTGGCGGACTTCTGTCGGGACCGGGTCTATAACCGGCTCGAGGCCGGTGCGCTCTTCTTCATCGGGGCGGACGGGGCCCAGGTCGGGGGACCGGCAAACGGTCCTGTGGATCCGTGCCGGATCGCGCCGACCGAGGATGATCACTGGCGTGGTCGTATGGTGCGCGCCGAGGTCCACGACGAGAATGCCTGGGCGCTGGGCGGCGTGGCCGGGCACAGTGGGCTGTTCGGTACCGCCGCCGCGGTCGGTGCAGTGTCACGCTGCTGGCTGCTCGGCCGTCTGGGGCGCGAGTCACTCCTGTCCCCCGGGCTGGTCGGGCGCTTCCTCGCCGGACCAGGTCAGGCAGCGTCGAGGGTCAGTTGGGTCTTGGGATGGGACACGCCCTCGGTGCCCTCCTCCTCGGGCACCCGCTTCTCCCCTCAGTCTTTCGGGCATCTCGGCTTTACGGGTACCTCCCTCTGGATTGACCCGGTGGAGGAACTCGAGGTCGTCCTGCTCTCGAACCGTGTTCACCCGTCCCGCAAGAATGACGCAATCCGGCGCTTGCGCCCGCAGATCCATGATCTCATTTACGACGAATACGTGCCGGGCGGATCAGGAAAAGGCTGAGGCTGGTTACCGTTCGGGAGCCGGAGGGGGGAGGGTGTCTGAATGGTCGACCCAGGTTTCCTTCTCTGCGAGGTAGCGTTTCCCCCTGAAGTTGGGGCGGGTGCGGAGGTGGGTGAAGCCCACGTCCTGGAGTTTCGCAACCACGCTCTGCACGGCGCCGCCGATAGTGGGACTGGGTTGCCCCTCCACCGTCAAGGCCTCATACATGACCTTCGCCTGATAGGCCCGGGCGGTACGTACGACCTGAATGGAGCGGCTGAAAGAGCGGTCGCTGGGATCGTTGCCCTCGAGCTGATGCCGCTCGACGACTCCCTCTTTCTTGAGGATCAGGGGCAGGCTGCTCACATAGGCCTCCGCGCAAAGGATCGGTCAACTTCAAACGGTGCGTGATTATAAGCGGCCGGAGCGGCGACTTCAACCGTTGTTGACAAGCCCCCGGGTCTCTTGAATAATAACTCCGTCTACCGGTGCGTCATGATCATCAAGGCGGTCAGCGAGGGGCGTTGAGCGATGAATGTCCCGAATAGCCTCACGGTTCTTCGCATCCTGTTGGTTCCGGTTTTCGTGGCCTTTCTCCTGTCCGGCCGCTATGAATATGCTCTGGCCACCTTCCTCCTTGCAGGGATCACGGATGGGCTGGACGGCACCATTGCGCGGGTTGCGAATCAGCGAACGACTCTGGGGGCCTACCTCGACCCGTTGGCGGACAAGTTGCTGCTGACGTCGGCCTTTGTCACTCTCGCATTTCTGGAATTGGTGCCGCTGTGGATCGCTATCCTCGTCGTGTTCCGCGACCTGTGCCTGATGGCCGCTACCTTGCTGGCCAAGTTTACCGAGTCACGCGTGGATATCTCCCCATCATTATTGGGGAAAGGGACGACGGTCTTTCAGTTGCTCTATATCCTCTTGGTCGTCATCCTGACCTCGCGCCAAATGGATCTCAATCTTATTCAACCCCTGCTCTATCTTGTGGTCGGCTTTACCATCCTCTCAGGTCTGCACTACCTCTACCGAGGGATTGCCCGTGTCAGCCCCAACCAGGTGTGACCTCCCCTAGTCGTCCTTCCGCAGCCAGTACCGTTTTGCCATAAATTGCCAGGTTATTTGACAACCTGGGCACCCTCCATTAGGCTTGATTCCGTTCGCTCGCGGTAGCTAATCCCTTCAAATTAAAGAACTTGCGATCATCGACCGATACCGATCCTGGCGGAGGTGGAACAATTTTTGGCAGGCCGGAGAGGTAGGGATCGCGGTCGTTCCCTGAGAGAGGGCAAGAGGTCAACACCCTGGTGAAGTGCGGCCCGCGGCCCTGATGCGGCCGGGCGGGCGGGAGTGAGATCACCTATGGCTACCTATGCGTATATCGGCAAGACCAGGCAGGGCATCCTCAAGAAGGGTGAACTGAGCGCCAAGACTCGCGAGGACGCGGTCGATCAACTGCGACACCAGCAGGTCACCGTCACCAGTCTGAAGGAAAAGACATCCAAAGAGGCAGCTTCGTGGAACATCAGCCTCGGTTCGGGCGTCGCCGACAAGGACATCGTGGTCTTCACGCGGCAGTTCGCCACGATGATCAATGCCGGCTTACCCCTGATCCAGTGCCTGGAGATCCTCTCCAGCCAGTCTGAGAACCGCGTGCTCGGCAAGACCATCGGGGATATCCGCTTCGACGTCGAAAGCGGCGGCACCTTCGCGGAATCGCTGAAGAAGCATCCCAAGGTGTTTGATGAGCTCTACGTGAACCTGGTCCATGCCGGAGAAGTGGGCGGCATGCTCGACACCATTCTGGGTCGCTTGGCCAAGCATATCGAGAAGGCCATGAAACTCAAGAGCAAAATCAAAGGCGCGATGATCTACCCCGCGGCCATCATCTCGGTCGCCGTCGCCGTGATCACAATCCTGCTGATCTGGGTCATTCCCGTGTTCGCGCAGATGTTCTCGGAGATGTCCGGCGGCAAGGTGGGGCTTCCGGCACCGACCCAGTTTGTCATTGACGCCAGCAACTTCACCAAGGCCTACATCATCTATATGGTGATCGCAGCCATCGGAGCGGGCTACGGCCTGAAGCGCTACTACGAAACGGAGAAGGGGCGGTTGGTGATGGATCGCCTGCTTCTGAAGATGCCGGTGATCGGCCCGCTGATCCGGAAGGCGGCCGTCGCGAAGTTCACCAGGACCTTGGCCACGCTCATTACGAGCGGGGTGCCGATCCTTGAAGGGATGAGCATTGTGGCAAAGACGTCAGGGAACAGGGTGGTGGAACTGGCGGTGCTGGGCGCTCGGCAGAGTATCAGCGAGGGAAAAACCATCGCCGACCCCTTGGCCAAGAGTGAGGTCTTCCCCAAGATGGTCACGCACATGATCGCCGTCGGGGAGTCCACGGGCGCTCTGGACGCCATGCTGGGAAAGATCGCCGACTTCTATGAGGACGAGGTGGACAACGCTGTGGCGGCCCTGACCTCCCTGCTGGAGCCGGTAATGATGGTAGTGTTGGGGACCATTGTCGGATTCATCGTGGTGGCGATGTACTTGCCCATCTTCAAGGTGGCCTCGGTCATTCAATAGCGGGCTGCCGACGAGAGGGGCCGCGAGCTCGATGGACGAACTCAGAGCGAAGCTGTATTGGTTGATGGGCGTCCGCGTGGCGGGGGTTACGCTGCTGCTCGGCCTCTCGCTTGCCCTGCCCTTCGTCAAGGGAACCTTCGCACTCACCCTCTCCGCGATGATCGCGTTCACCTACGCGTTGACGCTGGTGTACGCGGTGGTTCTGAGGTTCCTCTCCACCCGCGCCGCGCTGGCCCGCTTCAGCTCCGTGCAGTTGGGAATGGACCTGGTGGTTGCCTCGCTGTTGGTAGCCGGGACAGGCGGAGTGGCCAGCCCGTTTTCAATGTTATACGTCGTCACGATTCCACTTGCGAGCCTGGTCCTCGGTCGGTGGGCCGGCCTTGCCGCCGCCGGTGCGGCGGTAATTCTGTTTGGTCTCGTGACGGAGGTCCAGTTGCTGGGCCTCCTCGATGGGTTGGGCTGGCTCCTGCCGGGTCATCTCTCCCTGGCGGAGACCTTCCACACCTTCGGGGTCCATGCGCTCGCGTTCCTGCTCGTGGGGCTGCTGAGCGGACGGCTCGCGGAGAACTGGCGCCGGGCCGATCAAACCCTGGTCGAGCAGCAGCGGGGTCTGCGCCGACTCCAGGCGTTTCATGAAAACGTCGTCCAGAGCATCAGTAGCGGCTTGTTTACGACCGACTCCACAGGTCGCATCACCTCTTTCAACCCGGCTGCGCAGGAGGCGACCGGCTATGACAAGGAGGAGGCGATGGGGCGGTTCTGGTGCGAGGTGTTCAACTGGCAGCAAGGGACTCCGGAGGTGCAGGAGCCGGGGGCTTTGGCCGGGCCGTACCGGTTCGAGGCGGTCGGCAAGCGGGCCGACGGCAGCCGTCTCGTGGTGGGCATGACGGTCTCACCCTTCACGGAACATGGTGTGCAGACCGGCCTCGTCGGCGTGTTCAAAGATCTGACGCAGATCCGCGACATGGAAGAGGAGATGCGTCGTCGTGAGTGGCTGGCGACGCTCGGGGAGATGTCGGCCGGGATGGCGCACGAGATCCGGAACCCGCTCGCCGCGGTCGGCGGAGCCATGCAGATGCTGCGCCGGGACCTTCCCCTGGACGAGACTTGCGCCCGGTTGGTGGATATCGCGATCCGAGAGACCGCCCGGTTGGACAGTATCATCAAGGCGTTTCTCCGGTACGCGCGACCCCCCGCGCTGAATCTCAAAGAGTGCGATGTCAATACCGTCCTGAGTGAGACGCTGGACCTGGTCCAACATCAGACTGCAGAGCGCAAGGATCTCGAACTCAAGACGTCCCTGGCCTCTCGGCCGTTGACCGCACAGGTGGATCCGGACCAGATCAAACAGGTATTTTGGAACCTCGCGTCCAATGCGTTTCAGGCGATGCCGGCCGGCGGCAGGCTGACCATTTCGACCGGCCTGCGGAGGATCGGGGTCGGCGAGCGTCGCGGCGAAGTCGTGGAGATTGCGTTCGAGGATACGGGGGAGGGAATTCGCAAGGAAGATCTGGACAAGATTTTCCTTCCGTTTTTCACGACCAAGAAAGAGGGGTCGGGCCTGGGGCTGGCCGCCGTGCATCGCATCGTGGATCTGCACGGCGGCTGGATTCGTGTGCAGAGCGAGCCGGGCAAAGGGTCGCGGTTTATCGTCTGCGTCCCGCGGGAGGCTGACGCAGGACCGCGTCTCTGGCACGAAGCTCGAGAACCGTGGAGTAGGGAACCATGGAAAAAATCCTGATCGTTGACGATGAGCCCAGTATGCGCGATCTGCTGAGCATTCTGCTCGGCCGGGCAGGGTATCTGGTGACCGCGGTCGAGGATGGGGAGGACGCGATCGCCCAAATCGGCAAGGAAATCTTCGACGTCGTGATCACGGATATGAAGATGCCCAAGGTGGGCGGGCTGGACGTCCTCAAGGCCGTCAAAAAAGCCTCCCCGGAGACTGTAGTGCTGGTGGTGACGGCCTTTGCGTCTACGGGCTCGGCTGTGGAGGCCATGAAATGCGGGGCCTACCATTACCTCACGAAGCCCTTCCAGATCGACGAGGTCCAGCTCATCATCCGCAACGCCCTGGAAAAGCGCCGGCTGTCCACCGAGAATATGCTCCTCAAGCGGGAGATGGCCAGCCAGTCCTCGTTTGCTCAGATCGTCGGCACCAGCGACGCGATGCAGAAGGTGTTTGAGCTGGTCCGCAAAGTCGCGGATGCGACCAGCAACGTCCTGATTTGCGGGGAGAGCGGAACGGGCAAAGAATTGGTCGCCCGCGCGATCCACTTTCATAGTGGGCGCTGCAACATGCCGTTCGTCACCGTGAACTGCAGCGCGATGCCGGAAACCTTGCTGGAAAGCGAACTCTTCGGTCATATGAAGGGCTCTTTCACGGGCGCGGTTTCCAATAAGCCCGGCTTGTTCGAGGTGGCCAGCGGGGGAACGGTTTTTCTCGATGAGATCGGCGATACGACCCCCGCGATCCAGGTGAAGCTCCTGCGGGTGATCCAGGAGCGCGAGTTTCGCCGGGTCGGCGGGACGAAGGATGTCAAGGTAGACGTCCGGGTCATCGCGGCCACGAACCGGGATCTGGAAAAGGCCGTGGCTGAGGGCGACTTCCGCGAAGATCTGTACTATCGTCTGGATGTCATCCCGATCCACCTGCCTCCCTTACGCATGCGGGCGGGCGATATCCCGATCCTGGCCCAGCACTTCCTGGAGCATTTCGCCTGTGCGAGTGGGAAGCCCGCGCCGACGCTGACCCCCGAGGCCGTTCGTGTGCTGGTCGGGCATGAGTGGCGGGGCAACGTGCGGGAGCTGGAGAACCTGATCGAGCGGGTGGTGGCCATCGGGAGCGGCCCGACGGTGACGGATGAAGATCTCCGGGAGTGGCTGCACCGTCCGGCTGCGGCCCCCTCCGGCAACGGCGCGATGCCGGCCGATTTGCCTCCGGAAGGCCTGGATTTGGAGGACTTGATCGGCCGGATCGAAAAGGATCTCCTACTCAAGGCGTTGGAACGATCCAAGTGGGTCAAGAAGAAAGCCGCGCGTCTTCTCGGGTTGAACAGCCGATCGTTCCGCTATCGGCTGGAGAAGTATTCCATCAAAGGCGGTCAAGACTAGTCCGCATCATTCATGACGGATCTGCTACAATCGCACATTCGCTACTCCGACGAGCCTGGCCGCGGGTAGTCGGCGGCCAGGCGGGCGGCCTCGCCGTTCGGACCCTCAACGTACTGTGTCAAGTACGCCTCGGGCCCTCGCGGCTCCGGGCGCCCGTCTCGCAACGCGACTGCTCGGTTTCGCGACGAACCGTCATGAATGATGCGGACTAGGAGCTAATGCCGGTGCGGCCGGAACGCGCGACCGAGATTCGCATCCATGCGCCTGCCAAGATAAACCTGGTGCTGCGTGTCCTCGCGCGGCGGCCTGACGGGTACCACGACCTCTGGTCCCTCATGCAGACGGTGAGCCTCGAGGATGAGCTGCGAGTGCGGGTGCGTCATGACTCCTCCGAGATTCGGCTCCACTGTGATAATCCGCAGTTGCCGGTGGACAGCCGTAACCTGGTCCATCGCGCGGCCACCGCGGTCCTCCGGCAAGCCGGCCCTCAGGTCGGGGTGGACGTTCACATCACGAAGCGCATTCCCCTGGCCGCCGGGCTGGGTGGGGGGAGCAGCGACGCCGCTGCCACGATCGTGGCTCTGAACCAGCTGTTGGGGCTGGGTTGGTCGGTCGAGGAGATGGCCGGGCTGGGCCAGACCTTGGGGAGCGACGTCTCGTTCTTTTTCCAGGCCCCCACGGCGCTGGTGCAAGGTCGGGGTGAAGAGGTCGTACCCGTGACAGTGACGGGCGACCGATGGATCGTCCTGGTCAATCCGGGCTTTCCGATCGAAACCCGGTGGGCATTCGAACGCCTGAGCCAAACCAGGCCGGGCGTCCGGCCGCTGTCGGAGAGACTTCGGGCCCTGACCCGCGCAGCGGCGCTGACGTGGGAGGAGGTCGTGCCTCTCATGGAGAACGACTTTGAGGCTGCCCTGGATTCCACGTACGCAGCGTTGGGCATGATCAAGCGGAACCTGCTGGGTCATGGAGCGGAAGCGGCGCTCCTCTCCGGGAGCGGCGCAACCGTGTTCGGCATCTTTCGTGACGAGCACCGTGCGGTCCAAGCCCAGGGCTCGATGAGCCAGGAATCCGGCGTTCGCGCCTACGCGACACGAGCCTGCACCGGGCCGTTGTCCTGCCGGGAAGACTCTGCTTCCAAGCCAGCCCCTGTCGGTTGACAAGCGGGCGTTCTTTTCGATAGCTTAACCCGTTTCGCATGAATCCGGTCCGGCTCAGGAGTCTGGGGTGGCGTGCCTCGCGTCGTGCCCGTAGCTCGTGGGGGGGTGCCATGAGTAAACCGCTCAAACTCTTTTCAGGGAATGCCAACCCGGCGTTGGCCAAGGAGATGTGCGAGTACCTGGGAATCGGTTTGGGTCAGGCGACGTCCTCTTCTTTCAGCGACGGGGAAAACCGAATCCGTATCGAAGAAAATGTCCGTGGCGCCGACGTGTTCCTGGTGCAGTCCTGCTGCTATCCCGTGAATACGTCGATCATGGAGTTGCTGATCATGATCGATGCGCTCAAACGGTCGTCGGCCTACCGCATCACCGCCGTGATCCCCTACTTTGCGTATGCCCGCCAGGACCGTAAAGATCAGCCCCGGGTGCCGATCACCGCCAAGCTGATGGCGGATCTGATCACGACGGCCGGGGCCGACCGGGTTCTCACCATGGATCTGCATGCAGGGCAGATCCAGGGATTTTTCAATATTCCGGTGGACAACCTGTATGCCACCCCGATCCTCTTGGATCACATCACCAAAAAGGGGGGCGGCGATCTTGTGGTTGTGTCGCCGGACGCGGGCGGCGTCGAACGCGCGCGGGCCTACGCCAAGCGCCTGCAGGCCAACCTGGCCATTATCGACAAACGACGCGAAGGGCCCAACAATGCCCACGTGATGAACATCATCGGCGATGTGCAGGGGAAAAGCGCGTTGCTGGTCGACGATATGATCGACACGGCGGGGACCATCGTCCAAGGAGCACAGGCCTGCGCCGATAACGGCGCGACGATGGTCTGGGCGGGGTGCACGCATCCGGTCCTCTCCGGACCGGCGCTGGAACGCATCCAGTCCTCCTGCCTCAATGAAGTCGTCGTGACCAACACGATTCCGTTGAACGGAAAGGATCAGCGCTGTCCCAAGCTCAAGGTCCTGTCGGTGGCGCCCTTGTTGGGCGAAGCCATCTCGAGGATTCACCAGGAAGAATCGGTCAGCTCGCTGTTCGCGTAACGGACAGGAAGGAGACGGAGAATATGAAATTCGACGTGGCGGCAGAGATTCGTGAACAGGCGGGGAAGGGTGTGGCCCGCCAACTGAGGCGGCGGGGCAAGATCCCGGCGGTGTTGTATGGACAAGGGGAGTGCCTGCTCCTTACCTTGGATCCGGCGGTGGTCACGGGAATCGTGCGCGGCCATGGCGGCAGTACCGCCTTGATCAATCTGAGCATCTCAGGACAGACCGCGAAGACCACCCGGACCGCATTGGTGCGGGACTATCAGGTCGATCCGCTGACCGGAGAGATCCTCCACGCGGACCTGTTTGAGGTTTCAATGACCAAGGCGATCCGGGTCAAGGTCCCGGTCAGCCTGGTGGGGGGGATGCCCGCCGGCGTGAAGGAAGGTGGACTGCTACACCACAATTTGCGAGAGTTGCACATCGAGTGCCTGCCGTCGGCGATCCCCGATACGATCGAGGTCGACGCCTCGGGCCTGCAGATCAACCAGGGCATTCATATCCGTGATCTCGCGCCCCGGGAAGGGCTGCGGGTCCTGGATGAAGCCGACCAGATGGTGGTCAGCGTCGCCGCGCCGATGTCCGAGGCCAAGTTGGAAGCTCTGCTGACCAGCGCGGCCGTGGTGGAGGAGGGCAAGGAGCCCGAGGTGATCGGCAAGGGCAAAGAGGAGCCGCTGGCGGAAGGAGCCGAGAAGGCGCCGGGTGCCGAAGCAAAAGGTGAAAAGGGGGAGAAGGTCGAGAAGAAGGAGGGGAAGGAACCCGTCAAGGCCGAGAAGAAGGAGGCCAAGGAGGAAAAGAAGAAATAATCTTGCGCCTGATCGTCGGACTCGGCAATCCTGGTGGGCGTTATGCCGCCACACGACACAATGTAGGATGGCTGGCGTTAGACCGGGCCGCGGCCCGGTGGGCCGTTCACATCGAGGCGACCGCGCCGGCTCGCCTGTCAGCTCGATGGGGCAGAGGGCAGGTCAAATCGGCGGAGGTCGCGCTGGCGACGCCCCTGGCCTGGATGAACCAGACCGGCCCCGCCGTCAAGGCGCTGCTTGAGGAATGGGCTCTCACCCCGCAGGATCTGATCGTCGTCCACGATGACCTCGATCTCGACCTCGGCCGTCTGCGCATCAAATCGGGCGGTGGGGCCGGCGGCCACAACGGCATTCTCTCCATCCTCACCGCTCTGGACACCAACGAGTTTTGTCGGTTGAAGATCGGGATCGGGCGGCCGGCCCCCGGCGAAGAAGCGGCGGACTACGTCCTCGCCCCTTTCACGCGGGAAGAGGCCGCGGTCCTTGATGAAGTACTCGACCAGGGGGTGCTGGCCCTCGAGTCTCTGGTCACAGAAGGGGTGGCCATGGCCATGAATCGGTTCAACGTGCGGCCGAGAGATACGGAAGAAGAGGAATAAGCGATGGGAGTCTGTTGCGGCATGATCGGCCTGCCGAACGTGGGCAAGACCACGGTGTTCAATGCGCTGGTGGGCGCCGGCGCCGTGGTGGCGAATTATCCCTTCTCCACGGTGGAGACGAACGTCGGGATCGCCAAGGTGCCTGATCCCCGCCTCTACAAGCTCGCCGAAATTTTCTCCTCCCGGAAGATCACGCCCAGCACGCTCGAGGTGCGGGACATCGCCGGGCTGGTCGAGGGGGCCAGCCAGGGACAGGGGTTGGGCAATCAGTTTCTGGCGCAGATTCGCGAAGTGGACGCCCTCATGCATGTGGTGCGTTGCTTCGAGGACCCGGACGTGGTGCACGTGGGGGGAAGCGTGAATCCCCGGCGCGATGTCGAAACCATCGAGACGGAACTGATCCTTGCCGACCTCGAAACGTTGGAGCGCCGCCACCAACGTCTCGAAAAGCGGGTCAGGGCAGGAGAGGCGCAGGCTACCAAGGAACTCAATGTCGTGGAGAAGCTCACCGACCTCTTGAACAAAGGCGAGTGGCTGGGCAACCACCCCTTCCCGGCCGACGAGATCCCGATCCTGAACGAGTGTCAGTTACTCTCGGCCAAGCCCGTCCTGTTTGTGGCGAATGTGAAGGAGGGGACGGGTGCCGACGATCCACTGGTGCGGGCCGTGCAGGAGCTGGCGGACAAGCGCGGGGCGCGCCTGGTCCTGATTTGCGGGCAGATTGAGTCGGAAATCTCGACATTGCCTGAAGAGGACCGAGCCGCCTTTCTCAAGGATCTGGGGCTGACCGAGTCCGGCCTGGTGCGCCTGACCGCCGTGGCCTATGATCTCCTCCACCTCATCACGTTCTTCACGGCCGGGGACACGGAATCGCGCGCCTGGCCGATCCACAAGGGGCTCAAGGCCTCGGAAGCGGCCGGGAAGATCCATTCGGACATGGAGCGGGGCTTCATCCGGGCTGAGGTGTTTCATTACAATGACCTGATTGCCTGCGGGACCCCGGCCGCCGTGAAGGAGAAGGGCCTCTTCCGCCTGGAAGGAAGGGACTACGTCATCAAGGACGGCGATGTGGTCTACTTCCGGTTCAATGTCTAGGTTAGATATTGAGCGGGTCCTGTCGTCAAGCAGCCCAGCCGTGCTCGCACCCCATTTCTTGACACTCTTTGCACCCGCACTTAGAATCCAACCCAGGCACGTAGCCTGACGTTGAACACGGGCGGTCCGCAAGATGAAGACCTACATTTATCCGATTGAAGTTGAACAGGAAGAAGACGGTCGTTGGAGTGCCGTGGTTCCTTCTTTACCGGGGTGCGCCACTTGGGGTCACACGCAGCAAGAGGCAGTAAACGCTCTTCAGGAGGCAATCGCCGCTTATGTAGAGACCCTTCGTGAGTTAGGTCGTCCGATCCCGCAGCCTCCGCCGAATGGGGAAGTCATTGACACCCCGGCTCTCGCCGTCGTGATATGACGGATGCTGGTGAGCTTCTCCACCTCCTGAGAAATCTCCCGGTTAGCCAACTCATTCGGGCGCTTGAACGCGATGGGTTTACGCTTCGCCGCTCCACTCGATCAGGCGGACGGATTTACGCTCACCCAGATGGTCGTTTGACCGTCATCCATTATCATCACGGCAGCGACATTCTGACGCGGAAAACACTAAGAAGCGTTCTCGACGCTGTGGCGTGGAGTGAGGAAGATCTCAGGCGCCTGGGGTTGCTTTCCTGAAGAACGCCGTTCGTGCTGAGCCTGTCCTGAGCTTGTCGAAGGGCCAGTCGAAGCACTCCTGGAAATCCCGTCCGGGCCGGGAGGCCTCTCCGCTCGAAGCCGCAGAGCGCCGTTGACCGCTCTAAGCTTCGCCTCTGCTTGGCTCCGCAACTTGCCCCGTCCTAAGCTTCGCTCGAACGGGGCTTCGGACAGTGCTCGCCACCCGCCTTCGGCGGGCCGCGCCGGCTCAGCAAGACCGGTTCGCAACGGCGCTCTGATGACGCTCCGAGAGCCTCCCAGCCCGGACGGTTCGAGCACATCCCAACTCCACATTCTTCTTGACAGGGAAAATCCGAAGGGCTAGGAAATGCCGATTCCGCACTCGCTCAGGCTCGCAATGAATTAGGCCACGGGCCAGTAGGGAGATAGGGTGCCAGGACGGCAGGCTATCCGGGCAGGAGTGCTTAGAGCGGTGTTCATAACTGAAAGGCAATCCATCAGAATGTGGCGGGAAGCAGTCAGGGAGTTTTTTGGATAGGCCGCCCGTCAACTGGTGGGGCGCGGCAGCTTACTTCATAGTTAGGCGGAGAGATTAATGGAGTACAAAGGGCAATTTTATAAAGAGGTATTGGGAAGCGATGTGCCAAATAATGGAATGTATCTGGAGCTGCAAGATCCATCCGGCAAATCGATCACGACAGTGTTTCGGTCGGATGACACTGGAAAGTTTGAGGTACATATCGACAACAAGAGCGCGCCCCAAGACCTCATAGAGAGTTTCGTTAGTAGCGCAAAGGTGAAACTTCAAAAAAGAGGGAATGCCTAAGAATGCGCCGGAGTTGACGCGAGCAAGCTCGCGCAACTCAGCTTAGGCGTTAGGTCTATTGATCGACCATGGAAGACTTCCCCAAAGACATCTACACGGAACCCGAACCGGAAGTCGATACGCTCGCCAATCTGGGACCGCTCACCGGGATAGCCGGCATCTGGACCGGCACGCGCGGTCTCGACGTCAGCCCGAAGCCTGACGGCCCCGAAAAGCAGGCTTTTATCGAACACATGGAGTTGCAGCCGATCGATGCGCAGACCAATAAGCCGCAACTGTTCTACGGACTGCGCTACCACACGCGGATCGTCAAGCCTGATGACGTCGAGACATTTCACGATCAGGTCGGCTACTGGCTATGGGAACCGGCGACGGGCACCGTGATCCAGACGCTTTCGAGGGAGGAATTGGGGTCGGACTCGACTTTCCGTTGACGTTGAGACGGACAGGAGGGCTTGACGAAGGAGTGGCCGCGGCGATTAGGCCGAAGGGAGAATCGAGTCTGGCCCCATTATCTGCCTACTGAGGAGCCCTTTCTCGTCCGAGGACAAGCCATGCTGCATCGATTCAAGCGATGGATCATTGTTGTGGTGTTGACGCTCGTGGGCATTGCCGCGCTGGTGCCAGAGCTGCCGTACCTGCCGCTGGTTCATGGTTCGACTGCCGGCGAGGTGGAGCGCCTCGCCGGGTGGCTCGAGCTTCAACCTGGTGCCCGCGTTGCGGATCTGGGCGCTGGCGATGGAACATTCGCCGTCGCTCTGGCTCGCTATGTGGGTCCTTCGGGGCTTGTCTATGCAACCGAGATTAATGGCAAACGGCTCGCGGAGATTCAGGACGCCGCGACCAGAGCCGGGCTTGCAAACCTAAGGGTGATTTTCGGCGAGGCATCGAACACGAATCTCCCCGAAGCCTGCTGCGATGCCCTGTTCAGTCGCGACGTGTACCACCACCTGACGGACGCTGCGGCGATCAATGCTGACATCTTTCGCGCTCTCCGTCCGGGCGGCCGCCTCGTGGTTATAGACTTCGAACCAGGTGGCATTATGAATTGGATCGGTCGGTCGGAGATAATGGATCGCCATGGCGGGCATGGTACACCAAAGGCAACATTGTTGAAGGAGGTGACGGCTGCCGGCTTTCAGGTCGTGCGCGGCCCGGAGTCCTGGCGAGGCCGGACCTACGCTATGCTGTTCAGGCGGCCTTGATAGCTTCAAGAGGAATTGAGGTCGGACTCGACTTTCCCGGTGAACTCTCAGACAGAGAGGAGAAATAAGAATAGCGGCCAGATTTATTTTTCACGCCAGGCTTCGACCCGTGCGGCCGCGGGGTGACGAACTGGCCTTCTCGGAGCAGGGTGGGTCGGAAAATAGATCTGTCCGCAATTCTTGGGGAGGAATTTAAGTGAAGAAAGCGGTGTTTCAGGAACTGCTGACGAGCGTGCGGCAGGCTGGTCGGATTCGGCGCGGAACCCTCAAGCCATCCCGCACGGTTGTGTTCCACCCCACCGATATCCGAGGCGTGCGTGCGAAGCTGGGTGCCTCGCAGACCGAGTTCTCACTCATGATTGGCGTCAGCGTGGCAACCCTCCGCAATTGGGAACAGGGGCGGCGCACCCCGGATGGCCCGGCGTTGGCTTTGCTTCGTGTTGCGGCGAAGAACCCCAAGGCGGTGGCGGACGCACTCCACGGAGATAAGAAGCGGGATGCTGCGTAACAATGGGACAGTTTGACAGTCCTCCGGGGGCTGTGATAGCTTCCGTCGCCTACTGAATTACATATCCCTCGCTCCGGGCGCTTAAGTCCCGGGGCCTTACGTCCAAGGGGAGGTTCGCTGCATGCAGCTCTACGAGTCTATCTTCATCGTCCGTCCTTCAGTCACCGACGAAGACACCAACAAGCTCATCGAGAAGATGAAAGGCGTCCTCGAACGCTGCGGCGCCACCCTGGTGAAATTGGAAAACTGGGGCAAGAAGAAACTTGCCTACGAGGTGAAGCGCGAGCGGAAGGGCACCTTTGTGTATCTTCATTTCCGGGCCGGTGGAAACGGGGTGGGCGAACTCGAGCACGCCTATCGTTTGGAGGATTCCGTGCTCAAGTTCCTCACGGTGCGCATGGAGCTGGAACCCGTCGCGCCGATCGCGGGGGAAGTGAAGGAGTCCGACGGTGGCGGGGTTCAATAAGGTCATTCTGATCGGGAATCTCACGAAGAATCCCGAACTCCGCTACACGCCGAGCGGGACGCCGGTCGCCAGCTTCGGGTTGGCGGTCAACCGGCGGTATCGGCAAGGCGAGGAGCTCAAGGAGGAAGTCTGTTACATCGACATCGTCGTGTTTGGAAAGCAGGCGGAGCACTGCGGGCAGTATCTCAGCAAAGGGAACGGCGTCATCGTGGACGGGCGCCTGCAGCAACGTCGCTGGGAAAGCGAGGATGGGCAGAAGCGCAGCAAGCACGAGGTGGTGGCCCAGGCGGTCACCTTCCTGCCCAAACGACCTGATTCGGGCGGCGAGCATGCCGCGTCGGATGATTCCGTTGAAGAGTACGGGGAGCAGGGCTAGACACTGGATAAGGGAGGAGACACAGGGTGGAGCGAGGAGGAGGACGATTGTTTCAGCGCCGGCGTGTGTGCCGGTTTTGTCATGAGAAGCTGCCGATAGACTTCAAGGATGTCGGGCTCTTGAGGAACTTTCTGACGGAACGGGGCCGGATCGTTCCGCGGAGGATCTCGGGAAACTGCATGCGGCACCAGCGGGAAATCACGATGGCCATTAAGCGCGCGAGATCGATCGCGCTCCTGGCCTTCGCGGAGGAGCGGTAATCTCTCCGGGAGTCCCGGATCGCCCGCCCGCTATTTGACTTGTCGTAAGCTCCTGTGTATAGGAGTGCGAGCGCGTGGCGCGATGGTCTCGTCGTCATGGCCCTGCCCATTGTCCAACACGGTGAAGTTCCCGATGAGGGGCTGAGCCTGACCTGCCTGGTTCAGCCCGATGAGCTTGCCCTGACGCAGCAGGAGGGTCGTTTCCGCCACGACCTCAGAGTGGACTTGGAGATTTATCCTACGGAGCAAGGCCTGAGCGCACGCGGTGTCCTCTCGGGGGTGGCCCTTCGCGAATGTGTACGCTGTCTGGCTGAATACGAAGAGCCGATGCAGGTGACCTTCGCAGCCGAGTACCGAATCAAGGGGCAGCCGAAAGGGGCCCGAACGGGGCCTGCCGATCCGGCAGACTTCGAGGACACGGACGAAGACGTCTACCCGTATGACGGCGAGCGACTTGAGATGGCCGAGATGCTTCGTGAACAGATCATTCTGTCCAGCCCCATGCAGCCGCTGTGCCGACAGGACTGCCTCGGGCTGTGCCAGGTCTGCGGGCAGAACCGCAACCAACGGCAATGCAGTTGCTCGGAGCCACAAGATGCCAGCCCCTTTGCGGCGCTGCGGAACCTGCAGGCCCGCTCCAGCCGCAAGCCCGCGGGGTCGAACGGGTCCACGTTGAAGAGGTCGAACAGCAGCCGAACTGAGTGAGGAACGACGATGCCAAATCCAAAACACAAACTCTCCAGGGCGCGAAGGGACAGACGTCGGACGCATAAGAAGATCACGCCGCCGAGTCTCTCTGTCTGTCCCCAATGCCACGAACCGAAGCTTCCGCATTACACCTGCCTGAATTGCGGCACCTACAAAGGAATGGCGGTCATCGCGGTCGAGGAAGCCTGATCGCTGGCGGCTTGCCGTCGTGGCCTCGGTGCCTCCACAGCATCCAATGAACATCGCGGTTGATGCGATGGGCGGGGACAACGGCCCCGCTCCGAACGTCGAAGGGGCCGCGCTCGCAATCAAGGAACTGGGCGTCAGCGTCACGCTGGTCGGGGATGAGTCCCAAGTCCGTGAGGAGATGCGGCGGCAGGGCTGTCGGGATGCCCGGCTCACGGTCCGCCATGCGGCGCAAACGGTGGGCATGCACGAGTCTCCCGCCCTGGTAGCCCGGAAGAAGCGGGATTCGTCCATCTGGGTGGCGACCGAGCTGGTCAAGAGCGGGGACGCCGTCGCCGTCGTGAGCGCCGGCAACACGGGTGCCAGCATGGTCGCCGCGTTTTTCATTCTCGGGGTGATCAAGGGGATCGAGCGCCCCGCGATTGCAGCAAGCCTCCCCACGCTGACGGGAACCGCGGTGATGCTGGATGTGGGGGCCAACGTGGACTGTACGCCCGAGCACCTTCACCAGTTCGCCCTGATGGGCAACGAGTACGGCAAACACCTGTTCGGTAAGCCCAATCCGCGGATCGGCCTGCTCAGCATCGGCGAAGAAGATACCAAGGGCAATGAAGCGACGAAGGAGGCCTTCAAGCTGTTGAAAGCCAGTCCCATCAATTTTATCGGGAACGTCGAGGGACGCGACGTGTTCAGCGGCGCCGCCGACGTCGTCGTCTGCGACGGGTTTATCGGCAATGTCGCGTTGAAAATGACGGAAGGAGTGGCCGACACCATCAAAAAGATATTGATGAGGGAGATTGCAGGCTCCACGCTGGGAAGGTTCGCCTATCTCTTTATGGCCCAGCCGTTGCTCCGACTCCGCCGCCGGATGGATTACGCCGAGTTTGGAGGGGCGCCGCTCTTGGGCGTAAATGGGATCACCATGATTTGCCACGGCCGGTCCTCGGCGAAGGCGATCAAGAACGCGATCCGGCGGGCGAAGGGTCTGGCCGAGAGCCGGCTCAACGAACTCATCCAGCGCGACATCGAAGAGAGTCTCGCCCAGCACCAGAAGTCCGGTGAAGAAGGGGCGCCGGCATGAGAGCCTGTATCGCCGGCACAGGCTCCTATGTCCCGGAGCGGATTCTCACCAACGCCGACCTCGAGCGGATGGTCGCGACTTCGGATGACTGGATCGTGGAACGGACCGGCATTCGCGAGCGGCGGATCGCCGCCAAGGGCGAGGCCTGCTCGGACCTGGGGACCAGGGCGGCCGAGTCGGCCCTCAAAGCGGCGGGCGTGTCGCCCGCCGAACTGGACCTCATCCTGGTGGCCACCTGCACCGGCGATGCGCTTCTGCCGTCGACCGCTTGCCTCATTCAGCACCGGCTGGGCGCGGTTCGGGCGGCGGCTTGCGATATCTCGGCAGCTTGCTGCGGGTTTATCTACGCCCTGTCGGTCGCCGACGCCTATATCCGAACCGGGAGCCGGCACGTGTTGGTGGTGGGGGCGGAGGTGATGTCGGCGATCACGGATTGGACCGATCGGAACACCTGTGTGCTGTTTGGGGATGGTGCAGGGGCCGTTGTCCTGAAACCGGGCGAGGGCGAGCGGGGAATTCTGTCGTCCCACCTCCACTCCGACGGCGGCCTGTGGGACCTGATTTGCGTTCCGGGAGGAGGCTCCCAGATACCGGCGTCCGAGAAAATGCTGGTTGAGAAATTGCAATACATCAAGATGAAAGGCAATGAGACCTTTAAGGTGGCGGTGAGGACTCTGGAAGAGGTCGCGCGCGAGGCCTTGGCGGCGCACCAGCTCTCGGTGGACGACATTGACCTGTATGTGCCGCATCAGGCCAACGAGCGCATCATCAAAGCGGTGGCGTCTCGTCTGGGACTTCCCCTTGAACGGGTGGTGATGAATATGGACCGCTATGGAAATACCTCCGCCGCATCGATCCCGCTTGCATTGGATGAAGCGGTCCGTGCGGGGCGGGTCAAGGACGGCCACTTGATCATGCTGGGGGCGTTCGGCAGCGGATTGACTTGGGCGTCCGCGGTGATTCGCTGGTGATCAAGCTGAGCAGCAGTCAGCGATCAGCAAACAGCCGAAAGAGCTTCAACTCAAACTGAATGCTGAAAGCCGGTGGCTGACAGCTCCACTGCAAGTCAAAAGATCCTGAGAGGGACATGATGGCGACCGAGATTCCACCGTTAGAAGGCAACTGGGCGCTGGTCCTTGGCGCATCCAGCGGGTTCGGCGAGGCGGCGGCGATGGAGTTGGCGTCGCTGGGGATGCACATCTGCGGCGTGCACCTCGACCGCAAGGCTACTGTGTCGAATGCGGAACGGATTGCGGACCAGATCCGGGCCCAGGGTCGGCAGGCGGTTTTCTTCAACGTCAATGCGGCCGACGCCGAGAAGCGTCAGGAAGTCCTGAACGAGATGCAAGCTCGCCTGGCCTCCGGCGGGAACCGGGGGTTCGTGCGCGTGCTGCTGCATTCGCTGGCGTTCGGGACGCTGAAGCCGTTCATTTCGAAGGCGCCGGCCGACGCCATTGCAAAGATGCACCTCGACATGACTCTGGATGTGATGGCCAACAGTCTGGTGTACTGGGTCCAGGACCTGGTGACACGGCAGTTCATGGGTCGCGGCGGGCGTATCTTCGCGATGACCAGCGCGGGCGGGGCCAGGGTCTGGCCGACCTACGGGGCGGTCTCGGCGGCAAAGTCGGCCTTGGAATCGCACATTCGGCAATTGAGCCTGGAACTGGCGCCCCTGGGCATCACGGCCAACGCCATCATGGCCGGAGTGACCGACACGCCGGCCCTCCGGAAGATCCCCGGGTCGGAGGAGATGATTCGGATGGCGCAACGGAAGAATCCCAGCGGCCGCCTCACAACACCCCAGGATGTCGCGTATGCCATGGGGCTGCTGAGCCAGCCCAAAGCTCAGTGGATCACGGGGAACGTGATTTGCGTGGATGGCGGCGAATTCATTGTTGATTGAAGAAAGCCAATAGCACTCAGTAAGCGGCTGTCAGCGTTCAGCTAAGGCAAGGGCAAGAGACTCGAATTAAGAAGGAGGCTGACCGCTGAGCGCTGAACGCTTCCTGGCGGGCGTTTTCCGTTGACATTGGAAAATGTTTCCCTCATAGAATAGCCCGCTATGGCTTCCGGAGTGGCGTTGGTATTTCCCGGCCAAGGGTCCCAGTCGGTCGGGATGGGTCGAAGCTTCCATGATGCCAACCCGACGGCCCGAATGGTTTATGAGGAAGCGGCGGCCGTCCTCGGTTATGATGTGGCTGCCCTCTGCTTCGAGGGTCCAGCCGATCGCCTGAATTTAACCGAGTACACGCAGCCAGCCTTGCTTACCGCCAGCATCGCGGCTTTCCGAGTTCTGGAACCGGCCGGCATCGTTCCCGTCGCCGTGGCCGGGCACAGTCTCGGCGAGTATTCGGCTCTGGTGGCGGCAGGGGGCGTGGGCTTTCGTTCGGCGCTGTCTCTCGTTCAGAAGCGGGGGCGGTACATGGCGGAGGCGGTCGCACCGGGCAGCGGGATGGTGGCCGCAATTCTCGGGCTGGGCGGTGATGTGGTGCGCGACGCCTGTCGGGATGCGTCCGGCGCCGGAGTCGTGGCCCCCGCGAACTTCAACTGTCCGGGACAGATCGTCATTGCAGGCGAGAAGGCGGCGGTGGAGCGGGCGATCGAGATCGCCAAGGCAAAGGGTTGCCGCAAGGCCATTCCGCTCCCGGTCAGCGTGCCGGTCCACACGCCGCTGATGCAGGCGGCTGCGGATCGCCTGGCCGCCGAGGTGGCGGCGACTGCCTGGTCAGACCTCGCGATTCCGTTGGTGAATAATGCCGATGCCAAAGCTTTGCGCCTGGCGGCTGATGTGCAGGCTTCCCTGATCCGGCAATTGCCTTCGCCGGTCCTGTGGGAGGATTCAGCGAGAACGATGAGCGCGATGGGGGTGACAGCGTTTGTCGAGGTAGGACCCGGCACCGTGCTGACGGGGTTGATCAAGCGGATCCTGCCCGAGGCAGCCACCTTTAACGTGCACGATCCGAAGTCGCTCGACTTAACGCTTAACGGGTTGGCAATGAGCCATCGGGGATAGGCTGACAAGCCGACAAACTGACAACTCACCATGTCAGCCTGTCAGCTCTCTTTCCTGTCAGCCACGTGGGGGCCAGATGACGCTTTCAGGTAAAGTCGCCATTGTCACGGGCTCGGGCCAGGGCATCGGGCGCGCCATCGCCGAAACCCTGGCGGGCCACGGCGCGGATATTGTGGTGGCAGACCTCGATCCGGGACGCTCGCAGGAAACCGTCGAGGCGGTGACCAAGTTGGGTCGGCGCGCGCTCAATCTCAAGGTCAACGTGGCCAACTGGGAGGACGTCAAGGGCATGGTGGACCAGGTGATGAAGCAGTGGAGCAAGATCGACATCCTGGTCAATAATGCCGGGGTGACGCGGGACGGGCTCCTGGTCCGAATGAAGGAGGAGGACTGGAACCTTGTCATGCAGGTCAACTTGAACGGAACCTTTCACTGCACCAAGGCCGTGGTTCAGCCGATGAGCAGACAGCGCTACGGGCGGATCGTCAATATCGCATCCATCGTCGGAGTCATGGGGAACGCCGGGCAGGCCAACTACGCGGCTTCCAAGGCGGCGGTCATCGGCTTCACGAAGACCGTTGCACGGGAGTATGCGAGTCGTCTGATTACGGTGAATGCCGTCGCACCGGGCTTCATTGACACGGCGATGACGCAAGGGTTGCCTGTCGAGGTGAGAGAGACGTTGCAGAAGCAGATTCCGTTGAGCCGGCTTGGCCACCCTTCGGACGTGGCCGACGCCGTTCGCTTCCTGGTCTCGGATGAAGCCGGTTACATTACCGGGCAGGTACTCCACGTGAACGGCGGGATGCTGATGGTGTAGCGACAGACCGGTCGGACCTGCCCGGTCGTGAGAGGGAGCTTCGCGGAACAGGAACAGTCGGGAGAGCAGGATCCAGGTAATAGAAGAGGGGCGCGCAATACTCGTTCGAAAAGGAGCGGCAATATGGGGGAGGAGGTGGGTACACGAATGGCATCAGAGGATAAGGTTGAAGAGCGGGTTAAGAAGATTATCATTGAGAATCTGGGTGTAGAGGAGGACGACGTCGTCCCGGAGGCCAAGTTTGTGGACGATCTGGGCGCGGACTCCCTGGATACAGTGGAGTTGGTGATGGCGTTCGAAGAAGCCTTCGACATAGAGATTCCGGACGAGGACGCCGAGAAGATTCTCACGGTGGGGAAAGCCATCGAGTACATCAAGGAGAAGATTTAGTCCCCCAGCCGGACGTGTCTATGAATGAACGCCTGACAAGACGAGTCGTCGTGACGGGTCTGGGCCTGCTCACGCCGCTCGGAACCGGTGTGGAGAAGACATGGAAGGCGCTCTGCGCCGGGCAGTCCGGGATCGGTCGCATCACCAAGTTCGATCCCGCGGCCTACGCCTGCCAGATCGCGGGCGAAGTCAGAGACTTCGATCCCGCGGCATACATCGAAAAGAAAGAGATCAAGAAGATGGATGCCTTCATCCACTTCGCCGTGGCGGCGAGCCAGATGGCGGTGGATGACGCAGGACTGAAGGTTACCGAAGAAAATGCGGAGCGCGTCGGCGTCTATATCGGGGCGGGCATCGGCGGACTGCCCGCTATCGAGCACTACCACAGCGTCCTCCTTCACAAGGGTCCGGATCGAGTCTCCCCCTTTTTCATCCCGATGGTCATCATTAATCTGGCCTCAGGGCAGGTGGCGATCCGATTCGGCGCGCGAGGGCCCAATTCCTGCGCGGTGACGGCTTGCGCGACCGGCAATCACTGCATCGGGGATGCCTTCCGGATCATTCAGCGAGGGGAGGCCGATGTGATGCTGGCGGGCGGGACCGAAGCCACGATCACTCCGCTAGCCGTGGCGGGGTTCGGCGCGGCGAAAGCCCTGTCCCGGCGGAACGGGGAGCCGACCCGTGCCAGCCGTCCGTTCGATCGGGAGCGCGACGGCTTCGTGCTTGGCGAAGGGGCCGGTGTTCTGGTACTTGAAGAGCGGGAGACGGCGCTCCGGCGAGGGGCCCGGATCTATGCCGAGCTCGTAGGGTATGCCATGACCAGCGATGCCTACCACATCACCGCGCCTCCGGACGACGGGGAGGGGGCTGTGCGTTGCATGAAGCTGGCCATCCAGGATGCCGGAGTTCCGCCGGCTGAGGTAGGGTACATCAATGCGCACGGCACCTCCACCTTCGCCGACAAAATCGAAACCCAGGCCATCAAGCAGGTCTTCGGCGAGCGGGCCTACCAGATCCCCGTCAGTTCGACCAAGTCGATGACCGGGCATTTGCTGGGCGCGGCCGGAGGGATTGAAGCGGTCTTCAGCGTCCTGGCGATCCACCGCGCGGTCGTCCCCCCAACGATTAACCAGGAGAATCCCGATCCCGAGTGCGATCTGGACTATGTGCCGGGGCAAGCCCGCTCCGTGTCGGTTGGAGTGGCGCTTTCCAATTCCTTCGGGTTCGGCGGCGTCAACGCTTGCCTGGTGTTCAAGCGTTCGGATACCTGAGCACGTCCAGTACCTTCACGATATCCTGCGGCAACCAGCACCATGTCCTCTTCTCCTACCGACGCAGTTCAGGCCACGATCGGCCACGTCTTCAACCGCCCCCACCTTCTGGAACAAGCTCTGACCCATAAGTCCTACGTCAATGAAGTCAGGGCCAAAGGTCAAAGCGATAACGAACGGCTCGAGTTCCTGGGGGATGCAGTCCTGGCGTTGGTCATCAGCGACTACCTTGCCGCGTCGTTTCCCGATTCCTCGGAAGGGGATCTATCCAAGCGGAAGGCGCGTCTTGTCAGCGAATCCTCGCTGGCCAGAGCGGCGCGGCGATTCGATCTCGGGAATCTTCTGCGATTGGGTCGAGGCGAGGAGTTGACGCAAGGCCGGGAGAAGCCCTCGCTCCTGGCTGATGCACTCGAAGCGCTCATCGCGGCGGTCTATCTCGACGGGGGCCTGGAGGCGGCCCGGGCGTTTACGCTGCGCGCCTTTGCCCCGGACCTGCGGGAGGAGCAGGGGGATGAGATGCCCTTGCTGGGGCAGGATTACAAGACCCGCCTTCAGGAGTGGTGTCAAAAGGAATTCGATGTCTTGCCCCAATACAGCATCATTCGGGAGTCAGGACCTGATCACCAGAAGACATTCGAGATTGAGGTGTCGATCCAGGGAGATGTGGCGGGCGTGGGGGTGGGGCGGACCAAGAAAGAAGCCGAGCAAATGGCGGCGAAGCAGGCATTCGAGCAGAACGTCACGGAAACATAGGGACACTGTTGTGGAGGAGGCGAACGATGCTGAGGATACAGGTACGAGGCCGTGTGACTCGTCGGATACTCAAACTAATGGCAGTCGGAGCCATCACGGTCTTGTGGGCCTCGATCGGCACCGCCCTAGCGGCCGACAAGGCACCCGCGATGCCGACTCCGCCGAAGGCGGAGCCGCGCGCGATCATCAAGACCAAATATGGTGAAATGGAGATCAAGTTCTTCTCTGACCTTGCACCCAAGACGGTTGCAAACTTCATCAAGCTTGCCAAGTCGGGCTTTTATAACGGGACGATTTTTCATCGCGTTATTCCCAACTTCATGATTCAGGGCGGCGATCCGTACACGAAGGACCCCACCAAGCAGGATCTTTACGGCACGGGAAATGCCGACGATAGAGTGAAGGCCGAGTTCAACGACACCCCGCACAAGCGGGGCATCGTCTCGATGGCTCGGTCGCAGGATCCGGACAGCGCGAGTTCGCAGTTCTTCATCGTGGTGGAGGATACGCGTCACCTTGACTACAAATACACCGCTTTCGGCGAGGTGGTGAGGGGTATGGGGATTGCGGATAAGATCGTCCAACAGCCCCGCGATGCCAAGGATAATCCGCTGGTCCGGATCGAGATGACGGTGACGATAGTCGAGTAGAAGATCGCGGGTCCGGCCGCTGACCAGCCCACACGTCCTCGCGCCCCGCCCGGTGTAGGAGTTGGGTGTGCCGGGGCTCCACGCTCTCCCGCCTCCCGCGGCACCCCTTCCACGGCGCTCCGGAGCGGAACCCTTCTGGAATTCCCTTAGCCATGTTCGCGCGCGAACATGATGCCTCGGTCAGTTCCAGCTTTCCTTCTCCGGACGCCGGGCGGGGACCCCGCCGCTCCGGCGCATGTCGCTGAGAGCCCTGGCACACCCCAGTGGGGAGCAATGATCAGGCCGGCTCGCCCCGTCGCTGCCACCATTAGCATCCCTCTCCAGGGAGAGGGAGTGGAAGAGAGAGTCCCTCGCCCCTTTGGGGAGAGGGGAGGGTGAGGGGGAGTTCCCTATTTAGTGGTGATGCTGGTGCGGGCCTGTGTGAATGTGTTTCGGCGCCTGGGAGGGAAGGGCGGGGAATTCGCTGGGCAGAACGATCCGGCCGCCTTCCTGTGACTGGCCTGTAAGATGTTCGGCGATCTCCGGGTGGTGGACGCGAATATAGCCGATGAGCCCGGTGAGGAAGCGACGGGCCTGCAAGGTCTGACCGGAAAAGGCCGTCACGAAGATCAAGGCTCGATCCAACACGTCCGCCGCGAGCTGCTGATCGACCATCTGTTGGGCGCCCTGGGCTGGTTGCCCTTTGGCGAACGCTTCATACTCCTTCTTGAGTTGCTCTGCGAAGACTTGGGATGGACCTGACGGGACATGCAGCGGGCTGAGGCTGCGGCGCAGGGCCTGGATCGCCGCAATGACTTCTCCGTCCTGGCCGTCCCGTCGGCCGTGAAAATGGCTGAAGGTCACCACTTCGATCAGGTTGAAGAGGGCCGCCGCCTTTTCGCCTCCGGATTCGAACAGGCCTCGATAGAACTCTTTGCGCTCCTGTCCGAACCGATCCCCTATCCGTTTCTCCTGATACTCGCTGTTCTCCTCAAGATAGACACAGTCTGTGTGGCAGGCGATCCGGATCATCCGGTGCTCACCGCAGCATTGGCTGCAGATCAGGCCGCTCAGGGCGGGGCACGACCGCTTCCCTTTGCGCATCCCACAGTATACGCACTTGCTCATTTCTGTTCCGGCCCTCCCTTCTTCCAACCCAGGCCGTAGTCGGACAGGTCGCGCTTCTTCTTGGCTCCGGAGGAGGCCGGAGCCTCGAGGCCGTTTATTTCGGCCGCGTTCCCGTACTCATAAGGAACCAGGATCAGGTGGTTGCGCCGATCCACGCCGATGTCGGCAGGCGAGGACAGGAATTCCGCAATCACATCGAATTTCCGGTCGGGGCGCATCCGCCAAACCTTGCCGCCGGTGAAATCCGCCACGTACATGTTCCCGTAACCGTCGAAGTCCACTCCGTCAAGATTGTTGAACCGGTGGGAGAAAAAGCCGTTCGACACCAGTTCCGTGATCTTTCCGTCCGGGGTGACGTCAAAAATCTTGCCCTTGAGCCAACTGACTACGATCAGGTGTCCCGTCTTGGGGTGCACGGCAAGCCCGCGCGGTCCGGCGAGCGAGGGCTCGCGGACGAGAATCGACACCGCATGTTGCTTG
>Ga0187893_10004626_pt1 | contig 25896 bp, 24 predicted proteins | sample MA1701074metaG_FD_139574 | JGI IMG/M metagenome (GOLD analysis project Ga0187893, IMG submission 139574) | White microbial mat communities from a basaltic lava cave in the Kipuka Kanohina Cave System on the Island of Hawaii, USA - MA170107-4 metaG ... | reverse complement strand
GGTATCCTTTTGAAATGCAAACTATACCGTTACGCTAAAAACGTAAGGATATGAAGAAAAACATTTTATTTATTGACGATAAGAGCAACGAACTGGAATATTTTACCAACGCCTTCAGGCAAATAACCGGTTTGTTTCATTATATATATGCCGGCTCTGCCGAAAAAGGTCTTAGTATAATAAAACGTACGCCGGTTGATCTTGTCTTTGTACAATACAATTTGCCGGAAATAAATGGATTGCTTTTTTTATCTGCTGTCAAAAGCTTTCGCAAAAATGGCAGCTTGAAAGTTTACCTCTATAGCAACAGTATTTCTGAAGAAGAAAGTAAAATGGCAAAAAGGTTGGGCGCAGCCGGGTGTTTGGAAAAAACACCAGATAACACTACATTTATAAGAGAGCTGAGAGCTATTCTCAATCCCGAGTTACTTCCCGATTATGTTTTCTTTCCCCGTATGGAAACTGCAAGATTTATGGTACAAGAGGATGAAAATCCTGCTTTGTCACTGGAACAGGCAGTGGCCATGGAAGAAAATTTGGAAAATAAGGCCAATGGAATGAAAGAGTTAGCGCCGCAGCCTGCCTGAACGCAAAATCGGGGCATAATATTTCGGGCAAAAACGAGATTCAATACTGATTGGTAAACTATAAAAAAACAGCCAGATGAAAAAACATATCCTGTTGATTGACGGCAATAAGCATGAGCTTGATTATTTTTTGGATGCTCTCAGAGAAGTGCCCGAAGATGATGGATTCAAATGCACATACGCCAGCAACGTTATGCAGGCCGTAAATATGCTAAAGTTGCTGGTTCCCCACTATATTTTTATTGATAAAGCCCTGCCGGTAAGAGAAACTATTTATGTGCTGCAAATGATAAAAGAAGATATGCGTATGCGCCATGTAAAAGTATTTCTATATACCAGCAATGATGAACATCCGGAAAAAGCGGCTATTATTTTTGGTGTAAACGGTTATGTAGAACGTTCAAGAAGCACCGACAAACTGGGCCGTCAGTTGGCTACTGCGCTGCAGGAGTGATGATGTGTTTTTAACGCAACATTTTGTATCTCTTGCTGGCGGCAATTTTTCTTTAATAATGTCAGGAGGTAATGCAGATTCATGAGAGTGAATTACTTTCCATTTATTGTCAATCTTTTTAAATACGCTTGTGATTGAGTAATTGCTGCTGCTCATGTTGGAGTTTATAAAAATGCTGCATTAATCGTTCCGATTATTTGCAGGAAAGGACACGGATACACGGATGTTACGGATATAGACTGATTTTCTGAATTAATCCCTGCTGATCTATCTGATCAGCGTATTCTGTGTTCTATTACTTCGCAGGAAAATAACAGTTGAAGGTGGCGCCATGTGCTGTGGTTCCTTCGGCGGTAATAAATCCAACGTGCATCTGCATTATTTTTTTGCAAATAGCCAGGCCAATGCCGGAGCCTTTTGTTTTTCTGTTTTCATTGATGATGTAAAACAGGTCAAATATTTTATCGGCATGTTCTTCGTCAAAACCTATTCCGTTGTCAGATATGGATATAATGGTATATGGCGTATCTTTTATAGCCTGCGGCACAGCATTTATTTCATCGGCCTGCGAATATTTTATTTTAATAACCGGCGGAACTATTATTTTTTTGAAGTTAATGGCATTATCAATTAAATGCCTTAAAAGCAGGGCAAATAAAAACGGATCTGAATACAGGGGAGGTAATGGTGCCATTTCCACTTTTGCGTTAGCTCTTTCCAGTTTATCCTTCATACCCTCCAATACATCTTTCAGCAATTCATGGGCATTGATTAGTGTTCTATGAATGCCTAAATCGTACAGTTGAAGATAGTTGCTGATATCATCGGTCAGCAGTTTCATTCGCTGTATGGCTGATTGTGCCCTGCGTATATTGGCTTTGGATGTATCGCTCAGCAGGTGGCCATCTTTGCTCACAATGTATTCAAGATTGGTATAGAGTATTTGCAGTGTTTCTTTATAGTCGCGGGAAGTGATAGTGTTGAATGTTTTTAATTCTGTATTCAGTGTCTCCAGGTCTTTTGTTCTGCTCATTAGCATACCGTACAGATCGTTGATCTCATTGTTTGCATGCACCTGTTGTGTAATGTCGAGATCAATGCCGATCATCTTTACCGGGTTTTTTTTCTTATCGTTCAGAGGACCCGCTTTTATTTTCACTATTTTTTTATCCTGTCCAGGTGGCAGTATGCCGATCAGTTCTTCAAAGTCTTGAGACCCCATGGTTATATTGTTAACTATTCGTTGCGCAGCAATTCTATATTCCGGTGCGCAGTACTCAAGATAAATACCAGGTGCTATATCTGTGTCTTTTGACAGGTTAAACAAGCGGTACATACCATCAGACCATTTGAACACACCGCTTTCAAGGTCGTATTCCCAGCATCCGATCGGCGATATTTTTTCTGTTTGTTCCAATATGTTAAGACTGGTGATATTTTCTTCTTCTTCCAGTTTGCGTTGCGTTATGTCCTGGCAGATGCCGATCTTTTCTACAGGTATATTGTGCTGGTTTCTTTTAAAAACGGAATTGCGGTCACAAAACCAGTTTACTCCGCCTTTTGCATTTTTCATCCTGTATTCTATCTGCAGTATTTTATCATCTCTGCTGATCGTTTTCATTTTCTTTAAATGTTCTTTCATGGCAGGCCTGTCATCTTCATGCAACAGATCGAGAAAGGAATTTTTCATTTGTGCTATCTGCTGTTTGGAGTAGCCCAGCTTTGCTGCAATGGAACGATTGGAGTAAATGAGCTGCTGTGTATTCAGATCGAGTATGTAAATGATATCGGGAGTAGTTTCAACAATCTGATTGATCAGGTGGGTGTCTTCTTCTATTTTGCGTTTGCCTGCTTCTATCAACTGGCTGCTGACCTGTTGTAATTGTTTTGTATCGTTAAGTTCTTCGGTTAATCTTGCTTCGCTTTCACTTAATGCTTCTTCAGATCGTTTCAATGCAGTAATATCGCTGACGGTGCTAACGGCTCCGATGATTCTGCCTTTGCTGTCTCTGACAGGTATCGAAGCCACACGGGTCCAAACCTGGCTGCCATCGTTCTGTATGTATAGCATTTCCATTCCGGGCTCTGCATGTTCTCCTCTCAAAGCACAAATACTGGGAAAATCGTGAGGTTCCACACGGCTTCCATCGGGATGATATGCCAGCCAGCGAGTGGAACGATCCTCGTCCATCGAAGAAATGATATTGTTTGGCAGGTAGCGGCGCATTTCCTTATTTGAAAAAAGGAGCCGCCTGTTAATGTCTATAAAGCCAACACCTACGGGCAAAATTTTAAGCACAGCGGCCAATTGCGCTTCGCTTTTATGCAATGCTTCTTCTGCCACTTTGTTTTCGGTAATATTTGGCGAAGCGTCTATCCAGGAAATGTCTTCATAAGAAAGTAAAACACCATCGCCCAGCCGGCTGCACCGGATAAAAAAAGAATAAGGCTCATCATCAATGATCAGGTTGCGATGACAGCTTTCGGGCTGTCCCGATTCCATTACGTTTTTCATTAACCGAAACAACTCTTCGTCACCACGGCGGGTTAAAAAAGTTTTTTCAGCCGATGGAGTAATACCTCTTTCGATACTCACTTTATTGATCAGTATATAAGCAAAATCAGCAATCTTGTTTTGCTCATAAATTGCTTCCAGCACCTCAATACCGAAGGGCAGGCTGTCGAGCACAGCACGCAGCAGCTCAGGTGAAAAAGCATCCAGCTTCACAGTATCAAACAAAATTTTTTGATCCATATTATTAGCGTCATTCTTCCTGCAAAGAACTCAATGGCTGTTTTTAAATAAATTTTGAATAAAACAGCAACAAAATTGTTGCATGAAAACCCGGAATATGGAATCTTAAACCCATTCTCCGACAAAGACTATTGAAAAAGACTATGTATTAACCAGCAGTAACTTATGCGTGATAATTAAAGGTATGCCGTTTTACGGTATGTACCTAAACTATTTGAGACATAGTAATTGAAGTTTAATGTGAGAATCACGATGATGAGGAAAAGAGCAGCGGGATTATGAAAAAATCATCTTCATTGATGAAAATATAAAAGCCGCCGGCATTTATCTATTTACAAAACGCTCCGGAAAAGAAAAGTTTGATAGCAGAAATAAAAAAGAACATATCTCCGCCCGGAGCTTTTTTCACTGTTTACCGCTGATATCAACAAAGAAGATACATCGGTTACCCGTTAAGACTTTTACTGCTTTTTCTGCTAAAAGAAATACTGAGGTTTTTCATCATCTTACCGTAGTTGTCAGGATCAAGTTGTTTAATGCTATGATCTAATTTTTTTTCTTTGTGGTTTTCTTTTCTTTCTCTTCCAATTTTTTATTATACCTCATTGCATCCCAGTACTCTTTTCCATAATCAACAAATATTTCTTCGCCGGGCTTTATATCTTTTTTGGATTGAATAAATACTTTCGAATCTTTTTCTACGTAAACAGAATTGTTGGTAATGCCTTTTATTTTTTTCATTCCTCTTGCGTCGTTGGCATACCGGGCTTTTGATTTTAAATAAGTGCGGGCATCAATCACCCAATTGCGATTTACATAGTACAGGTAGCCGTTTGTACTATTATCGTTTTTCACTTCTTTCCAGGTATTGATCTTTCCCCTGTATTCTGCTATGATTGAATTTTTTGGTATGAATTCAAGAGTGAACAGGCCTTTGCCTGCACCCGGCAATGTTGATTTCTTTACTGCCAGTGTTTTTTCTGAAAATGCCATTTGGTGATTTATTATGATTGGGGGAAAATTTTCCTGGCAATGCCGGGATAATCAATTACCATTTTGTTTTCGTCCAAAGATAGGTCAGCTCTGAAATGATCGCCGCTTTCAAAAAGAAATTTTTGTGGCGAAAGCATGGTGTAGTGTTGTTCCGCTCTTGCCATTTGCAGTTCCGGTAACAAGATATGTACTACCTGTATGGTTTGTTTTTTGCCTTGTTCCCATGGCAGCCTGCGGATAGGCAATGTATTGGTAAAGGGTGTTAATGTAATATCTACGTCAATGCATCCTTCTGTCATAGTCAATACTTCAGTACCATGAAACCATTTGCCTTTCCCGTCGCCGTTAAGCTGAATGTTATTTTGTGTATTGAGCAGATCATTTACCAATACATGCTTAACTGTCCAGTTAGCATCTGTTTGCAGCAGATAGTGTATGGCAAAAGGCACGTCGCCGGACACCCCGGTAAGATAACTGCTGATAATAATGTTATCGTCTGTTTTTTGCCAACTTAGGCATTCGATACTTTTTGCATCCGTTCCTTCCCATACTAATACATGTTTATTTTTATCCATTATGAGTTTGTTTGTCTTATGCAAGTGCAAATATTATACTAATACCGGGCATCCTCTATCTATGTTCACGATAATAAATAAAGTTACAGGCTGCATGTTACAAGTTTCAATGTAACCTGTAACCAGAGACCTGAAACCAGTAACCCAGTGATAATCCTCAGGTTTTTATTCTACAAAAAGGCCGGGCATTGTTGTTATCGTTACCCATGATTATATCGTTTTACAAATGATCTTGGTTTTTGCACACAGACTTAGCCTGGTTTACATTATTCATTCATAAATGCTTAACCTTTTAAAAGGCAATTGCATCAAAGCTGGCATGCAACTGGTAACATTTTGTTTCACCACGAATCAATATAAACCGGTTTTACAATGACAAATACTAACAACCATATAAAAATTATTCATTCACGAACACATGCCATCATAGATTACGTAATGGGAGCAGTTTGGATGGCAATGCCCTGGCTGCTGAAATTTGCAGACAATGATGCAGCTACATGGGTGCCTGTGATAGCGGGTGGGTTTACTATTTTTTATAGCCTGATCACTGATTATAATGCCAGTATTTTCGAAGTTATTTCAATGAAATCTCATTTGGTAATTGACAGGGTAGTTGGTTTTTTCGTAATGTTATCGCCATGGATATTCGGATTTGCCAACCAAATATGGCAACCGCATTTGCTGACAGGTTTTATTGTAGTACTCGTTTCTTTTATTACGGTTCCGCGGCGCAATGCATGGGCCAGGCTTCGCCGCTTGCTGCACCGGCAAGCTTTAAGATTAAGAACTTCTGTGACGAGATAAACAAGATCATTGTAAATTGCTTTACAGTTTGAAACAAATACCGGATAGTGGTTTTGAAAGGTACCAGGATCGTTTTCCGAATAAAGAAGAAGACAAGAAATTCGCAAACCAGGGAACAGGGTTCATGAAAAAAGGCTTTTCGGATTTTGAATGAAAGGCCAATCGCCATATACCTTGTTCGGCCCCAATCAATCAATCAATCAATAAATAAATGATTGGGGCCTGTTTCAGAATAAAACTTTTAAGGCATAAATAAAAATTAAACGGATATTGAAAGAAACTGTGCAGAAAGTAAAAACATAAATAAAGAAGAAATATAGTCAGACAGATGAGCACAAGAGCGACAAGTACAGGGATAAGTATGATAACAAAAAGGTCTTATTGAATGCCCATAAGACCTTTTTGGTTGGCATCAGTAAGCCAGCGTTTTGTTTGTTTCAAATCATCGGTGAAATGATGGCAAAGGCTTTTATTCATAGCGAATATCCGTGCATCCAAATAATTCATGTAATCCCGTGATCCCGGCTGGCATATTATTAGATATATTTCTTACAAGCATGGAATTGTAATTTTTGAGAAAGGAATAAAAGAGAATCCAGATAAATACTCTCTGAAGAAATCCGGTACCGGAGAAAACACAGTTAGTAACAGCCAGGCATAATTCCCGATACCATTACAGTGTCGGGGATTTTTTTATAAATTATGCGACTGGTCTGTTGTTTATTGTTTGCTAACAAAATAAAATTCATACAAGCCATTTAAAAAGATGAAAAAAGAAGGATTTACCATTTACTACAAAGAAAAGGATGTGAATGTAATGCCCGTTTATATGGATGATATGATCCATTACAGGGTGCGGTTGCCGGAAGGAGAAAAATTTTTACGTTTAGAAGAAAAAGAAGGAAAAAAGCTGACATGGAGTTTTCGTGGCGAAGGAAACACTCCTGAAGCCGAAGTCATCGGCAACCTGATAGAAGCAAAAGTGACGTAATAATAGAAGAACGCATTAAATAAATAAACTGATTTTTACAGTGTGGCTATTATTCCCCGATTGAGGAAAAAATACCGCTGCGATTATGTTTTGCATACAAAAATCATCGGCGGAAAAAGACAAAACCATTTTGATCATATCTCCCGGGCAATATTTTATTTTAAACAACCGGCTTTTGCCGGGTAAAAGCAAGCCGATTCTTATATTATCTCCTTACTGAGCTTCTCTTTCTTGCGGTTTTTTTTGCGCCGGTTCTCCGTTTAATAGCTGTTTTCTTTTTTGCAGTCTTTTTCTTTGGCACTTTTGCTCCTTCTTTTCTTGCTTCAGATAAGCCAATAGCAATAGCCTGTTTTCTGCTCGTTACTTTTTTTCCGCTTCTGCCAGATATTAATTGGCCACGTTTTTTTTCATGCATGGCCTTTTCTACTTTTTTGCTGGCTTTTTTAGAATATTTTGCCATAATAAAAATTTTATCGGTTACTGTTTTATTAGAAACATCAAATGTTTGACCAAAGACGACTGTGATATGCTTTAAAGTGTTTAAGAAAGTGGCTAACGTCTGAAACTTTTTAAACTTCCTGAACCTTTTAAACCTTAGACGTGAGGCGCAATTTCCACAACAACTATACGTGACAACTATGGTATCTTTTTCGCAATTTTTTTGAAAAAGAATATGACTAAAGTATCAGCAAAGGGGATCTGGCAATTGCTGAAGCAATCTTTTAATGGATTTGTTGAAGATAAGCTGACCAAGCTAAGCGGCTCGCTGGCTTATTGTACAATTTTTTCACTGGGGCCTTTAATGATCGTTGTTATTTTTCTTTCAAGTATTTTTTTCGGACAAGAGGCTGTACAGGGAAAAATATATCATCAGCTCGAAGAATTTGTTGGCCATAACAATGCTTTGCAACTGCAGGAAGTGATAAAGAATGCAGCAATAAGTAAAGAAGGAACAGTAGCCGCCATCATTGGATTTGCAACATTGCTGTTTGGCGCCACCACTGTGTTTGCAGAGATACAGGACTCCATCAATACGATATGGGGTATAAAGCCGAAACCCAAAAGAGGGTTTTTAAAAATACTGATCAATCGTGTTCTTTCTTTTTCGGTGATTGTCAGTCTTGGCTTTTTGCTGGTGGTTTCTCTTATTATCACTTCGCTGATTGATGCTCTTAGTAATCACCTTCAGCAACGCTTTCCTGACATAACTGTTGTTTTGTTTTATATCGTTAACCAGTTAGTTACCTTTCTTGTAGTCACTGCTATTTTCGCTGTTGTGTTTCGTGTATTGCCCGATGCAAGAATAAAATGGAAAGATGTAAGAGCCGGTGCAATGGTGACTGCATTATTATTCATGCTGGGAAAATTTATTATTTCATTTTATATCAGCAAAGCTGCCGTGGGTTCTGCTTATGGCACTGCAGGATCATTGGTTGTATTGCTGGTATGGGCTTATTATTCTTCCCTGATACTATATTTCGGCGCAGAGTTTACAAAGGCGTATGCTATGAAGTACGGATCGCCTATTTATCCTAATTCTTATGCAGTGACAATAAAACATGTAGAAGTTGACGAAGGAAAAAAATCCGTTCAGCAAAATGAAGGTGAAAAGAGAGAGAATGACAGTAACCTGAAAAGCATAAAGGATCACAAGAATTAAAAAATCAAGTCATGGGGTTAACAACTTATAAGAAAAAAAGAAGTTTCAATAAAACACCCGAACCTGCGGGTGGCAAGGCTTTAGGAGATGAACTCGTATTTGTGGTGCAAAAACATGATGCATCCCGTTTGCATTATGATTTTCGTTTGGAGATGAAGGGTGTTTTAAAAAGCTGGGCAGTACCCAAAGGCCCTTCTGCAGATCCATCTGTAAAGCGGCTGGCGATGATGGTGGAAGATCATCCTTATGATTACAGAAATTTTGAAGGCATCATTCCAAAAGGTCAATATGGTGGCGGAACTGTTATTGTATGGGATGAGGGAACTTATGAACCGGCTGATAAGGAATTTGATGACAAAAAAAAGATGGAAACTTACCTGCTGAGCCAGTTACATAAAGGAAAGCTGCATGTCAATCTGCAAGGAGAAAAATTAAAAGGAGAGTATGCATTGATAAAATCATCATACAAAGGGGAAAACTCATGGCTGCTGATGAAAATAAAAGATAAGTATGCCAGGACAACTGATATAACTAAAAAAGATAAATCGGTTTTATCTGGAAAAACAATTAAGCAAATAGAAAAAGATTCTGATAAAGTATGGCAAAGCAACAGGCAGGCAAAGAATGACAGGAAAGTTGCACCTGCTAAAAAAAAGTCAGTAAGCCTGAAGAAAAAAGCACCCGCTAAAACTTTACTTCGCAAACAAAAATTTCCTGCCAATATATCGCCAATGCTGGCCACACTTATTGACAAGCCTTTTGATGAAGAAGACTGGGTGTATGAAATAAAATGGGATGGATACAGAGCCATTGCTTATCTCAATAAAGGAAAAGTGCAGATAACCAGCCGCAACAATAAATCTTTCACCGAAAGGTTTTACCCTATACGGCAGGCATTGGAAGAATTAAAAATAGATGCGGTATTAGACGGCGAGATCATAGTGGCGGGAGAAGAAGGCGTTTCAAATTTTGGTCATCTCCAAAACTGGAGAAGTGAAGCAGATGGTGAATTGAAGTTTTATGTATTCGACTTGCTTTGGCTCGATGGTTATCCACTGATGGATCTGCCACTTACTGAACGAAGAAAAAAATTAAAAGAAGTAATTCCCGAACATCCTGTTATTCATATCAGCGAAATATTTGAATCAACCGGTACAGAGTTTTTTGAAGTGGCCCGTAAGATGAATCTCGAAGGCATTATGGCAAAAAAGGCAGACTCTCTTTATACACCCGGCATAAGAACAAAAGAATGGCTGAAAATAAAAGTATCAAAGCGGCATGAAGTAGTAATAGGCGGTTATACCCGCAATGAAGGAACATCAAAAAATTTCAGTTCATTGTTAGTTGGCGTGTATGATGGAAGCAAATTGCGTTATACTGGTAAGATTGGAACCGGCTTTTCTGATAAGCTGCAAAAGGAGATGATGCAAAAGTTTAAAAAACTGGAAACAGATAAAAATCCTTTTGACATAGAACCCGACATTAACAAACCATCACGGTTCAGACCTAATCCGTCAAAAGCAACTGTTACATGGCTGAAGCCTTCATTGGTTTGCGAAGTATCGTATACTGAAATTACCAGTGATGGCGTCATGCGTCATCCTTCGTTTGAAGGCATGAGAGATGATAAAAAGGCCAAAGATGTAAAAGAAGAACAACCAAAATCTGCAAAAACAATTGTAAAAGAAGCGGATTCAGTTTTGCATAAACAAAAAATAATCCGTTCTTCCGCCGGAAAAGAATTAAAGACACTTGTAAATCCTGCGGAGAAGCAACAAGTAAAAAAGATAGCCGGCAGAGAATTGAAGTTTACCAATCTGCATAAAATATATTGGCCAAAGGAAAAGATCACTAAAGGCGATATGATCAATTATTATTACCAGGTAGCGCCTTATATGTTGGCTTATTTAAAAGATCGTCCGCAATCGCTTAACAGGCATCCCAATGGAATAAAAGGTGAAAGCTTTTATCAAAAAAATATTGCAGGCAAATTTCCATCATGGATCAAAACACATGATTATGAGAATACAACCAAAGCAGGCAGCAAGAAATTTTTTGTTTGTGCCGATGAAGCGCATTTGTTATACATGGCCAATTTGGGTTGCATTGAAATGAATCCCTGGCATAGCCGTGTTTCATCGCCTGATAATCCTGACTGGTGTGTGATTGATCTTGATCCGGATACCAATCCGTTTAACCAGGTAATAGAAGCAGCTAATGTAATACATCAGGTGCTTTCATCTGTTGGTGTTGATTGTTTTCCCAAAACTTCAGGTTCTACCGGTATTCATATTTATATTCCGCTTGGCGCTAAATATGATTATGAGCAATCGAAAACATTAGCTCATCTTGTAGTGTCATTAGCGCATCGTGAAATGGAAAAGTTTACCAGTCTTGAAAGAAGCCCTGCCAAACGTAAAGGGAAAATCTATTTAGATTATTTACAAAATCGAAGCATTCAAACTATTGCTGCACCTTATTCGTTGCGGCCAAAACCCGGCGCTACCGTGTCAATGCCGTTATCGTGGGATGAAGTAAAACCCGGCTTGAAAATTTCAGACTTTACTATTTACAATGCAGCGGCGATGATAAAAGAAAGAGACCCGTTATTCAGGCCTGTTTTAGGCAAAGGAATAAATATCCAGGGGGTAATAAAAAAAATGGAACAACTATGAAGCAGGTTGAGTTATTTATTTTTTATACCAGCAGCAGTTTTTCATGGTATCACTAGTTGTGTCACATGCTGACGCTACGGTCAGCATCTCTGACGGAGTCTGATACTCGTCAGAGTCGTCAGACCCGACATTTATCGTCGGCGACTCTTGTGCGTCCCGTTTTCATGGCATCTTTTTTACTAATCACTGAATTTTTACTATTAAAATAAACAACCACTATGAATGAAGAAAAAATATTTGATATTGAATTTGAATCAGGAGGAACTAATTATAAAGGATGGATAAATCCATCAGATAAGCTCCACTATGATGGAATGGCTGCTTCTTTTGTGGCACTAAACAATGCTTTCTTTGGCAATCTTTCTTTATCCGATGGTAATTGGGTGGTTGATGAGCCACCACCTGCTGCATTGATAGAAGCAGCCGGTAAAGAAGTTGAAAAATAATTTAGATCAAAAAAGAAGACTACCTGACCGGTTTGCAAAATTTATACTCTTAGCGATCCGCGAAATCCCCTGGCTGCATAATAAGATTCTGCACCGTTATGATAATAGAATACATGATCATAGCGACGATCACAAAAAACAGCACCGCCCTGTTTTCTTATTTCAACAGGTGTTTTCACCCAGCTCGAAGTTTTCAAATCGAATTCGCCCAATTGCTGCAGTTCCCTGTATTGTTCTTCTGTCAAAACCTCAATGCCCATATCAGCCGCCATATTGATCGCACTGTCTGCGGGTTTATGTTCTTTTCTTGACTCCAGCGCTTTGTGGTCGTAACAAATACTTCTGCGGCCTTTAGGACTTTCCGTTGAGCAATCATAAAAAATGTATTCCTCCTTTTTTTTATCGTAGCCAACAACATCCGGTTCGCCACCGGTTGCTTCCATATCATCAAGCGACCAAAGTCTTTCAGCATTAGCTTCCAGCTTTGCCTGTACTTTAGCCCATACAATACCTTTATGGCGGTTCATGTTTTTTTCAAAACGGGTTTTTAATGTTTTGAGTAGTTCTTTAGTTTGTTCGGGCGACAACTTCTTTTTGCTATTCATGTGATGATAGTTTTATATTATCTCTGTTTTATAACTCAAAATTGCCCGAGAAATTTATTAATTATTTCTTTGTTCTCTAATTCCATGATCGCTTTTCCCAATTTGATCTGTCCATCACATGTTACAAGAGCTGCAATAGCGATTGTATAAATGATGCATCATAAGGAATTCTATATCCGCCATCCAGAGCTTGCCATATTTTATCTGTAAGTTCCGTGTCTTATAACTAATCCTCTAACCCCTTTCCATTAAGAATTTGCTTTAAATATTTTTCAATCCTTGCCTCGCGGGTTTTAGATTGTTTAGCTTGAGAAAAATAAAAAATGTATGCTCTTTGCCGCCCCGGTGTCAATGTATCAAAAGCTTTTTTTAATGCGGAGCTCTTATCTAATCTCTTTTGAAATTCTTCAGGGATTTTAAAATCTGAAGTCTTTTTCAATTTCACTTTCAAACCGGCTCTTTCCACTTCTATAGCTTCGTAAACATAAGCTTTCAAAATTTTTTCCATCTTAACTATTTCCCTGGCATTGGTAAACCGGATCTGCCTCGCCGACTGCACATTCTTAGTTTGTTGGATCAGGATACCATTGGGATCATTTAACAAGGCGCCTTTGAAAAACAACAAAGCACAGTATTCTTTAAATCCATGTATTAAAACAATATTTGTATTTTGAAACGTGTAACAAGGGCAACCCCATTTCAATTCTTCGTTCAGTCCACAGTCAAGAATGATCGTTCTCAATTTCTCATATTCTTTCTGCCACTTTGTGTCTTTTTCGAAAAACCAATCCACCTTAGGATTCATGTTATTTCTGTTATTGGTTAACTAAAATTAATTTTCTAGTAGCAGGTCTGAAATACCAGGATATTAAAGTTAGTACCAAAAGTAACAACGAGGGAAATGTTTCACCCAGGGAATTACCCGCGGCGATATGTGTAGATACCGCTCCTGACATCATAAAGAAAAACCCTGCATAAGCCCATTCTTTTACCAAAGGAAATTTTGGAATTAGCAGTGCTACTACTCCCAAAATCTTATAGACACCCAGTATTGTTACAAAATAGACAGGATAACCCAACTGTGTCATACTATCAGCACTTCCGGGGCCATCACCCTTCAGCTTGAGTAATTGTACTGCTCCGGTTGACAACATTCCTAATGAAAGCCATATTGTGGCGATCCAATAGATGATTTTGTTTCTCTTTGTCATAATATGTTATTTTAGTTTGCTTACTATTTCTTGCAGTCGGTTATGTGCCATATTTACTCCATATTCAAAAGGCAACTTCAGCATTTCATCTCTCAATTTCACTGACCTGTATATTACATGCATATTAAGTTTACTGGCAGCGCCGGTAAGTTTTTCAAATTCCAGGAACTCAAGCTGAACACCATAAGGTGCATTCTCCATTTCAAATGTCCGGGTGATCTTCTTATCAGTAACAAACTCATGGATTGTCCCGTTAAACCCGTGTTTGTTTCCTTTAGGATCGGTTGTTTCAAATTGGTAACTACCGTGCTTTTTATTCTCAAGCTTCAGCACTTTCGTTCCCATCCATTGCTCAACAATTTCAGGTTCAGTATAAGCTTTAAAAAGTAATTCTGCCGGTAAATCAAATTCCCTTGTGATCATTATTTCCTGTTTGCCGTCTTCGGCATGGATCTTTGTTTTTCGTTCCATTGTATTTTACTTTTTCGATTTGTATTTTTTCATGGCGGCTTCTAATTTATTAAATCTGTCATCCCACATTTTGCGGAATGGTTCGATAAAGTCAGCTATTTCTTTCATTTTTTTTGGATTAAAGTGGTAATAAACCTCTCTGCCGTTGTACTCCTGTTCAAGCAATTCACATTCGGTAAGTATTTGCAGGTGTTTTGAAACGGTGGGTCTTGCTGTGTCAAAATTTGCAGCTATGGCTCCGGCAGTCATGGATTGTGAAGCAACCAGCAGTAGTATAGCTCTTCTTGTCGGGTCTGCTATGGCTTGAAAAACATCTCTTCTCAAATTCATTATGTAGCTATTTGACTACAAATATAAATGTAGCTATTTAACTACGAAAATTTTTTTTTGATTTTTTTTAAGAATGTTTTCGCCATATCACAGAAAGAAATACTATGCCTGGTGATCACTCGCCTGTTTCATCATTCGGCGCATCGGCCGGCTTCGATTGCGGAGAACCTTTCTGACGAAAAAATATAGATAAAACAACAATGGCAAATACAGAGAGAAATTCGCTTTGCCAGTTTTGAAACGATTCAAACCAGAAACGGGCACTTAACAGGTAATCACCAATGTTTTCAAGCGGTAAATTTTTTTCAGCCAGTTTTTCATTTTCATCTTTGAAGCTGCCATAAAAATGAATGATGAACGAGAGGATAAATAAACTGCCCAGCGCAATGCTAAGTGAGTGTTTGTATAATTTCAATATTAATCCACCTGCTTTTACCGGCCAGGGTGCATCTTTACGATGGTCAATGGGCTCACGATCTACTTCTTCCGGTTCAAATTTTTTTGATTCAGATGATCCTTTTTGCCGTAGCGAAATAGTAAGAATGACAAATAAAGCCATTTGCAAAAACTCACTCTCCCAATTTTCAAATGTAGCCTGTAAAAAATGGCCTGAAGTAAAATAAGCAGGTACGCTGATCTCAGGTTGGCCTTCTTCAATCCTTTCTTTGTTGTATTCATTATAACCGGTGTAAAATTGACCGGCAAGTGCGATGATAAATAAACCGAAGAATACAATAGATAAACTATTATTCCTCCAAAATTGCTTCATGGCAAGTGGTTTTTAATATAGCAAGTCAAACCTTATACCGTGTGGAAAAACCATTGGGCAAAGCAGCTAACAATCATGCTTTGTGGATATTTCTACACAACTTACACAGTCCGCCGGCATTTTATATTTTTTATTTACACACATCTTATTATGTGATTTGAAAAAAAAATACTCTCATAGCATCTGGCACAGTTTTGTAAAATATTTATAGCATGAACAGATCATTATCACCAGATATAGCAGAAAAAGTAAAAGCAGAATTAAATGAATTGGACAGGTATCATATAGAAATTGATGGAATCAGAATGAAGCCAAGCCAATGTTATCGTTTTAACGCAGATCCCGTTCATGTTCTGTTCAATACCAACTGTCCCGAAGGGCTTAAGAAGCAAATACAATCTATTGTTTCAAAATATACCGGTTGATATGAAGGTTGTTCATAAAAATCCTTCTGTAAAGAAAGCAGAGGCTCCTGTAAAAAAAGCTGAGCCTGACGATTGGCTAATTGAAGCAAAAGAACTGGAACAGCAGGGAGAATTGGAAGAAGCCGCTGCTGCTTATGAAAAAGCAATAAAAGAGAAACCGAAAAATGAATTTGCACACGACAGGCTGATGATCATTTACCGAAAGGAAAAAGAATATAAAAAGGAACTGGCTGTTATTAACAGGGCCATTAAAATTTTTGAGGAAGTTTTTAAGTCTCATTCCCGTCATACCGGCAATAAAAAATTGGCAAGCATCAGCAAGTCTTTACTGAAATCACTTGACATGGCTGATAGTAAAGGGCAAGCTTTATATAAAGCCGGGCCATTAAGCCGATGGAATAAAAGAAAAAAGGTTGTAGAAAAAAAGATAAAGCGCTGACATGCTTTTAAATGATACAATGAATGTAAATAGTGATTATACAAAAGTGTTGACTGTGGAGAATAATGCATTGGTGCTTAGATGTATTTCCCCATTCTTTATCTGCATAGATGTGAATAAAGCTAAGATTGAATGGCATGATAATTTCACCTTTCTGCTTATTATCAACTAACTTATTAATTTAAACATTATAATATGAAAACATCAATCTTCGTGTTATTGGTATTAAGTTTTTTTGCATGGTCTTGTGCCAACGAACCAAAAGATAGTGTGGAAAAAGCAAATTCAGCAAATGAAGCAAAACTGGATTCGGCTGATGCAGGCACAGCGCAACCTGCGATTGTTGCCGATAAAGAAACATCTGACTTTTTGGTGGCGGCCGCCAACGATGGAATGGCTGAAATAAAACTGGGTGAGCTGGCTCAGCAAAAAGCAACTAATCAAAATGTAAAAGATTTTGGGGCCATGATGGTAAGAGATCATGGCGCAGCAAATGATGAAGTGAAAGCCCTTGCTGCAAGAAGAAATGTAACCTTACCCGATTCAGTAAGTAGTGGAAAGAAGAAAGATTATGATGATCTCAATAAAAGATCAGGCGCCGGCTTTGACCGGGCTTTTTGTCGTCAAATGGAAAATGATCATGAATCAGCGGTTAAAACATTTAAGAATGCAGCCGATAAAGTAAATGATGCCGAAGTAAAAACGTTTATCAACAATACGATTCCCAAGTTGCAGCATCACCTTGATTCGATAAAAAGTATTCGGAAAACAGTTAAATAGGAAATTGATTATCGGGTTTCGTTTATTCTGTTTTATAAGTGCGTATGAGTATAATACTATCGGAGATGGCTTTCAGCGAATGAATAATGTTCGGATGAAAGGCCATCTCTTGTTTTTCTTCCACATCAATATCGCCGCTTTCTGTTGCAATTCTTACATGACCTTTCAGCAATTGTATGGTCAGGTACTCATCTGTTTTGTTGTCCCTGATCTCTGCCCCGGGTTTTAAAGCTGTAAGCGTTATTGTTAATGCAGAAGATTTAAATACAGTTATGCCATTGCGGTCATTTTTTTCCCATGCTGTTTCTTCTTTTAACTGCCTGATGAATTGTGGTATATCAATAAATACATAAGGAGCGTCAATGACGCGGTCTCCTTCAGGACGATTGATCGTTGCTTCGTTTCTTTTTATTTCCATATAAGTGTTTTTTTACTATTGGGCCAACAAAGGTTTCCTGGTCTCTTTTGACATGGGTGAACATAAAATGTTTTCGGCAGGGATCGTTTTGGTAACTGATGTTATAAATACCAATGAATCGCTGAAACCGGTGTTGCCTCCATTTTTCTCATCGTAAGCGGGGCGATTCAGGTCAATTTTGTTTTTAGTTTCTTTTTCTGAGTCAAATAATTCTTCATTTTTTTGTTGGGTTCGAAAGATCAATATATAGATCAATATCAGGTAAAGACCCTTTTTCATGCTTTAAAATGTTGTTGGATGTGGGTTAAAATGGGAAGAAGCCCTGAAAAGAGATGTTCCCAACCGGGTTTTTGCAAACAGTATGCCCTGATTTAAAAAGAAATCAACATCAGTTGCAGCAATATGCAACATAATCCGGCAGCGATTTTCAACAAAATTTTATCAGTGTTTGTAAATGATCAGAATTGTTTTTAACACAAAAAGGTCAGGGTTTAGAAATGAACATCGGGGATTTTTTTCCACAATTCTGCACACATTTTGCGGTTTTCCACACTTCTCATTTTCTATCGTCATAAACTGTTAAGAGCTTCATTCCTGACTGGCATATTTTTTTCTTCATTGCAGGAATACAATTGAAAGCAACCCGGGTTATGAAAAAACAAATAAACGACCAGGCTGTTTATTTAAAAGAGCCGCCGGCAGAGTCAATGCTGGGCGATTTTTTTCATGAGGAATTAAAGGATCTGTACAGAGCAGAGTTATATGTTGAAAGAATTGTACCAGCCATGAAGATGGCGGCATCCGCTGGTGAGTTGGTTGCCGCTTTTGAAGCTCATTATGAGCAAACCTTGTTGCACTTGCAAAAGGTGGAACAAATATTTGATATGTTGGGCTATTTACCGGAAGCTAAAAAGTGCGAAGCCATGGAAGGGCTGGTAAAAGAGGCGGAACGAGTAATAAATGAAACGGAGAACGGTACCGCTACCCGTGATACGGGACTCATTATGGCAGCACAAAAAATTGAACACTATGAAATAGCAACTTATGGATGTTTGCAACAGGTAGCTGTATCATCGGGGTATGAAGAAGTGGCTGATATTTTACAACAAATATTGATTGAAAAAAAAGAATCAGACAAAATACTCACGTTTATAGCTGAAACCCATATTAACTATGAACCGTCTATTGAAGAATGATACCGTACAGACACATGCATTGCGTCTTCCCAATGAAGAAAAAAACCGGGTATATATTCCCGGTTTTTTCTTTTAACCAAAATTCAGTTGCGCGAAGTAGAAAATGGTTTCGAGGGCATGAATATTGACACTTATGAACTGATAAAAATCCAAATAATAAGAGATGAAGGCAAGCCAAAGGAAAAAACAGCAAAAAGACCTCTTTGAATTGCTTCCGGATGCCATTTCCAGGTTCAGAAAAAATATTATTGATCCATTTTTTTCCTGGACAAGCGAATCAACGGATGAGGCACAACCGTTGAGAGCAGAGATATATACAGAAGAGCAGTTGGAGCAACATGCTATATCACTTGCGCAAAAACATGTTTTGATCGTAAAACATCCTGCTGAGCAACTGCTGAAACGATTGTCGGAAAACGAAAAAATTTTATTGGAAGTACATGCTATCCTTACCCAAAATGTAAAACAAAGCAACCGCATTGTGCCTGCAGCAGAATGGCTGCTCGACAATTTTTACCTGATAGAAGAGCAGATATACACTGCAAAAAAACACTTGCCAAAGGGATATAGTAAAGGCCTGCCTCAATTGTTACGAGGAGCGTCGGCCGGTTTGCCCCGTGTGTATGATATGGCTGTTGAGATCATTTCGCATAGTGATGGTCATGTTAATTTGAGAAGTCTTGCCGGTTTTGTAAATGCTTATCAAACTGTCAGCACCTTAAAGATCGGTGAGCTATGGGCTATTCCTATTATGCTGCGACTTGCATTGCTTGAAAATCTTCGCCGCCTGTCTATTCAAATATCAATTGACATAACAAATAAATCGCTGGCAGAATCGTGGGCTGACCAGTTGATTGATGTAGCAGAAAACGATCCCAAAAATCTTGTGCTGGTCATTGCTGATATGGCAAGATCCAATCCGCCCATGGCCACCTCATTTGTAGCAGAACTTACAAGAAGATTGCAGGAAAAGGGCAGTTCGCTTGCATTGGCGATGAACTGGCTTGAGCAAACTCTTTCGGAAAACGGTCAAGCAAGCGCTGAACTGGTGCAGCTTGAAAATCAAAAACAGGCAGCCGGCCAGGTTTCAATAAGTAATAGTATCAGCAGCCTTCGTTTTTTAAGCAATACCGACTGGCGCGACTTTGTAGAGCAAACCAGTATTGTAGAGCAAATATTACGAAGGGACCCTGCCGGCATCTATGCCCACATGGATTTTTATACAAGAGATAATTATCGTCACTCAGTTGAAAAGATCGCCAAGCATTGTGTGTTGCCAGAAGAAGGCGTAGCAAACATAGTTGTTGAAAAGGCAAGAGAAAATATAGGCAAAACAAATGATCTCCGGCTAACCCATGTAGGTTTTTACCTGAAGGGAAAAGCATTAAAAAAAATTGAGAAGCAGGTGCACATGAAAGTGTCTGTGATGGAAACCTGTCGAAAGATTGCAGAAAAAATTCCTTTTTTTATTTATGTTGGCGGTATTTTTTTTATATCGGTATTTGCCTGTATTGCTCTTGTCAATAAAGCCGGTGAACAATTGCTTAATCAATGGCAACTTGGTGCTTTCACTGTTTTATCTTTTATAGCGGTCAGCCAGTTTGGAGTGTCTGTTGTTAACTGGCTTGTATCTATATTGGCAAGACCCCGCATGTTGTCACGCATGGATTTTTCAAAAGGCATTCCTGAAGGATGTCGCACCCTGGTGGCAGTGCCCACTATGCTTACCAGCACATCAGAGATCAATCATCTTGTCGAAGGGCTTGAAGTAAGATTTCTTGCCAACCGTGATGCTAATCTTTGTTTTGCATTGCTTACTGATTATACAGATGCAAAGCAGAAGGACATGCCGGATGATAAGATGCTCATCCAGTATGCAATGAATAAAATAACGCATCTCAACAGAAAATACCAGCGACCGACTAATGATACTTTTTTTCTTTTTCATCGCGACAGGCAATGGAATGCCAAAGAAAAAAAATGGATGGGCCCTGAACGTAAAAGAGGTAAGCTTGAAGATTTGAATGCTATGATACTCGGCTATGGAAAAGATCGCTTTTCTTATGTTATAGCAGATGAAGAAAAGATCACTACCATTAAATATGTGATCACATTAGATACCGATACGCAGTTGCCGAGGGATGCTGCCTGGAAAATGATCGCTACAATGGCGCATCCGCTTAATCAGCCACTATATAATCCAAAGAAAAAAAGAGTAACAGAGGGCTATACCATTTTGCAGCCCCGTGTTGCCAATTGTCTTGCGGTAGGCGACAGTTCTATTTTTGCAAGAATACACGGCAATGAACCGGGAACAGACCCTTACACAAAAGTTATCTCCGATGTGTACCAGGATATGTTTGATGAAGGATCATTTATCGGTAAAGGAATTTATGAAATAGCCAGTTTTGAAAGAACGCTTAAAGACAGGTTGCCGCTCAATCGTATTTTAAGTCATGATCTGCTGGAAGGAGCTTATGCCCGTGCAGGATTGATCACCGATGTGCAGTTGTATGAAGAATATCCTTCTGTTTACATTACCGATATACAACGCCGGCATCGCTGGATAAGGGGCGATTGGCAGATAGCAGGCTGGATATTTCCATTTGCACCGGCAAAAAATAAACGGTTGCAAAAAAATCCGATCAATCCTCTTTCCAAATGGAAAATAATTGATAATCTCCGGCGCAGCCTGGTGCCGCTTGCATTTTTGTTGTTATTACTTTTTGGCTGGACAATTTCATCTGCTCCTTTGTTTTGGACATTGGTTGTAATAGGCATTATCTTTTTACCAACATTATTGCATTTTTTATGGCAATTGGTTTGCAAACCTGACGATGCACTGTTTATGCAGCATCTTATTTATACAGCACGTTCACTAAAAGATAATTTTTCACAACAGGTCATCAATTTTGTTTGCCTTCCTTACGAAGCTTTTGTAAATGCCGGCGCCATACTGCTTACATTATGGCGATTGTTTATTACAAGAAGAAAACTATTGCAATGGAGCCCGTACAAAAATCATCCGCTGGAAAAAAAGTCAATAACAGATGCATATAAGATAATGTGGTTTGCTCCATTTTTTGCAGCAGCCGTTTTTATTTATTTAAGCATTTATCTTCCTGTCACACTTATACAGGTTATTCCTTTTCCCGGTTTATGGTTTATTGCTCCGCTGGTAGCATGGTATATCAGCCGGCCGCTGGAAGAAAAGAAGATCAGCTTGTCTGTGTCAGAAACCGTTTACCTGCGCAAACTTGCCAGAAAGATATGGTTGTTCTTTGAGCAATTTGTTACTAAAGAAGACAACTGGTTGCCGCCGGATAATTACCAGGAAGAACCAGTGGCAAGAGTAGCACATCGTACTTCACCAACTAATATCGGTCTTTCATTACTGGCAAATTTATCAGCTCACGACTTTGGTTATATCACCACCCGCGAACTGCTTGAGTTTACCAACAGGAGCATCATCACCATTGAGAGAATGGAAAAATATCGCGGCCACCTTTACAATTGGTACGATACACAAACACTGGCGCCATTATTTCCCAAATATATTTCCACTGTTGACAGTGGCAACTTTGTTGGCAACCTTATTACATTAGAACAAGGATTGTTCACCCTGCAAAATCAAAGGATCGTTACACCGGACATGTTTGAAGGATTGCTTGATGAGATACGCATTGTAAATGAAATGAGCAAAATACCGGTTCTGCAAAAGTTGGAGAAAGAATTAGCTGATGAAATTCCAAAGCAATTCCATTCATTGAACGATGTCAATAATTATCTTTTAAAATTAGAGCAGTCACTTGCAGATATTATCGCCGGTGCTGATAAAGAAAACGAAACAGGACGATGGCTTCAAAAGATAATGACGCATATCACAACGATCAAAACGGATCTTCATTCACTTGTGCCCTGGTTATTGCTGCAGCCACCGCCTGAAAAGTTTAAAGAGTTGGTGCCATCGCTGCCAGGCATACCAACACTTATCCGGCTTGCAAAAATTGAACAAAGCCTTTTAAATAAGATCAACGCTCTGTATTCGGCTGATAACACAGTGACAGAAGACGAATGGCTCAATCAATACAGGGCAAGTATTGCTGCATCGGGACAAAAGGCAAAAGAAATGATACTGCTTGCAGAACAATTAGCAAGAAGATGCAGCCAGCTTTGCAGTGTGGATTATGATTTCTTATATGACCGTTCACAACACTTATTGACCATTGGATACAACGGCGAAGAACACAGAAGAGATAACAGCTTTTATGACCTGCTTGCATCAGAGGCAAGGCTTAGCACTTTTATCGGTATAGCAATGGGCAAGCTGCCGCAGCAATGCTGGTTTGCTTTGGGAAGACAATTAACCAATATCGGCACCACGCCTGTTCTTTTATCGTGGAGTGGTTCTATGTTTGAATATTTGATGCCGCAGCTCATCATGCCACATTATGAAAAAACACTGCTTGATCAAACAACAAAAGCTGTTATACTGAAACAAATGGAGTATGGAAAAAAGAGGGGAGTGCCCTGGGGCATTTCTGAATCGGGATATAATATGGTAGATGCTAATCTTAATTACCAGTATCACCCGTTTGGTGTGCCGGGATTGGGTTTTAAACGTGGATTGGGCGAAGATCTTGTAATCTCTCCTTACTCAACAGTGATGGCTTTAATGGTAGCGCCAAAAGATGCGTATGAAAATTTGCAGGAGTTGAAAAAAGAAGGATTTGAAGGCAGGTATGGTTTTTATGAATCTATTGATTATACCGCTTCACGGTTGCGGCGCAAACAAAAATATGCCATAGTAAAATCTTTTATGGCCCATCACCAGGGCATGAGCATGGCTGCGCTTGCTTATGCATTGCTTGATCAGCCAATGCAAAAAAGATTTGAAGCTGATGTGCAAGTGAAATCAGCCTTATTGTTGTTGCAGGAAAGAATTCCGAGAGTAACAACATTCTATTCACCATCCGTGCATGAAGCGGATACAAGCATTACACCTGGCGTTGGTGGAGCAATGAGAGTACTCAATACTCCTCATACACAAATCCCCGAAGTGCAATTGTTATCAAATGGCCGGTATCATGTTATGATAACAAATGCAGGTGGTGGCTATAGCCGGTGGAGACATATTGCATTGACCCGCTGGCGTGAAGACTTTACTTGTGATAACTGGGGCACATTTTGTTTTATCCGCGATCTGGACAGCAATGTTTCATGGTCAACAGCGCATCAGCCATCATTGCATGAAGCAGAGAACTATGAAGCTGTTTTCTCACAAGGCAGAGCAGAGTTCAGAAGAAGAGATAAAGGTATCGAAACACATACAGAGATCGTCGTATCACCTGAAGATGATATTGAATTAAGAAGAGTGCATATCACTAACCGTTCACGCAAAAAAAGAACACTGGAGATAACGAGCTATGCAGAAGTGGTGCTGGCTCATCCTATGGCTGATGCTTCGCATCCTGCATTCAGCAATTTGTTTGTACAAACTGAAATAAGAGAGCAGCGAAACGCAATTGTGTGCAACAGGCGTCCCCGTTCAGTTGAAGATCGCAATCCCACTATGTTTCATTTGATGAAAGTGCATGATGCAGATCTTACAAGTGTAACCTATGAAACAGACAGGGAGCAATTCATTGGCAGAGGTAATACTATTCATAATCCTAAAGTGATAAGCCAGGCTGCTCCTTTATCCAATAGCAGCGGTTCAGTATTAGATCCTGTTGTATCTATTCAATACCGCATCACCATCGAGCCTTACCAAACTGCAATAGTGGATATGATCTTTGGTATTGCCGAAACAAAAGAGACCTGCAATTTTCTTATTGATAAATACCAGGACAGGCATCTTATCAATCGTGTGCTGGAACTTGCATTTACACACAGCCAGGTAATATTAAGACAGATAAATGCGGCAGAGTCCGATGCACAATTATATTCAAGACTGGCCAGCTCTATTATTTTTTCCAATGCATCACTGAGGACTGATGCATCTGTTATTCTGAAAAATCAAAGAGGTCAATCCGGTCTTTGGAGCTATGCTATTTCAGGCGATATTCCCATTGTATTGCTGCAAATAGAAGATTCATCCAATATTGAATTGGTAAAACAATTAGTGCAGGCACATACGTATTGGCGAATGAAAGGTTTATTGGTAGATCTTGTTATCTGGAATGAAGATCACGGAGGATACAGGCAGGTATTGCAAAACCAGATATTAGGATTTGTTTCACCTGCTATGTCCAATGATATGAGAGAACAGCCTGGTGGAATTTTTATACGTTCTGCAGATCAGATATCAAACGAAGACCGCATACTGTTTCAAACCGTGGCGCATGTTGTTATTACTGACAGAGCAGGCACATTGGAAGAACAGATAACAGGAAGATCAAAAATAAAAACAGTCATTCCCTTTTTTAGCCCAACTAAATTCACATCATCAATAGATACGGCAGTTGTTTTTCCAAAAGATCTTCAGTTCTTCAATGGCTATGGTGGTTTTTCAAAAGACGGAAAGGAATATGTAATTATAACCGGCAAAGAAACTTCGCCTGCGCCATGGATCAATGTATTGGCCAATCAACAGTTTGGATGCATTGTTTCTGAAAGCGGTCAATCTTATACATGGTTTGAAAATGCACATGAATATCGGTTAACGTCATGGAACAATGACCCCATAACTGATTTGAAAGGTGAAGCATTTTATATAAGAGATGAAGAAAGCGGAAGGTTCTGGTCGCCAACACCGCTACCATGCCGCAGTAAATCACCTTACATCACACGACATGGATTTGGCTATAGCATTTTTGAACATAGTACAGATGGAATTGAAACATCACTATGCATGTACACCGATGTAGCCGAGCCAGTCAAATTTATTGTATTAAAACTGCATAATAAGTCAGAAAGAAAAAGACGCTTGTCCGTAACCGGATATATAGAATGGGTGTTAGGCGATATGCGTTCTAAAACAATAATGCATGTAGTAACAGAACAGGATACAAGAACCGGCGCTATACTGGCAAGAAACGCTTACAACACAGAGTTTGAAAATCGTGTTGCTTTTTTTGATGCAGATGAACCTAATAAATTTTATACAACTGATCGCAGTGAGTTTATTGGGCGCAATGGAACATTAAATAATCCTGAAGCGATGAACAGGGTAAGGCTTTCAGGAAAAACCGGCGCTGCTTTAGATCCCTGTGCAGCCATACAGATTGCATTTGATTTGGCAGAAGATGAAGAGCATGAAGTTGTGTTCAGACTGGGCGCTGCAAGAAATACAGAAGATGCATTTAAT
>Ga0187893_10004625_pt1 | contig 25900 bp, 20 predicted proteins | sample MA1701074metaG_FD_139574 | JGI IMG/M metagenome (GOLD analysis project Ga0187893, IMG submission 139574) | White microbial mat communities from a basaltic lava cave in the Kipuka Kanohina Cave System on the Island of Hawaii, USA - MA170107-4 metaG ... | reverse complement strand
CAGAACGGCAGCGGCAGCTCGAAGCGGTGCCGCTCGAAGAGGCGGATCTGCAGCGGATCGAGGCCGAGCGGCGGCCGCGGCGCCTCGGTCGCGTCGGGCAGCGGCACCGCGGCGAGCGAGCCCACCATCGGCTCGGGGCAGGGGGGCTCGATCTCCAGCGACCGCAGCAGCGACGCGCGCCCGCGCAGCGCGAGCGCGCGATTCCGCCGCCGCACCTCGTCCCAGCCGCCGGGCACGAGGCCGCCGAGGAACCCGATCGCCGCCGGGATCACGAGCCACGGCGTCGGATCGAAGGTGCCGGGCCAGTCGAACTCGAGCCGGAAGCGCGAGCGGTCGCGGCGCGTCGAGTTGGCGCCGTGACTGATCGTGAGCGGCCGGATCGAGCGCTGCCGGTCGCGGCGGACGTGCAGGAGCGCGCAGCCCTTGGGAGTGCAGAGCCACTTGTGGCAGTTGCCGGTGTAGTAGGCGGCGCCGAGCGCCGCCAGGTCGAGCGGGAGCTGGCCCGGCGCGTGGGCCCCGTCCACGAGCACGTCGACGCCGCGGCCGGCGAGCTCGCGCACGATCCGCTCGACCGGGAAGACGAGGCCGGTCGGGCTGCTCACGTGGTCGATCAGCACGAGCCGCGTGCGCGGCGTCACCCGCTCGATCACGCGCTGCACGACGACCTCCGGACCGGAGATCGGGAAGGGAACGTTCGCGACGACCACGCGCGCGCCCGCGCGCGCGGCGGCGTGATCGAGCGCGTTGCGGCAGGCGTTGTACTCCTGGTCGGTGACCACCAGCTCGTCGCCCGAACCGAGGTCGAGACTCCGCAGGACGGTGTTCACGCCGGCGGTGGCGTTGGGGACGAAGGCGAGGTCGTCGGGGTCGGCGCCGAGGAAGGATCCGAGCGCCGCCCGGGCGCGATCGAGGTGCTCCTCGACCTGCCGGTGGAGGAAGAGCACGGGCTCGCGCTCGAGGCGCATCTGCCAGTCGTGCTGCTCCGCGACCACGGGCGCCGGGCAGGCGCCGAAGGAGCCGTGGTTGAGGAAGTCGACGGCCGGATCGAGGAGCCAGTGACGGGCGAGCTCGCTGCCGCCGCTGGGCGCAGCGCTCACGGGACCGGCCGCGGCGCGAGCGCCGCGCCGAGGGCCGGGGGCTCGGTCCGTCGCGTGCGGAGCGAGCTGACGCCGACGTAGAGGAACCCGATCGCGAACAGCGTCATGAAGAAGACGACCATCCAGAGCTGGTGCAGGACGCCGACCGCGACGATCACGCTCATGTAGAGCCCGAACGCGATCTCGGTCCACGGCATCCAGCCCGACAGGCTGCCGTAGCGCCGGCTCGGCCGCGCGTCGCGGCGGTCCGTCACGTTGTACTTCGGCGTGCGCACGAACGGCGTCTCGTAGGAGAGCATCGCCTCGATCACGGCGCGCGCGTTGTTGACGGCCAGCCCGATCCCGAGCGCGAGCACGCCGGGCAGGTACTTGAGGCCGCGCTTCCAGTCGGGGTCGATCTCGCGCTGCGCCGCCACGTAGAACGACAGCACCGACGCCGTGCCCAGCACGAAGATCGACCAGTCGAACATGGCGCTGCGCAGCAGGTCGGGCTCCGCGAGGCGCGCGAGCAGCGCGGGCAGCATGAGCACGCACATCGCGAGCATCAGCACGTAGCTCAGGTTCGCCGTGAGGTGGAACGTCGCCTCGCTCTTCACCTTGAACGGCAGGTCGCTCCGCCAGATCCTCGGCAGCACCTTGAGCCCGGTCTGGATCGACCCCTTGGCCCAGCGGTGCTGCTGCGCCTTGAAGGCGGTCATCTCGACCGGGAGCTCGCCCGGCGCCGTGACGTCGCGCAGGTAGACGAACCTCCACCCCTGCATCTGGGCGCGGTAGGAGAGATCGAGGTCCTCGGTGAGCGTGTCGTGCTGCCAGCCGCCGGAGCTCTCGATGGCGGCGCGCCGCCAGACCCCCGCCGTGCCGTTGAAGTTGAAGTGGCGCCCCGAGCGGTTGCGGGCGGTGTGCTCGATCACGAAGTGGCCGTCGAGCAGCATCGACTGCAGCCGGGTGAGGACGCTGTAGTCGCGGTTCAGGTGGCCCCAGCGCACCTGCACCATGCCGATGCGAGGGTCGGTGAAGTAGTCGATCGTCCGGCGCAGCACGTCGGACCCGGGCATGAAGTCGGCGTCGAAGATGGCGACGAAGTCGCCGCGCGCCCGGCGCAGCCCGGCCGCGAGCGCGCCCGCCTTGAAGCCGCGGCGATCGGTGCGGTGCTCGTAGATCACCTCGAGGCCGCGGGCGCGCAGCTCCGCGACCTTGGCGCGCGCGAGCTCCCGCGTCTCGTCGGTGGAGTCGTCGAGGACCTGGATCTCGAGCTTCTCGCGCGGCCAGTCGAGGCGCGCCACCGACTCGAGCAGGCGCTCCACCACCGTCGCCTCGTTGAACAGGGGGAGCTGCACCGTCACCGAGGGCGGCTCGGCGAAGCGCCCGCCGGGCGCCGGATTGTCTCGCTTGTGCCGGTAGTACAGGAACATCAGCACGTACCGGTGGGCGCCGTAGATCGAGAGCAGACCGAGAAGGACGAAGTAGATCACCAGGACGGTGTCGTGCCAGACGCTCATGCCGTGCCGCTCGCTCCGTCCCCCGTTGCGGTGGCGCGTCGACCGCGCCTGCGCTCCGGGGTGCCGGCCTCGTTCCGCGCCGGAACGCATCGGCCGTCCATGCGTTGGCGGCCCCTTCGGAAACGCGGCATAGTACCGCCCTCCCCCCACGAACGGAAACCACCCCTCCCCCGTGGCCGCCCGCGGCGAGACGTCCGAATCGGAAGCCGACCGGCTCGCCCTCTACGACTACCCGCTGGACGGCGTTCGAATCGCCGCGACTCCCAGCGTCGTGCGGGACGCGTCGCGCCTGCTCGTGCACCGGCGACGCGAGGACGCGACCGCTCACGCGACCTTCCGCGACCTCCCCGAGCTGCTCGCGCCCGGCGATCTCGTGGTGCTCAACGACACGCGCGTCCTTCCGGCGCGTCTGCTGACGCGCCGACGCACCGGCGCGCGCATCGAGGTGCTGCTCCACCCGACCGCGAGCGACGAGAAGGAAGAGCTGCTCGCGCTGCTGCGCCCCTCCGCGCGCGTCGCGGCCGGCGAGGAGCTCTCGATCGAGGGAGCCGGCGAGCCGGCGACGACGCTCGTGGTCCTCGATCCTCCCGGCGCCGAGCTGCGCCGCGTGCGCATCGCCGGCGGTCTCGAGGCGGCGCTGCGCGCGGGCCGCATGCCGCTCCCGCCCTACCTGCCGCGCGACGATCCGACCCGGGAGCTCCCGCTCGATCGCGAGCGCTACCAGACGGTCTTCGCGCGCGCGCCAGGGGCGATCGCCGCGCCCACGGCGGGACTCCACTTCACGCCGGAGCTGCTGGGGCGGCTGGAGGGGCGCGGGGTGCGCATCGCCTCGATCACGCTGCACGTCGGTCCCGCCACGTTCCTGCCGGTCCGCACCGAGCGGCTCTCGGAGCATGCGATGCACGAGGAGCTGTTCGAGATCGGTCCCGGCGCGGCGCGCGCCCATGCCGCGGCCCGCGGGCGGGGCGGGCGGGTCGTCGCGGTGGGGACGACGACGGTGCGCGCGCTCGAGTCGGCCGCGCTCGCCGGCGGGGTCGTGCCGATGCGGACGCGCACCCGCCTCATGATCCGCCCGCCCTTCGAGTTCCGGGCCATCGACGCGCTGATCACCAACTTCCACCTGCCGCGGACGACGCTGCTCGCGCTGGTGAGCGCCTTCGCCGGGAGGGAGCGCGTGCTGGCGCTCTACCGGGAGGCGGCCGCGCTCGGCTACCGTTTCTACTCCTACGGCGACGCGATGCTCTTCCTATGAACGACGACGACCGACGAGGACCTCCGGCCGAGGCCGATCGCGACCGGCTGCGCGCCGAGGAGCTGCGGCGCGAGATCGCCCGCCACGACTGGCGCTACCACGTCCTCGACGCGCCGGAGATCTCCGATCGCGCCTACGACGAGCTCTTCGCCGAGCTCGCGGCCCTCGAGGCGCGCCGCCCCGACCTGCGCACCGGCGACAGCCCGACGCAGCGCGTCGGCGGACAGGTGCTCGACGGGTTCGCGCCGGTCGCCCACGATCCGCCGCTCCTCTCGATCGACAACGGCTACGCGGAGTCCGACCTGCGCGACTGGCACGCGCGCGTTCTCGCGCACCTGGGCGTGAGCGAGCTGCCCTCGCCGCTGCGGGTCGAGCCCAAGCTCGACGGGCTCTCCTGCAAGCTCGTCTACGAGGAGGGCCGCTTCGCGGTGGGCGCCACGCGCGGCAACGGCGAGGTGGGCGAGGACGTCACGGCCAACGTGCGCACGATCCGATCGATCCCGCTGCGGCTGCGCGAGGGCGCGCCGCGGAGGCTCGACGTGCGCGGCGAGGTCGTGATCCATCGCGCCGACTTCGAGCGCCTCAACCGCGAGCTGCTCGAGCGCGGGGAGAAGACCTTCGCCAACCCGCGCAACCTCGCGGCGGGAGCGCTGCGCCAGATCGATCCGCGCGTCACGGCCGCGCGCCCGCTCGACTTCTACGCCTACTCGGTCGGACGGGTCGAGGGCGGGTCGGCGCCGGCCAGCCTCTCGGCGGCGCTCGACTGGCTCGAGACGCTGGGACTGAAGACGCTCCTGCGCCAGTCGGCGACCGGCACGCTCGACCAGGCGATCGCCCACTACCGCCGCCTGCTGCTCCGGCGCGACGAGATGGACGTCGAGCTGGACGGCGTGGTGGTGAAGGTCGACGACCTCGCGCTGCAGGCGCGCCTCGGCTACCGCGCGCGCAGCCCGCGCTGGGCGCTCGCCTTCAAGTTCCCGGCGCGCCAGGCCACGACGAAGGTCCTCGACATCACCGTGCAGGTGGGGCGCAACGGGACGCTCACGCCGGTGGCCGCGCTCGCGCCGGTGCAGCTCGCCGGCGTGACGATCACGCGCGCGACGCTGCACAACCGCGACGAGCTGGCGCGCCTGGGCGTGAAGATCGGCGACACCGTGCTGATCGAGCGCGCCGGCGACGTGATCCCCAAGGTGGTGCAGGTGAGCGAGTCGCTGCGCACCGGGAGCGAGCGCGGATTCGTCTTCCCGGAGCGCTGTCCGGCCTGCGGCACGCCGGTGGCGGCGGAGGCCGACTTCGTGGCCGTGCGCTGCCCCAACGAGTCGTGCCCCGCCCGCCTCAAGAAGCGCATCGACCACTTCGTCGGCCGCAGCGCGATGGACATCGAGGGGCTCGGCGAGAAGCTGATCGACCAGCTCGTCGACGGCGGCCGCGTGCGCAGCGCCGTCGACCTCTACCGCCTGACCCGGCAGGAGCTGGTCGCGCTCGAGCGCATGGGCGAGAAGTCCGCCGCCAACCTCCTCGCGCAGATCGAGCGCTCGAAGACGCGGCCGCTCTCCGCCTTCCTCTTCGCGCTGGGCGTCCCCGAGATCGGCGAGACGGCGGCCGAGCTGATCGCCACCCACTTCGGGACGATCGAGAAGCTCCGCGCCGCGAGCGTCGAGGAGGTGGGCGGCATCCACGGCATCGGGCCGGTCGCGGCGCGCAGCCTGCTCGACTTCCTCGCGGGCGACGGGCGGGCGCTGATCGACGGGCTGCTCGCGGCCGGCGTTCAGCCGGCGCCGCAGCCGCGACCGCACGGGCGGCTCGAGGGCAAGACCTTCCTCTTCACCGGGACCCTCCCGACGCTCACCCGGGCCGAGGCGGAGGCGCGGGTGAAGGCGCAGGGCGGCGCGCTGCTCTCCGGCGTGAGCCGCCGGCTGGGCTACCTCGTGGCCGGCGACAAGCCGGGGAGCAAGCTCAAGAAGGCGCAGGAGCTCGGCGTGACCGTGCTCGACGAGAAGGCGTTCCTCCATCTGCTCGAGTCGGGTCCGGGGCCGTGACCTCCGGGCGGACGTTCGAGCCCCGCCGCGGCGCCTCGGGGCTCGCGCTGCTCCTGGCCGCGGCGGCCGGCTGCTCGCGCGAGACGGGGCCCGCAGCCCGCGTCGCCGTCGCGCCGACGCGGCACGAGTTCGGCCGGCTCTGGATCGGGGAGGTGGTCCGCCACCCGTTCCGCGTGGCCAACTCCGGCGACCTGGCGCTCAAGTTCGGCGACGTGCGCTCGACCTGCGGCTGCCTGCTCCACCAGATCTCGACGCGCGAGGTGGCTCCCGGCGGCGCCGCCGAGATCGTCGCCGAGCTGCACGCCGACCGGGGGCCCGGCCGTCTGGAGAAGATGCTGCGCATCGCCACCAATGACCCGGGGCGTCCGTGGCTCGAGCTGGTGCTCGGCGCCGAGCTCGAGGTGCTCTACGAGATCGACCCGCCGCTGCTCGACGTGCAGGAGCTCGTGCTCGGCGAGTCCGCCGAACGGGTCGTCACGCTCACCGGACGGGACGGCACCGAACTCTCGTTCGGAACGCCGGTCTGTCCCGAGAAGGGCTTCAGCGCCTCGGTTCGCGACGCGACGCCCCGGCGCGCCGAGATCGTCCTCCGCTTCGACGGCGAGACGAGGCCGGGCCGGCGGCTCTTCCGGCTCGGCGTCCCGACCGGCCACCCGCGAGTCCCCGAGGCGACCATCGCGGTGCAGGCGGTCGTGCATCCGCGCCTCACGGTGGAGCCGGGCGACCGCATCGACTTCGGCGACGTCGTGCGCTCCCGCGGCGCGCGCGTCGAGCAGCTCGTCCGCGCGCGCGGACGCGAACCGCTGGCGTCCGCGCCGGTCGCCACGGTCGAGCTCGGACCGCGCCGGCCGGCGCCTCCCGACCGGCCGGCCGTCGAAGTGGTCGCCCGGGTCGAGCCGGTCGTCGAGGGCAGGGAGTGGCGCCTCGTCGTCGAGATCGCGCCCGGCTCTCCGGGGGAGGGGGTGATCGGCCGGGTCTCGGTGCGGCTCGACGCGCCGCTCGAGCCGCCCCAGACGCTCACGCTCGCGGGCCGGATCGTCGACTGATCCCGTGACTCATCGGCCGGCCGGCTCGGCGGTCCGGCTCAACCACCCCGGATGCCCCAGCCGATAGCGGAGCGATTGAGGGTTTTTCCGGAGCGAGCCGGATGGGGTTGGTGAGCGGGCTGCTCGAGTGGATGGGAGTGCGCAGGCGCGCGGCGGCGGCCGCGCCGGGCGCGAGGCCGCCTCCGGTCGAGCCGATCGAGCAGGCTCGCAACGTGACTCCGGCCCCGCCCGCGGCCAGCCCGGCGGCAGTCGCGCCGGCGCCGCAGCCCGCCCCGGCTCCGGACGAGAAGGAGGCGCAGCGCGCGCGGGAGATCGCCGAGCTGCGCCGCTCCTTCCAGCGCGGGATCCTCGACGCACGCTTCCGCGATCTCGACGTCGACCTGCGGTTCGTCGCCGACTTCGCGCGGCTGCTCGAAGGAGGGGCGAAGGACTTCCTGCCGCCGCCGGCCGCGGCCTTCGACGTGATGCGGATCGTGGACGACCCGGGCTACCCGGTGAAGAAGGTGGCCGCCGCGATCTCCTGCGATCCGACGCTCGCCGGGTCGGTCGTCACGCTGGCCAACTCGCCGCTCCATCGCGGCGCGGAGCCGGTCGACTCGCTCCCCGTCGCGATCGTGCGGCTGGGGCAGCACCACCTGCGCCGCCTCCTGCTCGAGATCGCGCTCGGCTCGACGCGCGTGAAGGCCAGGCCCTACGAGAGCTTCTCGACGCTCACCTGGAAGCACTCCCTGCTGGTCTCGCAGCTCGCGTTCGACCTGGCGAGGAAGGCCGGCCTGGACGCCGATCACGCCTACATGGCCGGTCTCTTCCACGACGTCGGCACCTTCGCGATCCTCGCGGCCGCGCGCCGGCTGGCCCATCAGCAGGACCGCCGCGTCTCGGCGCAGACGGTGCTGAAGCTCATCGACGCCCACGCCCGCTCGCTCGACGAACGCATCGTCGCCGCCTGGCGGCTCCCCGAGGCCGTGACCCGGGCGGTGATCCATCGCCGGAGCCCCGCCGGCGCCGGCGAGGCGGCCGGGATGGCGCGCGTCGTCGCGCTGGCCAACGACCTCGGCCGCCCGCTCGGCGCCTGGGTCGCTCCGCGGCCGATCGACTTCGCGGCGCACGAGTCGGTCCGGTCGCTCGGGCTCGCTCCCGCCTCGCTCCCCGAGGAGAAGGCGATTCTGGAGATCGCGCTCAAGATCGAGAGGGTCGCGGGGACGCAGTGACGCGCGCCGCCGGGCGGGAGGCGGGCGCACCCGCGGGCGCCGCCGCTTCAGCAAAGATCGCCCGGTCGGGCGACGCGGGCGTGAGGCGGGGCGCTTTCGCGGAAGCTATCGGCGAGCCGAGAAGAAGGGCGGAGAGCCGCCCCCGATGAGCGCCGCCAGAAACCTCGGCCAGCTCTTCTTCCTGCAGGTCGAGCGGCACCGCGCCCGGCCGTTCCTCCACTTCAAGACTCGCGACGGCTGGCGACACCACACCTGGGAGCAGTCGGCGGTCAAGGTCGCCAACGCCGCCGCCAGCCTGGCCGCGCTGGGTCTCGTCCCGGGCGATCGCGCGGCGATCCTGGCCGAGAACCGCCCCGAGTGGCTGCTCGCCGATCTCGCCTGCCTCTCGACCGGACTGGTCGACGTGCCCATCTACCCGACGAATCCGGCCGGGGAGGTCGAGGCGCTGCTCGCGCGCAGCGGGGCGAAGGTGCTGTTCGTGTCGACGGCGGAGCAGTGGCGTCGGGTGGCGCCGCTCGCCGGGCGGCTGCCGGCGCTGCGCCACGTCTTCCGGTTCGACGACGACGGAGATTTCGGGGCGGCGCCCCCGCTGGCGTTCTCGGCGCTCGCCGCCGTCAGCTCCGCGGGCGACGGATCGCACCCGTCGGCGCGCCCCCCCGAGATCGAGCGACGGCTGCGTGCGATCGGCCGGGAGGACCTCGCCACGGTGCTCTACACGTCGGGGACCACCGGCGAGCCGAAGGGCGTCATGCTGACCCACGGCAACCTGCTCGCGAACTGCGAGGCGGTGCTGGCCCACGTCGACGTCGGTCCCGGCGACAAGACGCTCTCGTTCCTCCCGCTCACGCACAGCTTCGAGCGCACGGCCGGCCACTACGCCATCCTGATGGCCGGCGGCGAGATCGCCTACGCGACCGCGCCTGAGACGGTCGCGGCCGAGATCCGCGAGGTGCGCCCCACCGTCGTGCTGGGCGTGCCGCGCTTCTACGAGAAGGTGCACGCGCGCATCCTCGGCGCGCTCGAGCGGGCGCCCCGCTACCGCCGGCGGCTGTTCGACTTCGCGCTGAGGGTCGCCGACGAGGCGGCGGCCTGCCGCGCCGCGTCCCGCAACGGCCACGGGCTGCCGATGAAGCTGCGTTTCAGGCTCGAGCTGGCCGAGCGCCTGGTCTTCTCGCTGCTGCGGCGGCGCATGGGCGGCCGCCTGCGCTTCTTCGTGAGCGGCGGCGCGCCGCTCGACGCGGAGATCGTGCGCTTCTTCGCCAAGGTGGGCGTGCCGCTCCTCGAGGGCTACGGCCTCACCGAGACCGCTCCGATCGTCGCCTGCAACCGGCCCGGCCGCGTCAAGCCCGGGTCGGTGGGCGAGCCGCTCCCGGGCGTGGAGGTCGGGATCGCCGAGGACGGCGAGATCCTGGTGCGCGGTCCCAACGTGATGCGCGGCTACCTCGACCAGGAGGAGGAGACCTCGCAGGTGCTCTCGGCGGACGGGACCTTCCGCACCGGCGACGTCGGCCACCTCGACGCCGACGGCTTCCTCTTCGTGACCGACCGCAAGAAGGACCTCATCATCGGCTCGGGCGGCAAGAACGTGGCGCCGGCGCGCATCGAGCGGCTGCTCAAGCGCCACCGCGCGATCGCCGACGTCTGCCTGGTCGGCGATCGCCGCCCCTACCTGGTCGCGCTGGTCGTGCTGGACGAGACCGCGCTCAAGCCGATGGTGTCGGAGCGCGGGCTGGCCTGGACGTCGCGCGACGAGATGCTCGCCCACGCGCAGGTGCGCGAGATCGTGGTCGAGGCGGTCTCCCGCGCCAACGACGAGGTGGCGCCGCCCGAGCGCGTCCGCCGCGTGGCGCTGCTGCGCGAGCCCTTCTCGGTGCAGAACCAGGAGCTGACGCCCACCCTCAAGGTGCGGCGCCGCGTGGTCGAGCAGCGCTACCGCGCGGTCATCGACCGGCTCTACGCGCCCGCGGCGACCGACGGCGTCCTCGTCTGCGTGGCGTGACCGGTATCGTCGGCCGCGTGGCCCCGGCCGAACCCCCTCCCGCCCCCGGCTCCCTGATCGCGTGCCTGCTCGAGGCGCTGCGGCGGCACGCGCAGCGGCCGCTGCTCACCACGCCCGACCGCGACGGCGGCGCCGACCGCACGCTCACCGGCGGCGACCTGATCGAACGGGTCGCTCGCGCCGCCCGGGGTCTGCGCGAGCTCGGGCTGCGCCCCGGCGACCGCGTCCTCCTCTGGAGCGAGAACCGGGAGCGCTGGCTCGTCGCCGACCTGGCCCTGCTCGCGCTCGGCTGCCCCGACGTCCCGCGCGGGATCGACGCGCCCGCGCAGGAGATCGAGTTCATCGTGCGACGCGCCGGGGTTCGCGTCGCCCTCGTGGAGCGGCCGGAGCTCCTCGCGCGCCTGAGCTCGACCGGTTTCGCGCTCGACCACGTCGTCCTGCTCTCGGGCGCCGTCCCCGACGGCGTCGATCGCGCGCGCGTCCGCCCGTTCGACGCGCTGCTCTCGTCCGGCGACCCGCGCGCCGCGGTCGCCGATCTCGAGGCGGAGATCGCGGCGCGCGGCGTCGACGAGATCGCGACCGTCGTCTTCACCTCCGGCACCACCGGCCGTCCCAAGGGGGTGGTGCTGACGCAGGGGAACCTCGCCAGCAACCTGCGCCAGGTGCTCGAGGTGATCGACTTCCTCGAGCCGGGCGGGACGCTGCTCTCGATCCTGCCGCCCTGGCACATGTTCGAGCGCATGGTGGAGTACGCGCTGCTCTCGCTCGGACTGCGCGTCGTCTACAGCGACCGCCGCCACTTCGCCAGGGATCTGGCGCGCTTCCGGCCGCAGGCGCTCGCCGCGGTGCCGCGGCTCTGGCTGCTGCTCATGGAGGGGGTGCGCTCGAAGGTGGCGGCGGCGCCGCGCCTGCGCCGCGGACTGGTCGGGCTCGCGCTCCGGCTGGCCGAGGCGCGCGAACGGCCGCGCCGCTTCGCCGGCGCCCCGCGCTCGCCGGCCGCGGAGCTGCTCGCCCCGCTCGACCTCCTGCTGCGCCGCCTCGTCCTCCGTCGGATCGCGGTGGCGCTGGGGATCGACCGGCTGCGCCGCGGGATCGCGATCAGCGGCGGCGGCACCCTTCCCGACCACGTCGACCTCTTCTTCGCGGCGCTCGGCGTGCCCCTCGTGAACGGCTACGGGCTCACCGAGACCTCGCCCGTGCTCACGCTGCGGCCGCCGTGGCGCGACGCCGGGGGGACGGTCGGGTCGCCGCTCGCGCAGACGGAGATCTCGATCCGCGACCCCGAGCGCGGCGTCGAGCTGCCGGCGGGCGAGCTCGGCGTGATCCACGCGCGCGGGCCGCAGGTGATGCGCGGCTACCTCGACGATCCGGAGGCCACCGCGGCGGTCCTGTCGCACGACGGCTGGTTCGACACCGGCGATCTCGGCCGACGGACTCCGGCGGGCGACCTCGAGATCACCGGCCGCGCCAAGGACACGATCGTGCTCCTCTCGGGCGAGAACGTCGAGCCGGAGCCGATCGAGAACGCGCTCCTCGGCTCGCCGCTCATCGAGCAGGCGATCGTCGTGGGGCAGGACCGCAAGCATCTCGCGGCGCTCCTCGTCCCGCGCCGGCGCGAGGGCGAGCCGCCGGAGGATCCGGCGGCGCTCCACGCCGCGCTGCGCCGCGAGATCGAGGAGCGGGTCGGCCCGCGGCGCGGCTTCCGTTCGCACGAGCGCATCGTGCGGTTCCACGTGCTGCCGCGCCCGCTCACCCTCGAGGAGGGGTTCCTGTCGCAGACGCTCAAGATCCGGCGCAACGTCGTGCACGAGCGGCTGGCGGCCGAGATCGACGCCCTCTACCGCGACGACGCCGGAGCGGATTGAGGCGGCGGACTACGTCGCGCGCGAACGCGCCATCGCCGCCGGCAGCACCCTCTCGATGGCGGCCATCACCCGGTCGCGCAGGGCGCGGCGCGCGGCGCGCGGCTCGAGGCCGGCGGCGACGACCCCGGGCTCGATCCGCTCCGAGAAGCGCACCTCGACCCGGCGCGGCCGCGGGAAGCGGGCGCCGCGCGGGAGCGCGTCGAACGTGCCGACGATTCCGGCCGTCAGCACCGGCGCGTCGCTCTGCCGCAGGAGCGAGGCGACGCCGAACTCGCCCTCGCGCAGGCGTCCGTCGTCGCTGATCCCTCCCTCCGGGAAGATCCCCACCACGCCGCCGCCGCGCAGCGCCGCGACGGCCATCCGCACCGCGTCGACGTTCACCGAATCGTCGTCGACGGGGATGCAGCCGAAGATCCACATCCACGGCCGGAAGAGCGGCTGGAAGTAGACCGCGGAGGTGACGAGGTAGGTGACGCGCCGCGGGACGGCGAGCGCGAGCGCGACCGGGTCGAGGTAGGAGACGTGGTTGGCGGCGAGCACGAGCGGCCCGCGCGGGAACGGCCGCGGCAGCCCGCGGACGCGCATGCGGAACCAGACGCGGAAGAGCGCGTTGCCCGCCAGCCAGCAGAGCAGGTAGAGCAGGCGGCGCAGCGGCCCGTACGCGCGCGCGCGTCGGGCGGCGTTCGTCGCCGTGCCCCGTCCGGAGCCGCCGGGTTTCAGCGCGTCGCCGCCAGCCGCGCCCACTCGCTGGTCGGGTACTCCTTCTTGCAGCGCTCGTAGAGCTGCCGGGCGCGCTTGAGGTTGTTCTCCCCGGGGCGCGACTCGAGGCAGCGGCCGCCCCAGTAGAGCGCCTCGGCCACGAGGTCGTGGGTCCCGAGCTCGTCGCCGTAGTGGAAGATCGTGCGGAAGAACGGGAAGAGGGCGGCGTTGAAGTCGGCCGGCGTCGGGGTCGCCTTGCCGGCGACGAAGGTGGTCCCGAGTCCGTTGTAGGCGCCCGCGACGGTCTGCACGTCGGAGGCCTGCCGGTCCTTGATGATGTCGTTGAAGAAGGTGCGCGCCCGCTCGATCTGCCCCTTCTGGATCATGACGTAGCCGACGCGCAGGCGCGCCATGTTGGCGACGTCGGGGAACTCGGCCGCCTTCTTGTGCAGCTCGTCGTAGCCGCTGAGCGCGCCGTTGGGGTCGCTCTTCTCGGTCAGCTCGAGCAGGCGGAAGTCGGCGAGAAGGTTCCAGCGCTCGCCCAGGTTCTTGGGCGTCACCTGCCCCTTGAGCTGCTCGTAGGTCTTGCGCGCCTCGTCGGGCTTCCCCTGCGCCTTCTGGCACATGGCGATGCGCTCGTAGCAGTCGCCGAAGAAGCGCGTCTTCGGCACCTGCGTGAGCAGCTCCTGGTAGGCCCTGATCGCCTCGTCGAGCTTGCTCTTCCCCTGGCCGCGGAGGCACTCGGCGGCGTTGAAGAGCCCGTACTGCTTCTCCCAGTTCTTCGCGCTGGCGGCCGCCGTCTTGAACAGGTCGGCCGCCTTGGCGTAGTCCTGCGCCGCCATCGCGTCGCTCGCCAAGTCGTAGAACTTCGAGCGCGAGCTGGTGTAGACCACGCTCTTCACCTTGGCGGCGGGGTAGCTCTGCGGCTGCGGGATGCCCTTCTGGGTGTAGACGACCCCCTCGAAGGTCTCGTCGCGGACGGTGACGCCGGTCCTCGGCTCCCCCTTGTAGAGGTGGATCTCGTCGGCGCGCGCCGTCGGCGCGGCGGTCCCGGCGAGCAGGGTGGCGGCGGCCGCGAGGGCGGACGGGGAGGCGAGAGCTGTCTTCGGGCGCGGCATCGGATCGTGAGCTCCTCCCGGGAGCGCGGGGTCGTCCGGGGCGCAGGCGTCGGCGAAGGCGGAGGCGAAGGCGGAGGATCAAAGCCGCGGCCGTCGGCGCGGTCAAGGCGAACGGCTCAACGATCGGCCGGTTCGTCCGCGGCCGGCGCGGCGGCGCCCGGTCGCCCGGCACCGCGCCGCACCGCGATCATCTCCGCCACGATCGAGACGGCGATCTCGTCGGCGGTGCGGGCGCCGATGCGCAGCCCGACGGGGGTGCGAACCCGCCGCAGCCACGCCTTCTCGACGCCCGCCTCGACGAGCTGATCGAACGTCCGCCGCGCCTTGATACCGCTCCCGATCATGCCGAGGTAACGCGGCTCGGCCCGGCGCCGGAAGAGCTCCTCGAGGATGCGCCGGTCGTCGGCGTGGGTGCGGGTCATCACCAGCACGAAGGTGGAGCGGTCGATCGGCACGGCGCGCGCCGCCGCGTCGGGGTAATCGACGCGGGTCTCCGCCGCCATCGGGAAGCGCTCGCGGGAGGCATACTCGGGGCGGTCGTCGGTGACCAGGATCCGGAAGCCGACCCGCGCCGCGAGCAGGGCGACCGCTCGGCTCACGTGCCCGCCGCCGAAGAGGACGAGCGGGGGGGCCGTGATCGGCTCGACGAAGACCTCGACCTGGCCTCCGCAGATGAGCGCGCCCCCGGGGCTGTCCTCCTCGGTGAGCGACATCGCCACTCGCGCCGGCCGGTCCTCCTCGATCACCTGGATCGCCCGCCGCTTGACCTCCTCCTCGAGGCAGCCGCCCCCCACCGACCCCAGCGTCGTGCCGTCCGCCCGCACCAGGATCTTCATCGGCTGGCGCGCCGGGGCGGAGCCGCGCACGTCGATGACCGTCGCCAGCGCCGCCCCCACCCCGGCTTCCCGCAGCCGCACGATCTCACGGAAGATCCGGTCCTCGACGCCGTGGGCGGCGCCGCCGTGCGGCGCGGCGGTCGCATCGTCGCCGCACCCGTCGATCCGGCGGGAGCGCAGCGCCGGGGGGGGAGTCTCCGGAATCATCGGGCCTGAGCTTACGCGGCTCGCGGGGCGCCGCGCGCCGCGGCGGCGCGCCGGCCGGCGAACGGGGTGCGGCGACTCGGTCGCGCCGGTCGCGATCGACCTGGTCCTTGATCAACCAATATGGATGGTTGACTGTCGTCCACCACGCTCTACCATCCGCGCCGTCATGCACCTCGCGGTCGACCGCTCGAGCGACGTCCCCCTGCGCGCCCAGATCGCGGCGGCCATCCGCGAGCGCATCGAGAGCGGCGAGCTGGCGACGGGCGAACGGCTGCTCTCGAGCCGCGACCTCGCCGACCGCCTCGGGGTCAACCGCACCACCGTCGTGCAGTCCTACCGCGACCTGCTCGACGCCGGCCTCCTCGAGTCGGGAGTGGGCCGCGGCACCTTCGTGCGCGGCGCGAACGGGCGCGCCGCGGGCCGGACGCGCAAGCCGCCGGCCGCGCCAGGGACCCCGTCGGGCCCGTTCCCGTGGTCGGCCTGGCTGGGAGCGGGCCGGCCGCTGCCGGCGCCCGGCGCGGGTCTCACGGGCGACGACACGACCGTTCCGCTCGCCCGCGCGGTCGCCCACCCCGGCCTCTTCCCGCTCGAGCGCATCAAGGCCGCGCTCGACCGCGCCTTCACGCGGCGCGGCCGCGACCTCCTCGGCTACCCCCCGCCCGCCGGCTTCGAGCCGCTGCGCGCGGCGCTCAGGCGGCGGCTCGCGCGCAGCGGCGTCGCCGTCGACCGCGGCGAGCTCGTGATCGTGAACGGCTCGCAGCAGGGGCTCGACCTGGTCGCGCGGCTGCTGCTCGCCGACGGCAGCCCGGTCGTCACCTCGCAGCCGAGCTTCTCCGGCGCGCTCGACGTCTTCCGCTGGCACCGGGCCCGGCTGGTGGGCGTGCCGCTCACCGCCGACGGCCTCGATCGGGAGCGGCTCGAGCGCGCGCTCGCGACCGCGCGGCCGCGCCTGCTCTACGTCATCCCCGACCGCAACAACCCGACCGGCCTCTCGATGAGCGCGGCCGGACGGGAGCAGCTCATGGCGGCGGCGCGCGCGGCGCGCGTGCCGGTGCTGGAGGACGACTGGCTGGCGGAGCTGCGCGCCCCCGACGAGCCGCCGCCGCTCAAGGCGCTCGACCGCGACGACCTGGTGATCTACCTCGGCACCTTCTCCAAGGTGCTGGCGCCCGGGCTCCGGCTCGGCTGGCTGTTCGTGCCGCGCGATCTGTTCGAGCCGCTGATCGCGCTCAAGCGGAGCTGCGACCTCGCCACCAACCTGCCGGCGCAGGCGGTGCTGCACGAGCTGCTCGAGAGCGGCTTCCTCGACCGCCACGTGCGCGAGCTGCGCCGCACGCTCGAGCGGCGCCGCCGCATCGTGGATGCCGCCATCGACTCCGGCTTTCCGCCCGAGGCGCGCCCGCGCCGCCCCCATTCGGGGATGGTCTGCTGGATCGACCTTCCGCGCGACGCCGACGTGGCGCGCATCGTCGAGCAGGCGCGCCGCAGCGGCGTCGAGATCGGGCCGGGCGCGCCGTTCGATCCGGCCGGCGCGCCGGTCCCCGCCTTCCGGCTCTGCTACGCGACCGCCGAGGAGAGCGCGCTCAAGCCGGCGCTCGCCCGCCTCGGCCGCGTGCTCCACGAAACGCTTCACGGCGGCGGCGGAGGGTCCGCGCCGCCGCTCGTCTGAGCGAGCTCCCGAAACCGACGGAACGAAGGAACCACTCCATGCAGCGCAGCGACGGCTCCGCCCCGCAGGGCCCCGACGAGGTCAAGGTCGGGCTCGCCCGCATGCTGAAGGGCGGCGTGATCATGGACGTGACCACGGTCGAGCAGGCCAAGGTCGCCGAGGAGGCCGGCGCGGTCGCCGTGATGGCGCTCGAGAGGGTGCCCGCCGACATCCGCAAGGAGGGCGGCGTCGCGCGCATGGCGGCGCTCGAGGTCATCGAGCGCATCCAGCAGGCGGTCACGATCCCGGTGATGGCGAAGGCGCGCATCGGCCACTTCGCCGAGGCGCGCGTGCTCGAGCAGATCGGCGTCGACTTCATCGACGAGAGCGAGGTGCTCACGCCCGCCGACCCGGAGAACCACATCGACAAGCACGGCTTCAAGGTGCCCTTCGTCTGCGGCGCGACCTGCCTCGACGAGGCGCTGCGCCGGGTCGGCGAGGGGGCGGCGCTGCTGCGCACCAAGGGCGAGGCGGGCACCGGCGACATCGTCGAGGCGGTGCGCCACCTGCGCCTGATCCAGCGCCAGATCCGCGAGCTCTCGGTGGCGCCGCACGAGGAGCTCATGCACCGCGCCAAGGAGCTGCGAGCGCCGTTCCACCTGGTCGAGCGGGTGGCGGCGGAGGGGCGCCTCCCGGTGCCCAACTTCGCCGCGGGCGGCGTGGCGACGCCCGCCGACGCCGCGCTGGTGATGGCGCTCGGGGCCGAGGCGGTCTTCGTCGGCTCGGGCATCTTCAAGTCGGAGGATCCCAAGCGCACCGCGGCGGCGATCGTGAAGGCGACCGCGCAGTGGAAGGACGCGGCGATCGTGGCCGAGGCGAGCCGCGGCGTCGGCACCGCCATGCGCGGCCTCTCGGTCGAGTCGATCCCGGACGCGGGCCGCCTGGCGGCGCGCGGCTGGTGAGGCGCGCCGCGCGCGAATCGGAGGAGATGCCGTGACGGTCCGCGCCGGAGTCCTCGCGCTCCAGGGCTCGAGCGAGCCGCACCTGGAGCGGCTGCGCGAGCTCGGGCTCGAGCCGCGCGAGGTGCGGCGGCGCGCCGACCTCGAGGGGCTCACCCACCTGATCCTGCCGGGAGGCGAGTCGACCACGATCCGCCGCCTGCTCGACCTGTTCGGGCTTTGCGACGAGCTCCTCGCGCGGTTCCGCCGCGGCGAGCTCTCGCTCTACGGCACCTGCGCCGGCGCGATCCTGCTCGGCCGGGAGGACGGCTCGCGCCCGGCGCGGTTCGGCCTGCTCGACGCCGAGGTCGCGCGCAACGCCTACGGGCGCCAGGTCGACTCCTTCGCGCGCGACGTGCAGCTCGACCTCGCGACGGACGGGAACGATCCCGGCCGGCCATTCCACTGCATCTTCATCCGCGCGCCGCGGTTCGCGCGGATCGGGCCGGGAGTGCGCGTGCTCGGGGCGATCGACGGCGAGCCGATCCTGCTCGAGGCGCCCGGGATCCTCGCCGGCACCTTCCACCCCGAGCTCACCCGCGACCTGCGGGTGCACCGCCACTTCCTCGGGCTGGCCCCGGCGGCGCGCCCCGCCGCCGCGTCCCGCCGCGACCTGCGATCGGGAGCGCTGCCGGCGACGTAACCTTCCCGCCGTGGGCCGCACCGGGCCCCGCGATGGAGGTGCTTCATGCTCGTCGCGTTCGATCGCCTGCTCCCGACGGCCGTCCTCTCCTGCGCGCTTCTCGCGGGAGCCGCGCTCCGATCCGCAGCGGCGCAGGAGCCGCCCGTTCCGCCGGCCGCCGCCGCGGCATTCGATCACTCCGTCTACGACGATCTTCTGAAGCAGCACGTCCGGGGCGACCGCGTCGACTACGCGGCGCTGAAGGCTGCGCGGGCGCCGCTCGACGACTACTGCGACCGGCTGGCCAGGCTCGCGAAGGACGACTTCGCGCAGCTCTCGCGCGACGAGCAGATGGCGCTATGGATCAACGCCTACAACGCGCTCACGCTGCGCTCGATCGTGGACGCCTACCCGATCAAGGGGTCGGCCTTCAGCCGCTTCCCGCGCAGCTCGATCCGCCAGATCGACGACGTCTGGAACAAGAAGCACAAGGTCGCCGCGCAGGACGTCTCGCTCGACGACATCGAGCACCAGATCCTCCGCAAGCAGTGGCGGGATCCGCGCGTGCACGCCGCCGTCAATTGCGCCAGCATCGGCTGCCCGCCCCTGCGCGCCGAAGCGTTCACCGGCGCCCGGCTGGACGGGCAGCTCGACGACCAGATGCGCAGGTTCGTCGCCGATCCCACCCGCAACCGGATCGATCCCAAGGCGGGGAAGGTCGAGCTCTCCGCGATCTTCGACTGGTTCGGCGAGGACTTCGGCACCAAGAAGGACGAGCGCGCCCTGCTCACCTTCCTGGCGCAGCACGGGCCGGCCGACTGGAAGCCCTTCCTCGCCGCCTTCGACCCCGACGACATCGACTTCCTCGACTACGACTGGACGCTGAACGACGTCGGGCGGTGAAGGAGGGCCGCGCGCCGGCGCGGCTGGAAAAGAGTGCGGCTGGGCGGCGACGGAAGCTCTTTCCTCGCCTGCCGGGTCGACCCCGTGCCGAAGGGTGGCGATCAGGGAGGAGGCCGCTTTCGTGCGGCGCGGGCGCGACGTGGCGTCCGCGCGCAGCGTGAGACGACAACCTTGGTGCGCGCCGGAATCGTCCTCCTCCCCGTCCTGTGGCTCGGCGGCACGGCGGGCGAGGAGAGCTCGCACGCGGCGCGGGGGCCCCATGCGACACGGCCGCTCGCCTACGACGAGCCGGCGCTGCGGGGCGGCACCCGTCGGGTGGTGGTGCGCGGCGCGCTGCCCGACGTGGAGGCGGCGCCCTGGGTGCTGATCGCGTCGCGTGCGCAGGCGGCGGCCGGCCGTTACGAAGCTCTCGCGCAGCACGTCGCCTCCCACGGCTGCGCCGCGTTCGCGGCGGCGCGCGCCGAGGGAGCTCCCGAGCCGTGGCTGCGCTACGCCGACGCGGTCGGAGCGGCGCTCTGGCAGCTGCGCGCCGAGTGCGGGGTTCCGGAATCGCCGCTCCACGCGCGGATCGATCCCTTCCGGCTGGTCCTGATCGCGGACGGTGAGGGGGCGGCGGCGGCGGCGCGCGTGGCCGCCGAGCTCCCGTCTCTGCGCGGCATCGTCCTGATCGATCCGCCCGTCCACGGCCCGGCTCTCGGCTGGATCGCGGGCGTGCGCGCTCCGCTCCTCGCCATCGCGACCTCGGAGGGCAGGGCGGAGCGCGCCGCGGCATGGTTCAACGCCTCGGGCGCCGAGCCCGGGCGCCGCTGGCTCGTCGAGTTCGAGATCGACGAGGCGCGCGCCGCGGCTCCGGCGGCGCCCGACTCCGTCCTCGAGAGCGACCTGCGCGGACTGGTGACCGCCTTCCTCGACGTGCAGTTCAACCTCGGCGCCGGCGTGGCGCCGCCGTTCGAGGAGCTCGCGCAGGAAGGCCGCATCGATCGCAGGGTCCACGGTGCGGCCGGAGCGCTCGCCGCGGGGCGCCGGGAGCGCTCCCTCCAGCGCTGAATGCCCCGGCGTCCGGAACGGAGCGGCGCGCGCCGCGTACTCGGGACGCTCCGCTCCGTCCCCGAGCGCGATCAAGCCAAGGAGTTTGCATGCACGCCATCCGGATCCTCGCGGCCGCGGCGTTCGCCGGCCCGCTCGCCGCCGCGCTTCCGAAGGCCTCGCAGTCGGCACCGCAGCAGGCCTTCCCCGAGACCAGTCCGCGCGGCAGCTCCCGCATCTTCTACTGGGGCGGGAACCGTTCGGGCGGACAGGTGATCGTCGACTACGGGCAGCCGGCCTGGAAGGAGGAGTACGACCAGTCGGTCGACGCGCAGCTCGGCGTGCGCTGGCGGCTCGGGAACAACTTCTGGACCCGTCTCGACACCAACATGGACGTGACGGCGGGCGAGGTCGACATTCCGGCCGGCCTCTACTACCTCGTCCTCGAGCGCCGCAAGGAGGACCGGAACTTCGTGCTCTGGCTGCTCGACCCGGTGGAGATCCGCGACGCCCGCCTCGACGCGTTCCAGGCGCCCCAGACGAAGGGGGGCATCGCCCTGCCCCTCGAGTACAAGGCGGTCGAGCTGAAGGCGGAGAAGCTGCAGATCGCGCTCGCTCCCGACGCGCAGCGCAAGGACGGCGCGACGCTCACCGTGCACTTCGGGAAGCACAGGCTCGCGACGAAGCTCACGCTCCACCCGACGCGCGGCTGAGTCCCCCGCGGGAACGGCGCGAGGGGACGGCTCCGGGGCTTGTCGCGGGAGGGTGGTGCGGCGATCGTGCGGCTTCTCCCAAGGAAGCTCCGCATGGTCCTGCCCGCCGCCCTCCTGCTCGCAGCGCTCGCGCAGGAGCCCTCGCCCCCCGACCGCCCCTCCCCCAACCTCCCCGACGCCGATCTCTGGCGCACCGAGCGGCGGCTGGTCGACGTGCACGCCCACGTCGAGGCGACCGAGGAGCGCTACGCCCGCGCGACCCGCCTTCTCGAGGGGGCCGGCATCGGCCTCGCGCTCAACCTGAGCGGCGGCACGGTCACGCGGCGCGACGGCGCCGCGAGCGACTTCGAGCGCCACCGCGAACTGGCCGCGCGGCTCCATCCCGACCGCTGGATGCTCGCGATGAACCTCGACTGGTCGGGCTACGACGAGCCCGATTTCGCGGAGCGCGCCGCACGCCAGATCGAGGAGGGGGCGCGGCTGGGGGCGGCGGCGCTCAAGGAGTACAAGCGGCTCGGACTCACCCTGCGCGACCGCGCGGGGAGGCTGATCCCGGTCGACACCCGGAAGCTCGACCTCGCCTGGGCGAAGTGCGCCGAGCTCGGGCTGCCGGTCTTCATCCACGTGGCAGACCCCAAGGCGTTCTGGCTGCCGCGCGACGAGAGCAACGAGCGCTGGGAGGAGCTGCGCGACCACCCCGACTGGTGGTTCGGCGACCCGGCGAAGCACCCGCCGCGCGACCAGCTCTTCGAGCAGCTCCTGCGCGTGGTCGAGCGCCACCCGGCGACGACGTTCGTGGGAGTCCACTTCGTCGACAACCCCGAGGAGCTGGGCAAGGTCGACGCCTGGCTCGAGCGATTCCCGAACCTGTGCGCCGACGTGGCGGCGCGCATCCCGGAGATCGGACGCAGCGACCCCGACCTGGTGCGCCCGATCTTCCTGCGCCACGCCGACCGGATCCTGCTCGGCACCGACTTCATGGTGTACGACCGGTTGATCCTCGGCTCCGGCGGCGACGGCCCGCCGCCCGGCGACGCGGACGCCGACGAGTTCTTCGCCAGGCACTGGCGCTTCTTCGAGACTCGCGACCGCGGCTTCGCCCACATGACGCCGATCCAGGGCCGCTGGACCATCGACGCCATCGGGCTGCCGGCCGACGCGCTGCGGCGCATCTACTTCGACAACGCGCGCCGCGTGCTGGCGCGCGCCTGGCCGGCGCCGCGGCTGCGCGCGCGCCGGGTCGACCGGGCGATCGTGCTCAACGGCACGCTCGGCGACACGGAGTGGACCGCCGCGCCGGCGACGACGCTCGACCAGGAGTCGGAGAGCGGCCGCGTGCGGCCGGAGGCGGCGACCGTGGTGCGCGCGCTCTGGGACGACCAGAACCTCGTGCTCGGATTCCAGTGCCCGTTCCGGCGGCTCACGACGCTCCCGGGGCCCGACCCGACCAAGGAGCGGATGGGTCTCTGGGAGGGCGACGTGGTGGAGCTCTTCGTCGGCCGCGATGCGGCGCGCCCCGGGCGCTACTTCGAGTTCGAGCTGGCGCCCGACGGGCAGCGGCTCGACGTCGCCGTCGACCTGCCGCGCAAGGACTTCGGGTGGGACTCGGGCTTCCGCGGCTTCGTCTTCGTCGACCTGGAGCGCAGGGTCTGGAGCGCCGAGCTCGCCATCCCCTTCGCCGCGATCGGCGGCGCGCCGGCGCGCGGCGAGGTCTGGCGCGCCAACCTCTTCCGCTGCGACCGCGACCTCGGCGCCTCCCTCGCGCTGCGGCCGACGCTCGCCGCGACGTTCCACCGCCCGGAGCGGTTCGCGGAGCTCGTCTTCGAGTGACCGGCGGCGGCGCGCGGGGTCCGATCCCCTTGAGCCGCGGCCCGCCGCCGCAACAATCAGCGCGGTCGCAGGCCCGACGAGGGCCGGGGGCGGCGACGGCGCCTCCGGCGGGCCAGGGAAGCGAGGAGGCGCCACGATGTCCCGTTCGCTCTACGGCCTGATGAAGCGGCGGCGGATGCCGCGCGTCGACGAGTTCACGCGGCGCGACCTGCTCAAGCGCAGCGCCGCGAGCGCCGCTGGCCTGCTGCTCTGCCACCGCTTCCCGCAGGCGGAGCCCGCGCGCGACGGCCGGCGCGTCGTCGTGGTGGGCGCCGGCTTCGCCGGCCTGGCCGCCGCGCACGAGCTCGCGAGCGTCGGCTACGACGTGCGCGTGGTCGAGGCGCGCAACCGGGCGGGCGGCCGCGTGCTCTCGTTCTCCGACTTCGTGGTCGGGAAGAACGTGGAGGGCGGCGGCGAGCTGATCGGGAGCAATCATCCGACCTGGGTCGCCTACGCCGACCGCTTCGGGCTCGAGTTCCTGCCGATCGAGGAGCCGGAGGACGCCGAGTTCCCGGTGCTGCTCGGCGGCAGGCGGCTGACGCGGGAGGAGTCCGACGGGCTCTACGAGGAGATGGACGCCGCCTTCTCGAGCATGAACTCGGACGCGGAGGCGATCGACGCCGACGAGCCGTGGACGAGCGAGAACGCGGCGACGCTCGACGCCAGGCCGACCGCGGACTGGATCGACGCGCTCGAGGTCTCGCCGCTGTGCAAGTCGGGCCTCCACGCCCAGCTCCAGGCCGACAACGGCGCCAGCACGGCCTGGCAGAGCTACCTCGGCAATCTCGCGCAGGTGAAGGGCGGCGGTCTCGAGAAGTACTGGACCGACAGCGAGGTCTACCGCTGCAAGGGCGGCAACCAGCAGCTCGCGAAGAAGCTCCTCGCGGCGATCGGCGAGGCGCGCGTCCAGCTCGCCGCGCCCGCCGCGAGGATCGCGTGGGACGGCGTCAAGGCGCGCGTGACGCGGGCCGACGGCGTCGTGCTCGAGGCCGACGACGTGATCGTGGCGGTGCCGCCGACCACCTGGCACAAGATCGCGTTCGATCCGCCGCTGCCGGCCGCGCTGCGGCCGCAGATGGGCGTCAACGTGAAGTTCCTCGCCGCCGTGAAGAAGCGCTTCTGGGAGGAGAGCGGGCTCGCGGCCGACGCGCTCTCCGACGGCGCGATCGGCTGGACCTGGGACGCGACCCACCAGCAGCCGGGCGATTCCGGCTTCTGCCTCACCGCGTTCTCGGGCGGGCCCGGCGCGGCGACCTGCCGCGGCTGGAGACCGGAGGAGCGCGTCGAGAAGTACCTGCTCGAGCTCGAGCGCCTCCACGCCGACGTCCGCCGCCACTTCGTGCAGGCGCGCTTCATGGACTGGCCGAGCGAGCCGTGGACGCTCGGCGGCTACTCGATGCCGGCGCCGGGAGAGGTGACGACGATGGGCCCGCACCTGCGCCACGGGCTCGGCAACCTGCATTTCGCCGGCGAGCACGCCTGCTACGCGTTCGTCGGCTACATGGAGGGAGCGCTCAACTCGGGCGCCGCGCTCGCGCGCCGGATCGCGGCCGGCGACGGCGTCGCGCGCTGACCGAACTGCGGGAGGCGCCGCACGGTACGATCGCCGCCCGTTCCGCGGAGGGTCGTCGAACGAGGAACGGCTCGCGAGCGCGCGGCGGACGCCGCGCGCCGCGGCCGGAGGAGGGGGGACGCGATGGAAACGATGACCGCAGGGTCGGCTGAGCGGACGCGCGGGCGCGCGGCCGCCGTCGTGCTGATGGTGCTGGTCGCGGGAGCGGCGGCCTACTTCTTTTTGCCGGGATTCCGAACCAGCGTGCGCCAGCAGATCGACCGGGTGGGCGGCTGGAACGAGGAGGCGCGCCGCGAGGACCCGGTCGGTTTCATCGACTTCTCGATCCGGAAGCTGAGCGACGGGATCGCGACGTTCGAGAGCGCCCGCGGGCAGATCGCGATGCAGCGCGCGAAGCTCGCCGACCTCACCAAGACCAACCAGGCGAAGCTCGACTTCTCGGTGAAGCAGCTCGACGCCTTCAGGGCGGCCTACAAGGATGCGACCGGCGGCAAGGGCTGGCCTGCGGGCGTGGCCGGCAAGAGCTACTCCGAGGCCGATCTCAAACAGCAGGTGAGCCTCCTGCTCACGCAGAAGTCGAGCTTCGAGGAGACCGCCAAGGGCGCGGGTCAGGCGCTCGACAAGACCACGCAGAGCGAGGGGGAGCTGGTCAACCGCATCACGACCAGCAAGGCGAAGCTCGACCTCCTGAAGGCGCAGCGGGAGCTGGTGAAGGTCGCCCGGCTCAACGCCGAGACCGAGAAGCTCCTCGACGACGTGCACGACGTGCTCGTCGCCAACGACGCGCTCAACACCGAGTCCCCGATCCGCACGGTGGACGAGCTCATGAAAGACGCGACCCGGGAGTCGGGGGCCACCCACGCGAACGTCGACGCCTTCCTGAACCAATGATGTCCGCCGGCCGGCCGTCGGCGGCGATCGGGCCGCTGCGCACGATCGCCGCGTTTGCGCTCTCCGCGTGCGGCGAGGAGGCGGCGCCGCAGCCGCGTGCGCCGCGCGACGGCGCGCCCGCCGGGGGCCCGGCCGCGAAGTCGGAATGGACCGCGGACGAGATGGCCGCCGACCCGGAGGGGTACCTTTCCTGGGCCGACGCGCAGCTCGCGGCCCAGATCGACCTCCGCCAGGAGCAGATCGGATCGGTCGGCGCGCGGCGCGAGGAGCTGGCGCGGCGGAAGGCGGGATTCAGCACCAACTACGACGACCTCGTGAACGTCGAGAATCGGCTCGCCACGGCGCTGCGCAGGGCCGACGAGGAGGACCGCCTCCCGGTGCGGATGGGCGGGCGGACGTTCGAGCGGGCCAAGGCGGTCGCGATCCTCGCGCAGATCCGGCGCCACCTCGAAGAGCGCAGTCCCCTGATGAGGACCTATGACGACGGGCTCGCGAAGCTCGACCAGATCGCCGCGGCGCTGCGCGGCGACGTGGAGCGGCTGACCGCCCTGCGCGACCGCCTCGCCGTCGACCTCGAGCAGGTGCGCGTGAGCCACGGCGTCGCCGCGCTCGAGAAGCTGCGCTCGACCGAGGCCGAGATCGCGCACTACTCGAAGATCCTGGCGTCGCTGGCGGAAGACGCGGCGGGCGCGCTGCCCAGCGCGCCGGCTCCCGTCGACCTCGACAAGCTGCTGGAGTGAACCAAGCGATGAACGCCGTCAACCGCCTGCTCTCCCGCGGGTCGCTGCT
>Ga0187893_10004624_pt1 | contig 25900 bp, 20 predicted proteins | sample MA1701074metaG_FD_139574 | JGI IMG/M metagenome (GOLD analysis project Ga0187893, IMG submission 139574) | White microbial mat communities from a basaltic lava cave in the Kipuka Kanohina Cave System on the Island of Hawaii, USA - MA170107-4 metaG ... | reverse complement strand
TCGCAGCCGACAATCTGGAGTCCGGCGAATCGTTTCAGGAGCGTCCCTCTCAACGCGTCAACGACATCCGGGCGGCTGCCATACAGATAGATCTTCATGCGCTCGCGGGCAGCCCGTTCGCATACCAGCAGGGTCAGATCCACGGCGCGCACGCGATCCGGAAGCGCTGCGTGATGGAGAACGTTCAGCGCGACGCGGACCGGTTGCCCGTCGGGCGCGAGCGCATCGAATGTGTCGAGCGCCGCGCGGTGACCGGCATCGTTGACCGCGGTCATCAGGCCATGCACCGCGACCGCGGTGATCCGCGCCGGCTGGCGCTCGCGAACCGCCGTGAGGATCGCATCGGCGAGTTGATTGTAGGTGGTCGCGCTGATCGGGATCCCAAAAACCGGGAGCTTGCGGGGCCACGGCTGCCGCGCTTCGGCTTCGCCTACGAGCCTGCCGATTCGGCCGCGCCGCCCGGCCAGATCGGCCCGGCGCCGCAGTTCACGGCCGGAGAGATCGCCACGCAGCCAGGCGCGCGCGTAGGCGGGCAGCTTGACCGTGATGTCGGTGAGGAAACTGGGCGATCGGACCGCGCGGCGGACAAGCGCGGCAAAGCGTGACGTCTTCTCGCCGTTGCGGAACGCGCCTTCAAGCGCCGACGGCAGTGTGGCCCGCTCCCGGACTTGCTCGAGCGCGAGCGCCTTCATCTCCGGCAGATTGGGTATCGGCCCCACGGCGTCGAGATACTCGGACGGGATGTTGGTGCCCCACACGTCAGCGGCCACCGTCAGCGCGAGCGTCAAGTACGTGGCCATCTGCTGATCGCGCGCATCACTCGCCAGCCACGCCCAATCGATGTGAGACCGCCATCCCTTGACGATCAGATGCACGTCAAACAGAGACAGCTGACTGTTCGCGAAACGGTCGACTCGCGCGAGATGCAGACAGGTGTGCACGAGTTGATCGCCGGCGCTGAGCCGCCGCGTCTGGATCCCGTGCGCCGACAACGGCACGGATGCCGCGTGCAATCTGGCGACACGGTCCTGCGACAGGCACTCCAACGAATGAATGGCACCATGGAGCTCGACGAGCACGCCGGATGGTTTCGCTACAAGCCGTCGTTGGTCGAGTGCCGGGGTGAGGCGGCCGTCGGGTAACGCGCCGCCGACCAACTGAAATCCGGACTGCAGGAGCAACTCGACGGCGCGATCGAGCTCACGATGCGGCAGCCAGAAATCGAGATCGGACATCGGCCGCAAGTGGCTGTGAGGGTAGAGGCTGTTGGCGAGCGCGGCTCCTTTCAGCACGACGGTCTCGATCCGGTTCGCCGAGAGCGTCGCGATCAGCTGTCGTAACACGCTGCGTCGCTGAAGATCGGACACTATCGCGGCCTGCCGCGCCGTTTTCAACGCACTCACAACATCCGCAGCGAGGTTCGCCGCGGCCCCCGATGCATGAAGGGTGTAGTCGAGCATCGGGTGGAAGGGCGGCGGCACGTGGTGCAAGAGCTCCATCCAGCCGGCGCTCGACATCCGCGCCGTCGTCTCGCGCACCGTTTGCGGATCGCCGGCAATCAGATCCCGAGCGGCAATCATGGGCCAGTCCGCAGACCCAAGCGCCGCCTGATGCCGTCCCAATTCAGGAAGACCAACAGCTGCGGCGCATTGAGAAAGGCGATATTCATGCAGATCAGAATGCCGAGATGAAACGCCATCGCTGCCGCGACCAGCCAGGCCCTCGACTTGCGCCAGAAGAGCGCCGCAATGAACCCAAAGTCGAGCGCGATCGCCGCGACGGCGATGGTCAGCGTGACCGCGGCATTCTGTGCGAGCCACGCGCCAGGACCCTGAAACACCGCCACTTGATCCTGTTGGGTGAACACCTGCAGCCAGCGGGCCATATTCTCGGACGAGATCCACTCGGGACCCACGCGGTAGAGCTTGGCGTAGCCGGAGAACAGATAGATCTGCGCGATCACCAGCTGGATGGCCACGAGCGGCCAGCGGTAATCAGCCGGCGAGACGGGGCTCTCTATCGGACTTCGCCGCACACTCCACGTGTCGGCGCATGGCGCAACTCCGAGAACGACGAGCGCGATCACGGAAATCTCGAGTCCGCGCTCGTAGGCGTTCGACGTCCAGATGATCGCCTCCAGCGGCGCCAGGTGATAGAGCAGCAACGCCGACATCACGCACGTGACGCGCGGCAGGAAACCGGCGATGACGCCAGCCAGACACATCGCCGCCGCCCAGTAAAGGAGTTGTTCGATTGGCGCCTGCCCTGGGAACAGCAGATAGCGCCATCTGGCAGCTGCGCTCACGCCACTCCAGAAGTCAGCGGGCAGCGCGGAGATGCCGGGAAGATCACGCGAGAGAAGAATCCACAGCGCGTGCGAACCGATGATGATTCGTGCCGCCGCGAGATTGGTCGCGGGAGCGTCGGCAAACCAGAACCGGTTCCAGGCCCGCATTCGCTAGGGGCGTGGGAACTCGAACGCGAGCTCCCGGCGAACCTCGGCCACACCGCGGGCGCGCGCGGAGAGGCTCCAGGTTTCGCGATAGTAGCGAAGGCCGACCAGCTCGGTCTGAGGCGCCGACTCGCGACTGGTCCAGCGACGTGGGTGCAGGATGAAATGCGGCGCGGCAAGCGGACCCAGGATCGAGCGCGATCCTGGCGATGCACCGGCGATCACACGCTGACGCGCGTCCTCGGCCAGCGAGACCAGATGCGCGGCTGCGCTCTGCTGCGCGTCCGGTGACAGCGTTGGAAACTTCGCGTCCATCCACGCCATCAACTCGTCGAAACTCAATGGTTGCCAGGCGCGATAGTCGACGTTGTGTTCGACGCCCGCCCGGTCGACGGCGACTATCCGCCCGTGCGTGACCTGATCGTCCAGCATGCCCGCCACGAGCGGCCACGACGAGAACGGCCACAACTCTCGCTGCGTCAGGCCGGTGCCGAAGCTGATGGCGAGGAGCACAACGAGAAACAGATTGATACGGCGGCGTCGACGATCCTCCGGCAATCCGTCGCCAAGGGTTCCGAGCGCCGCCGCGACAAAAACCGCGAACGCAACCGCCGCCACCACATCAAGCATGTCGAGCGAGCTCCGGCGCGTTGCGCGGGACCAGGGACACGAAACCGCTGGCGCAGTACAGCCGCCATCCGTTGGCGTCGCGGTGCACCGTTCCGGACTGATGGGTGTGGCTGATCCGTTCGTACGTGAACTGGCTGCCGTATTCAACCGCCCGTCCTTCTGAATCACGCAGCGGCTCGACGAAGCGCGGGAAAAGGCCCGTCAGGAAATGCCAGACGCGCTCGACGTCCCACGATGGGTCGAGCATTGAGGCGCCGGGTGGCACACGCGGCGCCAGCGTCGCGCCGGCGTCATCCTGCGGCGCTCCGGAAGCGCCGCTGCTGACCGCCGCCACTGCCTCAAGGAGGAGGCGGCTGCCGCGTTCCGCGTTGATGACGTTCAGCTGGTCGACCGGAAAGCCCCGCGCGAGCGGAAAGACGTCCTGGCTGACGATCTCTCCGGCATCCGGCCGGTCGTTGATGCGGTGGATCGTCACACCGGTCGTCTTGTCGTCATGGAAATAGATCCAGAACAGGGGCGAGACGCCGCGATGTCGCGGCAACAGCGACGCGTGCGAGTTCAGTGCGCCGAGTGGCGCGCTTTGCCACACGCTCGCCGGCAACAGCCATGGGTAGCCGGCGACACAAATGACGTCGGGCTTGATCGACGACACCGCCGGCAGGCTGGTCGTGCCGTTGGTGAACCAGACCGGGATGTCGTGCTCGCGGGCCACGCGCGTGCACGGATCGGATCGCACGCCGGTCGATCGGAGCGCGCGACCGACGACGCCGCGGACGCCGCGGCTTTCGAGGCCGCAGAAGACGCCGGTCACCTGGTGCGCCGCGATCAAAGCGGTGAGATGCGTTGCGCTGTATGCGCCGGCGCTGCCAAAGAACGCCACCCGCAGCATACGTTAGTTACCGATGTCGAACCAGCGCTTGACGCCGACGGGCAGCGAATGCCGCGCGAAGTAGCCGGCCAGCGAGCCGTGCCCCACGGCAGTAGCCTGACTCAGGATCGACTCGAGCCCGCTGTTCGCGATCAAGTCGATCACCAGGTGCACGCGGTCGCTGGTCGAGCGGTTGTCGACCTCATGCGGGAAGCGCACGTCGATGTGCCAGGCCTCGCCGGCGCGCAGCGGAATCGGCGTGTCGTTGACGAGGAAACGGACCTCCGGCGATGTCGCGACCGGCACGTGGATGCGCGTCAGCTCGCGTGAGATGGTGTGCAGCGGATCGGAATGGCGAAGAATCTTCGCGCCCGCCTTGAGCCGCATCAGGCGAATCCGGTTGCGAGCGCCGGGGAACGCGTCCAGGACCTCGGCAAAGTACGGACAGGCGCGCAACGCGGGCGTGGCGAGAAACGGTCCGCCGATGGTGCGCTGCCAGCGCATGCTGCCGCCCGGCGCCCAGAGCGACAGCGATTCCCACCCGCCGTCGTGATACGGCCCGGCATGGGGCATCCACCACGATTCGTCGATCGCCGCCAGGTCGGTTTTCAGGCGGTCGGGCGCGAAAGTCATGGGGAGTTTGCGGGCAATGGGGTAAATCCGCAGCGCGTCCCGGAGCGAGGATGGGCCAGACACCTTGACAGTAAACCGCCACGAGGGTATCACTTACACGTGAAATATCAGCGCAACGCGAGTGTGGAATCGGCGCCACTGTCGGACGAGACGCTGCTCTACGAACCGAAGAGCGTCAAGTTCTGCGCGCTCAACGAGTCGGGTGCTTATCTGTGGGAGCGTCTTGCCACGCCCCGGTCGGTCAGCGATCTGCTGGACGATCTGGGGACCCACTACCGCGTCGAGAATCGCGCCCAGGCGCAGCAAGAGGTGCAGGGCTTCCTCGACGAGTTCGTACGGTTGTCATTCGTCGCCGTGGATCCCGCCTCGAACGGCCACGCGGCGTCCGCCGGCAACGGCGGCGCGACGGCGTCGCGATCTGATGCGCCGTACGGAACGCCTCGCATTCGCGTGATGGATGAGTCGGAAGTGTTGACGGCCTTCCAGATCACGAGCGCGGGCATTTCCTGGTGGGTGATGTAGCGCCCGATCAGTGGTACCGCTTTGGGGACGGATACCTCGTTATCCGTTCCGAGCACCTCCCGTTTCGATCCCAATTCGAGCGCTTGTTCGCGGGGTGCGGCGTCCCGCCCGTCCAGGACGGGACCGCCACGATTGTGCGGTGCCACATCGCCGTGCACGGCGATGAATCCGTCATCCGATTCGACGATCCCCAACCACTCGATGTGATTGCGTTTGCCGAGCAGCTGTTTGCCGACCGCGGTGTGCGCGAATGCGACACCGCCGCGCCGACCGGACGCGCGTTTGGCGTCACCTCACCATCCGGCGACGTCGTGATTGACGTTCGCGACGAGGCGCTGGTGGCCAGCAATCGCCAGTCGTGGGAATGGCTGGCCGGGAACATCGCTGTGCATCGCGTGTTGCGGCTGCAGCCGCATCTTGCCGTGCTGCACGCTGGCGCCGTGTCGATCGACAACACCGGCGTGCTCCTCGCCGGGGGAAAGGGCAGCGGCAAGACGACGCTGTCGCTGGCGATCGCCGCGCGTGGGCACGGGTTTCTCGCTGATGAGATGGCGGCGCTGCGGCTCGACACACGGGAGCTGCTGCCGCTGCGCCGCTCGGTATCGATCCGGCCGGGTCCGGGCTCCCGGCGAGTGGCTGCGGCGGTCTCGCAAGGCGGTCTCGCTCAGGAAGACTTTCCCGATGGGCCGCGGGTCCGCGTGCCAATCGAGGCGCTGTTTCCTGACAATGTGGCGGCTCCCGTCAGACTCGGCGCGATCGTGTTCATGCGACGTGTGCAGTCTGCGCCCGCGCTCGAGCGCATGGCGCCGCAGCGCGACCATCTGCGTTGGCTGACGCCGGTGTCCTCGACGCTGTGGGGGCAGCCGCCCTCGGGACGTGCGATTCGACTTCTTGGTATCCTCTCCGGTGCGCGCTGTTTCCGGCTCGACGCGGGTGATCCCGACGAGACGGCGGCCCTGGTGGAGAAGACGATAGTCGCGTCATGGGACTGACAATCACGCAAAAAGCCGACACGCTCGGCACCTATCGATTCATTCTCGTGCGCTTCATGGAAACGCTCGCGGCCTGGGTGCCGACGTCGCCGGAGCTCGAGGTCAAGACGTTGTTCGGCCGCCACATCTGGGTGCTGGCGCAACACGCTGATGCGATCGGACATCGCACCGTCGAACTCCGCGCGAAGCTGCATTACGACCGCGCGCCTCAGCCGCCCTACCTGTCGGCGATGAAGATGCTGCAAGAAGCTGCCGCATCGGGCGACCGGATCGCGGCCCTCTACGACGGCGCGCTGCCGGATCTGGCGCGACGGGTTCAGGACTATCTCGCGCACACCGATACCCTGTTGGACGCGCCGACGGTTGACATCCTGCGCCGTGTGCTCGCCGATCTCGATCGCATGCACGCCGACCGTGCCGAGGTGAGCGCGAAGCGCGCCGACCTGCGAGCGGATGCCGCGCGCGTCAACGCCATCACGCAGGCGTTTGCGGCGGCGCGTGAGCTGGTCGAATACCGCGAGGGCGTGACGACATGATCGCCGGTGACGCGCGCCGCACCAAGGATGTTCGCGGCGTTACGTTGCAGCAGGACCCCGCGCGCGAAGCCGTCTTCACGGTGGTCGACACCGACGCCGAGATGCAGGATTGGCCGGGCATGTCGGACCAGTCGCGGCGCGAGAAGCTGCACCGCCACATGAACAACGAGATGGGCGCGCTGGAGATTGCCGCGCAATGCCTGGTGGACTTCACCGAGGCGCCGTGGGCGCTGCGCATGCAGCTGGCGCGGCAGGCGGCAGACGAGTCGCGCCACGTGTTGATTCTGCAGCGGCGTCTGAAGGAGATCGGCGGCAAGGAAGGTGAATTCCCGGTCGCCAATTTCGAGTGGGGCGTCACTGGCATGATCGACGACTTGCCGGGACGACTGGCGGTGCAGAACCGCACGTTCGAAGCGGGTTTGATCGATTTGCTTGGCGTGCTCAGGAACAAGTGGCGCGAGGCCGGCGACGACACGACCGCCGATTTGCTCGACGGCATTCTGGCCGACGAGATCGCGCACGTGCGGTTCGCCAACCGGTGGATTCGCACGCTCACCGAAGAAAACCCGCGTGTCCTGCTGCAGGTGGCGCACGCGATCCGCCTGCTGCGCGACATCAACCGGCGCCTGGCGCCTGAAGTCGGCGACACCAATGCGGTGGGCATCGAGGTGACGCCCGATCGCCTGCTGCCGCCCGCGGTCAACGTCGACGGACGGCTCGAGGCCGAGTTCACCGAAGAAGAGGTTCACGAAGTGTTGCGGCAGGCCGGCTTCCGGTCGATTCTTCCGAGCTCGAGCCCAACCCGCAAGAAGGAGGCGGCGCGGTGAGTGGCGACGCCAGCGCGGTGCCGGACGGCATGTTCGGTCCGGGCCCGGCTCGGGAGCCGCACGTGACGGTCTGCGATCGGTGGACGCAGTGCGTCAATCTGCCCGACGACCATCCGCAGAAGGCCGTCGAGTTCCTTCATCGTCAGCTGAACGAAGAGACCAACGTACTGGAAAACGCGGCGCGCAATCTCGCCGACTTTCCCGACGCGGACTGGGACGTGCGGCTGTGGCTGGCGCGGCAATGCGCCGATGAAGCGCGCCACGTGCTTGCCTACGAGCGGCTGTTACACGCGCGAGGGGCAACGTTCGGCGATTATCCGGTGATGAACTTTCAGTTCAAGCTGCTCGGGCGCATTCCCACGCTGGCGGGCCGGCTGGCGGTGCAGAATCGGACCTTCGAGGCCGACGGTCTCGACGCCGCCGTGTTCGGCGCGAGCGAAGCGCGGCAGCGCGGCGACGAAGCGATGGCCGAGATGCTCGAAGCGCAGGTGGGCGATGAGATCGGTCACGTGCGTTTCGCCAACAGATTCATCAAAGCGGCGGTCGCCAGGGACGCACGCCTGGTGATGGACGTGGCGCGGGCGCTGACGCTCGGGGCGCAGGGTTTTCAGTGGGTCTTCGCCGGCGGCGGCAGCGACCAGACGAAGTACGACGTCGCCGAATCTGAGCGACTGCAGGCCGGGTTCGACGCCGCTGAAGTGGAAGTGTCGGCGCGGATGTCGCACGACCGGCGCCGGCGCGTGCAGTCCTCGCGCCGGACGTGATTTCCATGGACGTTGCTCACGCCGTTCCGATTGCCGGTGCGGGTTCGGTTGACCACGCGACGCGCGGGTGGATCCACAGCCGCTCCACCGATCTCGCGTTATTCATCCTGTCGCCGCTCTCCGGAGTAGCGGTGGTGCTTGCCGCGCTCTATTTACCGTGGGGCGCCTACGTGGCGATGGCGTCGGTGTACTTCGTCGCGATTCCGCATTACCTGTCGACCTTCACGTTCTACTTCGGCGACGAGAACCTCGCCTACTACCGCACCCGCTGGATCGCGTTTTTCGTCGGGCCGCTGGTGTGCATTGCGGTAGTGTTTGCCGCGATCCTGTCGTCTCGCGCCGAGCTTTACCAGGCCGGCCAGTTCACCTGGAACATCTACCACGTCGCATTGCAAAGCGCCGGTATTCTCGGACTGTACCGGCTGCTCAATCTCGGTCCTGCCGGGGAGCGTGGAGCGGCAACGCTGGCGTTGCTGTCCACCGCCGCGGCGATGGCGTTCTTCCGGCTTGATCGCTATCCGCCGCTGTGGAACACGCTTGCTGCGGTGTCGCCGTCGATTCCCCCGTTGCTCTTCCCGGTCGCGCTGATCGTGGCGGTTGCGTCGGTCACGAATCTCATCGTCAAGATCGCGCGCCGCCCGCGCCGGATCGCGGTGCCGGAAGCCGCGTTTCTTGCGACCAGCCTGTTGCTGTTCCATCCGTACTTGTGGGTCGTCGATTCGGAGCTGGCCACGCTCGGGATGCTGATGGGCCACTTCGTCCAGTACCTCGGCGTGGTCTGGCTGCTGCATCACCGCAAGTACGGGCATCCGTCCGGATCACCCGCGCAGCGCATGCTTGGCTACGTGAGCGGCCGCGTGCCGGTCCTGATCGGCACGCTCGCGGCAACCGGACTGATCTTTCTGATCTTCGATCAGGGTTCGCGCGCACTCGGCATTCCGTGGCTGTACCAGATCGCGTGGAACGTGCTCGTGATCATGCACTTCTACCTCGATGGATTGATCTGGGCCTTCCGGCGTCCGTTCATCAGGGAATCGGTGGGCTCGTACCTGATTCTTCCGGATCATCGCGCGGCCTAACGGCCGGCGAACTTGTCCATCTCGAGCACGCGGTAGTAGCAGTCGAGTGTCTGTTGTGCGGCTCCGTGCCAGGAGAATCTCGCGGCCTGCGCCTGCGCGCGATCGCGCGACTGCGTCCGCAGACTCTCGTCGGCTGCCAATCGACACAGACCTTCTGAGATGTCCGACGTATCCAATGGATTGACGTACACGGCCGCGTCGCCGGCGACCTCGGGAAGCGATGTGCATCGTGAGGTGAGTACGGCGGCGCCCTGGCTGAGCGCTTCCACAACCGGCAGGCCGAAGCCCTCGAACAGCGATGGATACAGGAACGAGTGGCAGTTCTGATACAGCCACTGCAGGGTTCGATCCTCGACGTAACCCATCCGGATCAGACGCCCACCCAGATTCAATGCGCGGATCTGCTGCTCGAAGCCTTCCATCAGCCACCCGCGCCCGCCGGCCAGTACCAGCGGCATCGGCTCGCGCGTGCGCGACACGTAGGCGGCGTACGCTTCGAGCAGACGCACGAGGTTTTTTCGTGGCTCGAGCGTGCACACGCTCAAGAAGAACTGCTCGGCCGATAGTCGGCTGCATTCGCGCGGGCGAGGCAGGCGCGTTGAGGTGCCGAAACGGCTGGCCGGGTAAACGACCCTGGTCCGCTGTTCCGGATAGTGCGGAAACATCTCGAGGAAATGCCGCCGCGTGGTCTCGGAATTGGCGATGACGAAATCAGCGTGCACGCTGGCGTTGAACACGCCGCTCACGCACGCGAGGCGATTGGCCTCGGTGGTCCACTCCGGATTCACGAGGAAGCTGAGATCGTGCAGGGTATACACGACTCGCGCTCGCGTCAGCCCGCGCGGACAGAAAAAATTGTGCGCGTGGACGATGTCTGGATCGCCCAGGGCGCGATCGAGGTCCGCGCGCGGTTGCCAGAAGACCCGTGCCTCCGCCAGCGAGGCCTGGCCGGGCCACCGGTGCACGTTCGGACCCTCGCCCATCCATGTGGCGTCGGGGCCGGCCGGATCCCAGAAGTTGTCGCCGAACGTCGGATAGAGGAGGAACGTCTGCGGGCCTTCGAGTCTGGCCATCGCCTGAGCGAGACCAAGGGCCACGTAGCCGCACCCCGCCTTGCGCGTGCCGGTCTGTGAGACGTCGGCGCCGATTCGGAGCGCGCGCCGGCCGCCCACGATCTTCGACGTCCGCAGCGTTGGGTACTTGGTCCGGAACGGCCGCGCCTGGTACTCGTTCCGCACCCAACGCCACGTGGTTTGCCGCAGCGGCCGCGACACGCGACGGTTCCAGCGCAGCGCCGCCGCCCACGTCAGCGCGGCCAGCATCGCCGTCGTTCGCAGGGGATAGCGCGCGCGGTCGAGACCGCGCTGCGCGACCAGCACATGCGCGTAGTTCGAGAGCCAGCGATCGGGCACGGCGCCGAGCCGCTGCTTCAACATCGAATTGATCTCGCGATGCGCGTCAACGCGATGCCTGAGCGTTTTCGTGGCGGCATGCGTGCGCGAACCGGCAAGTCGGCGAGGCAGGAACGCGAACCGGGCGCCGGCCGCGGCAAGGCGTATCCAGTACTCGTAATCCATGCAGTAGTCGAGCGACGGATCGAGCAGACCATGGCGCTCGACGACCCGGCGGCGGAAGAACACGGCCGGCTGGCAGAGGAAGCAGACGTCGTGCAGCCGGCGCTCGTCCCACGGCTCGCACGCGTACGGGTGCAGCACGCGGTCGTGCTCGTCGATGTGGTCGGCGTTGCCATACACGACGTCCACGTCGGAGTGGCTGGCGAAGTAGGCTCGCACCGCTTGCAGCGCGCCTGGATAGTACGTGTCGTCGCTGTTGAGCCAGCCGATCAGCTCACCCGTACTCAGTGCGAGGCCTTTGTTCACGGCGTCGGACTGGCCGCGGTCGGGCTCCGAACGGTAGGCGAGCTTGTCGCCATACCGCTCGAGGATGGCGACCGTGTCGTCGCGCGAACCGCCGTCCATGACGAGGTACTCGAGGTCAGGAAGCTGCTGGTCGAGCACACTGCGGATCGTGCGCTCGATGAACGCGCCCTGATTGAACGAAGGCGTGACGACCGAGAAGGACAATCCGTCAGACATTGGCCATCGCTGCGAACAGATCGACCGGACCGGCGCCGGACCGGTGCAGGTGGCATTTTCGCACGCGCACGCCGAGCCGCCTGGTGTCGACCGACTGCCCGCTGTCGGCCGGCCGAAATGTCGGCCGCACATTTATCACAATGTGGCCGGGCGCCGGCTGCAGCATGCACCGGAGGGCCAGCACTTGTTGCGGTTCGAGCGTGATCGGCTCCATGCCGGGGGCCTCGAGGGTCACCACGCCCGGCTGGGCATTCTCGAACAGCAGGCGGACCTCGGCGTCGCCGCCGAGGTGGGCCACGACCACCGACGGCGTGGTCCAGCCATCCGTGAAAACACCGCCGAGTTGATCGGTGTGCACGCGTCGCGGCCGCGACATCGCGGTTTCGATCACGTTCAGATAGCGCCGGGCGGTGTCGTCCCAGCCGTCGACCTGCCGCAGCCGGGCCTCGCCGCGGCGACGAAGGTCGTCGATCACATTCGGACAAGTCGCGAGCCGCTCCAGCACGGCGGCGATGTCGTCCGGCTTGCGCGGGTCGAAATACTCGGCGGCGTCGCCCGCCACTTCGGGCAGGCTGGTGAAGTTGCTCGACGCCACGGGACAACGACTGGCGAACGCCTCGACGATCGGCATCCCGTATCCCTCGTAGAGCGACGGGAACACCAGCGCCATCGCGCCGGCGATCAACGAGCCGAGATCGGCGTCGGGCACGTAACCGGGCAAGACGACGCGATCGGCGAGCCCCATGCGGGCGATGTTCTCGCGCACGTCGCGCTGATGAGGACGGTCGGCCCCGGTCAGCACCAGCTTGACGTCGAGGTCCGGTCGTTTGCGACACAGCTTGCCGAAGGCGATCAGCAACAGCGCATGGTTCTTGTGCGCCCAGAAATTCGCCGGATAGACGAAGTAGCGATGCGGTGTGACGCCGTAACGATGAAGCGTGTCGGCCAGGCGTGACGGGTTGGCGTCGGCAAAGCGGCCGGGGTCGAAGCCATGAGGGATGGCGGTGACCTGAGACTCGGGGAGCCCGGAGTGCTGCAGGACCGTGGCCCGAACGTACTGAGACGGTGTGACGACGTGGTCCGCCGACGAGACAACTCGGGAGAAGGCCCATGCCCGGGCGCGGTGGTCGGCTTCTTCGAAGAACTCGGGATAGGTGAGGAACTGCAAGTCGTGAATCAGGCAGACCACCGGGACCCGGGGATCGTCGAAGCGCGACGCGGTCATCGGACTGAACAGCAGGGCGACCGGTTCGTCACCGAGCAGCGCCGACAGCGTGGTGGGCTCGGTGTGGCTGATGCGACGTCGAACGTTTGCGGCGTCGAGGCCCTCGAGTTCGTGGTGCGACGCCGGCGAGGTCAAGAGCAGAAACTCGCGGTCCGGCGCTTGCCGGGCCAGAGCGGCAATCAGTTCGGTGGTGACGAGTTTGGCCCCGCCGTTCTCGCCGCCGGGCAGAATCGGCGTGGCGTCGATGGCGATGGCGCCGTCACCGCACGGCCACGTGGTGTTTGGAACGGCCCAGGTCTCCTCCAACCGGGCGGGTTCCACCATGGTGGCGGGCTGGTGAAGCGCGCCTCGCAGGCGCTCATCGAACCCGCGCCATCGCCCGAGCCTGACCAATGACTTGTAGACGCGGCTGTTGCGGTGATCGTCGGCAACGGTGCGCAGCTGCTCATGGCGCTCGCGCAACTCGGCGCGCTCGGCTTCGAGCTGACTGGTGATGCGAAGCTGGCCGATCAGATCCTCGTCTGCCTTTCGCAGCCGCGCCTCGAGCTCGTGAATCGCGCGCAGGCGGCTGGTGCGATCCTCATCCGCCTGCCGATAGAGCGCCGACAGCTCGCTGATCTGTTCGAGTCGATCAATCCGGTCGCGGTCCGCCTGTTGAAACAACCCGGTCAAGGTGTCGATCTGATTCTGGCGCTCGACGCGATCGCGATCGGCCTCACGGTAGCGCAGAGCCAGCTCGTCGATCTGTCGCTGACGCTCGATCCGGTCGTGATCGGCTTCGCGGTAACGCCGATCGAGTTCCTCGATCTGCCGCAGGCGCTCGGTGCGATCGCGATCCGCCCCCTTAAAGAGTGCGTCCAGCTTGATCACTTGCTGCTGGCGTTCGATTCGGTCGAGATCGGCCTGCTGAAAGAGGGCCGTCAGCTCCTCGATCTGGCGCTGCCGCTCGAGCCGGTCGCGATCGGCGGTCTGGTACTCGGCCTCGAGCGCCGCGATCTGCTTGTCCGCCTCGTCCCGCTGCCGCCTCATCGTCTCGTCGAGCTCGAGTAACGCGCCGATAATTTGCGCCGGCGCGCGGTCGGATTGTCCGGCCGGTCCGGTCACGCGTTGTGGCGATCGCTTGCCGGCGACGAGAATCATGTCGGTGTCGAAGACCGGCCGCTCGGACACCGCAGGGCCAAGCCCGCTGCGTTGCAGGAGCAGGCGTAACGATGCTTCCGAGAACAAGTGCAGGTGTTCGTTGATCAGCATGTCGCGGAACCGGGTCGCCGCGAGTTCTGCAGCAGACAAGTTCGGCGCCCGGCACGGCGTCTGGATGACCGCGAGGCCCTCGTCGGCGAGCAGCTCTGCGCAATGGGCCATGGTCGCCAGCGGATCGCGCAGGTGCTCGAGGACGTCAAAGAGCAGGATCAGATCGAACGACTTCTTTTTCAGCCGCAGATCTTCGACCGGTCCGAGCAGCATGCGGACGCCGGATCGGCGTGCGGCATAGTCGACTACCCACGGGCTGAGCTCGGTTCCGGTGACGTCGAAGCCGCACATCGACAGCACGGCCAGAAACCCGCCATGCGCGGCGCCGATTTCGAGGACGCGCCCTGGCGGCCGCCGGTACGCGGCGACCAGGCGCAGCCACTTCAGCGCGCGTGAGTGCAGATCGTCCACGGCGCGCTGTTCGAGGTCGGGCAACCCCAACTCGGCCTGACGCGCGAACCAGTAGTTCCTGCCGTAGAGATCGCGCTCTTCATCGCTGACGTGCGCGATATCGGCAGCCGGCATCGCCGAGCGGACCAAGGTCCCGCACGCGCATTCGAGGTAGTCATCGCTGAACGGCGCGAGGGCGCCGCCGCACCAACACGCCGTCGCCATGGCGCTTATTTCGACTTGGGGGGCAGCAGCGCAATCTCGCGCAACGCGCGACGCATCGCGGCGCCAAGCAGCCGGGGTGGATACTTCGCGAGGAACGGCTCGGGCGGATCGACGTACAACCAGAACACCTCCTGACATTCAGCGTCGGTGAGCGCGTCGATCCACGCCAACTCTGCGCTCCCAGTCTCCCGGACGGACATTCCTGCCTCCGGTGCAAAGGCTACTCTGGTACGACCGGGGGCGCAATTCCCCGGCGCAGTGCGACATACTCCCGGTGCAGATGTGCGGAATCGTCGGCCTCGTCAGCGAATCGCCGGTTGCGGCCACGCAACCTGCCGTCGAGGCCTCGATGCGCGCGCTGCGCCATCGCGGTCCCGACGGTGAAGGGCTGTTCGAGCATCCGCCCGGCAGCGATACGCGCGCGGTGACGCTCGCGCACTGTCGTCTGGCGATCATCGATCCGTCGCCGGCCGCGGCGCAGCCGATGGTGAGCCAGTGCGGCCGGTACGTGATCGTCCTCAACGGCGAGATCTACAACTACCTGGAACTGCGCGCCGAGCTGGAAGCGCGCGGGCACGCGTTTCGCACGCGCTCCGATACCGAAGTGCTGCTTGAAGGGTACCGCGTCTGGGGCCGCGGCGTGCTCGGCCGGCTGGTCGGGATGTTCGCGTTCGCGATCCTCGATCGCACTGACCACGCGCTCCTCCTCGCACGCGATTGTTTCGCGATGAAACCGCTGTACTACGCGAGCAGCGCGCGCGGTTTCGGGTTCGCGTCGGAAGCGGGAGCGCTGTTGTCGATGCTCGGGCTGAAGGCGGAAGCCGACGACCAGGGAGTGGCCGACTATCTCGCGCATGGGTTGACCGATCACCGGAGCGAGACGTTGTTCGCCGGCGTGCGGGCGCTGCCGGCGGCGAGCTGTCTGGCGGTGTCGCTGCGCGACTCGCGGGTGCCCGAGCCCGAACGCTACTGGTCGCCGGCGGTCGACCGCGTCGACGATCGGCCGGCCGCAACGGTGGCTCGCGATCTCCGCGACCGGTTCCTCGAAAGCATCCGTCTGCATCTGCGAGCCGACGCCACCGTTGGCACACTGTTGTCGGGCGGCATCGACTCGTCCGCGATCGTGATGGCGATGCGCGAGGTCGGCGGCGACAGGCTCGACATCCGGACGTTCAGTTACATCCCGGACGCCGGCGCCATCAGCGAAGAGCGTTGGATCGACGACGTGAATGCGGCCGCGCGGGCGATCCCGCACAAGCTTCGCATCACGCGCGAGCACTGGGAGCAGAACGCCGGCGCGGTGGCCGGGCATCAGGGCGAGCCGTTCGGCACGTTGGCGGTCTACGCGCAGTCCGAACTCTGTCGGCGCGCGTCGGAGTCGGGCGTGCGCGTGTTGCTCGATGGGCAGGGCGCCGATGAAATGCTGGCAGGTTACGCGTCGTTGCGCAGCGCGCGCCTCGCGGGTCACATTCGACGAGGCGAGTGGCGGCGCGCGTGGCGTTTTGCGAGCGCGGTCCCTGGAGATGGGGCAGGCACCCGACAACGAGTGGGGAGATATCTCGAAGTCGCGCGGTTGATCGCTCCGGACCCGGTCGTGAACGCACTGCGTGGTGCGCGGCGGTCGCATGCGTTGCTGAACGGGACGTGGCTCGACGCCCGCGGCGTTCGCCCGCAACGCGCGTGGCGGCCGTCGGGGACAAATCTGCTGCACCAGCGACTACACGATTCGCTCTGGACCAGCAGTCTGCCGGCGCTGCTGCGGTACTCCGATCGCAGCTCGATGATGCACGGCGTGGAAAGCCGGCTGCCGTTCCTGACCCGGGAGCTCGTGGAGTTCGCACTGGCGCTGCCCGATCACCTGCTGATCGCCGATGACGGTCTCGGCAAATCGATCCTCCGCTTGGCCATGCGCGGCCTCGTGCCTGATTCAGTGCTCGATCGACGCGAGAAGATCGGATTCGCCGTCCCCCTCGACCCCTGGCTTCGCGGTTCGCGCTACGTCGAAGAACTGGTGACGCACGCGTCGACGCTGAGGTGTGTCGACGCAGGGCGCGTCGCTCCGTGGATCGCCAGTCTGAAAGCCGGCCGCCCGCTCGCGTTGGGTCCCACGTTTCTGATGTGGCGGCTCATCGGCCTTGGCGAGTGGGTACAGCAGTACGACGTCGCGATCGCGGCGTGAGATCTACTCGATTCTGATGGCCTCGCTCGGCGACACCCGCGCGGCGCGCCCGGCCGGCAGGAACGTGGCGCCGACGGCGAACGTCAGCAGGAGGACGCTGGCGGCGGCCACATAGGCGCCGTCGGCAAGCGTGGGCTTGTACAACAGCGACGTCACGCGCTGCATCAGCAATCCCGTGCCGGCCAGGCCGATCACGGCTCCGAGCGCAATCGGCGGCATCGAACGACTGAGCAGGAATCGAGTCACGTCGCGGCGATCCGCGCCTAACGCCATGCGCACGCCGATCTCGCGCCGGCGCTGACGGGCCGCGTAGGCGGCGACGCCGTAGACGCCGATGGACGCGACCGTCAGGCCGGAGGCGGCGAAGAGACCCATCAACAGCGACCGGAACCGCGGTTGTGCCACCGATTCGGCGAGCGCCGTCTCCAGCGCGCGCACATCGTCGATCGGTTGGATAGGGTCGATGGACCACACGGCCTGGCGAACGCTGTTGGCAATCGCGAGCGGGTCCGACTTGGCGCGGATGGTGAGACTGATGCGCGCCGTCGGCGTGTTCTGCTGGAAATACGGAACGTAGAGCGTGGGTCCCATGTCGGCGCCAAGCCCTGCATCCATCACGTCGCCGGCGACGCCCACAACCGTCATCCACGGGCCGTTGCCGGAACCGAGCACGCGCCGCACCCGCTGTCCCACCGCGTTTTGTCCCGACCAGTAGCGCCGCGCGAATGCCTGACTGACGACGGCCACCATCTGAGCGCCGAAGCGATCGCGGGAATCGATCGGCCTGCCCTCGATAGTCCGCACCCGCATGGCGTCGAAGTAGCCCGGCGTGACATGCCGGATGTTCACTTGCGCCAGTTGACCGGCGTCGGCGACCTGGCCCTCGATTTCGGCGCGTGTCGTCATGGTGTTGGCGAGCTGAAATACCGTCTGCGTCGAACCGGCCGCCGCCACTTCAGGGATCTCCGAAATCCGCGTCAGGACGCGGTCGAGAAAGCCGGCTCGCGCTGGCGCATCCGGATAACGCGCGGGCGGGGCCAACTGCAGCGTCAGCACGCCGCCCGGATCGAATCCGGGATCGGTGCGGTTCAAGCGCTGCATGCTCGACAGCACGACGCCCGCCACGCCCAGCAACATCAGCGAGAGCGCGACTTGCGCGATCACGAGCACACTTCGGGTGTGCCGTTCGCGCGCGCTGCCGACACTGCGCAAAGACGACTCTGCGAGGGCGGCGAGTGCCGGCGATCCGCCCGCTCGAATGGCCGGGACGAGTCCGGCGATGATCGCCGTCATCGCGACCAGGCCCAGCATCGCCGCGACAACCCCGAAATCGATCCGAGGTTCGGCATCAACGGGTATGGCGGCGGGGTAGAGCGCCAGCACCAGCGGGAGCAGCCACCACGTGAGAAGCAGCCCGGCGCCGCCTCCAAGCAAACAGACGACAGCGGTTTCAGTCAGCTGCTCGCGGGCGATCGAGACTCGCGACGCGCCGAGCGACGCGCGCAACGCGAACTCGCCGCGTCGATCCAGGACGCGGCACAGCGTCAGGTTGCCGACATTGGTCGACGCGATGAGGAGCAGCGAGATCACGGCTGCGGCGAGAATCAGCAGGGCCGGACGATACGAGCCATAGAGCGACTCACGCAGGTCGATGAAGTTGAGCGTGAAGGTGGCATGCGATTGCGGAAAGTCCCTGGCGTTCTGCCGCTGGATGGTCAGGATTTCCGCGCGGGCATCGGCCTCGGTGCGACCTGGGGCGAGACGTGCCGTGGTCAACAGATTCCTGAGGAACTGTTGCGCGGGATTGTCCCTCGCTCCGAGCGGAATCCAGACATCCACGGTCTGCAGCAGCGGCCGATACCCCGCGGGCGTCACGCCAATCACGACGTGCGGCGTGCCGTCGAGCCGGATCGTTCGTCCAACCACGCCAGGATCGGCGCCAAACCGTCGACGCCAGGCTCCGCCATCGAGGATGGCGACCGGCAAGCGCTGCGCGTCCTCGTCGGCGGTGAAGTCGCGACCGCTGATCGGTTGCAGGCCAAACAAGCGGAGGAAGCCCGCCGACGCCGCCCCCACCTTCAGCGTTTCGGGAGGGCCGTCGGTGACGAGCGACATGTCCAGCGGCGTCATCGCCTCGACCTGCTCCAGTGCGGTCGCCTGCTGCCGCAATCGGACGAACTCGATCGGCGACAGCGTGAAGGTCCCGGCGACGTTCGGGTCCTGAAGGCTGGCGTTGAGCCGGTAGAGGCGGTCGGGGTTGGGGTACGGCAACGGCCGCAACAGCACGGCGTTGGCGACCACCAGCACGGCGGTCGCCGCCGCCAGTCCGACCGCCAGCGTCAGCACCGCGGCGGCGGCGTAGGATCGGCTGCGGGTCAAGACCCGCAATGCCTGTAGTAACATATGTAACATACAGTTGTTACACATATACATCGCAGGGACGGGTGCGTCAACTGGCTTCCTCGGGCGGCCGCAAATGACGGAAAGCCCGGTACAGCAGCAGGTCGTAGGTGATCTTGAGCACGCCGCCGATCACCAGCGGTCCGGCCAGCGCCAGATGCTGCATGATGACGCCCGCCACCGACGGTCCCACCGCCCAGGCGACATTCCGCGTCACGTTCGTCACTCCTGAAGCCAGGGTGCGCTCTTCGGGACGCACCACCGCCATCACGTACGACTGGCGCGTCGGCACATCCATTTCCACGAGCGCCTCTCGGGCGAGGAACAGCACGGCGGCCAGCGTCGCGGTTGGCGCCGCCGGCGCCGCGATCAGGAAGACACTCGACGGCAGATGTGTCCACACCATGGTGTTCAGCAGGCCGATGCGGCGCGACAGCCAGGCCGCGGCGACGTGGGAAACGGCGTTGAGGACTCGAGCCGCGAAAAAGAGCACCGCCAGATCGGCCTCCGACGTTCCGTACTGCAGGAAGAACCAGTAGGCAATCAGCGCCGAATTCAGGAAGCCGCCGCCGATGCTGTCGAGGCCGAAGAGGAGGGCCAGCCGCGTGATGACGCGCTTGCTGCGAGGGTGGACCGGTTTGCGTCCGCGCGCCGGCGCATCGCCGTGGACCTCGATCTCGCGCGACAGCGCCAGATAGGGAACCGCACACAGCAACATCGCCGCGCCACACAGCGCATACGTGAGCTGGTGCGCCGACTGCGACGCGAGAGCCGAGGCGCGCACGAGCACGGTGGGAACAATCGCGGCCAGAGCGCCAAGCGCATGGCCTGCGTCCAGCACGAGGTTGTACCAGGCCAGCGCCCAGGTCCGCCGATCGTCCGGCACGGTCTGCGGCAGCACTGCCTGATCGATTGCCGAGATGGCGCCTCGATCGCGGCCCATGCCATTCAGCATGCCGACGAATGCGACCGGCACGAGCGCCGTGATGCTAGCCGAAGCGGCGAGGGCGAAATATCCGATCGCCGTCAGCAGCGTGAGCACGAGCAAGACGCGGCGGCGCCCCCACCGATCGGCGTAAAAGCTGGTGACCAGTGTGGCGAGCGCGGAGCCGGCGAGACCGGCCCCGATCAGCAGGCCGATCTGCGGCGTCGAGAAACCGATCTCCGACAGATGAATAGCCAGCGTGACGCCCACGAGGCTGACCGTCGACGAGCGCACGAATGCGGCGGAATTGATCAGCAGCGCGTTCGGACGATTCACGATGATTCGACCGGGAGCTCGATGCGGAACTCGGAGCCGCCGCCCGGCCGCGCGTGAACGCTGATGCGGCCGCGGTGGGTCTCCACTGCCCATTTGGCGATCGCCAGTCCCAGACCGGTTCCGCCGGCATCGCGCGATCGGGCCTCATCCAGGCGGAAAAAGCGATGGAAGATGCGCTCGCGATGCTCGTCGGGAATGCCCGGTCCTTCGTCGCTGGTCGTCACCGACGCCAGGTCGCCGTGCCGTTCCACGCCAATCGTAATCGTCGCGCCATGCGGGCTGTACTTGATGGCGTTGTCGAGCACGTTGGTGACCGCCTCCCGAATAACCAGGCGATCGACGGATATGACGACGCCGCTCGTGATCTCGCAGACGATCGTCTGTTGGCGTTCTTCCGCCAGGACGCTCAGCGAGGCGACCACGTCGCGGGCGAGCTCGCCGAGATCGGCGGGTTCGCGCCGTAGGCGAATCGTCCCTGCGTCGCCGTGCGACAAACGCAGGAGCGTATCGACCAGGGTCGACATGCGATCGACCTCTTCGAGCATGCTGCCGATGGCTTCCTGGTACTCATCGGCGCTGCGCCGCTCGGCCACCGCCGCCTCCCCGATGTTGCGAACCACCGCCAGCGGCGTTCGTAATTCGTGCGAGGAGTCCGCGGTAAAACGTCGCAGCTGGTCGAAAGACGACTCCAGGCGGCCGATGGTGCCGTTGATGACGGCGGTGAGCCGCCCGATTTCGTCGTGCTGATTCGGAACCTTCAGGCGCTCGTGCAGCCGTTCGGCCGTGATGCGGGTTGCCTCGGTCGCGAGATGGTCGATGGGTGCAAGAGCGCGACCGGCCAGCAGGTATCCTCCGACGCCGGCCAGCGCCACCACCAGCGGCAAGCCGAGCACGAGCACAATCAGGACTTCAGACAGTTCCTGCCTCACCCGCTCCTCGGATCGCGACACGCGCAGGACCACGTTGTGGCCGCCGATCGCGACGGGCGCCGCGAGGCTGCGCCACCGCTCGCCGTTGGCGACCACCGTCTCGTAGCGGTAACTGCTGCTGGTGGCGGCGAGGGCGGCCGGCGGCAGCGGCGCGGCCGCTCCCGATCGATGAATCTGCTCGCCGCTCGCGGACCAGACCTCATAGATCGTGGCCTCACCCTCACCATGGTGGCGCTCTTCGGCCGACCAGGTCATGCGCCCATCGGCGGTTCGCGTCAACCGCCCTTCAGCGGCTTCGAATTCGTCGTGGAGCCGTTCATCGAGCTGTTCCAAGAACTCGTGCCGCACCGCAACGAACGTGGCGGCGGCGTACACCACCATCATCACGGTCAGTACCAGGGCGTACCAGCCGATCAACCGCACGCGGATCGATGTCGCAGCCCATGGCAGGTTCATGGCTCACCCTCGCGCAGCACGAAACCGACGCCGCGAACGGTATGAATCAGCCGCAGCCGCCCCTCGGCGTCGACCTTGCGGCGCAGCCTGGCGACTTGCACGTCGATGACGTTGTCGATCGGTGTCGCGCGGCGCGGCTCCTTCCACACGTCGTGCGCCAGCATCTCGCGAGACACCACATGCCCCTGATGTCGCAGCAGGTAGGCCAGCAGCTCGAACTCTCGCGTCGTCAGATCGACATGACGGCCGCCCCGCGTGACGCGACGGGCCATCATGTCGAGCTCGAGGTCGGCGGCCTTGAGCTGGCCGATCTCGGCCGGCCGGCCGCGGCGCAGGAGAGCGCGGATGCGAGCGAGCAGTTCGGGCAGCGCGAACGGCTTCACCAGATAGTCGTCGGCGCCAACGTCAAGGCCGTGGACGCGGTCGTCGATGCCGTCACGCGCCGTCAGGATCAGCACCGGCGTGTCGACCTGACGTTGACGCAGTGCCTGCAGGATCTCCAGCCCGTTGCGTCCGGGCAGCATCAGATCCAGCAGCACCAGGTCGAAGGCTTCCGCCGTGGCGCGAAAGAAGCCGTCCTCGCCGGTCGGCGCCCGCACCACGTCGTAGCCGTCGGCGCGTAAAGCCGACTCGAGCACCTGCGCCAACGTCCTCTCGTCTTCGACAACGAGAATACGCACCGGGTGCATCTTATCGGGGTCCGCTGGCCATTCGGGCAACCTGACCCAGATGTCAGCGAGATGTCAGGCCGTCGGCTTCGCGAACCGGATTACGATGGGCGCTCCAGACTTGCTGTGGGAGGACAGATGCGAATCAAAGCCGTGTTTGGAGCAGTGACCGCAGTTGCACTCGTCAGCCATGCATTCGAATGGCGAATCGGGGCGCAGCAACCGAATCCCCGGCAACAGCCCGGCGCCTCGATCACGATGTTCGCGCCCGAGCAGCACGATCTGTACGACGGGCACTACATCATGTCGGCGAATCGCATCTACATGGTCGGCGGCCTGAACGACCCGGTGGGCTGGGACCATCTCGACAACGACGCGAAGAATGTCAGAGCGGTGTCGGGCACCGCGGAGATCGACGTCAACGACCTGACCAACACGGGCAGGTTCGACGTGCGACTCAAGATTCCTGAGGGCGACCTCGTGCTCGCCATCGACAAGTTCCACGAGTTCAATCCCTGCCAGAACGGCGGCATTGTCGGCTACTTGCACGAGCACGGAACGGATTCGGGATGCGGCGACAACAACTGGCCGAAGACGTTCGTCTTCCTCGCTGGTTGGGGATACGGTCACGCGAGTCTGAACGGCAAGCCGCTCTACGACAACTACGAAATGCACTTCATGATCACGCAGGGCATTCGCGATCGAAAGACGCTTCGGGTGAATTACCCGATGGCCGGCAGGAAGCAGCCGGCCGGCGAAGTCAATCCGGCGACGCAGCAGATCGATTTCTACATCCGCAGCCCGCAGCAGAATCCGAAGAACCGTCCAACTCGGGAAGTGTTCATGCATTTCTTCGGGATGGAGATCACGTGGAAGTAGCGGCCGGCAGGTAGAATCAGCTGCCCATGGTGCGATTCGCGATTCCGGCACTCGTCATCGCCTGCTCCCTGTCGGCCACGATTGCCAGCGCCCAGTCCGGACCCTTGCCGACGCTGACGGTCGGCCGCATCGCCGACGAGGAGTCGCCAGTCATCGATGGCCGCGTGGCCGATCCGGTTTGGAGCCGGGGAGAACCGTTCAGTGGTTTCGTGCAGCAGGAACCGAACGAGGGCGCGGCGGCAAGCGAGCGGACCGAGGTCAGGTTTCTTCTCGACCGCCGCAATCTGTACGTGTCCGTGGTCTGCTTCGACTCGGAGCCGAACAATCTGCTCGTGAGTCAGAGCCGGCGCGACGCCGACCTCGGCGACACCGACTCGATCCGTATCCTGCTCGATACCTTCAACGATGGTCAGAATGCCTTCGTGTTCGGTACCAATCCGTTTGGGATCCAGTACGACGGCCAGGTGATGGCCGAAGGGCAGACGGGCCAGACCGGCGGCGGCGGTGGTGGCGGCGGCTTCAACGTCAACTGGGACGCGGACTGGACCGTTCGCGCGCAAACGACGGATCGCGGATGGGAAGCCGAGTTTGCGATCCCGCTGAAGACGCTTCGCTACACGCCCGGCGCCGATCGCACCTGGGGCGTGAACGTGATGCGCAACATCCGGCGCAAGAACGAGCAGATATTTCTGTCTCCGGTGCCGCGCGGCTACAACCTCTATCGCGTGTCGGTGGCGGGGAAGCTGCACGGTTTGACCCTGCCCGTGCGTCGCGACATCAAACTGCTGCCGTATCTCTCCGGATCGGTCAACGACGAGCGGATCCAGCTTGCCGGGCGGACCCGCCGCGAGGCCGACGCGGGTCTCGACATCAAGTGGGGCGTGCGCGCCGATCTGACGTTGGACCTGACCGTCAACACGGATTTCGCGCAAGTCGAGGCCGACGAGCAGCAGGTGAACCTGACGCGCTTTCCGTTGTTCTTTCCCGAGAAGCGTCCGTTCTTTCTCGAGAACGCGCAGCTGTTTCAGCTCGGACAACCGCAGGCCATCGATTTGTTTTTCTCGCGGCGGATCGGGTTGCTCTCCAGCGGCGAACCGATCGACATCATCGGCGGCGCGCGGTTGAGCGGCAAGGTGGGCGGCTACAATCTCGGCCTTCTCAACATGCAGACCAACGCCGCCGTGAACGACGACACCGGTGTTGCCGCGGCGCCGGCCAACAACTTTTCGGTGATCCGGCTGCAGCGTGAAGTCGGCCGATCCAACTTCGGCGCCATGTTCGTGAACCGCCAGGGCACCGGCGCGCATGCGGCTGGCGAGGACTTCAACCGTGCCTACGGAGTTGATCTCGGTTGGCAGTCCACCCGCAACGGCCGCGTTTTCGCCCTTCTCGCGCGCACGGATTCACCAGACAATCGCGGCGGATCCGACTACGCCGGCCGCGTCGCCTACGCCTACGTCCATCCGTCCTGGAGCTCGAGCGCGGGTTACTCGCAAGTCGGTGAGCGCTTCAATCCTGAAGTCGGGTTCTTGCGCCGGCGCGGTGTGCGTCAACTGGAAGGCCGTTTCAACCTGAGTTATCAGCCGAAGTCGCGTCCGTGGATTCGACGGGTCCAGCCGCACGCGAACCTCACTGTGTTCACGAACTTCGACAACGAGCTCGAGAGCTCGTCCGGGCACTGGCACTTCTTCGACATCCAGACGCGAACCGGCGCGCGCTTCGGGTACCTCATCGAAACGCAGCAGGATCGCCCGGACCGTTCGTTCACCGTCTATCAGGACGTCACCGGCCGGCGGGTGGTGATCCCTCCCGGTCAATATGCATGGACGCGCGGTGTGTTCGAGGGCCACACCAACCAGAGCGCTCCCGTGTCGGCGTCGCTGCTGCATCGCTTTGGCAGTTATTACGACGGCGATTATCACGGCTGGGGCCTGACACTCGGCCTGCGCGCCGGCGCGCGTCTGATCTCGGAGGTGGGCTGGAACCGCGATGACATCACGCTGCCGGGCGGAAAGTTCAGAAACGATCTCGTGCCCGTCAAAGTCAGCTACGCATTTACCAGCCTGGCCAGCGTCCAGGGGCTGATTCAATACAATCGTCAGGCCTCGACGTTCTCCTCCAACATTCGCCTGGCGCTGCTCAATCGCAGCGGCACCGGTTTCTTCTTCGTCTACAACGATCGCCGCGACACGTCCGCCTTCACGCCCGACGAATTACTGGGCCGTTCCTTCGTGATCAAGTTCAACCGGCTCTTCGACTTCTGATCGCTACCCGAACTGGGCCTTGGAGCCGGGCCGCGTGCGAATAGAGACGGGCCTCCAACCCAAACGAGGTAGACCGCGGGGAATTCGCGAAAACGTGCGGGATTCCTGCTTTCAGAACCTGGCATCGAGGTTGCCTTTAGAAGGACCGACGACGACAGTCAGCCAGGCAAGTTAGAGACGCGGAAGTTAGCAGTTGGAAACATTAACAACAGCCGTTTGGACACAAGGAGTTAGTTATGGCGGAAATGTCAATGACCCGTGGACAGCTTCAGGACCTTCTCAACAAGTTCTCGACCGACAACCCGAAGTATCGCGAGAAGCTGATCGCGAATCCGAAGTACGTGTTGGAGAAGCAGCTCAACACCAGCCTCGGC
>Ga0187893_10004623_pt1 | contig 25904 bp, 25 predicted proteins | sample MA1701074metaG_FD_139574 | JGI IMG/M metagenome (GOLD analysis project Ga0187893, IMG submission 139574) | White microbial mat communities from a basaltic lava cave in the Kipuka Kanohina Cave System on the Island of Hawaii, USA - MA170107-4 metaG ... | reverse complement strand
GAGCTCACCGCCACCAACACCCTCTACCCCGGCACCAACCTCACCCTCGTCTACTCCCTCAAGGCGGACCGATGACTCCACCGAGAAGATCGCACTATGTCAGGAGGTCTGGAATCACTGAGCCGCGATCGACGAACCCTGCACCGGAGCGGCCGGGCGTGGTCGACCCCGTCCCATCAGGCGACGGCCGGAACCGGGCGGGAGGCATCGCGTGCGGACGGGGCGGGATCGGGCGGCGGGCTGGCGAGGTGCAGGTGGAAGCGCAGCGCGGCCGACCACACCACCACGGCGCCGAAGATGTGCACGCCGACCAGCACCACGGGGACGCCGGTGAAGTACTGGGTGTAGCCCACGGCGGACTGGGCGACCGCCACGGTGAGCAGAATGCGGCCCTGGCGATGGAGCTCGGCGGGGACCCGGGTGCGGGTGAGCAAGGCCAGGAGCCCGAGGACGCAGGCCCCGAACACGACGACGGCGACGCCGTGGATGCGGGCCACGTCGGCCACGACGAACGGGAGGCGGTCCACGTCCTCGTCGCCGCCATGGGGGCCGGCGCCGGTCACGACGGTGCCGGTGAGCACGGCCAGGGCCGCGGCCACCAGCATCCAGCGCGACAGGGCCCGTACCTGCGGCGCGACCACCGCCCCGGGCGCGGCGCGCTCGGCCACGGCCCCGTCCTCGGCGGGGCCCTCGGCCACGGCCCCGTCCTCGGCGGGGCCCGGTTGGCCGGCCCGATGGTGGAGCACCACGGCGTTGGCCACCAGGACCATCGACAGAACGAAGTGGCCCATCACCAGGGGCGGCCACAGGTCGAACAGCACCGTGATGCCGCCGAGCACGATCTGGCCCACCACGCCGGCCACCAGGCCGACCGAGAGCCAGGTGAGGTCGCGCCGGCGTGGGACGCGAGCCAGTGAACCCAGGACGGCCAAGACCACGGCCACGGACACCAGGCCGGTGATGGTCCGGTTCACGAACTCGACCATGGGATGGAACTCGAGCGGAGCCACGAGCTGGTCCTGCTCGCAGGTCGGCCAATCCGAGCACCCCAGCCCCGAGCCGGTCAGGCGCACCGCCCCGCCCGTGACGATGATGAAGACCAGTGCCACCAGGGCGAACCAGGTGACCCGGCGGTAGGCCGCGGGGGACAGGCGGAACGAGCGCACCGACGTGCAGGGTAGGACCGGGCCCCGCGGCCGAGCGAACCCCCCAGGTGGAAGTGCCCGGGTGGGTTCCAAGTCGGATCGGCCGGAGATCGACCGATGCGCGATGGCCCGCTCACACCTGCCCGTTGCCGGGGCGAGCGTTACAACCCCCCCTCAGGGCGGCGGGCGCTCTATCAGCTCGCGGACTGCGTCTACGACCTCACGGGCGATGTCCACGGCGTTTCGAGACTGGGCCTCGGTATAGACGTCGGCCGGCGTGCCGCCCGGCAGGGCGTCGGGGTAGCGGCTCGGAATGTAGTGCTGGTCGAGCGTGGCCCAGGTGCCGCACCGGGGAGCGAGCGCCGGGTTGGTGACGGCGACCTCCTGGCATAGGGCAGCGACGCTGTGGCCAAGGACCACGTCGGCGCCGCCGCGGTACAACGCACCCTTCAATGCCTTCTCGGCGCACTGCTGGGCCAGAAAGCAGGCCACTGGGTGACGTCCGTGGTCGACCAGGAGCTCGGCCGTCACCAGGTCGTCGGCCGCCTGGGCCAGCCAACGGCGAGCCTCGATGATGGGGTTGCGCGTCATCGGTGGCGCCGACCGGTGGCCCGGACGTGGTCGAGGAAGCGCCCACCGGCAGCGACATCGGCCGGCGTGAGCACGAACAGGTCGAGCGCCGTCGTGGGGGCGAGCTGCGCTCGTAGGGCGACGGCGCGCTCGACCGGTCCGAGAGTGCTGCGCTGCACGACCAGGAGGTCGAGGTCGCTGGTGGCGTGCACCCGCCCACCTCCGGTCGATCCATCGACGGTCGATCCGAAGCGCCACACCTGCTCGACGCCATGAACGACGTCGAGTAGGCCGAGCAGGCGTGTGAACTCGGCGTCGAGGCGACCCCTGACCTCGTCCGGATCCGATGTGATCGCCACTCTCGGGCCCGGGTGCAGCGCCACGGTCCCAGCGTATCGAGGCGACCAACGGCAGTGGACGACCCGTGTGCGGCAGCCACGCACCGATTCGGGCTGTCGATGCCGCATCAGCACGTGACGTCGGGCGGAGGCTGCCCTGGCCGACCCCGCTTTGGCCGGGTCTAGCCGCCCGGCCTAGTCTCGGCGCGGTGCTGCTGACGGCTCGTCCAACCCTGAGAATTCGGGTCGCGGCGTACATCGCGCTCACCAAACCGCGCATCATCGAGCTGCTCCTCGTCACCACGGTGCCGACGATGATCGTGGCCGAACGGGGCCTGCCCTCGGCCGGGCTGATCGCGGCCACCGTGCTCGGCGGCACCATGGCCGCGGGCGGCGCCAACGCCGTCAACATGGTGGTCGACCGCGACATCGACAAGGTGATGCACCGCACCCGCAACCGCCCCCTCGTCACCGGCGCGATGACACCGCAGGATGCGCTGGTGTTCGCGATCGCCCTCGAAGCGGTGGCCTTCGTCTGGCTGTGGGCCCTGGTCAACCTGCTCTCCGCCGTGCTGGCCGTGGCCGCCTGCCTCTTTTATGTCTTCGTCTACTCGCTGTGGCTCAAGCGCACGAGCCGGCACAACATCGTCATCGGCGGCGCGGCCGGGGCGGTGCCCGTGCTCATCGGCTGGTCCTCGGTCACCGGTTCGCTGGGCTGGGCGCCGGTGGTGTTGTTCGCGGTCATCTTCTACTGGACGCCGCCGCACTTCTGGGCGCTCGCCATCCGCTACCGCGACGACTACACGGCGGCGTCCGTACCCATGCTGCCGTCGGTGGCCACCACCCGCGAAACCTCGGTGCGCATCCTGGCCTACACCGTGGTGCTGTGGTTCCTGACCGTGCTCTTCTCGCCCGTGGCCGGCATGGGCAACCTCTATCTCGGGGCCGCCGTGGTGCTGGGGGCCGTGTTCACCTGGTTCTCCTTCGACCTGTTGCGCGACGCCAGCCCGGCGCGGGCCATGCGACTGTTCGGGTACTCGATCTCCTACATCACGTTGCTCTTCGGTGCCATGGCCCTCGACCAGCTCCTGCGATCGGGCCTGTGACGCGAGTCGCCCTCACTCGTTCGCACGGGTTCGAAGCGCGGCGGTCCTCGTGACTAGATTCACAGGCGAACCATGGCGATGACCGACACCACTGCGGCGAGCGCGGGGGCGACCGTCGAGCGCGTCCCCGGCACGGGGCCGACCCCGGCGCCGCGATCACCCGGCGGGCTGGTCGGCATCCTCGGCAACGGCGACCACAAGACGATCGGACGCCTCTTCGTCACGACGTCACTGCTCCTGCTCGGCGTCACCGGCGTGACCGGGGCGCTGGTCGGCGTCGAGCGGCTCGACACCTCCGATGTCACCGTGCTCGACGACTCGTTCCTCCAGGTCTTCACCCTGCACAGCGTCTCGGGCCTGTTCCTGTTCCTCTTGCCGCTGTTGCTGGGGATCGCCCTCTACGTGGTGCCGCTGCAGGTCGGCGCCCGCACGATCGCGTTCCCCAGGGCCGCGGCGGCCTCGTTCTGGGTCTGGCTGGTATCGAGCGCACTGGTCATCGCCAGCTACGCCATGAACGGTGGGCCCGGCGGTGGTGACGCCGAGGGCGTCGACCTGTTCACGGCTTCGATGGCCGCCCTGATCGTGGCCCTGGTGGTAGCCACCGTGTGTGTCCTGACCACCGTGCTGACCCTGCGGGCACCGGGCATGCGCCTCGACCGGACGCCGCTGTTCTCCTGGTCGATGTTGGTGGCGGGCACCCTTTGGCTGCTCAGCCTGCCCGTCCTGTTCGGCCTGCTGGTGCTGCACTACCTCGACACTCGCTACGGCGCCGGGCTACTCGGCGGCAGCGCCGGGATCTACCCCCGCATGGGGTGGATGTTCGGACAGCCCCAGATCTACTCCTTCGCCATCCCGGCCCTGGGCATCATCGCCGACATCGTTCCCGTGTTCGCCCGTTCCCGGCAGCGTTTCCACGTTGCCGTGATGGGCCTCATCGCCCTCGCCGGGGCCTTCAGCTTCGGCGCCTGGACCTTCATCCAGGTCGCCTCGGACGGGCCGGTACAGGTGGCCTCGCCCGACCTGGTCGAAGAGGTTCTCTACGTGGCCATGGCCTTCGCCATCGTCGCGCCGCTCCTCGGCCTCGTCGGCGCCTGGACCGACACCGTGCGCCGCGGCCGGGCCCGCCTGGAGAGCCCGCTGGTCTTCGCGGTCGCCGCCCTGGTGATGCTCCTGGCCGGTGCGGGGGCCGGGGCCATCGCCGTCATCGGCCCGCTCGACCTCGCCGGCTCCACGTTCGCCACCGGCCAGCAGCACTATGTGCTCGGTGCGGCCGCCATCGCTGCTATCGGCGGCCTTCACTACTGGGCGCCGAAGTTGTTCGGGCGCACGTTGAGCGAGGGTGCCGGCATGTTCAGCGCCCTGCTGTTGCTCGGCGGTGGCGTGGCCTTGGCGTTGCCCGACCTCCTGAGCGGCCTGCTCGACCAGAAGCGTGGCTCGTTCGAGTCGGTGGGGGGTGGTCTGGTCCGCGACGGCGTGGAGACGCTCAACGTGGTCTCACTGCTCGGCGGCGGACTGCTCGTTGTCGGGGTCGTGGTCTTCGCGGCCAACCTGGTCGGCGCGCTGGCCCGCCGCAACCCGGGTACGCCGATCGGCGACGACCCCTGGCAGGGCCAGACTCTGGAGTGGGCGACGACGTCTCCTCCGCCGACCGCGAACTTCGGCGACCTGCCCAGGGTGCGCTCGCCACACCCGTTGCTCGACCTCGCCGAGCCCGGGCCCGCGCCCGCCGGCCCCCACCCCGACGACATCGGCGCAGGGCCCCGATGACGGCCCTCAGCGGCAGCATCCCGGCGCTGAGCGAACCGGCCCCGCAAATCAGGCCGCGGGTCCTGCTGGTGGGTACCGTCGTGGCTTCGGCCGCGGCCGTGATGGCCTTCGCCGGCATGGTGGCCCTGTACCTGGCCGTGCGGGCCGAGACGATCGCCGAGACCGGGAGCTGGCTCCCCGAGGGGGTCGACATCCCGTTGCTGCCCGCCAACATGGGCCTTGTCACCTTGGCCATGTCCGCCATCACCATGCATTGGGCCCTCTACTCCATCGGCAACGACGATCGGCGCAACACCTACCTGGCTCTCGGGGTGACGCTGGTGCTCGGCTTGGCCTTCATCAACGGGATGGCCTTCTACTTCACCCAGATCGGCCTGGCGGTGAACGAGCCCGCGGGTGTCCTGGTCTACGGGATCGTCGGCTCGTACCTGGCCATGGTCGGCGCCGGCTTGCTGTTCGCCGCGCTCATGGCCTTCCGGGCGCTCGGCGGGCAGTACTCCGCTCGCGATCACGAGGGCATCGCGGCGGCAACCCTGTTCTGGTACGTCACCACCGCGATGTACGTGGTGGTCTGGCTCGCGATCTTCGTCACGAAGTGAGGCACCGAGTGGTGTTCGACCAAACATGATCACCATCGGGTCGAAGTACTTCTTCGGGATCGGCGTGCTGGCCGTCATCGGGGCCCTCGTCTACGGCTGGGGGAGCGGGGGCGGGCTGCTCGGCGTGGTCGCCTTCGGTGTGCGGGGCGGCGTCGGTGAGCTGGCCGGGTACACCGTGCTGTGGTTCCTGGCCGCCTCGTCTCTGCTGATGGCGGTGAGCGTGGTGGCGCTGCGCGACGCGGATCCCGACGCGCAGGCCCAGGCGGCGGCGACCGACACCGTGCCCCCCGCCACGCCCCCCGCCGGCGCCAGCTACTGGCCCGCCGTCGGCGGGTTCGCGGTGGCGCTGGTGCTGCTCGGGCTGGTGATCAGCCCGGCGCTGTTCGTGATCGGCCTGATCGCCGGGGGGGTCGTCGTGGTCGAGTGGACGGTGCAGGCCTGGTCGGACCGCGCCACCGGTGACCCCGAGGTGAACCGGCAGGTTCGCAACCGCCTGATGTACCCGTTCGAGATCCCGGTGCTGGGCGCGCTCGTCATCGGGGTCGTCGTCCTGGGTACGTCGCGTGTGTTCCTGGCCCTGTCCAAGACCGGCTCCACCGTCGTGGCCATGGCCGCGGCCTCGGTGATCCTGGCGGCGGCAGCGCTCATCGCCACCCGGCCGAAGTTCAGCCGAAGCCTGGTGGCCACCGCGGTGGTGATCGGCGCCGTGACCGTCATCACCGGCGGCATCGTCGCGGCCGCCAGCGGGGAGCGCGAGTTCGAGCACCCCGAAACCGTTGGCGGCGAGGACCAGGGCGAGACCGAACACGGCGCTGCCGTGGTGCAGATGAGCACGCAACAGTGAGAACGCTCCCCGCCATGAGCCTTCGCCGGCCGGCTCGCCTGCTGGCCCTGGCGGCCGTGGGGGTGGTGCTGGCCGCCTGCGGCGACGAGCGCCAGGACGTGTTCAGCCCCGAGGGCGAGTCGGCCGACAAGATCAACCAGCTCCAGGTCCCCGTGTTCATCGCCGCCGGCGTGGTCGGGCTGCTGGTGGCGATCGGGCTCGTCTACCTCATCATCGTGGGCCGGCGCCGCCAGCGCACCGATGCCGAGGACCCGGTGCAGCTCCACGGCAACTTCAAGCTCGAGATCATGTGGACGATCCTGCCCGCGCTCATCCTGGCGGTGGTGGCGGTCGGCACCGTCACCACGCTGTTCGACCTCGACGCCGAGGCCAGCGACCAGCCCGCGGAGATCACGGTGTACGCGCAGCAGTGGTGGTGGTCCTACGAGTACGAGCTCGACGGGAACACCGACAACGGGGCCGAGATCGTCACCGCCAACGACCTGGTCATCCCCGCCGGGGTGCGCTTTGAGCTCAAGCTCGAGTCCCGCGACGTGATCCACAGCTTCTGGGCACCCTCGCTCGCCGGCACCCGCGACGTGGTGCCCGGGCGCACCCACACGATGCTCATGCAGGCCGACGAGCCCGGCATCTTCGAAGGCCAGTGCAAAGAGTTCTGCGGGCTGTCGCACGCCAACATGCGCCTGCGGGTGGTGGCGCTGTCGGACAGCGAGTGGGAGACATGGCTCGACCAGCAGCAGCGCGACGCCGTCGTTCCCGTGGACGAACAGGCCTTGGCCGGGCGAGACGTTTTCGTCGGACGCTGTGCGTCCTGTCACCAGGTGAACGGGCTGGAGGGCGCCGATGGCGAACCCATCGACGTCGAGGGTGAGGCCCCGCTGGTCAGCGGCTCCGCCCCTAACCTCACCCACTTCATGAGCAGGGGCGTGTTCATCAGCGGCCTCTACCCGCTCTACGACGAGGACGGCGAGCTCAACCGGCCCGTTCTCGAGCAGTGGTTGCGCAAACCCGATTCCCTGCTGCCCCAGGCGGCCGAGGAGCGTCGGGGCATGCCGAACCTCGGCCTGTCCGAGGAGGAGATCGACCAGCTCGTCGCCTACCTCTCCACGCTCGGGCCGCCGCCGCCCGGCGCCGGGACCTGAGGAGCTCCAAGACTATGGCCATCACCGAAGCTCCCCAGCCGCTGGGCCCGCAACCGCTGGCTCTGCCGGCCGGCGACGGCGCCGGCCCCGACGGGCCCGACCACCAACCCCTCGGCGTGTTCACCCGGCCGCGCCAGCCGACCGGCCTGCGGAGCTGGCTGACCTCGGTCGATCACAAGCGCATCGGGATCATGTACGGCATGGCCGCCATGTTCTTCTTGGTCATCGGCGGGGTGGAGGGCCTGCTCATCCGCTCCCAGCTCGCCCAGCCCAACGGCAAGGTGCTCGGCGCCGATCTCTACAACCAGGTCTTCACCATGCACGGCGTCACCATGATCTTCCTGGTGGTCATCCCCCTGGGCGCCGCGTTCATGAACTACCTGATGCCGCTGCAGGTCGGGGCCCGCGACGTGGCCTTCCCCCGGCTGAACGCGTTCAGCTTCTGGTGCTTCCTCTTCGGTGGCCTCTTTCTCAACTCGAGCTGGTTCCTCGGGGGCGGCGCGGACGGCGGCTGGTTCGCCTACGCCCCCAACACCAACCCGGTGTTCTCGCCCAGCCACGGCATGGACTTCTACGCCATCGGCCTGCAGATCACCGGCATCGCCTCGCTCGTCGGCGCCATCAACCTGATCGTCACCGTGCTCAACATGCGAGCGCCGGGCATGTCGCTCATGAAGATGCCCGTGTTCACCTGGATGGCTCTGGTCACGCAGTTCCTGCTGCTGTTCGCCATCCCGGTCATCACCGTGGCCTTGTTCCTGCTCAGCTTCGACCGGCTCTTCGACGCCAACTTCTTCAACGTCGAGGCCGGGGCCGACCCGTTGCTGTGGGAGCACCTCTTCTGGATCTTCGGGCACCCGGAGGTCTACATCCTGATCTTGCCCGCCTTCGGGATCGTCTCGGAGGTGATCCCGGTCTTCTCCCGCAAGCCGCTCTTCGGCTACCCGTTCATGGTGTTCTCGGGCATCGCCATCGGCTTCATGGGCTGGGGCGTCTGGGCGCACCACATGTTCGCCTCCGGGGTCGGGCCCATCTCGGTCGCGGCGTTCTCGGTGTCGACGATGTTCATCGCCGTGCCCACCGGGGTGAAGATCCTCAACTGGCTGGCGACCATGTACGGCGGCAAGTTGAAGTTCACGGTGGCGATGCTGTTCGCGGTGGGGACCGTGTCCATGTTCACCATCGGGGGCCTCTCCGGCGTCACCCACGCGGTGGCACCGTCGGACCTGCAACAGACCGACACCTACTACATCGTCGCCCACTTCCATTACGTGATCTTCGGCGGGGCCCTCCTGGGCTTCTTCTCCGGGGTGTACTTCTGGTGGCCCAAGGCCTTCGGCTACCGGCTCGAGGAGGGCATCGGCAAGGTCAACTTCTGGATGATGCTGGTCGGCTTCAACATCACGTTCGGGCCGATGCACATCCTCGGGCTGATGGGCCAGCCCCGGCGTACCTACACCTACGCCGAGGGGTACGGCTTCAACTTCTGGAACCTCGTGGCGACGATCGGCGCGTTCCTCATCGCGGCCAGCGTGTGCGTGTTCTTCTGGAACGTGGTGGTCAGCCGCAAGGCACATCGCCGCGCCGGCGTCGCGGAGCAGGCCGACCCCTGGGACGCCCGGAGCCTGGAGTGGATGGTCCCCTCTCCGACGCCGGCCCACAACTTCGACGAGTCGCCCACCGTGACGCATCTCGACGAGTTCTGGCACCGCAAGTACGGCGAGGACGAACGCGGGCGCCCGGTGCGCATCGCCGCCACCGCGGAGGTGGTGCAGAAGGGCGACGCCACCGACGTGCACCTGCCGTCGCCGTCGTACTGGCCGATCGTGGCTGCGCTGGGGCTGCCCATAGTCGGCTACGGCCTCATCTTCAACCTGGCCCTGGCCGGGTTGGGAGGGGTTCTCGTCGTGGCCGGGATCTTCGGATGGGGCCTCGAGCCCTCCGTCGACGCCGACGCGGTCCACGGCGCCGACGGTGGTCATGGACCCGGCCCCGGCGGACCTGATGGCGCCGGTGGCGACGACGCGCCGGCCGAGGCGGCGGCCCTCGACGCGGCGCCCACGGAGGCCGCGGCAACAGAGGTGGTCACCGGTGGCTGACACCGCGGTCGGTTCGCAGGTCGCCGGTGCCGACGTACCCGGCCGCGAGGTGGTCACACCGTCGCCGTCGCCGGCGTCCGGTCACGGCCACACCTCGACCGGGATCTCGAACGAGAAGCTCGGCATGTGGGTGTTCCTCGGCTCGGAGTGCCTGCTGTTCGGCGCCCTCATCTCGACCTACCTGCTCTACAAGTCCCGGGTCGTGGAGGGGGCGGGGCCGGCGCCGGTCGACCTCTACGACATCCCGTTCACGTCGGTGAGCTCGTTCGTGTTGCTCATGAGCTCGCTCACCATGGTGCTCGCCCTGTCCGCGTTCAACCGCGGCGACCACCAGCGGGGCCGCACGTGGCTGGTGACCACGGCGCTGCTGGGTGCGGTGTTCATCTCCGGCCAGGTCTACGAGTTCACCAGCTTCGTGCGGGAGGGCATGGGCTTCACGACGAACGTGGCGTCGTCGGCGTTCTTCACGCTGACCGGCTTCCACGGCGTGCACGTGAGCCTCGGCATCATCATGTTGATGTCGCTGTTCGTGATGTCGCTGCGAGGGCGTCTTCCCCAGGAGCGGGCCGAGACCGTGGAGATCGTGGGCCTCTACTGGCACTTCGTCGACGTGGTCTGGATCCTGATCTTCACCGTCGTCTACCTGGTCCCCTGAGGTACAGCCATGACCGAAGCAACTGCCCATGGTGCGGTGCAGCAAGACCAGGTCGAGGGCGGCCATGCCGAGCCCGCGCACTCGCACCCCGGTGACGGTCGGTACGTCCAGATCGCCCTCATCCTGGCCGTTCTCACCGCCATCGAGGTCGGGACGTACTACGTCGAGCTGAGCACCGCCGCCCTGCTCGCGGTGCTGATGCCGCTGATGGTCGTGAAGTTCGCCATGGTGGCCCGCTGGTTCATGCACCTCAAGTTCGACAGCAAGATGTTCAGCCGGGTGTTCGTCGGCGGCCTCGCCCTGGCGATGTTCGTCTACGTCATCCTGTTGTCGACGTTCGGCTTCTTCGCGGCGTGAGCCTCATCGCCCTCACTCGGCGGTAGTCGCTACGTGATGGTGGGCGCGGGGGTCGACTTCTTCCGGTGGCAGCCCCACCCCGAGGTCTGGCTCCTGTTGGTCGGGATCGTGGCCCTGGCGCTGTTCGCGGTGCGGGTGATCGGCCCGAAGGTCCTCACCGACGGCTCGCCCATCGTCACCCGGCGCCAGCGCGGATGGTTCGCGGCCGGTCTCGTCGTGTTGTGGGCGGCGTCGGACTGGCCCCTGCACGACATCTCCGAGGAGTACCTCTACTCGGCCCACATGCTGCAGCACCTGTTGCTGGCGTTCGTGGCGCCGCCGCTGTTCCTGCTGGCCACGCCGACGTGGCTGGCCCGCCTGGTGGTCGGTGACGGTTGGTTCGCCGGCCGGGTCCTTCGCCGGCTGGCCCGCCCCGTCGTCGCCGGCGTGCTGTTCAACTTCGTGGTGCTGTTCACCCACTGGCAGAACGTGGTCAACACCTCGGTGGCCAACGCCCCCGTCCACTACGGGGTGCACGTGCTGGTGGTCTTCAGCGCCCTGCTGATGTGGCTGCCGGTGTGCGGTCCCGTGCCCGAGCTGCGCATGTCGCTGCCCGGCCAGATGATCTACCTCTTCCTCATGTCGATCGTGCCCACCGTGCCCGCCGCGTGGCTCACCTTCGCCGAGGGCGTCGTGTACTCCGCCTACGACACGCCGGCGCGGCTGTGGGGGCTCAGCGCCACCACCGACCAACAGCTCGCGGGGCTCATCATGAAGCTGGCCGGCGGCACCTACCTGTGGGGCCTGATCGTGGTGCTGTTCTTCCGCTGGGCCAGCCGGCACGAGGCGGCCGAGCGGGCCGGTCGGGTCGTGACCGAACGCGAGCTGCTCACCTGGGAGCAGGTCGAGGCGGAGTTCGAGCGGCTCGGCCCAGCTCCGAAAGACTGAGCGCCGCCGGGCCCGTACGGGCGGCGGGCTGGGACCGGTGGCGCTCGGTGCGACCGGCATCTACCGGTACGACACGCCCGGCGCTACGGTGGCTCGTTCCGCACGGCCGTGGGCGCCGCGCGCTGGGTCACAACCGGAGGATCGAATGGCTCGCAGGCTCGCCTCGGCGATCGGGTTCGTGCTGGTGCTGTCCGCTCTGGTGCTGGGGGCGCCCTCGGCCGAGAGCCAGGAGCCATCGAGGCTGCGCATCGCCATCAAGGGCTACGAGAACAACATCACGCCGTTCACGATCACGTTCGGCGCCCTGCCGGCGACGAACGACGTGGTCCACCTGGTGTACGACTCGCTGTTCTGGTCCCAGGTGAGGGCGGAGCCCGAGCCCTGGCTGGCGGAGTCGGCCGAGCCGAACGCCGACAACACGCAGTGGACGGTGCGCCTGCGCGAGGGGGTCATCTGGCACGACGGAACGCCCTTCACGGCCGAGGACGTCAAGTTCAGCTTCGAGTACTACCTCCTGCAGGAGGGCGCGTCCGGCCGCTACGCCCACCACGTGTCCGACGTCCCGGTCTTCACCAGCGCCGAGGTGGTGGACCCGCTCACCGTGCGACTGGTCTTCGGCTCTCCCGCGCCGCAGTTCGAGATCATGCCCGGAGCCGACCTGCCGATCCTGCCCAAGCACATCTGGGAGACGGTTACCGATCCCAAGACCTTCACCGCTCAGCCCCCGGTGGGGACGGGCCCCTACAAGGTGGTCGAGATGGTGACGGACCAGCGCTACGGGCTCGAGGCCAACGACGACTACTTCCTCGGCCGTCCCCTCGTCGACGAGCTCGAGCTCGTGGTCATCCCCGACCCGTCGGCGGCGTTCGCCGCCCTGCAGACGGGCGATGTCGACATGGTGGAGCGGATCGTTCCGCCCGAGCTCGTCGACCAGTTCGAGGGCAGCGCGGAAGTGGCCATCGCCGAGGGGACCAGGCTGGAGTCCACCCAGCTCTACTTCAACGCCCGCAAGGCCCCACTGGACGACCCGGACCTGCGCAAGGCCATCAGCATGGGCATCGATCTCGACGCCCTGGTCGAGACGGTCCTGCTGGGGAACGGCCGGCCGGGCCGCGACTCCTTCGTCCATCCCGACTCTCCGTGGGCCATTCCCGACGGTGGCCACGAGTTCGATCCCGACGGTGCTCGCGCCCTGCTCGACCAGGCCGGCTACGACCAGGAGGGAGCCGACGGCCTTCGCCTGGCGCCCGACGGTACCTCCCTCGAGTTCAGCGTGCTGGTGTCCTCGTTCGAGCCGCTCGACATCCGCGGCGTCCAGCTCATGGCGGAGCAACTGTCGTCCATCGGCGTCCGGCTCAACGTCGAGCCGCTCGAACCGGTGGCGCTACGGCAACGGCGCCAGGCGCCGCCGGGCGAGATCCCGGCCTACGACCTCTACGTCTCGGGGCTGGAGGCCCACGCCCATGTCGATCCCGACTCGCTCTACTACTTCTTCCACTCGCCCGGCGACAAGGGCTTCGGCGCGTCGATCACCGGCTTCACCAACGCCGAGTTCGACGCCCTGGCCGAGGCGGCGGCCGTCGCCGAGGCCGACGAGCGCCTGGAGCTCTTCGCCGACATGCAGCAGATCCTGGCTGACGAGGCGCCCGTGATCGTGATGTGGTACCCCGACGGGCTCTACGGCTACCGCCCCTCTGCCTACGACGGGTGGATCACCGATCCGGGCCAGGGCATCTTCACCGTCCGGTCGTTCCTGGCCGACTACGCGGCCACGGGGGGCGAGGGCGACGAAGCGGGCGCCGGCGACACCGAAGGCCAGCGCGCGGGTGCCGACGCCGACGAGGGCGACGACGCTGGTTCCGGCAGCACCTTCGCGTTGGTGATCGCCGCAGCGGCGGTGGCTGCGGTTGCGGCGGTCATCGTGGTCAGGCGGCGCCGGGCTCTCGAGGACCTCGAGGAGTGACGGTGCCGACCATGTGGCCGACCATGCGGGCGAACGCACCGGGGAGGCGCGAGAGGCCCTGCGACCGTTTCGACGGCGACTGATCTCCACCGGTGGCCCGACACGCGGCCCGGACCGTCGCCCAGTACGCCCTGGTGCTGTTCGCGGCGATCACGGTCAACTTCTTGCTGCCGCGGCTCGCTCCGGGTGACGCTGTCGACTATCTGCTGCCGCCGGAACAGGTGGGCACCATCTCGGCGGATCAACGCGCCCAGCTCCTCGGGCAGTTCGGCCTCGACAAACCGGCGACGACGCAGTTCGTCGACTATCTCGCGGGCATCGCCACCGGCGACCTGCTGGTCTCGGTGCGCTATGGCCGGCCGGTGCGAGAGGTGCTGGCGGAACGGGTGGGCTGGACCGCCTTGCTGGTCGGGGGATCGGTGGTGCTCTCGACCGTGATCGGCGCCTGGCTCGGCTTCCGTTCGGCGTGGTCGCGGGGGACGGTGCGCGACACGGGGACGCTCAGCGGTGTCATGGTGCTCGACTCGATCCCGCCGTTCTTCCTCGGCATCGTGCTCCTCGTCGTCTTCTCGGTGAACCTGGACTGGTTCCCGGCCTTCGGCGCGCTGCCCACCGTCGACGCGTCGGGCCTGGCGCTGGTGACCGAGGTGCTGCAGCGGCTGACCCTGCCCCTCGTCACCCTGACGGCGTCCAGCGTGGGACCGATGTACCTGGTGGCGCGCTCGGCGCTCGTCGGCGAGCTGCAGGAGGACTACGTGCTCATGGCCGAGGCCAAGGGGCTCCGGCCCAGTCGCGTCCGGCACCACGCCCAGCGCAACGCGCTTCTGCCGGTATCGACGGTCAGCCTCATCGGGCTGGGCACGCTCGTGGGCGGTGCCACCGTGGTGGAGACCGTCTTCTCCTACCCCGGCCTCGGGCGGCTGATCTACGAGAGCGTCCTGGCCCGAGACTACCCGGTGCTCCAGGGCGCCTTCCTGTTGCTCATCGTCGGGGTCATCCTGGCCAACCTCGTCAACGACCTCCTCTACCCGTTGCTCGACCCGCGGGTGCGGCGTGCCCCGCGAGCCCGCTCGTGACCGCGGTCGATGCGCCGGCGCTGCCCGAAGCGCGCGCCCGCAGGGCGCGCCACGGTCGCCAGGGGCTCGGCGCACTGGGCTGGACCGGCGTGGCGATGTTGGCCGTGGTCGTGCTCGGCGCCGTCTTCGCCCCCGCGCTCGCCCGCCATGATCCCGACGTGACCTCGGGCCTTCCCTTCGCCTCGCCCGGTGGGTCTCATCCCCTGGGCACCGACGATCTCGGCCGCGACCTCTTCGCCCAGTTGCTGTTCGGCGCCAGGGTGTCGCTGTTCATCGGCGTCGCGGCCGCGGTGATCGCGGTGACGGTCGGCGTGACGGTGGCCTTGATCGCCGGGTACTACCGAGGGGCAGTCGAGACGGTTCTCATGCGGACGGTGGACCTGATGCTGGCGTTCCCGTTCATCGTCCTGGTGGTGGTCTTCGCGGCCTTCTTCGGTCGAGGCCTCTTCACCACCATCGTGGTCATCGGAGGCGTCATCTGGGCCCGCCCGGCCCGGGTGCTGCGGGCCCAGGTGATCAAGGTCCGCGAGTTCGACCACGTTCTGGCCGCGGCGTCGATGGGCGCCTCGGGAGCCCGGGTCATCAGCCGTCACGTCCTGCCCCGGATCGCACCGCTGGTCGCGGTGCAGTTCGTGCGGGCGGCCAACGTGGCCGTGCTCATAGAAGCGTCTCTGGCTTTCCTGGGACTGGGCGATCCCGGCCGTGAGAGCTGGGGTACGACGCTGTACTTCGCCCAGGCCCGCAACGCCTTCCTCACCGACTCGTGGGCGTGGTGGGTACTGCCTCCCGGGCTCGGGCTCACCATGGCGATCCTCGGGTTCGCCTTCCTGGGCTACGCCATCGAGGAGTGGGCCGATCCCCGCCTGGAGCGGGCTCGGGTCCGCCGCCGGGCGACGAGGCGCCCGTCGCCGAAGCGCCCGCCGAACCCTGCCCGCCGCCAGGGCGGCGACATGGCGACCGCGGCCGACCGAACCGAGCCGCTGGCGCTCGAGGTGCGCGGTCTCAGCGTGCACTACGCCTCAGCGGACGGGCCGGTGCGAGCGGTGCAGGACGTGAGCCTGAGCGTGGCCAGGACCCAGGTCGTCGGTCTGGTCGGTGAGTCGGGGAGCGGTAAGACCACGCTGGTCATGGGCCTGCTCGGCCTGCTTCGGCCCCCCGGCCGGCTGCGGTCGGGGACGGTCCACCTCAACGGTCGCGACCTGGGATTCCCTCGGCGCTCGGAGATCGCCGCGGCCCGCGGGCGTGACATCGCCCTGGTACCCCAGAGTGCGATGAACGCCCTGAACCCCGCCTACACCGTGCTGGCGCAGGTGGCCGAGGCCGCGGCTCTGACCATGGACGGGCGCGCCGCTACCGCCAAGGCCCGCGACCTGCTGTCGTCGGTCGGCATCACGGCCGACCGGCATCGAGCCTTTCCCCACGAGCTGAGCGGGGGCATGCGCCAGCGAGCCGTGATCGCCATGGCTCTGGTCAACGATCCGGTGGTACTGGTGGCCGACGAGCCCGTGACCGGTCTCGACGTGGTGACCCAAGCCCGCATCCTGCGCCTGCTCCTGGAGGTGCGAGAGCGGTACCGCATCGGCATGCTGCTCATCTCTCACGACCTGCCGCTGGTGGCGCGGGTCGCGGACGAGCTCGTCGTGATGTACGCAGGGCGCGTGGTGGAGAGCGGCCCGACCGCGCTGATCACGGCCGAACCGGCCCATCCCTACACCCGGCTGCTGCTCGACGCGTTTCCCACGCTCCGAGGGCCGAGACGGGCGCTGGTGGCGATCGGGGGAGAGCCGCCTGATCTCGCGCATCTCTCCCGCGGTTGCAGCTTCGAGCCCCGCTGCCCGGTGGCGGTGGCCGAATGCCCTCAGCGTCTGCCCGACCTCTACGACCAGGGTGACGGGCGGCGAGCGGCCTGCCTGCTGCGGGAGCTGCGGGAGCGGTCATGACCGAGCCGGTCGCGGCGCCAACCATCGTCGAGCTGCGTGACGTCACCAAGCGGTTCCGGCGCCGAGCCCGCGATCAGGGCCGGAACGTGGTCGTGGCCGTCGACGAGGTGTCGCTGTCGGTCCCCGCGGGACAGGTCGTCGCCATCGTGGGGGAGAGTGGGGCGGGCAAGACCACCGTCGGTCACCTGATGCTCGGCCTCCATCGCCCCGATCTCGGGTCGGTGCGCTTCGAGGGGTGCGACCTGGCCGCGCTGGGCCGAGGGGGCCTGCGCCAGGCCCGGCGCCGGATGCACCTGGTGTTACAGGACCCCTACCAGTCCCTGCACCCGGGCATGCGCGTCGAGGCGGTCGTAGGGGAGCCTCTCGCCATCGCCGGCACCCCCCGGGCCATGCGCCGGGACCGGGTGTGGGCGGCCCTCGAGGAGGTGGGGTTGACCCCCGCCGGGCGCTACGCGCCGCGCTTCCCCCACCAGCTCTCGGGGGGCCAGCGCCAGCGGGTGGCCATCGCCAGGGCCTTCGCCTGCGAGCCGCGCCTGGTCATCGCCGACGAGCCCACGTCGATGCTCGACGCATCCCTGTGCGCCGGCATCCTCGAACTGCTGCTCGGCATCCGCACTCGCCTGGGTACCGCCTTCGTCTACATCACCCACGACCTGGCGGTCGCCCGTCACGTCTCGGATCGACTGGTGGTGATGCGGGGCGGCCGGATCGTCGAGGACGGTGTGACCGACGCCGTCCTCGCCGCACCCCAGCACGCCTACACCCGCCTGCTGCTGGCGGCCAGCGAAGGCGATCTCGACCGGGTCGAGCGCCTCGAGGCATCCGGTTGAGCCGCCGAGCCGGCCGGGCCGAGCACTTCGGGTCCTTTTCTCGGGGGACCGGTTTCGAAGCAAACCACCAAGGCAGACCAACTCACCAGGAGCTGACCATTGTCCAGACGCAAGCTGATCTTCTTCGCCGCCGCCGACACCCGGACGAACCCGAGGCCGGCCTGGTCCGCCTACCACTTCGCCGACGTGGCGGCCAGAGCCGGTCTCGAGGCGGAGGTCCGTCTCGCCGGTGACGCCGTCCGGCTGGCCCAGCCCGGCGGGACCGAGGCGTCGGCGCTGGGAGAGGAGCTGATCGACAAGGCGAGGCTCGGCGCCCGCGCCCCCTACCTGGTGTCGCTCTGACCGGGCTGCGTCGACACCCGTGAGGTGTCGGACGACCAGCTCGATGGCATCGGGGGCGTGCGCCGCGACCTCTCCACGATCCTCACCGAGGTCGCCGACGGCGTGTCGGAGCTGGTCTACCTGGGCGGATGAGCGCGCCGGTCAGTACTCGTCGCCGCCCCGACGGCGCAGCACGACGACCACGACGGCGACGATCACGATCGCGACCAGCACCCCGCCGACGACGAACTTCAGTCGACCTTTTCCGCCGGGTTGCTCGGTGTCTTCGTGCTCCAGCGCGCCGATCGCCACCGTGGGCTCGGCTGGGGAGCGGTCGTCGCCGCCGGCCTCGGCCCCGGTGACCTCGTGCGCGGTGCGGTTCGCATCGTCGTGGGTGATGGCCGTGATCTGCTGGGTGGCCACCGGCGCGACGGCGGCGTGGGCCGCCCCGCCGAGCAGCGAGATGGTCACGATGACGGTGCCGACGACACCCAGGGCCAGACGGCTCGCGGCGCGCCACGGCGGACCGGGTCTCGTCGTGGATGACACCGTCGCGACCAACGGCATTGCGCAGCGATCGGGTTCGGGGCTCATGAGGGCGTCACAGTAGTAGTCGGGCCTTTGGCCGTGGGCGATCCTCGGGGAGCGGGTTCAGTCCCAACGGAACGTCGCGGCGGCGACGACGGGGGCGGCCACGGCCCACACCACGAGCACGACCCACGCCTTTCCCGGTACCGACGCGCCGGCGTTGAGCGCGCCGTTCATGGCTTCGGCCAACGCCGCCGAGGGAAGGGCTTCGGCGAGCCGGCGAAGTCCTTCGGGCAACTCGTCGAGCGAGAAGACCATTCCTCCCAGGAGGAGCAGCACCAGGTAGAGGCCGTTGGCCGCGGCCAGGGTCATCTCCGCGCGCAGGCGCCCCGCCATGAACAAGCCGAGCCCGGCAAACCCGATGGTGCCGAGGACGACGGCCGCCACCGCGGTGCCCTGCACCGACGGGTCCCACCCGAGGAGGAGCGCGGCGGCCACCAGCACGACCACCTGCAAGGCCTCCACCGCCAGCACGGCCAGGGTCTTGGCCGCCAGCAGGGTGGGCCGGCCCAGCGGCGTGGCCCCCAATCGCTTCAACACGCCGTACTGGCGCTCGAACGACGTGGCGATGGCGAGGTTCACCATCGCCGTGGACATGATGGCCAGCGCCAGCACGCCGGGAGCCAGGAAGTCGATGGCGTGTTCGGTAGGGCTCGGCAGGACGTCGACGACGGAGAAGAACACCAGCAGCGCCAGCGGGATACCGAGGGTCAGCAGGACCGACTCGCCTCGCCGCAGCGTGAGGGTCAGCTCGGCCCTGGTCTGCGCCAGCAATGCCCGTCGGCTCACCGGTCGTGCCCGCTCCGCGTTGCTTCGAGGCGCGGTCCCCGGTCGCCGGCGCCGGTTCGGTCGCCGTCGCCCGCAGGGGTCGTGAGCCGGAGGAAGACGTCCTCCAGCCGCTGGCGACCGGCCCGCAGGTCGTCGAGGGCGAGGTCGTGGTCGGCGAGCCAGACGGTCAAGGCGGCGACCGTGCTCGGCGAAGGCGCGGCGTGGACGCGGTACTCGCCGGGGCTCTCCTCGGTGACGACGGCGTCCAACGTCGCGCCCAGCCCTACGACGTCGAGCGCCGGTGGCGCCGCGAAGCGGATCTCCGCCGGGCGGCCGTCGCGACGGCCGTCGGCGGTACCCCTCCCGTCCACGAGCTCCGCGACCGTGCCCGCCGCCACCACGCGGCCCCGGTCGACGATCACGACCCGGTCGGCGCTGCGCTCGGCGTCGACGAGGTCGTGGGTGGTGACCAGCACCGCCACCCCGTCGGCCCGCAGGTCGGCCACGATCTCACGAATCGCTTGGCGCCCCCCGACGTCGACGCCGGCGGTGGGCTCGTCGAGCACGGCCACGCGCGGACGGCCGATGAGGGCAAGGCCGAGGGACAGCCTCTGGCGTTCGCCACCGGAGAGCTGACGCCACGAGGCATGACGACGGTGCGTGAGCCCGATCCGTTCGAGGAGGGCATCGGGCTCGTCGGGCCGGGAGTAGTACGAGGCGAAGAGGCGCAACGCCTCGAGCGGCCGGATCCCGGGGTACACGCCCCCCTGTTGCAGCATGACGCCCACCTGAGGCGTGAGCGATCGGTGGTCGGTGATCGGGTCGAGGCCGAGGACCCGCACCGTGCCACCGTCGGGACGACGGAAACCCTCGAGGGTTTCGACGGTGGTGGTCTTGCCCGCGCCGTTCGGTCCCAGCAAGGCGACGACCTCGCCCGGGCCCACCGACAGCGACAGGCCGTCGACGGCGGTGAGCTCGCCGTGGCGCACGACCAACTCGTCGACCACGATCGCAGTCATCGCCGGAACCTACCGGTGCCGCCGAGCGCGGCCCAATCGGGCCTCGGGGCGACCGGCCAGGTTCGTGGCGGGCCCTAAGGTTCGCCGATGCTCGACGTGCGCAGGATCCGCCACGAGCCCGACGCGGTGAAGGCTGAGCTGGCTCGGCGAGGGGACCGCGGCCTGGTCGAGGCGATCGAAGCGGTGCTGCGTCTCGACGCCGCGCAGCGCGCCCTGGTGGCCGAGCGCGACGGCGTGCGCGCCCGCGTCAAGCAGTTGTCGAGAGAGGTCGGACCGCTCGTGCGCGACGGCCGGAGCGACGAGGCCGCGCCCCTGCAGGCCGAGAGCCGGGCTCTGGGCGACCGGGTTCGGGCGATCGACGAGCGGAACGGCGCGGCCGGCGCGAGCGTGCGTGAGCTGCTGCTGGGCATCCCCAACACCCCGTCGCCCGATGCGCCCGACGGGGCCGGGCCCGACGACAACGTCGTCGTGCGCACCCACGGGTTCGACCCGGGCGCCTACGGCGACCACCAGCGGGTGCCGCACTGGGTTCTCGGCGCGGAGCTCGGGATCCTCGACCCCGAGCGGGCGTCGAAGCTGTCCGGGTCGATGTTCGCCCTGTACCGCGGCGCCGGCGCGCGCCTGTTGCGGGCGCTGACCCAGCTCGCCCTCGACCGCCACAGCGAAGGGCCCGACGCCTACCAGGAGGTGCGCCCGCCGACCCTGGTGCGGACCGAGACCATGGTGTCGACCGGCCACCTGCCCCGCTTCGCGGAGGACGCCTACCACCTCGAGCGTGACGACCTGTGGGCCATCCCTACCGCCGAGGTGCCGCTCACCTCGATGGCTCGCGACGAGCTGCTGGCCGAGGACGACCTGCCGTTGCGCTTCTGCGCCGCCACCGCCTGCTACCGGCGCGAGGCCGGCTCGGCCGGGCGAGACACGCGCGGCGTCCTGCGCACGCACGAGTTCGACAAGGTGGAGCTGTTCGCCTACTGCACGCCGGAACAGGCGCCGTCCGTCCACGCCGACATCCTGGCCCGGGCCGAGGCGCTCCTGGTCGATCTCGGCCTGGCCTACCGGGTGCTCGACCTGTGCGCCGGCGACCTCGGTTTCTCCAACGCCCGCACGTTCGACCTCGAGGTGTGGGCCCCCGGTTGCGGGCAGTGGCTGGAGGTGTCGTCGGTGTCGTGGTACGCCGACTTCCAGGCCCGGCGGGCCAACGTCCGCTACCGCCCCAGCCCCAGCCCCGGCTCGGTCTCCGTCTCCGTCTCCGGATCTCGCTCCGGCCCGGCCGTGTGCCACACGCTCAACGGCTCGGCGCTGGCCTGGCCCCGGGTGTGGGCCGCGCTGGTGGAGACCCATCGCCGGACCGACGGCTCGGTGGCCATCCCCGACGTGCTCCAGCCCTACATGGGCACCAGCACGATCTCCTGAGTTCGCTGGGCCCCCCGTCGTTCCGGCGTGCGTCACCGCGCCCGGGCCGCGTCAACGCACGCCGGAAGCGGAGCTCGTGGCTCGGGGATCGGCGATGGAGCGGCGGGTGGCGCGGTGCAGGGCGTCAGGGGTGAGCACGCCCAGGAACCGGTCCTCGGCGTCGAGCACCGCCACCCACCCGGCGTCGTAGAGCAGCATCTTCGACAGGGCGTCCTTGAGCGTCGAGTCGATCCGGACCCAGGCCTCGAGCCGTTGCAGGCGGGGCTCGACGCTCCCGTCGCCGTCGGCCCGCGCCCGCGCCAGGTATCCCTGCAGGCGACCTCCCCGGCCCAGGGCGACGGCGAAGCCGAGGGCATCGGCGTCCATCCGCCGTCGGGCGTGGGCCAGCGATGTGCTCGTATCCAGCACCGGCGGCTGCTCCAGGTCGCCGGGGTCGATCTCGGTCACCTTCAGGCGTTTCAGGGCGCGGTCGGCGCCGACGAAGTCGGCCACGAACTCCGACGCCGGGTTGCCCAGCACCTCGGACGGGGTGTCGTACTGGGCCAGCACCCCGCCCTGGCGGAGGATGGCGATGCGGTCGCCGAGCTTGACCGCTTCCTCGATGTCATGGGTCACGAACACGACCGTCTTGCGGACTTCGGACTGCAGGCGCAGGAACTCGTCCTGGAGCCGTTCGCGGCTGATGGGGTCGATGGCCCCGAAGGGCTCGTCCATCAACAGCACCACCGGGTCGGCGCCGAGGGCCCGGGCCACGCCGACGCGCTGGCGCTCGCCCCCCGAGAGCTGGTGAGGGTACCGGTCGCGAAAGCTGGCCGGGTCGAGGCCGACCAGCTCGAGCAGCTCGTCCACCCTGGCCCGCACGCGCGGGCCCTTCCAACCGAGCAGGGACGGAACGGTGCCGACGTTGGCCGCGACGCTCTGGTGGGGGAACAGCCCGATCTGTTGGATCACGTAGCCCATCTGGCGTCGAAGCTCGACGGGGTTGCTATCGGTGACGTCGTCGCCGTCGAGATAGATCCGTCCGCTGGTGGGCTCGATGAGCCGGTTGATCATCCGCATGGTGGTGGTCTTGCCGCACCCCGACGGTCCCACCAGCACGCACAGCTCGCCCTTGTCGACCTCGAGGCTCAGGTCGTCGACGGCGACGGTCCCGCCGCCCGAGCGGGGCGCGCCGAACCGTTTCGTGACGTTCTCGAGCCGGATCAACGCGCTCCTCGGCCTTTCGGCGGACGGTTCGGTCACGGTAGTCTCCTGGCCCACGAACCTGGCGCGTGCACGACGGCCAGGAACACCGCTGGCTCCGTCCTCGTCCGTGAAAGCGGGCACGCACTTCTTTCGTACTGCGCCCTTGCGAGCGGTGCCCCTGACTCGCCGTGAACATCGCCAACGTCACCGGCCGGAGCACCGACGGGAGGGCACCGTGCATGTCAACGAACCGGGTTCGACCACGGTGATCGCCCCCGCCGTGGCGCGCCCGTGCTGAGCGCCGGCCTGCTGGCCGCCGCCACCGACCGCTGGCTCTCCTGGGACTGGATCGGCCGCAACACCGACCTGATCTATGCCTCGTTGCGCGAGCACGTGATCCTCACGGTGCTGGCCGTCGCCATCGGTCTGGCCGTCGCGCTGCCGCTCGGGGTGGCCGCCGCCCGTTGGCGTCGACTGTACCCCCCGGCATTGGGCATCACCGGGGTGCTCTACACGATCCCGTCCCTGGCTGCCTTCGCGCTGTTGCTGCCCTACACCGGGTTCGGGCGTACCACGGCGCTGATCCCGCTCGTCAGCTACACGCTGCTGATCCTGTTGCGAAACATCGTCGTGGGCCTCGATGGCGTGCCCCCCGAGATCCGCGACGCGGCCGACGGGATGGGCTACACCCGTGCCCACCGCCTGGTGCGGGTCGAGCTGCCACTGGCGCTCCCGGCCATCATGGCCGGGGTCCGGATCGCCACCGTCACCACCATCGGCCTCGCCGCGGTCGCGGGCCTGCTCGCCATCCCGAGCCTCGGCAACCTGATCTACGTCGGCCAGACCCGGCCCCACAACACCGCCATCACCGTGGGGATCGTGTTGTCGATCGCCCTGGCCGTGGTGGCCGACCTCGTGCTCGGGCTCACCCAGCGCAGGCTCACGCCCTGGGCCCGGGCGGGCCGGTAGCACCATGACCGCCGACCGGCACCACCCGCCCCGAACCGACGGCGGTTATCGGGCCTGTAGCACCGATAAGCGCCGCACATTGGCGGGGGATGGATTGGCGGGGGATGGATTGGCGGGGGATGGCGTGGCGCGAGGCTGATGGACTTCCTACGAGAGGTCGGTGTCTGGTTCAACGACCCGGCCAACTGGTCGGGTGGCCGGGGCATCATCCACCAGCTCTACGAGCACGTGCGCATGTCGGGCGGCGCGGTGGTCGTGGCCATGGTGCTGGCCCTGCCGCCGGCCGTCTGGCTCGGTCACCGGCGACGCTTCGGGACGGTGGCCATGAACGTCTCCAACGTGGGCCGGGCCGTCCCGTCCTTCGCCATCTTGGTGATCGGGGCCAAGCTGTTCGGTCTCAAGGAGCTTCCGCTGGTCGGTTCGCTCACCGCGATGCTGGCGCTCGTGGCGCTGGCCGTGCCCCCGCTGGTGACCAACGCCTACGTGGCCGTGGCCGAGGTGGCCGACGAGGTGCGCGACTCGGCCCGGGGGATGGGCATGGGCGATCGCCAGCTCCTGTGGCGTATCGAGTTGCCCCTGGCCATGCCGCTGGTCATGTCCGGGGTGCGCACCGCGGCCGTCCAGGTGGTGGCCACCGCCACCATCGCCGCCTTCGTCGGCGCCGACGGCCTGGGCCGCTTCATCATCGACGGTCGGGCCACCCAGGACTTCGTCCAGCTCTTCGCCGGCGCGCTCCTGGTGGCGGCGCTGTCCATGACCACCGAGGGCACCTTGGCGCTGGCCCAGCGGATGCTCACCCCCCGGGGTCTGCGCGCCGCGCTCCGGCCGACCGCAGGTCCCCGGGCGCCGGGGATTCCCGGCTCGGCTGCGCCGGCGGCGGCCTGATGGTCCGACCCGTATCGAAACCTGGACCCGATTCCCACGAAAGGGCGAACACCATGTCCAAGAACTCGAGCCGGGGCCTGCTGGGCGCCGTCGTGGCGGTGCTGTTGCTGGCTGCGGCCTGCGGGGACAGCGGTTCCAGTGACGACGACGGCGCCGCCAGCGGCGGCTCCACCACCGAGACGACCGTACCCGACGAGGGCGCGCCGAGCGCCGACGGCCCGGCGTTCGAGTTCCGTCCGCTCGACGCCGGCGGGCCGCTCACCAAGGCCGCCCTCGAGAACGGCGACATCGACATCGCCCTGTTGTTCTCCAGCGACGGTGCCATCGCGGCCAACGACTGGGTGGCGCTCGAGGACGACGAGGACCTGCAGCCGGCCGACAACTTCGTCCCGGCGGTGCGCACCGAGGTGAACACGCCCGAGGTGGCCGCGGTGCTCGACGCCATCTCCGCCGCCCTGACCGTGGAGGTCATGCAGGAGATGGTGGCGGCGGTATCGATCGACGGCGAGAACCCGGCCGACGTGGCCGGGGAGTTCCTGGCCGACAACGACCTGCCCGGGGAGCTCGTGGCCACCGGCGATCTCACCGTCGGCAGCGCCAACTTCGCCGAGTCCGAGGTTGCCGCCGAGCTGTACGCCGGCGCGCTGGAGGCGGCGGGCGCCACCGTCGAGCGCAAGCTCCAGTTCGGTGCCCGCGACGTCTACATCCCCGCCCTGGTCAGCGGCGAGCTCGACATCGTGCCCGAGTTCACCGGCACGCTGCTGTCGTTCCTGGACGCCGACGCGGCGCCGAGCAACGACGTCGACGAGGTGGTCGAGGCTCTGCGCCCACTGGCCGAGGCCCAGGGCTTCACCGTCCTGGAACCGGCCGAAGCCGACAGCGTGAACACCTTCGTGGTCACGGCCGAGACCGCCGACGACCTCGGCCTGGAGACCGTGTCCGACCTGGCCGACGTGGACGAGTCGCTGGTCCTGGGTGGCCCCCCGGAGTGCCCCGAGCGCGAGTTCTGCCTCGTCGGCCTCGAGGAGGTCTACGGGCTCACCTTCGACCTGTGACCCGCCGCCGCCACATTCGCCCCGTCCGCCCCATGGTCCCCAATCGCCGGGTCGCTTGGCCGCAGTTGGTGACAGTCGACCCGAGGTCAACGGGATGCTGGCGGTGCCGATCGCCGTGCTCGAAAAGGACACGTACTCGACCATCGAGGCGGTCGACGAAGCGGGCCGGACACTCGCCCGGCTGTCGCGCACGAAGGGACGTGAAACCGGCTCGAGCCGCGGGGCAACTCGCAGCCGACCGGAGTCCGCCACGAATGTCACACCCCCTCGGTACTGTGGGTACATACGTTTGCCACCCGAGGGGAGCTCGTGCCCATGCGTGCCACCGCTGTCGTCAACG